>Ga0066379_10000003_pt1 | contig 74881 bp, 67 predicted proteins | sample Knorr_S23_td_250_FD_70951 | JGI IMG/M metagenome (GOLD analysis project Ga0066379, IMG submission 70951) | Marine microbial communities from Southern Atlantic Ocean transect - Knorr_S23_td_250_ad_251m_LV_A | ecosystem: Environmental > Aquatic > Marine > Oceanic | place: Southern Atlantic ocean...
AACGCTTACACACTTTCCAGGCGTGCTCCTTCAGCCACTCGGACACCTCACCGTAGAAGAAAACTAAGTAATTAAAAAATCCATTTTTCGATTGGAATAGCTAGTTTTTAAGGGCGCAAACTCTACACAAACAGCTTATTAAAAGCAATGTAAATAAATTCGATCGAGGGTAATTTTTGGCGGTGAGAGAGGGATTACACCGTTTCCAGGCGTGCTCCTTCAGCCACTCGGACACCTCACCGTTTTGAAGCCGCGAAACTTTACACAATGCCTGTTTTAAATTTGATCACTTTAGCCTAACGGCAGGCAATAGATTTAGGTGCTAGTATATGATAATGATTCGCAATATCCTTAAGCCTCTGCCCTCTAGCATTTCTCAGATACATAGAATGATGCAATACGTCATTGGTACTGTATTAATTTTAGGCTCATGGCAGCATTACACAGTGCAACTTTCAGCACTAATTTTTCTTATAGCAATGATCCTATATCAGTCATTAATTTTATTATTGAATTTAAAAACAGATATATTTTCTAATATTAAGCTAACGTTAGCGGTTGTTTTTGTTGACGGTATTGTGACGGGTTTATTAATAAAATTCTGTGGTCTTCAGCATGCTTTATCATTGGGTATTGGCTGTTTATTTATATTGGTACATGTAAAAGCTATTTCAACTAATTCTTTAGCGGCAATATTAGGTGTCAGTGCATCTATTTATACAGCGAACTTTACTTCATTTCCCTCTTACAATTTAACCCTGTTAACTGAAATTATTTTATTGGGCTTGATGACAATATTCTTGCTATTTTTCTGTCTTACTAAAGGCTATCAAGACAAATCTCTAAAAGAGAAGCTTGAATTGCAATTTAATGCTAATAGAACTTTAAAATTACATGTTCGTAGCCTGTCAAAGTATTTATCTCCCAGATTAAGTAAATCAATAGTTGCTGGAGATAATGTTCATGTTAAAGCCATTGATAAATCTCTTACTATCTTTTTTTCTGACATGAAGGGTTTTAGCCAGCTATCAGAACAATTAAATCCAGAGCAGTTAGCTTGGCTTGTTAATTCCTATCTTAGCGAGATGTCAGAAATAGTATTCAGATTTGGTGGCACACTGGATAAAATGAACGGCGATTCTATTATGGTGTTTTTTGGCGACCCTAACAGCCGTGGCGGCCAAAGTGATGCGGTCGCCTGTGTTTGCATGGCAATGGCCATGAGAGAGGCTATGGGGCGACTTAAAATGAGGTGGTTTAACGCCGGCATTCAGAACCCGCCAAGTATAAGAATGGGTATCAATACCGGTAATTGTAGGGTGGGAAATTTTGGCACTGAAACCAAATTGGATTACACCGTGGTGGGAAGCACGGTCAATTTGGCGAGCCATTTAGAATCTATTGCACAGCCTGGTGAAATACTAATAGCTGAGGTCACTTATAATTTTGTAAAAAACCACGTTGAATGCACTAAAAAAAACTTAGCAAACCCTCAGTGGCTCTCAAAAGAATTAAAGCTCTACTCGGTGCAACAGGTTGCCGATGGGCGAAACAAGTAACCTGATGCTCTTTCTGGTTATTGGTAATCTTTTATTGATGGGCATGAACAAACAAGATTACGATCACCAAATACATTATCAAGGCGCCCTACTGGCGGCCAATATTTGTTGGCACGTGTAAACTCTGAGGGATAAATGGCACTGCTTCGGCTGTAACTATGTTTCCATTCATCTGCAGTTGCGACGGCTGCTGTGTGCGGGGCACCAGCTAGGGGATTATCCTCTAATCTGTACTTTCCATCTGCTACATCAGCAACTTCATCGGCAATGGATAGCATAGCGTCACAAAAACGGTCTATCTCTCGCTTTGACTCACTCTCAGTGGGCTCTATCATTAGGGTACCAGCCACGGGGAATGACATCGTAGGTGCATGAAAACCATAATCAATCAATCGTTTGGCAATATCATCTACGCTAACACCTGTTTGCTCTTTAATATCGCGAGTATCGACAATACATTCGTGAGCAACTCGATTATTAGCACCGGTAAATAGGATGCTGTACTTGGATTCTAAACGCTTGGCTATATAGTTAGCATTAAGTATGGCAACTTCGGTTGCTTGTCTAAGCCCTTTATAACCCATCATGCGGATATACATCCAGGTTATAGGGAGGATGCTGGCACTACCAAAAGGTGCAGCAGATATTCGTCCACCGCGACGACTAGCAGAATTATCTTCAGGTAAAAATTCCGCTAAATGGGAGCCTACACAAACAGGGCCTACACCTGGACCACCGCCACCATGGGGAATACAGAACGTTTTATGTAGATTTAGGTGAGAGACGTCACCGCCAAATTTTCCTGGCTGACAAACACCGACCATTGCATTTAAATTCGCACCATCAATATAAACCTGACCACCATTTTGATGGACAATCTCGCATAGCTCTGTGATATTTTCCTCAAATACGCCATGAGTTGATGGATAGGTGACCATAATGGCTGAAAGATTATCAGTATGCTGAGTGGCTTTTTGCTTTAAGTCATCTATATCCACATTACCCTGATCATCGCAGGCTACAACCACTACTTTCATTCCACACATTTGCGCTGATGCGGGGTTAGTGCCGTGAGCGGAGCTAGGTATCAAACAGATATTACGATGTTGATCACCGCGACTTTCATGATAGGATTTAATGGCAAGCAAACCTGCATATTCACCCTGGGATCCTGCATTGGGCTGAAGGGAGATGCCATCATAGCCGGTAATTTCTGCAAGCATAGATTCCAAATCACTTATAAGTGTTTGGTAACCCTGTGTTTGATCAGCTGGTGAAAATGGGTGGATATTAGCAAACTCTGGCCAGGTTACTGGCAACATCTCCGACGTTGCATTGAGTTTCATGGTGCATGAACCAAGAGGTATCATCGCTCTATCTAGGGCAATATCTTTGTCCGAAAGCTTACGAATATAACGAAGCATTTCTGTTTCTGAGTGGTAGCTATTGAACGTTTCATGGGCGAGAAATCTCTCGGTGCGCATCATATTGCCTGGAATATTCTGCACGGACTGTTCGGCTAACTTTTCTATGGATAAACTATGATCGCCGATAATGATATCCCACAAAAGACTGATATCTTCTGCGCTGGTAGTTTCATCTATGGAAATACCTAGGTGAGTTTCATCAATTTTGCGTAAATTAACATTATTGGCTTCGGCTTTTTGAATCAATGCTGAGGTAGTGGCACCCGTTTTTACAGTTAATGTATCAAACCAACTGCTGTTTTCAATAGTGATACTGTGCTGTATTAGACCCTGAGCCAACACCGTGGTTAGCATATGGACCCTATTGGCAATATCAGTTAACCCTTTGGGGCCGTGGTAGACTGCATACATACCAGCTATGACTGCCAATAGAACCTGTGCGGTACAGATATTTGAGGTCGCCTTTTCTCTACGAATATGCTGCTCTCTGGTTTGCAGTGCAAGCCTGTATGCAGGATTACCCTGCGCATCCTGTGAGAGACCAACAATTCTTCCGGGTAAATTTCGCTTATAGGCTTCTTTGGTGGCCATATAGGCGGCATGGGGGCCGCCAAAGCCCATAGGCACACCGAAGCGCTGTGTTGAACCTATAGCTATATCAGCACCTAATGAACCGGGGGATTCGAGGAGTACAAGACTGAGGATATCAGCAGCCATGACTACAATACCTTTTTGCTCGTGAACTTTGGCTATGGTTTCTCGATGATCAAGGATGTCACCACTGACACCAGGATACTGAAGCAAGATACCAAATACATCACCGTCACATTCGATTGGCTTGCCAATAACAACCTCAATACCAAGTGGCTCAGCCCGTGTTGCGATAATATCGATAGTTTGCGGCAGGCAATCACTATCAACATAAAAGCGATTAGATTTTGATTTTGACACACGGCGTGAAAGCGTCATGGCTTCAGCGGCAGCGGTTCCCTCGTCTAACATGGAGGCATTGGCAATTTCTAAACCTGTAAGATCTGTGACCATGGTTTGGAAATTGATTAGTGCTTCCAATCGACCCTGTGATATCTCAGGCTGGTAGGGGGTGTAGGCTGTGTACCAAGCTGGATTTTCTAGAATATTCCGAAGAATAACGTTAGGCGTTAAGGTGCCGTAATAACCCTGTCCTAAAAAACTTTTGAAAATTTTATTTTTACCCGCAATTTGACGCAGCTCTTTAAGCGCCTGATCTTCTGTACAGTGAGTAGGTAATTTTAGTGGCTGGTTGCTTATAATTGACTCAGGAACGACCTGTTCAATAAGTTGCTGCAAATTATTGCAGTCAAGCATGCTGAGCATAGTCTGCTGATCATCTGCACTGGGGCCTACATGACGTGTAGCAAATTGTTCAGCATGTTGCAGATCATTGAGCGTTCGTTTCTTTTGAAGCATCTAACGTCTCCTGAGTTATCCTCGATAATATCGCTGGGGTACAAATGGCATTGAAGTCACAACAAGTGGGCGCGACTTACCTCTGACTACGGCATTAACCTGTGTTCCTGTGGAAGAATATTTTGTTGCTATGTAACCCATAGCAATGGGTTTTTGTAGGCTTGGTGAGAAACCACCACTAGTTATGAAGCCGATCACAGTACCTGCTTCATCAATAAGCTCTGCACCCTCTCGTACAGGCGCTCTGCCGTCAATGGTAAAGCCAACACGTTTCTTTTGTATTCCATCATCTATGTGTTTCAACACTGTGGCTGCGCCGGGAAAACCACCCTGCTTTTGACCTCCGGCTCTTCTGGACTTGCTGATACTCCACAACAAGCTGGCCTCTACGGGTGTGGTGTCCTGATTCATATCATGACCATAGAGGCATAAACCAGCCTCTAGTCGCAATGAATCTCTTGCTCCAAGACCAACCCATCGAACTTTTTTATTGGCTAATAAGATATCAGCTACTTTAGAGCAATCCTGCGGTTTTATAGAGATTTCAAAACCATCCTCGCCGGTATAACCCGATCGAGTGACATAGCATGAAAGTCCATTAATGGTTACTGAACAACCTTGCATAAAACGCAATAAAGCGACGTCTGGGGCTAATTCACTCAGAATTTCTCCAGCCATTGGACCCTGGAGTGCTAGTAAGCCTTGATCTTTAAGTTCAGTTATATCAGCACCTACTAGGTTATCTCGAAAATGCTGTATATCTTGTTGCTTACAGGCTGCATTAATGACAACAAAAAAAGTGTGTTCATCCCAGCGAGTAATGATCAGATCGTCAAGGATGCCTCCCCGGTCATTGATAAGGGTGCTGTATGTCATGTTATTGACAGCAAGCGCTTGTAAATCTAACGGCATGAGTCTCTCTAGCTGTTCGGCGACATCATTACCCTGAATAATAACCTGCCCCATATGTGATACATCAAAAAGCCCTGCCGCCTCTCGTGTATGTATATGTTCTTCTATAATTCCACCAGCATAGTTAATTGGCATTGAATAACCGGCAAAGGGAACCATTTTAGCGCTAGCCTCGATATGATGATCGTGAAAACGGGTAATCTTTTGTTGCTCTGATAACGACATAGAATTGGCAAAATTGGCTTAGGAATACTGAAATAATATAACTAGATATGAAATAAGTTAAATTAATAGATATAATGTTTCCATTAATTTTATAAATACCTAAAAAGTCGCTATAAATGAAAAATTTACCCACGGATCTTCTGCGCGCATTTGTGACTGTTGTCGAGTTTAATAGCTTTACAAAAGCCGGTGAACTATTGGGCCGTTCCCAGCCCGCTATTAGCTTGCAAATCAATAGACTCGAGAGCTTACTAGATGAAACACTCTTGGTAAGAGATGGGAAAAATCTTATTCTGTCTAATATTGGAGAGACTATTTATGAATATGCTAAACAAATTCTTTCACTTAATGATCTAGCAATCAGTGAATGCACTAAAAGTACCGTTATGGGTAAGGTGCGCTTGGGTATTCCCAGTGAGTTTGCAACCATCCTTTTGCCGAAGATTGTGGGCCGATTTGCTAAGGCCTACCCCAATGTAACTTTGGAAGTAAATTGTGAATTAAGCAAGACCCTTTTGTCACGCTCTGGCAAAGCAGCACATGATTTAATCTTGGCCCTTCAAAATAATCCATTAGAAGAATCTGAAAATCTGGTAAAAACCGATAATTTAGTCTGGGTATCAGGGCCTGATTATAACCCTCAAAAGCCGCCGCCAATCCCTCTCATTGTCGCACCTGAGGGCTGCATTTATCGTCAGCGTGCCATTAGAGTATTGAATAAGACAAAACAACTCTGGCAGATTGTTTATAACATCCCTGATCTTACAGGTATTCAATATGCTATTCAGGAAGGATTGGGTGTCACCGTCCTCGCCAAAAGCACCGTGCCAGAAAACCTTAAAATACTATCACATTCTCAGCGTTACCCTGACCTTGGCACGGTTGGCATTAGTCTGTTAAACGTCAGGAAAAACACTAAAAATCAGGCTATTGATTTGCTTGAAGAATTTTTAAGAACAAGTCTTACATGATTATTGACGCACCTGTCGAAAAAGTGGCGGGCGGTTTAAATGAGTGCTTCTAAATGGATTAATATCAAGCCCTCCCCTGCGCAGATAGCGGGCATAGACCGAAAGCTCTTGAGGGCAACAGGCTGACATAATATCTAAAAATATCTGCTCTACACATTGCTCATGAAAATCCTGATGCTGTCGATAGGAAACTATATATTGAAGTAATCCTTCTCGATCAATTTTAGGACCTTTGTAAAAAATATAAACTGACGCCCAGTCAGGTTGATCGGTCACTGGACAATTAGTTTTGAGCAAGTGGGAATAAAGCGTCTCATCAACAATCTTATCACTGCTCGCTTTGAGTAGATTGCTATCTGGACTATAAGCGTCAATGAGTACTGATTGCTGATCAATACATAAACCCTGAGGCTCAGAAATGGGCTGAATACCCTGATACTCAGAGATTTCATAAACCAAAACTTCAACGACAGTACCTGTGACAGCAGACAAATCTTTAACCAACAGATTATGAACGGCCTCCATCGAGGAAAATTTGGTTTGTATAAATGAGTTTAAATATAACTTAAACGATTTCGACTCGACAATGAATTGGCTATCGCAAGCAATAATAAACTCAACAATGGCAATCTGTGGAAGACCATCGAGGTTTAACCATGACAATTCATAGCCAGTCCAAAGATCCACGCCAATAAAGGGTAATTTAGTTGAACCATCTGACTGGCGAGCCACAACACGGGCTATAGGGCAGAGTAAACTGGGGTCATAGCTTTCACTGTAGCTGCTTTCCTTACCTAATTCTGTAAATCTGTAATCACTCATTAGCTTCGCAACCTTGAACCTTTTTCCAATAGCCATAGGGCTACAAAGAATAAAATCATTGAAAATAGACCCACCATGGCAAATGAGCCAACAATATTGATATCTGTAATTCCAACCATGCCATAACGAAAAGCATTAACCATGTAGAGGATTGGGTTTAATAGGGTTAGTGACTTCCAGAAACCTGTTAAAAGTTCAATTGAGTAGAAAACGCCACCTAAATAAATAAGAGGTGTTAGAACAAAGGTTGGAATAATTGAAATATCATCAAAGCTAGATGCAAAAATAGCATTAATTAAACCCGCTAGAGAGAACATCAGGGAGGTCATAAGGACGATACCAATAGTTACCGGCACACTATGCAGGCTGAAATCAGCAAAATAGATGGATAAAATGGTAACTATTAGACCCACACCAAGCCCTCGGGCCATACCGCCCACAATATAGCCAACCAAAATTATCCAATTTGGGGTTGGCGACACCAGTAATTCTTCAATATTACTTTGAAATTTTGAGCCAAAAAATGATGACACCACATTGGAATAAGAATTAGTGATTACAGACATCATGATCAGGCCGGGAGCTACAAACTGAATATAGGGCAATGAGGACATATTACCTATGCGTGAACCCACTAATTGACCAAAAATAACGAAATACAACGCCATGGTTATAACCGGTGGCACCAATGTTTGCGGCCAAATTCTCATAAACCGACGAATTTCACGGCGCACAATAGTCGAAAAGGCAACCCATTTTTGTTGACTATTCATTACTGGAGACCTCATCGTCTGCTGTTAGGTTTTTTTCTACCATATCAATAAATAATTCCTCTAACCGATTGGTCTTATTTCGCATGCTAATAATTTCAACACCCAACGCTGTAAGCTGATCAAATAACTGATTTAGCGACTTATCTTTATCTATAGCTACCTCTAATGTATTGCTATCCACCATGGTTATCGGATAACCATTAAGCTTAGGAGCTTGTACAATTTCCCCTTTTAAATCAAGGATAAAGGTTTCTTTGTTAAGCTGTTTTATTAGGTTTTTAACGCTTGTATTTTGAACTATCTTACCCTTATCTATTATCGCTACATTGCGACATAGGCGCTCAGCCTCTTCTAAATAATGGGTGGTTAAAATGATGGTGGTACCCTGACGATTAATATCCTCAAGAAAGCCCCACATTGATCGACGAAGCTCTATATCAACTCCCGCTGTTGGCTCATCTAAAACCAATAATTTAGGCTCGTGAATCAATGCTCGGGCAATCATTAAGCGGCGCTTCATTCCACCGGAAAGACTTCTAGAGGGTACGTTATGCTTTTCCCACAACCCTAGTAGCTTTAAGTACTTATGGGCTCGCTCAGTGGCAACTGAAACCGGAATACCATAATAACCTGCTTGAGTGATAAGAATATCTATAGGCTTCTCAAATTGATTGAAATTAAACTCTTGCGGCACCACGCCCACATATTGCTTGGCGGCACTAAAATCATCATCTATATCAATACCAAATATCTTAAGGCTACCACTGGTTTTTCTCACTAAAGAGCAAATAACCCCAATGGTTGTGGACTTTCCCGCACCATTTGGACCCAGTAAGGCAAAAAAATCGCCCTCAGTGACTTCGAGATCTATTCCCTTAAGTGCCTGAAAGCTGTTGTCGTAGGTTTTAGCCAAACCCTGAATTAAAAGAGCGTTATTTTGATGGGTATTCAATTCATTCAATCTCTTTGTCTATAATTATCGTATCTGTCTATTGTAGCTTGGTTCATATACTCTGTCCGCTGTTAAGGTGCTAAAGATAGTGACTCATAGCATTATTCAGCATAATATTAACCAGAGACTAAATATTTAGCCCAACACTATGCCTAGAAAAACAATTCATCGCTTCTTACCCAATATCAATAAATTACTTGAGGCTCCTTCTTTACACTGGATTAGATCGCTGGCGAAGGATCCAAATTTATTCCATATTAATCGGCATTCTGTATCCCTAGCCTTCGCTATCGGGGTTTTTTGCGCGTTTTTACCGCTACCTGGACAAACTTTAATTGCAGTGGTTCTTTGCTATTGGTTTGGCGCTAATCTACCCATAGGTATTATTTTAATCTGGATTAGCAACCCTATAACCATCCCACCGATGTTTTTTCTTACCTACCAACTTGGTTCAAGTATTCTGGATACGCAGGCGGTGCAATTTTCGGCTCAAATGGATTGGCAGTGGCTTAAAAGTCTTGGTTCAGATATTTTCAAGCCATTGTTACTGGGTAGTTTAATATGTGGCACCCTGCTCTCTGCAGTGAGCTACTTTGCCGTCTTTCAACTATGGCGATGGAAAGTGCTCAAGAACTGGCAAGAGCGTCTAGAGAAGCGCATTAAAAACGACAACCAAGGTTCCTAGCTTTCGTATTTCAAAGCCTCGGCAGGCACTGTTTTACTAGCCCTTATCGCAGGGTATAAGGTCGCTAACAGAGTTAAGATTAAAGCTGACAGGGAAATAAAAATAACGTCATGCCAGCGCAAATCTACCGGCACATAATCAATGGGATAAATGGATGTATCAAGAAGCTTTGACCCCAGAATACCCTCTGTAACGGCAACTAGATCACTGACCCAATAACAACCAAGTAAACCTAGCATTACACCAAAAAAGATACCCACACTTGCTATCAAAAAGCCCTGCACCACAAATATCTGTAGCACTTGTTTTTTAGATACACCCATGGTTTGCAATATTGCAATATCTTTGCGCTTATTGATTACCATCATCATTAGCATAGAAATTACATTAAACGCGGCAATACCAACAATCATGAAGACTAATAAGGAAACCATATTGCGAGATAACTTGATGGCTTGATAAAGGTTGCCATAGCTTTGAGTCCAGTCTATGGAGCGATAACCATTGGGGAGCTGACTCAATATTCGATGTGCAACCAAACTCGACTGAAACAGATCATTCACCTGCACCCGAAAACCATCAATTGAACCACTTCGACCCGTCATAATGCCGGCTTGTTGAAGTGACACAATACCAAGCACCTGATCGATTTCTGTTCTGGTTGTAAAAACATCAACAAGAATCAAAGAAATCACTTTGGCACGTCGACTATCATCCGACGGTAAAATAATGTTAACTGGTGTTCCTAGCGTTAAATGAAGCGCATCAACAATTGGCTTTGCCAGCAATAACTCTCCATCGGCTGGCATACCCAAATTACCCGCCTTAAGAACTGCACCGAGACCTTTTGGGAAACTTACAGGATCTAGTCCCATTATCTGAATCGGACGGGTATTATTTTTTGAAAAAATAACAGCTTCCACCTGATTAAATGGCGTTACTTCATCTACGTTGGGGACTGTGGATATTAGCGTTTGCTGAGAATGCCATTCCACCTGACGCTCTGGCGCAATAATCTGTACATGAGGAACAACCGATAATATATGCTCGCGCATCTCACGATCAAAACCATTCATCACAGACAACACTATAATGAGTAGGCCTACTCCTAACGCCAAACCAAATAGTGCAAGCAGGGAGATAAAAGAAACCAGCCTGTTATTACGACCACCAGAGGAAAAATACCTTAGGCCTATAAAAAATGGTAAGTTTTTAATCAAGATTTGACCCCAAAACACCATCAACCAGACAAATTGTACGATCTAACTGTTGAGCGATATGCGGATCATGGGTAACAATCACAAAACTAATATTAAGCTCGCTATTAAGCTCTTTTAACAGCCTTAGCACGGATTCTGCAGTCTTTGGGTCAAGATTACCTGTAGGCTCGTCCATAAGCACTAAGGACGGTTTACGGGCCAATGCTCGCGCTATGGCTACGCGCTGTCGCTCACCGCCTGACAACTCTGAGGGGCGATGATGCAATCTCTCAGACAAACCCACTCTGACTAACAGTTGTTTGGCATATTCTTCCCCACCGAACGCATCACCACCGATTAAACTGGGCAAACTAACATTTTCAAGCGCACTAAACTCATCGAGTAAATGATGAAATTGATAAACAAAGCCAATATGCTGATTGCGCCATGCCGCTCTTTGCGTGGGGTCAAGATCGCACCATTGTTTTCCTTTAAGGGTTACCGATCCGCCACTAGGGTCATCCAATCCGCCCATTAAATTTAATAGGGTTGATTTACCAGAACCAGAAACCCCTACAATAGCTAGCTTTTCACCCGACATTATTTCAAGATCAATGCCTTTAATAACACTCAGCGTATCGCCAGAAACACCCTGCTGGTAATCCCGCTGTAAATTAGTTGCCTGTAGAATAGCTTTACTGGTCATAACGCAGCGCCTCCGCTGGCAATACTTGACCTGCACGCCAAGCTGGATAAATAGTGGCTAGAACACTTATAACTGATGCCCCTATCACCACAAGAAAGATATCTGTAAATACCAACTTACTTGGTAGAGAGCTAATCATATAGACCGCCGGATTAAACATATGTGAATTTGTTATGCCTTCAAAAAATGACACAATATCGCCTATAAATAATGCAACTAAACACCCCAAAAAAAGACCTAGAGCTACGCCGACTAAACCAATTGCAGAGCCCTGAATAATAAAAATTTTCACAATTTGATCTGATCTTGCTCCAAGAGTTCTTAGGACTGCAATATCTTTTCGCTTATCTGCAACCATTAGCACCAAACAGGCAACAATATTAAATGCCGCCACTGCAATAATTACCGATAACAGCAATCCAACAACTAGCTTTTCCATACGCATTGCCTGAAAAAGTGTAGCCATTTTTTCACTCCAAGTTTCAAGCTGCATCGTATCGGGCAAATCAGGCACTATTGAATTAGCAACCTCATGCGCTTGAAAAGGATTGTCTAAGGCTAACTGTAATCCCTGATAATTATCTCCAAGCTGGAAAAGTTTGCGGGCATCTCGCTCATGAATATAGGCAGTGGTTGCATCTACTTGGGCGCCCACCTCAAAGATTCCAATGACGACCATCATTTTTAGGCGCGGAAAGGTTCCCACCGGGGTTACTGAAAGCTTTGGCAATATGACTTCAATACTGTCACCTATATCGACACCGAGCCGTCTTGCCGCTTGATGGCCTAATAAGATGCCATATTCGCGGGGCTGTAGCTTTGATACATCACCAATCAACAGACTATCTGATAATAGTTTGGCTGAGGGCCATAAGGGATCTATGCCCTTCAATAACACCGCCTGTTGCCGTGAACTATTTGCCAGCATGGCATAGTCCTCGAGAATAGGCGTGACTGCGTTAATTCTTTGATCGCTCGTCTTTATCTGTTTAGATAGCTGGTTAATCTGTTGAGGGCTAATACTGTTGTTGTGCTTTATAGTAATGTGCGGAACAACATTAAGAAGACGCTGTTTTATTTCACGATCAAAACCATTCATTACTGAGAGCACGACAATTAGCGTCATTACACCGATCGCCATTGCGGCAAACGAAAAGCCAGAGATAAACGACAAAAAACCTTCATTTCGCTTACTGAGGGCGTATCGAATACCAATATAGAATGATAGATTTGATTTCATGCACAGATTAAACAGTAATCCCTGTGAGGGTACAACTCTAGCTCTACCATGCATTGATGATTTACGGAAAATTTAACTATTTTTTAACTTTGGCTCGGCTCGACGACTTTCACGACTCACTCTATTCAATCCATTCAGAGCAGCCACACGATAAGCCTCTGCCATAGTTGGATAATTAAAAGTTGTACGCAAGAAGTACTTAATGCTGTTGGCTTCACCCTGCTGATTCATAATCGCCTGTCCAATATGGATAATTTCCGCAGCCTCGGCACCAAAACAATGGATACCTAGGATTTCCAAGGTTTGCTGATGGAAGAGAATTTTTAACATACCAACCTGTTCGCCGGAAATATGCGCTCTAGCTATCTCTTTAAAATAAGCACGGCCAGTTTCGTAAGGTATTTTTTGCTCAGTTAGCTGTGCTTCAGTTTTACCAACATAACTAATCTCAGGAATCGTCCAAATACCGGTAGCCACGTCCTCAACGCGATATTTATCCTGCAAATTACAGATATGGGAGGCGGCAAAACGACCCTGATCATAGGCGGCACCGGCCAGTGCTGGCCAGCCAATCACATCACCTGCCGCATAAATATGGGGCACTGCGGTTTGATAATCCTGATTGACCTTTATTTGACCGCGAACATCAGCTTCTAAGCCAACATTCTCCAAGCCTAGGCCTTGGGTATTACCGGTTCGTCCATTGGACCACAGTAGCGCATCACCATGTATGCGCTTGCCTGACTTTAAGATCAAAGTCACACCATTTTCACTGGTTTCAACGCGTTCATATTCTTCATTATGACGCACGCTGACACCCAGATCTCTAAGGTGATAACTGAGGGCATCGGAAATTTCATCATCGAGAAAACTCATCAGCCATTCTCTGGTATTAACCAAGTCTACCCTTGCGTCTAAACCGGCAAAAATAGAGGCATATTCGCAGCCAATAACACCAGCGCCATAAATAATCACATTCAACGGAGAATGATCCAAAGTGAGGATGCTATCGCTATCAAAGATCAATGGATGATTAAAATCTATATCGTCGGGCTGGTAGGGATGTGAGCCGGTCGCAATCAAAAAATAGTTACTTTTAATGTTGATCGATTCACCAGAATGACAGCTGACCGAGACTTCGTGAGAATTAATAAATTTAGCCCGACCTACGTGTATTCTAACCCGATTGCGAGCATAACCTTTGGTGCGCCCTTCAACCTGCTTAGTAATCACATCTTCGGCGGCACGCATCACCTCAGGAAACGAAAACCAACGGGGATCGCCAATACTGCGAAACATGGGCATGGTGTTGTATTGAACCATGCGTCTCACTGAATGACGCAATGCTTTAGAGGGAATTGTCCCGAGATGAGTACAGCTGCCACCTGGCTCGGCGCGATCATCAATAACAGCGACTCGCAACCCCTGCTTAACTGCATTCATGGCCGCGCCCTCACCTGCTGGACCACTACCAATGACTACAAGGTCATAAGAAAAATCTACCATAACTATTCTTTATCTTTTAAATTTGCAGCGTTTTTGTATAAGGGTTTTGATGTGTTAGACCTATTTTCATCACATTTATTGGGATCATCGCCACAAATTTCGCAGGTATAATCGTCTTCTCCAAGCGCGGCAGCAACACCACCACAGGAACCTGATATAGGCTTTTTACCCAGCAAAACCCCAATAGCCATTATTGAAATCAAAACCACAAAGCCAATTACTGCAAATAATATTTCTAACACTATTTTATAAACCTATAAAAAATTTAATCAAGATAGGATTCAAAGTCGTTGCTTACTTTGGAAACAAATTGTCCATTTTCCCTAACCAGCATATAAGTGGCTATACCAAGATTTTCCGCCAAATCTAAGCTTTTCTCTGCGCCTAAAACTGAAAAAGCTGTAGCCCATGCATCAGCCTCTGCGCATGAGTTCGAAAGCACGCTCACTGAGGCTAAGTTATGAACAATTGGTTTTCCAGTTTTTGGGCTAATGGTATGAGAATAGCGCACACCATCACGTTCAAAATAATTTCTGTAATCACCCGATGTTGCAATAGCAATATCCGTTAAATCAATTATCTTATCTACCTCTGCAAATAATTGCGGTTGTTCCAAAGCTATTCGCCAAGCTATACCGTCAGCGTTAAAGCCGCTAACGCGAATTTCACCGCCAATCTCAACTAAATAATCAGGTAAAGCCAACATTTCAAGGAGATCAGCAACCCTGTCAACAGCATAGCCTTTTGCAACAGCAGATAGATCCAATTCAACAGGCTTATGTTTTGAGAGTGTTTGCCCAACAAGGATAACAGCGTCAAAGCCTATTTTTGCTTTAATACGCTCTATGGTCTTAGATGAGGGGATAGAATCATGACTTCCGTCTGGACCAAATCCCCATAAATCTACAAGCGGACCTATAGTTGGATCAAAAGCACCGCTGCTTAGTTGCCAAATGTTTCGGCTGATGTTCACAACCTCGGCAAATTCTTGAGAAATAGTCATCGTCTGGCCAACAGGCAAACGATTAAAATGACTAATTTCTGAATCCTTTTTATAGGTAGACATCGAACTGTCTACCTTAGAGAGCAGTTGCTCAATTTGCTGATCTAAGTCTGCAGGAGGTAACTGATCAGCAATAACCGTAATATGGTAACTAGTGCCCATCTTGCTACCTGAAATCTCTATAACTTCAGGCTTACTACCGCAGCCTAGTATTAACAGACTAACTAAAATTACAAGTGAGCGCCATGAGGCAAACAACGTAGTTCGCCCTTGGCTACTCGCTTCAAGATGCCTAGCCACCAAAGTCATCAAGCATGATGTTTTCTGGCTCTACACCGAGATCTTCCAACATCTTAATAACAGCAGCATTCATCATTGGCGGTCCACACATATAGAACTCACAATCTTCTGGAGCCTCGTGATCCTTTAGATACTGCTCATAAAGTACATTGTGAATAAACCCTGTAAGGCCATCCCAATTATCTTCTGGCTGAGGGTCTGACAAGGCTAGATGCCAATCAAAATTATCATTCTCGGCAGCTAACTGATCATACTCTTCATCATAGAAGCATTCTTTAAGTGATCTAGCACCGTACCAAAAACTAATTTTTCGATCTGAATTAATACGCTTAAGCTGATCGAAGATATGTGATCTCATTGGCGCCATACCAGCACCACCGCCGATAAATACCATTTCAGCCTTAGTTTCTTTGGCGAAGAATTCACCAAATGGACCATAGACAGAAATCTTATCACCCGGTTTTAGATTAAATACATACGAAGACATCTTACCCGGTGGAATACCAGTAGAGCCTGGAGGCGGGCTAGCAATACGAATATTAAATTTAACAACACCCTGCTCTTCTGGGTAGTTCGCCATTGAATAGGCACGAATAAGGGGTTCTTTAACTTCAGAAGTGTACTGATACAGACCAAAACGCTCCCAGTCACCCCTGTATTCTTCTTCAACTTCAAAGTCAGAATAATTCACCACATGAGGAGGACATTCTAGCTGTACATAACCACCAGCTCTAAAGTCTACATTTTCACCCTCTGGCAAGCGCAACGTTAACTCTTTGATAAAGGTTGCAACATTTGGATTGGATTCAACAGTGCATTCCCAACGCTTTACGCCAAATACTTCTTCAGGAACCTCAACTTTCATGTCCTGTTTAACTGGTGCTTGGCAAGACAGTCTCCAACCTTCATTGGCCTCTCTGCGAGTAAAGTGCGCCTCTTCGGTTGGCAACATAGAGCCACCACCATCAGAAACAACGCATTTACACTGCGCACAACTACCACCGCCACCACAGGCTGAAGGTAAGAACAAACCTGCATTTGAAAGGGTTTGCAGAAGCTTGTCGCCAGCGGGAACAGTAATGGTTTTTTCACCATTAATTTCGATATTTACATCTCCAGAAGCAACTAGCTTGCTGCGCGCGGCAAGAATAAAGGCCACTAGCGCCAAGATCACCGCTGTGAACATGGCTACGCCTAAGATAATTTCAGTCGTCATACTGCTTTAATTCTCCAATTTTTATAGGTCGATGCCGCCGAACGACATAAAGCCTAAGGAAATCAAACCTACGGTAATAAATACGATACCCAAACCTTGTAAACCCTCAGGTATGTCGCTGTACTTTAGTTTTTCTCGGATACCTGCCAAAACTGCAATAGCAAGTGCCCAAGAAGTACCAGAACCAATGCCATAAACCACACTTTCAGTAAAACCATATCCACGCTCGGCCATAAGCAGCGAACCACCTAAAATGGCGCAGTTCACTGTAATAAGCGGCAAGAAAACACCCAGAGCACTGTAGAGCGCAGGTACGTATTTATCGAGCACCATCTCAAGTATCTGAACCAATGCTGCAATCACACCAATAAAGCATAGATACACGAGAAAGCTAAGATTTACATCTGGAAGTCCAGCCCATGCAAGCGCACCATCTGCGAGCAAATAGTTCATTAGCAAATAATTTACGGGCACTGTAATGATTTGTACCACTATAACCGCGATGCCAAGACCAATGGCTGCATTGATCTTTTTCGATACCGCGATAAAGGTACACATACCCAAAAACATACTAAGAGCAATATTATCGATAAAAATCGATCTAACTAATAAGCTAAGATAATGTTCCATTAGGCAACCTCGCTCTTGCGGCTATTCGCAGTAATCTTAAAATCGGATTTTTCAACCTGCTCAGTTTTCCACGAACGCAGCACCCAGATAAATAGACCGATCAAAAAGAATGCACTAGGTGGCATTAGCATCATGCCATTAGCAACATACCAACCGCCTTCTGTGCTGACAGGCAATACCTGAATACCCCAAATTTTACCCGCACCCAACAACTCACGAATAAACGCTAACAACATCAAAATAACGCTGTAGCCAAGCCCGTTACCGATTCCGTCATAAAAACTTGGTAGCGGTGGGTTTTTCATAGCAAAGGCTTCAGCTCGACCCATCACAATACAGTTGGTAATAATTAGACCGACAAATACTGATAGCTGCTTACTTATGTCATAGGCAACCGCTTTTAGCACCTGATCTACCATGATTACCAATGATGCAATAATAGTCATCTGAACGATAATACGAATGCTGTTTGGAATATGATGGCGTATCAAAGAAACGAAGAGGTTAGAAAAAGCCGATACTGTCGTCAGCGCCAAACACATAACAAAAGCAACTTTCATGCTGGTCGTTACAGCAAGTGCCGAACAGATGCCCAGTATCTGCAAAGCAATAGGATTATTGCTAGCAATTGGCTCTAATAAGATATCTTTAGTCTTGGACATCTCTTACGCCTCCCCTGTTTTAAGATTTTCGATAAAGAGCATAAAACCTTGGTCGCCCAACCAATACTTAACAAGGTTATCAACCCCTTTAGTAGTTAGTGTTGCACCAGCTAGACCATCAATTTTAGATTCTGCACCATCGCGAGAAACATCCACTTTACCCTTGATTACCTCAAGCACAAGGGCTTCGTCGCTGTAGGCTTGTTTGCCTATCCAGCTAGCCTTCCACTTAGGATTATCAACTTCTCCACCAAGTCCTGGTGTTTCTGTATGCTCATAAAAACCAATACCTGCAACGGTTTGCAAGTCAGATTCAAGAGCAATAAAACCATAGAGTGTCGACCACAGACCATAGCCTTTAATAGGAAGAATCACCTTCTCAAGACCATTGGCGTTTTCAACAATATACACCTTAGAAAAATGAGCTCGACGCTTAATTTTGGCTATATCTTCTGATGAACTAAGAGCCACTGAAAGCGCAGGATCTGAAGACGCTTTGCGTTGGTCATAGCTATCAGCATCAATCTCACTGGTGTATCGACCCGTTTGCATATCAACTAGTTTTACGCTAATTTTTTCAAACTGAGTTTCAACATCAACACCCTCTTCCAATAAACCCGCAGATGCCAAAATATTAGTCTTTAAATCAAGTAGCTTATTAGCTTCTTGAGCAGGACGAAGAAATACAGCCGCACTGGATACAACCACGGCACAAACAATACACAGGGTCAGTGCGACGGTGAACGTTTTAGTAACAGACTCATTAGCCACGTGCTAGCCTCCTCTTGATATTAGACTCAACAACATAATGATCAATAAGTGGCGCAAACAGGTTAGCGAATAGAATTGCCAACATCATACCTTCTGGGAAGGCCGGATTAACCACTCGAATAAGAATAACCATTACCCCAATGAGTAAACCGAAAATAAACTTACCTGTATTGGTCATTGCAGCAGACACTGGATCAGTTGCCATAAAAATGGCACCAAAAGCAAAACCGCCAATAACCCAGTGCCAATAGAAAGGCAGTGCAAACATCGGATTAGTGGATTCAATACTATTAAATAGCAATGATACAGCGGCAGAACCTACAAGCACACCACCAATAATTCGCCATGATGCTATTTTCATAGAAACCAACGCCACTGCACCTATCAGGATAGCTAGAGTTGATGTTTCACCAATAGAGCCATGGATAGTACCGATAAATGAATCCATCCATGTGGCTGTTTGTGCTAACGCATTAACACCGTCAGTAGCGGCAATAGAAAGCATAGTAGCGCCCGTATAACCGTCTACTGCAGTCCATACCATATCGCCACTCATATAAGCGGGATAAGCAAAATAGAGGAATGCTCGACCAGTTAATGCAGGGTTTAGGAAATTCTTTCCTGTACCGCCAAAAATTTCTTTACCGATGACAATACCAAAGCTGATACCCACAGCAACCATCCATAGAGGCAAGTCTGGTGGACAGCAAAGAGCAAAGAGAACCGAGGTTACAAAAAAGCCTTCGTTGACTTCATGGCCACGAACGCTGGCGAAAAGAACTTCCCAAAAACCACCCACAATAAAGGTAGTTGCATAAATAGGTATAAAGTAGGCTGCACCATGGATCATATTGTCCCAGATGCTGTTGGCATCATAGCCTGCTAAAAAGCCGATAAAGATGGCACGAAGTCCTTCCTGACTCGCCATACCCATATCAGCCATAATGCTATTAGCTTGGAAACCAATATTCCACATACCAAAAAACATGGTGGGGAAAGTGCAGAGCCATACAGTAATCATCACGCGCTTAAGATCGATATTATCTCTTACATGTGAACTATTTTTGGTGACATCAGAGGGTTTAAATAAACCGGTATCAATAGCCTCAAAGAGTGCATACCAACGCTCCCACTTACCGCCTTTTTTAAAATTAGGCTCTAATTTATCAAGGAATTTACGCATATGGATTAACCCTCCTTCTCGATTCTAGTGAGATTGTCACGAAGAATCGGGCCGTATTCATACTTACCGACACAAACATAGGTGTATAAACCCACATCGTCTTCATCAAGTTCTAAACAACCTAATTTTTGAGCCATCTCTGTGTCACCGACAATCAGCGATCGCAACAATTGAACAGGCAACACATCTAAAGCTGTTACATTTTCATAGCCACCCACCGGAACCATTGCCCTTTCACTGCCATTGGTGCTAGATGTCATATCGAATAACTTTCTCTTAAGACCGCCGGCAAAAATCGGCAATGCAGAATGTTTGTTGATGCCAGGGCGCAGATAGTGGAGAAATTCTCGCTCACGGCCCTCGCGTATAACAGATACTTGATTGTGGTACCGACCCAGAAATGCAAAATTACCCGCCGCCTTTCGACCGCTTAGAACTGAACCTGAAATAACACGATTTTCATCATTAATAAGTTCGCCAATAACTAACTGGTTAAGATTGGCACCCAAAATTGTTCTAAGTAAACGGGGCTCTGTTACCTGAGGACCACCCAGAGCAACAACGCGTCGATTATCAATCTCACCTGTAGTAAATAGAACGCCAATAGCGATAACGTCTTGGTAATTAATAGTCCAAACTGTTTTATTGGCACTTACTGGATCGATGTAATGAATATGGGTCCCAGATAAGCCCGCTGGATGGGGACCGGAAAATTTGTGAAGCTCAACATTCTCTGCATTAACAGATGCATCGGACCCAACACAAAGATTAACCGAGCCCTCAGTTAAATTTGAAATAACGCTAAGACCATTAGCAAAATCCTGCTGACGTTCCGCAATAACTACCTGTGGATCTGCCGCCAATGGATTAGTATCCATAGCATTCACAAAGATTGAAGCTGGTGCGCTATCAATAGCCGGTACCTTAGAATAAGGACGCGTTTTAAAGCTAACCCACTGTCCAGAATTAACCAAATTATCGACTACCTGCTGACGGCTTAAGGACGATAGTTTATCTGTTGCAAATGAGGGGAACGTTATTTTTTCATCACCATCGATATCAATGACCAATGACTGAAAAATACGCCTCTCGCCACGGTTAATTGCTACCACTGTGCCAGATGATGGTGATGTAAAGCGAACACCCGAATTCTTTTTGTCGGTAAAAAGCAACTGACCCTTACTAACACTATCGCCAATTTTTACTTCCATGGTGGGCTTCATACCATGAAAATCAGAGCCAATAATCGCAATTTGACTGGTTTTCGGGCCATCGTGAATTTCTTGCTTTGGCGCACCTGATATAGGCAGGTCCAATCCGCGGCGAATTTTAATCATAGAAAATACCATTGACGAGATTAAAAACATTTTAAGAACAAAACTGTGATTACAGGCCAAACCTTCTTGGTCAGAATCACCCAGCGCTCAAAAACATCTATTTAACTGACCAACATACGCAGTAACCACTGAAGCGTATTTGGCCAACAATTTCGCGCGGGAGTATAATCTTCTTAGGGTTTTGATGCCAGTTTAACGTCCCCAAATAGCCCATTTTTCACCGATTTTTTTATTTATTGCTAGTATCAGGTGAATAAGCGACAAAAATCACCAATCATTTCGCAATGCCCTTAAAGCAAGAAATACTTCTTTAGGTGAAGGCTTATCGGGAAAGTTGGCCACTGAATCTTTCAGGTTAGCAACGATTTCGTGGTTATCTAGGCGTAAAAAACAGTTTATTTGTTTTTCTAATTCAATCGTTGTAACCAATGGATTATTCGTGTCCTGAATTTCAACCTGCTTTAGTAAGCTTTTAGCCACCTTATTACTAGGCTCGCGATCAAGGGTAAACTGCAAGTTGTTAACAATATAGTCATGCCCAGGATAAATCTGGGTTTCATCAGGTAGCTTTGAAAAAATATCAGAAAATGTTGCATACAACGCCTCAGGATGACCACCCCCATGGCAGTTCCCTGCCCCCGCATTAAATAATGTGTCGCCACTAAACAATACTGGGGTTGACGTTTTAGATAATAGACAAACGTGACTCATTGTATGCCCCGGGGTATCTATAACCTGTAATTCGACCGTTGCTCCTACTGTAATTACCTCACCACCAACGAGCGTTGTATCAATATCAGATATAGCACCCTGCGCTCCAATATGAGCTAATAACTCAGCCCCAGTTGCCTCAACCAGTGGCTTATTGCCCTCGATATGATCATGGTGTTCGTGAGTATTTAAAATCTTGGTTATTTTCCAACCATGCTTTTTCGCTAGATCGAGAGATTGCTGATAATTAAGAGGATCTATGGCTAGAGCATCACCGGTATCAGGGCATGCAATAAGGTAATTAAAATTACGCCAAGCGTTGTTGGTCCAAATTTGCTCGATTATCATGGCAACTTCTTAGTAGATGATTAGTCTTCTGTAGGATAACGCTGCCAATCAACACCTGCAAACTTTTCAATACATCTTACGACCTGACAGCTATAGCTAAATTCATTGTCATACCAACAATAAAGCACCACATTTTTATCAGAAACAATAGTTGCCTCAGAATCAACCACAGTAGCCTGCCTAGAGCCCACAAAATCGGTTGAAACAGCTTCCGTGGATACCGTATAGCCAATCTGCTGCTGAAAGGGACTATGCAGTGCCATACGTCTAAGAAATTCATTAAGCTCTTCTCTTGTCACTGATCGACTTAACTGTAAATTAAGAATGGCCATAGAAACATTGGGCGTAGGAACCCTAATTGCGTTACCTGTTAACTTACCCTCAAGCTCGGGAATTGCCTTAGCCACAGCCTTGGCGGCTCCAGTAGATGTTAAAACCATATTTAAAGCCGCACTACGTCCCCGCCGATCACCCGAGTGATAATTGTCGATAAGGTTTTAATCATTGGTATAGGCATGCACGGTCTCTACATGACCATGCTCAATACCATATTTATCAAGAATTGTTTTAAGCACAGGTACAATAGCATTAGTGGTACATGATGCCGCTGAGATTATACCCTCTTGAGGATTGATTTGATGATGATTAACCCCGTAGACAATATTAGGGATATCGTCACCCGCTGGCGCTGTAAGCAAAACTTTTCTAGCACCCGTGCAAAGATGACGCTGAAGATTTTTTCGATCGGTCCATATGCCCGTATTATCAACAATCAAAGCATCGTTAATATCGTGCTCCGTATAGTCTATATCCTCTGGTTGATCTGCATATATAACCTGTATGGGGTTGCCATTAACAACTAGAGTATTGCATTCATTAAGCACGCGAATTGTTCCTCTAAACGAGCCATGAACAGAATCCTGACGCAACAATGCTGCCCGCTTTTCTAAATCATTGTCTGATTGACTTCCTTTGCGCACCACTATTGCACGAAGACGCAATACATCACCACCACCGGCCTTATCAATCAAAAGTCTTGCCAGCAATCTCCCTATGCGTCCAAAACCATAAAGCACAATATCCTGAGGCTGCACTAGCGGCTTTAACTTAGAGCCTATACAGCCAGCCAATTCCGCAGCGACAAAGCTGTCTATGGATATTGATTGTTCTAACGTCTGAAATTTAACCACCAACTTACCAATATCGATATGCACTGGCCCTAAACTCAGCTGACTAATAGCTTTTAACATGGGCGCTGTATCAAATTCAGATAACTCATTCTTTTCAACCTGCCGCACAAAACGATGAGATTTCATAAGATCGGTAACAGATTAATTCACCATGCTTTTACCGTACATATAACAAGACACGTTAAACTCTCTATACAGCTTACCAATAAGCGGTATCATTCCCTCGGCCAAGGCTTCTCTTTGCTTCCAATCTAAAAAGAAATCTTCTGGTGACGGTCGTACTTCTTTATTCACTTTATAAGTCCTTTTATTGTGAAATAATTATTAATCTGCTGTCTTAATAAGACTATAGACAATATTTATTAGTATTAATCAGCGAATCGATATTTTTTACAAACAAATCAGCTAAGTAGAGTAAAATGCGCAATCGATAATGTTTATGCTTATACAACAACACCCGATTAGAGAAACCAGTACATGAGTAAAGCGACAGACAATCAATCTGATTGGGCAGCCCTTGGCTCTACAGCACAAGCATTAACCATTGCCGAAAACGCTGTAAATTATTCGGGTGTATCACTAGTAATAACCGCTACAACAGCCGAGGCCTCAGCACTTCGGCGAGCAATTACCTTTTTCTTGCAGGATAGTGGAATAGAAACAAAGGTCTTCCCAGATTGGGAAACCCTACCCTATGATATTTTCTCTCCTCACCAAGATATTATTTCTGACCGTATACAAATACTTAGCGAGCTACCGACGTTAAAACAAACTGTACTTGTATTACCTCTGCCTTCATTACTCCATCAACTACCACCTACTGATTATTTAGCTTCACGATTATTTGATTATCAGGTTGATGAAACACTCGACCGCGACAAATTACACGGTCAGTTAACTAGAGCAGGTTATCAACGTGTAGACACAGTCTTTGAGCATGGAGAATATGCTTTTCGTGGATCGATTATTGATATCTTCCCTATGGGTGAAAAAGCGCCTTTTAGAATTGATCTGCTCGACAATGATATTGAATCACTTAGAATTTTTGATCCGGAATCACAACGCACCCTATCCAGTGTAGACCGTCTAAGATTACTGCCTGCACGTGAATTTCCACTCGATAAAGAAGGCATCAATCAATTCCTTAACCGCTGGCATGATCACTTTGATCAATCAACCATTGATTGCCCTGTGTATAAAGATGTAAAACAAGGCATCGCCCCTCAGGGTATTGAATATTATCTGAGCCTATTTTTTGACCAAACTGCCACCCTGTTTGACTATCTCCCTGAGCAAACTCAGGTCTTTATGCAAGGTGATCTATACAGTACTGCCAATACTTTATGGCAGGATATTAATCGTCGCTATACAGAGTATGGGGTCGATCCTCAAAGGCCTCTGCTAGAACCCAAAGAAATTTTTATAACGGTTGAAGATCTTTTTGCTGAATTTAAACAGCTCAATATTATACAGAAAGAGCCGAATGCTTCTCAGCAAAAAGAACAGATAAAGACTGGTATTGCCGATATAAGCGTTAATAGCAAACAAAGCAATCCGCTAGAAAAATTAGAGCAATTTATTCATGCAATCCCCGCTACTACAGATATATTATTTTGTGCCGAATCAGCCGGCCGAAAAGAGGCTCTGACTGATCTTTTAGCCGCCAACGATATCAAACCAATAGTATTTGACTCTTGGCAGGCGTTTAAAACATCTAGCGAAACAATGGGTATTTGCATTTACCCTATCGATCAAGGATTTTATTGCAAACAACGCAATATGTGCCTTATCACTGAGGGTGAGCTCTTTGGCCAACAGGTCATGCAGCGAAGACGGCGATCAACAGCCGCTGAATCCCCAGATTATATGTTCAAAAGTTTGGCAGAACTTAAAATAGGTGCACCAGTAGTGCATTTAGACCATGGCGTAGGTCGCTACAATGGTTTGATTCTTATAGCGGTTGACGGGGCAGAACAAGAATTTTTAACCCTAATCTATGCTGATGATGCCAAACTCTATGTACCCGTTTCATCACTTCATATGATCAGTCGATTTAGTGGTAGCGGCGATGAAACAATGGCCCCGCTTCACCGTTTGGGCTCTGATAAATGGGACAAGGCTAAAAGGAAAGCGGCTGAAAAAGTCAGGGATACTGCTGCCGAATTACTCGATATCTATTCACGTCGCGCTGCTCGAAAAGGCTTTTCCTGTAATAACAATGAAGAGGAATATCGGCAATTCTGTAGTGAATTTCCCTTTGAAGAAACCGCTGATCAGCTAACCACCATCGATGCTGTACGAAAGGATCTTTTAAGCCCACAGCCCATGGATAGACTTGTTTGCGGCGATGTAGGCTTTGGTAAAACTGAGGTCGCTATGCGCGCCGCTTTTACTGTGGTTTCAAGCAACAAACAGGTAGTCATTTTGGTGCCAACCACCCTGCTCGCTCATCAGCACTTAGAAAATTTTCGTGATCGATTTGCCAATTGGCCGATTCATGTTGAAGAGTTATCAAGGTTTAAAACAGCTAAAGAACAACAGCAAATAATCAGTCAGGTGGAGTCCGGCAAAGTTGATATTCTTATCAGCACCCACAAACTCCTACATGCCAAAATCGACTTTAGCGGTTTAGGCCTAATGATTATTGATGAGGAACATAGATTCGGTGTTCGTCAAAAAGAGCAGCTCAAAGCCCTAAGAAGCTCAGTGGATATGCTCACCATGACAGCCACACCTATTCCTCGTACACTTAATATGTCAATGCACAGCATTCGAGATCTGTCTATTATTGCTACGCCGCCAGCCAAGCGTCTTTCTGTTAAAACATTTATCCGTAAAAAAGAAACCCGAGTCGCTAAAGAAGCCATACTCAGGGAAATTTTACGCGGTGGACAGGTTTACTACCTCCACAACGATGTTAAATCTATTCAACGTGCCGCAGATGAATTAGCCGAGCTTGTTCCTGAAGCGCGAATTAATATAGCCCATGGACAGATGCGCGAACGTGAATTGGAAAAAATCATGTCCGATTTTTACCATCAAAGATTTAATGTTTTGGTCTGCTCTACCATTATTGAAACGGGGATTGATATACCTAGCGCCAATACCATTATTATTGAACGTGCTGATAAGTTTGGTCTTGCGCAGCTGCATCAGCTACGTGGACGAGTGGGAAGATCCCATCACCAAGCCTATGCCTACCTAATGACTCATCCAGAGAAAAAACCAACCACTGACGCTACCAAGCGGCTTGAGGCTATTGCAGCTGCAGAACACCTAGGCTCTGGCTTTACACTGGCCACCAATGACCTAGAAATACGGGGCGCTGGCGAGCTATTGGGAGAGGAGCAAAGCGGACATATTCAAACCATTGGTTTTACTCTCTATTTAGAAATGCTTGACCAAGCGGTAGAGGCTATTCGCAGTGGCGAAAGTCCGAATAAAAAACTTACCTTCGATCAAGGAATCGATGTTAACTTGCACATTCCAGCCCTTATACCCTCAAGCTATTTACCCGATGTCAATATGCGCCTAACGTTTTATAAGCGCCTTGCAAACTGCCAAGATCAACAGCAGCTTCACGAATTACAGGTAGAGATGATAGACCGTTTTGGACTATTACCTGAACCGGTAAAAGCGCTTTTCCAAATAGCTGAAATTCGACACATCGGTGAACAGCTTGGGCTTAAGAAAATTGAAGCAGGCCCTACCAGTGGACGATTGCAATTTCTTCAACATACCAAAGTCGAACCAATCACCATCATTAAATGGGTACAGGAAAATCCAAATAAGTATAGACTGTTGAATAATGATCAATTGAGTTTCACAATGCCTATGGAAACCCCTGATCTCAGACTAACTTCAGTGTATGCTATGCTTTGCTCACTCACTGAGACGCTATAACTTAAGCAAAAGGAACCTGGATGTTTTTCTCAAGCCACAAAGCTCCTCTAAGCAGATTTCTGCTAGTTGCTATGGTTCCTTTTTTTACTCTATCTAACAACTTAATCGCTGAACAACAGACTCTAGAAACTGATCCTAGCGCCGAAAACTGGTATCAAGTCGAGGTCATACTATTTGATCAAAAAACGATTACTGGCAGTGAAACTGCACCGCAAGATTTCCAGATTGGCTTTCCCGAAAATTGGCTAGATTTAACCAACTCGTATCCAAATATTGGCATAATGCGGCGGCCTATTTTTGACCCATCATCTACAGCATCAATTATTGAACCTGAACAAAAGAATTTTTCTAAGCGCCTGTCCATTTTGCTAGGTATAGACCAATATTACCTGCAATACTATAACCATGGCTCGACACTTATCCCCGAAGCATCCATACCCTATCAAAATAATGATAATGTCGAAGTTGCTAAAGTGGGTAGCTTAGACCCTGATCCATTAGAATCCCTTGAAACGCCTGAGGTAGATCGACAGCAAATAGATACTAGCGCTATCGAATTCAAACCAGTTTATGAGCAACCTTTCCAAAAACTTAATAAAAGATTACGCGATCTTAACGATACTGCAAGAGCTCTAAACAGACGTAAATATAAGGTTCGTTTTCATGAAGCATGGCGTTTTCAAATTGACTCTAAGGAACAGAGCCCATGGGTGCTAGTTAAAACCAAGCAAGAACAGGCTAATAGGCAAATTATTGAAGGCACATTGCGATTCTATAAATCCAGATATCTGCATTTTGAAAGTGATTTATGGCGAATTAACTTCTCACCCTCAGAAAATTTGGAAATTGTTTTGCCTGCTATTCCTCAAAAGAATCTAAACCCCGAGGAAGAAATCTTACTAAAGGCACTACGGTTTTCCAGAAAATTCGCATTACTTGTGCCTAATTTAGACGACCACGGGATAAATGCAAATAGAGGACCAGAGTCTTTATTAGAGGCTCTTGAAGGCTACAATCTTGACGCCTTAACCCAATTGCTTGATTCTCCAAGGGACACCACTGCGCAGCCCTTAGCTACCGTTGATACTAATCAATATCCCATTAAAGAAATCTGGCCGATAAAACAATCAAAGCGAATTCAGACAGACGAAGTCTATTATATCGATCACCCCTACATGGGCGCATTGGTCACTATAAAATCTTACTCACCCGAACCTATCAATCAACAACCGAACATGACATTTCCAACATCCAGCGATAAATTGACCAACAACCCATAAGGCCATTTTCCCGCTATCAATTGATACCAGCAATAAGCAAATATCGCAGTAAAATACCTATTCAACTATAAATAATATGGTTCTTGTCACTAAATCATCTTAAATAATAATCTAGACTTAAAGTAAGGGTTGGAGCAAATCCATTCAAGGTTATAGTGAAAAGGAGTTCAATGTATGGGGCGCTTTTTTTATAGTATTTTAATAGGTATCTGTTTATCTGGCTGCATAGAAAAAGGAGATACACCAGAAAAAGAAAAAGAAAAAGAAAAATTAAGCCAAAACAATGAAAAACCTGAATTGGTAGTATCTGGTCTAGCCGCTAAGGGAATACTAAAGTACGCCAGTGTGTTTGTCGAAGAATATGTAGACTCTTCTTGGGTAAAAAAAAGTGGAACAACAACCAACGCAAACGGTGCCTACTCTGTAACCCTAACTAATTACGCTGATGGTCCAATTCGACTAACCGCCAAGGCAACAGACATTACCAAAATGATCTGTGATGCTACTGACGGCTGTAAAGATAAAACAGGCGCACATATAAATTTTGGTGGTGAAGTTAACCTACCCTCAGATTTTACATTGCGCTCTATTGTGCCTCCCAAATATACCACAGTCCATATAACACCATTAACCGACATTGCCGCAACCAATATCGTATATGGTTCAACACCTATTGATTCGACAAAAATCAAACAATCCTTAGCCAAGGTAGCTGCAACCTTTGGTGTAACCGATATTCTCTCCATCAGACCCATTGATGTAACAAAACAAAATAGCAATAGCTCAGCGGCAGAGAAAAAAATGGCACTAACAATTGCTGCTATTGCAGACACCCTAAATAGTTACGCGGCTAGTAGTGGAAAAACAAAAACTGCCGCTGATTTCACCGCCGCCATGCAGGCTATGCGCAAGGACTTTGAAGATGGTAGTTTTGACCTTAAAGAAAAGCCAAAGATGTCAGGTAAAAAATCAATCTTAGAAACTTTTCTGGATAAAAAACAGGCTCATTTAGACAATCCAAACAGCAAAGTTTTGAAAAAACTAAATTACGAGCCAAAACTGATCGCAATCGATAAAAATATCCTGACCGCTAAGAAAAATGAAGTTGAACAAGCTAAAGAAAAAACAGATTCCCTAATCCCACCAGAGGTTGAAACTGCGGTATTAGATGATATTGGTAAAGCCAAGGCGATTGTCAATGATGTTCGCACACTGTTTAACAGCCAAAGACAAATAGAAAATCCTGCTGAAACCTTTAGTAAGAACATAAGCACTGCTCAAGAGGTTGTTGACCAGAATCTCCAAGATCATATTGATCTACTCGATATTATTATTGGAAATCTTGACGAGCGACTGCCAGAAAATTCTGTTAATAATTTACCATATCCAGTTCGTCTACCCATTTGTAATGTACCAGAGGGTTTGTTCTGCACTACAGTAGAGCGTCGAGTTGATGCCATCATCACTGTTACTGATAGTGTCACCAAGGGCTTAGTCATAAAACTTAGAGCCGATGCCAATGCTACAAATAAAACCCCTGCGTTTAATATAACCTTCTCAAGCCCTCAGGCTCGGTTAGCTGACTTAAAGGATGAAAGCCCAAATCGAAAGCTGAAAAAAATATCATTAAATATCAGTGGGTGGTTTAAAGGTAATAAACGAAAAACTGAATTTAAAAATTTAAATCTAACCTATGAATTGGATAAACCCTATAACCCTAGAATAAACGATTTTGATGATGGCAATGTAAAAAGGTTGGTAATAAAAGGTGATAAGCTTAATTTTACTCAAGCCGCCATTAGCAATACACCCAAGATTGGCTTTGAAGGCGCTATTGAAATTGTGACTGTAAGTGTTGATCCAGAATTTGCTGACGATGATGATTATGGTGCGAAAAGATTTAAGAAGCTCTACTTAAAAGGCAGATTTAGCCATGGCAAAGAATCTTTTAAAATGATAGTTGCTGCCGATCTAATCAATGCAGAAAAAGTCAATACAGATAAAAAAAGCTATGCTAAGTGGGACCTCAGGCTATTTATGGATGCTCACTTCTCTGGTTACCCCAGTACAACAGCCACACTAGCATTTGCTAGCACTGAGCGTGTTAGAGGCGAAGCAATTCTCACTATTGCCCAAAAAGAAAAGGGTCGGTCACTAACCTTTTCTGCCGAGATAAAATCTAAAGAAATTATAAAACAGTTCACTGTTGAGGCCAGTGACGGCACCAAAATGATAATTAAAAGAGATAGCAAAGATCAAAACTCTGGCATCATAACAGTGAATGATACACAGGTAGCTACTATCACTGATGAGCGTTTTATAAAAATAAAATATAAAGACGGTACTTTTGATAGTCTTTAAAACCCAATTATTCAAGGGGTGGTGTCTACCATCCCTTTTCTTGTTAATAGCCGTACCGATTAAAGCTGAACCATTACAGCCCTACTTCAAAGCTACAACACAACTATATAGCCCCTCCATAAGCCTATTGCATATAGAAGATTGGCGGGGGCGGCACAATTCCAAAGGAGATATAGCACTGGCAAGTGGCTGGCTGGAATCCGGCGTAAAAACACCCAACAACTGGCGGCATGGATTAGTATATCGCTTTGACAAAAGCTACCAGTACTCCCCTGCTACGTCTGAACTTTATTATCAAATTCAAAATCATAAATCGCTTAAAATAGATAAACATTACTCGTTGAAATTACACCTATCTGAGTTTCGAGCCCATGGCTTTAGAGTTGCTAAAACAATGTATTATGCCAACAATCATCAAATAGAGGCAGGTGTCAGCATACTAAAAGCCGATCGGCTTATGTATGCTGATATTCAGGGTAATGCCCATATTCTCACGGAATCCTCCTATGATTATTCCGTACAGGCAAACTATCAATATTATCGAGATACACTGTTTGGCCGTACAGATTTTACTAAACCCAAAGGTCGAGGATATACCATCGATTTCAGTTTTTTAGGCCAAATTAATCAGCACCTGTATTATCAATTACATATCAAAGATGCTTTTGGAAAGCTCTATTGGCAAGAAGCACCCCACACAATAGGCCAGGCGCAACCAGTAAAAACTTACACCGATGCTGATGGCTATTTTCATGCCGAATCAGCCCTTAGTGGTCAAGAGGGATACAAAACTCTTTATCAAAAATTAAAATTAGCATGGGTAGGCACAGTGCATTACAAGAAATATAAATATACTTTAGATATTGGCGCCCAATCCTTAGGTGATGGATCACAGTTGGGTTTTGGTCTGTCTATGCCAATATCTAACTGGGCTGCAGATACGAGTCTATTCTACTGGAGCAAAAGCAAAGAGTTAGTAGTATCCGTCAATAAAAAGCCATGGACACTATATTTAGGTACAAACAGTACACAAGGCAATCAGATAAATGCCTTACGTATAGGATTAGATTACGCTTATTGAGCTATTTAACGACATAGCGGTCAAACACTCTAATTGTGCTGAACATAAATTAATTGATTGGTATCAAAACCCAATTGCGAAGCGCGGGTAATAAATTGATTGATTAGATCTTCTGAGACCTCAGGTGTTCGCGCTAGCAACCATAAATAATTCGTGGTATTGCCAGCAATAAAGGCATATTGATAGTCTTTTTCATCCAACTCAAAGATAACGTAAGAGCCAAAGAAAGGGCCAAAAAAAGATACTTTCAAATGCCCTATAGTGGGCGCTTCCACGAAATACGCCCTGCCCAGTGCTTCTTGTACTTCACCAGTTTCTATACTGCGACCAGAATTAATAACCCTGATACCGCCATCGTCTCGGACTGAATAATCAGCAGAAACAGCTTCTAAACCACGCTCAAATGAATGATCTAGACGCGCGATTTCATACCAACGTCCTAAGTAGCGCTCTAATGTAAAATTATCTACGGGTTTTACCCCATCGGGTACAGTTAGGCAGCTTGATAGAAATAAGCAGGTTACAATCAAAAAATATCGCATTTATTAGGCCCTCGCCTAAATTTTGGCACTAGATTATTTGTTTGATGCTGACTCAAGTCCCGGTGGTGCAATATGTAATGTAGAGGTTGGGAACGCTATTTCAGCCTTATTAGCCTCAATAATCGCCGCTACCTTAAGCAAAACATCCTGCTTAACCTCATGGTATCTCACCCATTGGGTTGTCTTGGTGTAGACATAGACAAAAAAGTCCAAAGAGCTAGGGGCAAATTTATCGAAATTAACAATAATGACCTGATCTGAATCTACTTCTTCATGCTCACGTAACATGGCTGTCACCTGATCAACAATCGGCGTCATACAGGCGATATCGTCATAGCGAATACCCACTGACTCATAGATTCTTCTGTTGGTCATACGCGATGGATTCTCTACCGATATACTGGCAAAAACAGCATTGGGAATATATAGCGGACGTTTATCGAACGTTCTAATTCGAGTGAGACGCCAGCCAATATCCTCGACCACACCTTCAATTTCTTTATCTGGAGAACGCACCCAGTCACCGACAGAAAATGGACGATCTAGATAAATCATTAATCCACCAAAGAAGTTGGCAAGAAGGTCTTTAGCGGCAAAACCAACCGCAATACCACCAATACCACCAAAAGCCAACAACCCAGAGATGCTATAACCTAAGAACTGCATAATAACCAAAATTGCTGTAATAACGACGGCCGCACGGAAAAGCTTAGACACTGCCTTAACCGTTGTAGGGTCCATTGGCTTCTTCATATATTTCGGATTGAGCAGATTAGATTCTGCACGCTTGATAAAGCCATTAATAAATAAAACCCCTAGCACAATTAAAGCTAGACGATTTAAGGGTTCAATATAATCTTGCAGGGGTGAATCAATTCGTTGCACCGTAATACTAAAGGCAAAGTTGATACCCAGTATCCATATCAACCATATAGCGGGGGCTCGACAGGCTTCAAGGAATGCATCGTCCCATACCGTAGGAGATTTAGCGGCTTTAATCTGAAGGCGATTAAGTAATTTATTGAGAAAAAAACCAGCCAATAATGCGGCAAAAACAATCAAAAAAAGTTCGCCTATCCATATATAGGTTTCACCGGTTAAATTTACTAGCCAAGATTCTAATGCATTCATCTTAATTTCCTGTATCAGTCAGATGCTTAAGTTGTTTTATTGTCTGGTGGTAACGTGATAGTTTTGTTAACTGTTCCCAATGAATTTCTTTTTGTGCCCTCATTGTGGCAATTTTTTCGCAACCTTTCACCTCTAATTGTTCCAAATGAGCTAAAACGTCTCTAGCACCCTCGGAACAATTACATACCAGTATCATATCGCAACCAGCTGCAAGTGCCATATCTGACTTTTCAATATAGCCACCGGCAACATCCGCGCCTTTCATCGTGAGATCATCACTAAAAATTACGCCCTCAAAACCAATGTTTGAACGCAAAATTTGTTGCAGCCAATATTCAGAGAAACCCACAGAGGATGAATCAATATTAGGGAATGTAATATGCGCTGGCATAACAGCGGCTAAATCATTAGCAAGTGATATAAAAGGCTTTAAATCCCTTGCCTCTAATTCGTCCATTGTTCTGTGATCGATTGGTGCCTCAAGATGACTATCGGCTACCACCCCACCATGGCCTGGAAAATGCTTACCTGTGGCCGCCATACCCGCTTCATTCATGCCTGAAATAAATGCATCAGCCGCCAATATCACCTGTTCTGCATTATCTGAAAAGGCACGATCACCAATAATACTGCTGTGATTTCTGTCTACGTCCAGTACAGGAGCAAAACTGATATCAAGACCACAGGCTAGAACTTCAGACGCCATCAGCCAGCCACAATCTCTAGCAAGCTCAAGCCCCCTATCTGAATTAGATTGCACTAAATCACCTAACAACTGCATAGGCGGCAAATCTGTAAACCCCTGCTTAAAACGCTGTACGCGTCCACCCTCTTGATCAACGGCAATAAGAATATGCTCTGAACAGCTGCGGATATCCTCAACAAGCCTACAAATCTGTAGTCTGTTATCAATATTGCGGGCAAACAAAATAACACCACCCACATACTGATTTTTTAGCAACTCACGCTCAGCTGGCAATAATTCAGTACCTGCTAAATCCAGCATAAGACGTCCGTATTTCTGATGGCCCATTCTTTTCATCACCTAGTATTTATAAATGCAGCAAGCATTCTAACCATATGCAAGTGCAACGGACAATTATAAACGTTACCGATTTATTTAAAGCGGCACTTCTACTGGGCGGTATTTTGATCTAAAACCCTCAGGCTCAGCCTTTTGTATTTCAAACTTGGTGGAGACTAAACCGTTATAGACCTTCACATACATGGAGTCACCAGTGACCTTAAAAGGATATTCATCTTGAAAGGTAAACACATCCACATGACTAAGACCTAATTTATATTCACCTGACTCTAAAAAAAGCTGTACATATTTATTGATGTGTAAATTATGAACGCCTACGTCATCAATCTTAATACCTATTCGCCACGAGCCATCTAAAAATAGAGGGTTTAACCCATTATAAAATATAACTCTCGTTTTACCTGCTTCTGCGGGCTTATCAATGCTTTGGTCAGGCAATGCATAATCATAATTTACTGTAGCGCAACTCATTAAAAATAATGAGAGAGATAAAACAGTGAAACAATTAACTAAATGAGTAATGAAATAGGTTGATTTTGTGACAGAGTTCCATAACTTGGCCTGTAAAAAATTCATCGTATATTTCCTTAATTTATAATTTAAAACTGCGCCCTAGACACTATCTGAAGTCTAGACCAGTTTATTGAGCAAGGGGTTGTAACTTAAAAAATACTGTATATAATTACAGGCTATAGATATACAGGAGTCTAAGATGGAACGCTTAACTGCTCGACAACAACAAATCTTTGATCTTATTAAAGACAACCTAGAGCAAACAGGATACCCGCCCACTAGAGCTGAGATCGCTGAACAATTAGGTTTTAGGTCTGCAAATGCAGCAGAGGATCACCTTAAAGCACTTGCTCGAAAAGGCGCTATTGAAATGATCCCTGGTGCCTCTAGAGGCATTCGTATTGCCGAGCAGGTATCTGGTATACCTATTGTTGGTCGCGTTGCTGCCGGTGAACCTATTCTTGCCGAGCAAAATATCGAAGACTATCAAGAAGTACCCTCTAGCACCTTCCATCCTCATGCTGATTATTTTTTACGCGTACAGGGTCAGAGTATGGTTGATGTTGGCATTATGGATGGTGACCTATTAGCTGTTCATCAACAACCTACAGCAGAAAACCAACAGATTGTTGTTGCCAGAGTAGATGGTGAAGTAACAGTAAAGCGCCTAAAAAGAACCAGAAGCAAACATGAGATTCAGCTTTTACCTGAAAATCAACAATATTCACCTATCTTGGTTGATTTGCGTCATCAAGATTTTGCCATTGAAGGCTTAGCTGTTGGTGTTGTTCGCGTAGCTATTTAGGGCTTTAATCAGCGCTTAAATCACCCTCAGCAAAGCTATATTCTAATACTGGCTTACCTTGTAACACGTGTTCTTGCAGAATACGCTCAATGACTTCTGGCGAACAGCTATGGTACCAGGTTCCATCTGGGTAGCTAACCATTATAGGACCCTGTCTGCAGACTCTTAGGCAGTCAACCTTTGATCTATATACCCCAGACTCAACATCCAAAAGACCTAACTCTTTGATCCGACGCTTAAGATAATTCCATGACTTTTCAGCAAGCTCAGGCGAACTACACTTGCCCGCAGTACACAGAAGAAGATGTTGACGTTGGGTTGATATATGGCGATGCCCAGCGAGTTTTTTTAAAGCATCAGTGTTTGACATCTCTGGGCACCAATTTTACAGAGGTTAGTGAACTGTTTTACTCGGCTCTTGTTGTTCAGCCAATACCGTAGCCTGCTCCCAATCGATTACCGCTTGGATACCAGAATCAATCATTTGTTTAGCAACTTCTATATGCTGCTCGCCGAGGTATTGCTTTACCTTAGAAGAGAACTTAACCTGAACTAGGGTTTCATCAACGCCTGCTCTCTGTAGTCCAATATCACCATTTTCTAAAATAATTAATTCAAATGCTGGTGTACTCATTAGGTTTTATCTCAATATTAATTGGGTTGTAAAGGGTTCAACAAATCATTAAAACTCAATCATCATATCTCTATGTCTTTCTACGAGTTCATTCATTTGTTTAGACCACTCCATGGCGGTAGATAAATCCCAGTCGATGGCTTTTCTCTTGGAATTTGATACATCGTCGAGGGATAGCATGGGTAAACGGTCAGCATCCATTTCGGCTTTGCGTATTACGGGCAATGAATACAATTGACTACAGGCATAAAGCATATTGTTTGCCCATGAATCATTACTATAAAATAGTTGCTTTAATTCGGTCGATTCAGCCGGTTGCTTTCCATCTGCCATTAGACACTCGACAAGATCATCAACAGAGTTAATATTTGATGGATCTTTTACTTTGTAGTTACTCGCTACATCCTGTAGATGCCAAGCCCATGCCTGTCCTAATTGCAGTGCAATAGATTGGGCTAATGCTACCCGCATATGCCTATCTTCTTTAGCAACCGCGTTACTATCAATCAGTTTTATCAATTTTTTGGCAAACAAAAGCTTTTGATTGACTGCTGATAAATAGGAACAGGTGCTCATTTGATTTAGCTGCCAGACTTTTCTGCTACAGACCAGCTACCATTGGAATAAAATGCACTCCAGCCGGTGGGTTTACCGTCCTTTTCACTGCGAACATATTGCTCTTTGGTCTTTCGACTGTAGCGAACCACTGTCTCTCGTCCTTCAGAATCTTTTACTGGTGCTTTTAACAGAAACTGATATTTTTGATCAATTTCATTTTTGTAGGGTAACAACTCGGAAACAAGAGGCGCACGGGTTTCACGATGCCGCGGAAATTGACTAGCAGCCAAGAAAATACCTGAAGCACCATCTCTGAGGACATAATGGTCATCGACCTTGATGCATTGCAATTCAGGCATTGGGATCGGATCCGCCTTTGGTGGAGCAGCTTCTCCGCTTCTCAGAAGTTTTCTAGTATTTTTACAGCCATCAGCAGTGCAGCCAAAGTATTTACCAAAACGACCGTTTTTAAGCTGCATCTCACTTCCACATTTATCACAGTCTAATGTTGGTCCTTCATAACCCTTGATGACATATTGCCCAGTCTCTACCTCAAAACCAGAACAATCCGGATTATTACCACATACATGGAGTTTACGTGTGGTATCGAGTAAATAGCTGTCCATTGAGGTATTACATAGCTTACATCTATGTTTATGAAGAAGTGACTTTGATTCAGCTTCATCATCTTCATCGATATTAATGGCCTCATCGCCCGAGGTGAGATTAAGGGTTTGCTTGCAACGCTCTTTTGGAGGAAGCGCATACCCAGAACAGCCCAGAAATACGCCTGTGCCGGCCGTTCTTATCATCATAGGCCTCTCACACAAACTACAGGCGATATCGGTCTCAGAGGGCGTATTAGGCCGCATACCGCCCTCAACATCCTTAGCGTTGGATAGCTTTTGGTTAAATTCAATATAAAATTGATCTAAAAGCTGTTTCCAATTTAACGATCCCGCCGCAATATCATCCAACTGACACTCCATGGTGGCAGTAAAACCATAATCCATAAGATCGGTAAAGCTCTCACTCAAACGATCGGTCACTATGTCGCCAATTTTTTCGGCAAAAATGCGTTTATTCTCAATGCGCACATAACCACGATCCTGAATGGTTGAAATAATTGAAGCATAGGTAGAGGGTCGACCAATACCACGCTTTTCTAATTCTTTAACCAAGGCAGCTTCAGAGTAACGTGCTGGCGGCTTGGTAAAGTGCTGTTGTGGCAATAGGGTAAGCAGCGTTAGAGAATCGCCTTTTTGCAGATCTGGTAACTCTGCATCTTCGTCTCTGGCGGGCATTACTGCCAAGAAACCATCAAACTTAGTCACGCGGCCCTTGACTGTCATTTCATAGTCACCCGCAACCACAGTAAGAGTAGATGAGGTGAATTCAGCAGGCATCATTTGGCAGGCTACAAATTGTTGCCAGATTAATTGATACAGGCGACGAGCGTCTACCTCCATATCACTAAGACTACCTGGAGAAATATCTATATTAGAGGGTCTGATTGCTTCGTGAGCATCCTGTGCCCCACTCTTACTACTATATATAACGGGCTGTTCTGGCAGATACTTCTTACCCTGCTGGCGCTCGATATAATCACGGCAATTAGCAATCGCATCATTACTTAAATTTGTCGAATCTGTTCGCATGTAGGTGATATAACCAGCCTCATAAAGACGCTGAGCCATTGTCATGGTTTTCTTTACACCGTAACCGAGCTTAGTACTGGCAGCCTGTTGTAGAGTGGAAGTAATAAAAGGCGCTGGCGGCTTAGATTTAGTGGCTCTATCCTCGCGCTTGGAGACTGAATAATCAGCATCGCGCAAATAGGCAAGTGCTGTATCAGCTTGCTCTTTATTGCTCGGACGAAATGCTTTACCTTGATATTTTTTTACATCAAACCTTGACGCTAAGCCATCAGAGGATGAACTGTTTTCCAAATCTGCTTGCACAGTCCAATATTCTTCTGGAAAAAAAGCACGAATTTCACGCTCACGTTCGACAATCATCTTCAGAGCGACTGACTGGACACGACCAGCAGATAATCCACGACCCACTTTTTCCCAGAGCAATGGGGATACCATAAAGCCAACCACACGGTCTAAAAATCGTCTGGCTTGCTGAGCATCCACTCGATGCTGATCTAGCTTGCCGGGGTCTTCAAAGGCATTGCGAATTGCCTTTTTAGTGATTTCATTAAATACCACACGCTTATAGCGACTATCATCACCGCCTATCACCTGAGTAAGATGCCATGCAATAGCCTCTCCCTCTCTATCCATATCAGTTGCGAGATAAATAGTATCAGCATTTTTGGCTAACTTTTTAAGCTCAGAAACAACCTTTTCTTTTCCGGGTAAGGTTGCGTACTCAGCAGCCCAGTTATCATCAGGATTAATGCCCATACTTTTAATAAGCTGGGTTTTAGCTTTGCGTTCACGATGCAACACTTTTTCTTCTGGTGACATCTTGCGAGTAAGCGCCGCTTGTTTAGCGCGCTCTTTAGGGTCAGAAGGTTTTCGACTGGAACCCGTCGGTAAATCACGGATATGACCAACACTTGATTTCACGATAAAGTCATCACCGAGGTAGCGATTAATGGTTTTCGCCTTAGCTGGTGATTCTACAATTACTAATGATTTACCCATTTAAGAGAGGCTTCCACATCAAAGTTTTAGTTTAAATTTGCCATACTTAAGCAAATGATTAGAGCAAAGGAGCGCAAAAATACTTGCTAGAGTACCCTTTGGTCAAGCCTCAAATGCAAATTTCTTCACCTTTTTTGCGTAATTTGACTAAACATTGGTGCAATTTTTGCACTAAATCAGCATCTCCACGCTCATCCCAAACCACAGCTATACCCTCTTTATTGGCAACAATAGCACTGACTCCAGAGGGAAAACATTCAATTGTAGAGCTGATTGTTTCGAGCCATGCTGTATTAGCTTCTGCATTGATCCAACGCCATCCGTCAAAGCATGAGTCCCATCCACGCCTGCTTCGACGATGCAAAATCCAAGACTCATCTAATGGATCCTGTTGCCAGGGCAACCCATAAAAAATGGCATCTAAACGCTTTTCTGAATCCAGCGCATCAGGCTGCCTACACATATTTACCTTAATACTAAGGCTGAGCGCTTTCTTTCTGCACATCATCACCTGCTGTTGGCGAGGTGAACTTTTCATCCACATCAGCGGGGATAAGGCAACTGCCAAACAAAAGATTATCAATAGCCAGACCATTTAGACACCTAAGATTAAAAGAAAACACTGAACCACTTACTTATTATAAACATTATTACTTACGTATGAGCTAACTGAATAAACTTTGATATAAGTATTAGGGTAGAATTTAGCCTTTATTGACAAAAATTACGTTTTCATTATGACCGAATCACTCATTGATATAGGTGTTAACCTCTCCAATAATCGTTTTAAAAATGATATAGAAGACAGCCTCCAACGGGCGCTTGATGCAAATGTGACTCAAATAATATTGACCGGTACGTCTGTCGCAGAAAGTGAAGCAGTTATCCACCTATGCGAAAAATACGAACAGCTATACCCAAATATGCTGTTTGCTACCGTAGGCGTTCACCCTCATCATGCCAATGAATATGACCATCAAACATTAACCACACTTGAGGAATTAGCGAATCATAAAGCTGTTGTAGCCATCGGTGAAACAGGATTAGATTTTAATCGAAACTTTTCTTCAGAATCAGACCAAATAGCAGCCTTTGAATCGCAATTAGAACTAGCGTCAAACACACAGATGCCCCTTTTTATGCATGAAAGAGATGCCGCTAAGCGACAACTTGAAATATTACGCGATTATAGAGATCATTTTACACAGGGAGTAATCCATTGTTTTACTGGGGATCCTGAGACCTTATTTAGCTATTTAGACCTCGACCTTCATATAGGTATTACTGGTTGGATCTGTGATGAAAAACGAGGCCGACAGCTGCGCAGTCTGATCTCGAATATACCTTTAAACAGATTAATGATAGAGACAGACGCACCCTATTTACTGCCAAAAAATATCCCTGAAAAACCCAAAAACAGGCGCAATGAGCCTAGCTTTTTACCTTGGGTACTTAAGGAAATCGCTAATTTTCGAGAAGAAACGCTAGAAGAATTAGCCAGAGAAACCAGCGCTACTGCAAAAAAAATGTTTAATATTTAAGTAAAGAATTTACGGACGGAGTCGCTATAATGACGGCTAACTCTAAGCAGCTTACCATTAATCAAATGCAATATACTTCCACCTTTTGGACGCTTAGTCACGCTAGCAATTCTGTCTAGATTAACAATCGTTGAACGATGAATTCGAACAAATTGATTACCGTCCAATCTAGCCATTAAATCTCGCAATGTGCTTCGAATTACATGAGTTTCACCCTTAACTTGGACACACATATAGTCCCCTGCCGCATCAACCCAATCTATATCATCAAAGGGAATTATTTTGACCACCCCAGAATCACGCACTAAGAGCTTTCTTTTCATACCCTCAGGCAAATCACTTTTAACAGCCCCAGCTTTTACACTTTTTGATGCCCGCTCAGCTATATCTTCAATCGCACCAATAAGCGGACTTTTGAAGTTGCGATCCACATCATCCCTAAGTCGATCAACCGCTCTATCAATTGAACGAGCAATTCTTTCGGCATCCAATGGCTTTAAAACATAATCAACGGCATGAAGATCAAATGCGTCAACGGCATAGTGATCGTAGGCAGTAATAAAAACGACCATTGGCATGGTATCAGCATCCAGAGAGCGAATAACATCAAATCCATTCATGCCTGGCATTTGGATATCTAGAAAAAGTAGATCTGGTTGCAAGGAATTGACAGCCTTAACCGCCTCTTTCCCATTGCAATATTCACCAATAATTTGAACATCATTAATTTCACCCACTAATACTCGCAGTAAATCTAATGAGAGCTGTTCATCATCAACAATGATTGTTTTTAGCTTTTGCATGATTAACTTTATACGTTAAGTGCTTTAAATATTATGTGAATTACTCAAATATAAATGAAAAAACAATATCCAAAACAGACTACCGCAATAACATAATTGTTAATTCAACCTATAGCTAAACAGGTTGGCACAAAAATAGAAGCTATAGAAGAGGTATGCGCTTACAGAAATAAACCGTGCGACAAAATCGATATTTACCTTTTAACGCAAAAAGGCAACCGCTTATTGTGATTTAGTTAAAAAATTTCCTAATAGAATCACGATAATTACGGCTAACTTTTAAAGACTCACCCTGAGTTAAATGCAACAGACTTCCACCCTTTTGAAGTGGAGTTACACTGACTACACGCTCAACATTAACAATTGTGGAGCGGTGAATTCTTACAAACAGATTATCATCAAGCTTGGTCATTAAATCCCGCAATGTACTGCGAATAACATGGGTTTCACCGTCGGCGTGGACACACATATAATCACCCGCCGCATCAACCCAGTCTATATCATCAAAGGGAATAACTTTAACCACACCCGAGTCACGCACCAATAGTTTTCTTTTCATACCATCGGGAATATTGCTTTCAGGCTCTTCAGCTTTCTCTTCTTTAGAAGCGCGTTCCGATATTTCTTCAATAGCTCCAATAAGGGGACTTTTAAAGCTTCGATCCACATCGTTTTTAAGCCGATCAACGGCACGATCAACAGAGCGAGCTATTCTTTCGGCATCCAATGGCTTTAAAACATAATCGACTGCGTGAAGATCAAAAGCATCAACTGCGTAATGATCAAATGCAGTAATAAATACCACCATTGGCATAATATCAGTTTGCAAGGAACGAATAACATCAAATCCATTCATGACAGGCATTTGGATATCCAGAAATAGTAACTCTGGTTGCAATTTCATGGCTGCCTCAACCGCCTGCTTACCATTACTGCATTCACCCACAATTTCAATATCACTAATCTCACTGAGTATAGAGCGCAATAAATCTAATGAAAGTGGCTCATCATCTACAATGACTGTTCGTAATTTTTGCATAGTGTCCTTCTAAAAATTAATCATTCAAGTGATCACTGGGTATTTTCAATGTCACACAGAGACCACCTACTGAGGTGTTATCCAGCCGCAGTTCATAATCATCATTGTAAAATTGCCTTAATCTTTCATCTGTATTTTTCAAACCGATACCCACTGATTTGATTGAGCTTTTTACCGTATCGATCCCAGGACCTGTATCAATCACTTTAATAAAGACATAGGGTCCTTCAGTAGTTGCCACTATGGATACCTTTCCACCAGATTCAGATGGAGCAATACCATATTTAATTGCATTTTCTACCAAAGGCTGAAGAATCAAGCTTGGGACATCAATACTTTCACAAATTAAAGGCACATCGAAGTGTAACTTCAAGCGCTTACCAAATCTAGTACGCTCGATATTAAGATACTGCTTAACGGCATCAATTTCTTGTCTTAGACTGACTTTATGAACCGGGTCATTATCCAGCGAATAGCGCAAGAACTTACTTAACTGCACAATCATTTCATGCGCTTTAGATGATTCTTTAACCTTCACCAGTGCAGAAATAGCATTTAAGGTATTAAATAAAAAATGCGGGTTAAGTTGGTACTGCAACATCTTAAGTTGAGCCTCGTGGGCTATAGCTTCAGCCTGTGATCGTTTAAGCTGTTCTTGCTGAGTATCTGAGGCCAACTCTAATAATGTTTGGTGTTGATTTTGAAGTAATTGGTAATACTTCACAAAATGATAAAATGCTGTCCAGCAAACAAAAACCAGAATGGATCCAAATAACCAGGGTCCAAACTCGTGCCAAACATAATTACCGGTTATCCAATAAAACGTACTAATTCGAAGAATAGTCCATATTAATGAGCAACCAATAATTCCAGCAATAACTGAAGATATTCGAAATATTAATATATCATTCCAGAAAAATTGAAATAACGATCTAAGAGGCCAGGAGACTAAAACACCAAGGGCAGACTGAAATAATGTGTGATAGATATAGTCCGTGCTATTTTGGTCATACCACAGGGATATGCTTAGAAAACTAATTAATGAAAGACCGAACCAACCCACTATCTGCAATAGCCAAAACTGTACATTTGTATTGCGATAAATCGCATTCAAAAACGGATGATAAATCGAATTGGACATAACAGCCTTTTATTAACTTAAACTTCAACGGCAGGTATTTAACGTTAAAAAATTATTTATGGCAACTACCCTATTCAAACAACCTGTGAATTACAGTTAAAATAGTTTTTAATAAAAAATTTGGACCATCAAATGGCTGAGCAACATATCATTAATTATTTAGGATTAAAAATCCTAAAATCAACTCATCCTAAAGTGCGCAAAATAAAACGTACACAGACCGGCCATAGTGCCCATGGCAATAAAGTATGGCGCTCGAGCTTTGCCCTAATTGAGTACCTCAATAACAACCCCTTAAAACAACAGTCTCAAGTACTCGAAATCGGCTGTGGCTGGGGTATTACAGGCCTCTATCTAACAAAGAATCAAAATGCCGATGTCACAGGCATTGATACCGATTCAAGTGTACAGCCCTATTTTGAGCTTCAAAATACAATGAATGATTGTGCCATGAAATTCCAACAGCGAAGCTTTGAATCCCTGATTGGAAATGACCTACAAAACTATCAATATATTGTGGGTAGTGATATCTGCTTTTGGGATGAAATGACTAAACCACTTTTTGATCTTATTCAAAGAGCAATTACATCCAATATTAAAAAGATATTAATAGCAGACCCTGGAAGACCTCCCTTTTGGGAGCTATGTGATCTATGTGCCAAAACCTATAATTCTGAAATAATCACGCAAAAAATTGACACTCCATGGAAATCTGAGAAATATATTTTAGCGATTAATCTCCAATGAAATCGTGCAAAAAAAAAGCTGGGCTAAGCCCAGCTTTTTTATCTAGTTATATTCTTTATCAGAATTTATAGAATATCAAAAGTCAATGTAACTAGGTCTTCGGAAGTTGATCCAGGCCAATTACCAAACAATGACATCCATGTTGCAAGGAGTACAGTATCTGTCTCCGCATTATCATCATAATTATCTGTATCTGATGCAATATCAGTTAGTGTAGGTTCAAAGAACTTGTCAGTAGCTAAGAAATTATCTATTGAAACAAGACTCATTTCAGTACTATCAAAGTGAAGACGAATACCTAAACCTGTTAACGTTGAATCATCAGTAGCATAAGAAAGGGTAACAACCTTCTGAGAACCATTCATAACACTACTAGATACATACACAGCCTGAGTTGCTGAAAGCGCTCCAGCACCATCGCAGGTATCATCAGCACTTGTAGACAGCTCACAGCTAACGCCTGCAAATGTGAAACCAGCAGCATTACTAGACGATGTAATGTTAAAAGGTGTAACTAATGGGTCATTTGGCTCTGGCTCTGGCTCTGGCTCTGGCTCTGGCTCTGGCTCTGCAGTTTCACAGGTAGGAACATCACCACCAATCACCACATTACTCACTGTAACCGGAATATCTCTTTCGATGATATACATCAAGTAAGAGCTATAGGTATTAGTTACCGATTGCGATGGAATCGCAACAGAGTATGCCTGACAAGCGCCATCAACAGCTACAGTAGCAGTTTCAAAGTTAGGATCTACATTAGGCCAAGGCTGGTATTCAAATTTAAACTTAAGAGTAACCGGCTGATCCGATGATGCCGTGAAATTTAATGTTCCAGCAGCAGGGAAGCTTAATGGATATAAGTCTTGATTATCGTTAGCAAACCCAGCCCAATCTGTGGCTGTTGATGGATACATAAATGTATCTCCATCAATCTCTGAACCAGATCCATCGAATGCACCATCACCAAATGGAACCCAAACCGCTGCATTAGGGTTAGTATCACCAGTATCGGTATCACCACCAGTATCGGTATCACCACCAGTATCGGTATCACCACCAGTATCGGTATCACCACCAGTATCGGTATCACCACCAGTATCGGTATCACCACCAGCATCACAGGTAGGTACATCACCACCAATTACAACATTTTGTACAACTACAGGAATATCACGATCTTCATCAGCAATAAACAACAGATAAGATGTGAAAGTATTGCTACCCTGTGCAGGAACAGCCACTGAGTAAGCCTGACAATCACCATCAACAACTACATAATCAGTAAAGAATGACGGCTCTGTATCTGGATAAGGTGCAGCTTCAAACTTAAATCGAACACTGACCTCAGTGCTAGATGATGCAGTAAAGTTAATTGTCTCCGCAGACGCAAAGCTTAACGGATAGTCAGCATCATTTAAATTAGCGAAGCCAGCATAATCTGGCGCAGAAGCTGGGAAGGTAAATGTAGAGGAATCCTCATTAAGCGTTGCACCTTCAAATGCTGTCCACACGGCCACATTAGACGTATCACCTGAGTTATCGCCAGAATCATCACCTGAATCATCGCCTGAACTTTCAGCTGCATCACTTGCAACCACAACATCAGCAACAACAACATCTACATCCTGAGTCACTACATACAGAATCAGTGAGCTAAAGGTGTTAGCACCCTGTGATGGAACAGCAATAGTGTATGTTGCTTCATCAGAGCCACTTACAGTAATAGTCTGGGTGTCATAAGCTGGATCAACATTTGGATGAGGTTGAAACTCAAGTCTAAATCGAACATCTGCTGAACCACCTGAAGCAACTGAACCTTTAAACGAAATGCTACCGGCTTCAGAGAAGGTTAATGGATACATATCAGTATTCATATTGGCAAAACCAGCCCAAACTTCGGCACCAGCAGGGAATGTATATACGCCACCTTCACCTATAGTTGAGCCACCAAATGCTTCTGAGAAGTTTGCAGTTGCGCTAGAGCCAGTATCACCACCAGTATCAGTATCACCACCAGTATCAGTATCACCACCAGTATCAGTATCACCACCAGTATCAGTATCACTCGTAGTCGTGATTACAACATTTGATACCTTAACAGCTACATCCCTATCAACGACATAAAGAATAAGTGAGCTAAAGGTATTAGCAGCCTGTGATGGGATTGTAATGGTGTATGTAGTATCTGTAGCACCACTTACAGTTACAGTTTCTGCATCATAAGCAGGGTCAACATCTGGATGAGGTAGACGCTCAAATCTAAATCGAACATCTGCTGAACCACCTGAAGGAACAGAACCCGTAAAGCTGATTGAACCACCTTCTGTAAATGTCAGAGGATAAAGGTCAGTGTTCATATTAGCAAAACCAGCCCAAACCTCAGCACCAGCTGGGAAGGTAAATTCATCACCAGCACCACCAATTGAAGATCCACCGAAGGCTTCTGTGAATTGAGCAGGATCATTGACAGTTCCACCGGTATCACCACCGGTATCACCACCAGTATCACCACCAGTATCACCACCAGTATCACCACCAGTATCACCACCAACTGAATCACTAGTAACTTCAACATCAGTCACCACAACAGCTTCATCCTGAGTCACTACATAAAGAATCAGTGAGCTAAAGGTATTAACGCCCTGAGATGTAACAGGAATTGTGTAAGTAGCTTCATCAGCACCGGTTACTGTAACAGTCCCAGTGTCATAAGCTGGGTCAACAGCTGGATGAGGTTGATACTCAAGTCTAAATCGAACATCAACTGAACCACCTGATGGAACTGAACCTTTAAACGAAATGCTACCGGCTTTAGAGAAAGTTAACGGATACATATCAGCATTCATATTGGCAAAACCAGCCCAAACTTCAGCACCAGTAGGGAATGTATATACATCACCCTCACCTATAGTTGAGCCACCAAATGCTTCTGAGAAGCTTGCAGTTGCAGTTGAACTTGCAGTATCTCCACCAGTATCACCGCCAGTATCACCACCAGTATCACCGCCAGTATCACCGCCAGTATCACCACCAGTATCACCGCCAGTATCACCGCCAGTATCACCGCCAGTATCACCGCCAGTATCTCCACCAGTATCTCCACCAGTGCTGTCATCACTAGAACCGCCTGGCCCAGTGGTACAATATTCAGGATTATCTTCTACAGATAACTGCTCATTAGCATTTTCAGGATTAGGGAAAGAAACTCTCTCAAGCTCAAAATGCCACCAAAGGTCATTACCCGCGAGAATATTTAAAGCAATTCCACAGTATGATGCCGTCTCTACAGTGTAGTTAATTACACCAGCTGGACCATCAGTAGCAGCATCACCTTCGTTTCTGATACGAGGAATACCAATATGAGCACCCTGACCTAAAACTGAAAGCATTCCAGCTTGAGGATTCCACTTGTATGTTAAACCAGTCTCCAGTCCATCCCATACATAATCAGTACCACCATCAAGTGTTACCTGAGTCGGGTCACCACAACTTTCAGAGCCAGAAGGACTAGCCCAGCCCTCAAGCCATGTATCACCATTCATTTCTTGCTCAAAGATACCGCCGCCAGGCTGTGTAGCCTCATCCTTAATGAAGGTATAGGTATCATCCGCAAATAGGCAAGATCTACGACTTAATTCAAAATCATCAACCACCCAATACTCAGTATTACCTTCCGACGGACCAACACCCATCGCGCCGAGCTTAGAGGCATTTTTCCAAACACCTTCAATTGACTCAGGGAAACACTGACAATTTTGTGCACAAAAGCTTAATTCCGATGCATCAATGTTCGATGGCGGATTAGACAAATCAACCTCGAGACCACTCATACCACTGTTATCAGCGTAATTGATAGTGACGGGAATACTATCCTGACCTACGAGCCCTTCAACGGTTGCAAGTGGGTATTCGCCAGACCATGAACTATGCTGACCTGTCATAGGAACAACAATATTGTTAATTGTAACAACGGGCTCCATGATGGACTCGTTGGCCTCAAGGCTGATAACAATAACATCGTCCTGAGCAATAACCGGCTGGCTATTACATTTGTTTAGAACACTAAGGCTGATTAATTCAGGAGGCTCGCCATCACATAGATTGCCAACACACCTTTCTCCAAACTCTGCATTAACCTGATCAATATTATCCGGAATCGGCTCACCAACTATTGGTCTTTCGCCACTACCGCCACAAGCAGTAAGCGCAAGTGACAAGAAAAGTGCTACCAACGCACCAAAATGGCTCGGTAGTGTAATGAATGAATTTGACGTAGATTGCTGACGCATAACTCCCCCTAGATGAGTTTTTATAATATTCCAAGAAAACCTTGGAGATAAACTGATTTCAACCCCTGATTTTGTTCGTCTTAACGAGCTAGAACCAGTGTTATTCGTTGAACAGGCGTATATATGCGGTGAATCGGTTGAGGGGCGACAAATATAAGAATTTAATAGGTTTTAGAGGATAAAATGGAGACTTATTTATCTCACTGCAGAACTTAGGAGGGCTTAGATTCTCCCATACATTTAGGTGACTGAGGAATACTTTCAACCTGCCCCCACTCTATTGGAGAATAAACAAATAAGGAAAGCGCATGAATTAAACTGTTGAGCTCGTAAGATAGTTCGGTATAAATGGCTTGATGCCTTTTGACCGATGACTTTTTCTCAAAAAAATTAGCTGCAATAATTACTTTAAAATGGCTTTCAGAGCCAGCGGGAACATTATGAGAAGCACTTTCATTAATCACCTCAAGATAGGTGGGTGAAAATGCTTTCTCAAGCTTTTGTACAATGATTGACTCAACAGGGCCCATTACATTCCACTTACAAGATTAATCATTACACCTGCAGCGACAGCAGAGCCAATAACACCGGCTACATTTGGCCCCATAGCGTGCATTAGCAAAAAATTATGCGGGTTTGCTTCAAGGCCAACCTTATTTGCAACACGCGCCGCCATAGGCACAGCAGACACGCCGGCAGCGCCAATCAAGGGGTTAACCTTATCTTTAGACAGCAGGTTCATTAACTTGGCCATGAGAACACCAGAAGCTGTACCAATACAGAATGCCACCGCACCTAGCGCTAGTATCCCCATAGTTTCTGGGTTTAAAAACTTTTCAGCGCTCATTTTAGAACCAACACCAAGCCCTAAGAAGATCGTTACTACATTGATAAGTGCATTTTGCGTAGTATCACTTAAACGATTAACCACACCACATTCACGCATCAAATTACCAAAACAAAACATACCCAACAAAGGTGCAGCATCAGGCAATAACATGGCCACCAAAACCAATAATGTAAGCGGGAAAACAATACGCTCAGCTTTGGATACCGGACGCAACTGAACCATAGCAATTTGGCGCTCCGCATCAGTGGTTAATGCCTTCATAATAGGCGGCTGAATAATCGGCACTAACGCCATATAAGAGTAGGCAGCAACTGCAATTGCACCCAACAAATCTGGCGACAATTTACTGGTCACAAAAATTGCTGTAGGACCATCTGCACCACCAATAATACCAATAGAAGCTGCATCTCTAATGCTAAAATCTAGGATACCAAAATGACTCATTGCCACCGCACCAAGTACAGTAGTAAAAATGCCAACCTGAGCAGCGGCACCTAATAGCAAGGTTTTTGGATTAGCCAACAAAGGACCGAAATCCGTCATCGCACCGACACCCATAAAGATAATTAACGGGAATAAACCAGTCTCAATGCCTGCATGATAAATATAGTAAAGCAGTCCGCCAGGGCTTTCTAAATGCCCCAAGGCATCATATACGGGAGCCGCATCAAACCCAGCACCCGGAATATTAGCCAATACAGTACCAAAACCAATAGGCACTAAGAGCAGCGGCTCAAATCCTCGGCTAATCGCCAAATACAACAACGCGAAGCCAACCAGCATCATAACGGCTTGCCCAGCAGCTATCTGAGCAAGACCCGAACTAGCCCATAAACTAATTAGATTTTCCATGGTTTAATTTCCTATGCCAAAGTCACTAGTACATCGCCAACAGAACAGCTATCCCCTGCCTGCACTTTGACTTCAACAATGGCGCCACCTGATGGCGCGCTCACTGAAGTTTCCATCTTCATTGCCTCAAGCACAAGAATACTCTCACCCTCTGACACTCTTTGACCAGGTTTTACCAACACCTTAACCACGTTACCCGCTAATGGAGCAGTAACAGGCTCGCCTCCAACGGCAGAAACTGAGGGTGCAGAAGACCCAACAGGAGCATCAACAGATGCAATACCGCTTACATCACCGCCTTGACTAACAGTAACAGCATATGATTTACCCTCAACCTCAACCGTATAAACCTCTTCACCTGCCTCATTTGTTGGAACTTCAGGTTTACCCGTTGGGACTGGCTCAAAGACATCAGGATTGTTACGATTCTGTAAAAATTTTAAGCCGACTTGCGGGAATAAGGCATAGGTTAATACATCGTCGATGTGCCCCTCATTGGCAGTCAGGTTAAAGCCGTGCTCGGTTGAAAGCCCCTCGAGCTTAACTATTAACGCTTCAAGTTCAGGCTCAATATTATCCGCTGGACGACAGGTAATTGGCTCTTCATTCTCCTCAAGAACTTCCGACTGAAGATCCTTGTTAACTGGCGCAGGTGTAGCACCATACTCACCCTTCAGAATCCCCTGAGTTTCCCTAGAAATAGACTTATAGCGCTCACCGGTCATTACATTAAGCACCGCCTGAGTACCAACAATCTGTGACGTTGGAGTCACTAATGGAATAAAACCTAAGTCCTCACGAACGAGAGGTATTTCAGACAACACATCATCGAGCCTGTCTTCAGCGCCCTGCTGACGAAGCTGAGACTCCATATTGGTCAACATACCACCCGGCACCTGAGCTACCAATATACGTGAATCAACACCACGCAATGATCCTTCAAATTGTGCATATTTCTTACGCACCTCTCTAAAGTAAGCCGCAATTTCTTCCAATTTATTTATCTCCAAACCCGTATCGCGTTCAGAGTCTTTAAATATTGATACCACAGATTCAGTCGCAGAATGACCGTAGGTCATAGACATTGAAGATATAGCGGTATCAACATTATCAATACCAGCCTCTACACACTTTGTAATCGTAGTAGTAGACAAACCTGTAGTTGCGTGACAGTGAAGCTGTAATGGAATATCTACAGCCTCTTTAAGCTTGGTAACCAATTCATAACCGACATACGGATTTAGCAAACCCGCCATATCCTTAATACAGATAGAATCAGCGCCAGCATCTTCGAGCTCACGAGCAAGATCAACCCATAAATCAACAGTATGAACTGGGCTTACGGTGTAAGAAATAGTGCCCTGCGCATGCTTGCCAACCTGCTTAACTGCTCTTAATGCAGTTTCCAAATTACGCATATCATTCATAGCATCAAACACACGGAATACATCAATACCATTGACCGCCGCACGCTCAACAAATTTTTCAACGACATCATCAGCATAATGTCTATAGCCAAGTATATTCTGTCCGCGGAAAAGCATCTGCTGAGGCGTATTGGGCATAGCCTTCTTGATTTCACGAATACGGTCCCAGGGGTCTTCTCCCAAAAAACGAATACATGAATCAAATGTAGCGCCCCCCCAAGACTCCATAGACCAATAACCAATTTGGTCGAGCTTTGCAGCTATAGGCAACATATCATCGATACGCATGCGAGTTGCGAAAAGTGACTGATGGGCGTCACGAAAAACTACTTCAGTTATACCGAGCGCAGAGTTTGCAGAGGGCATAAATATGTCCTTTTACTTTTTAAAACTAAATTTAGAGCCATTAGCAACCATTAAATGATGTGCTAGCTCCCACGATGCTGATCAATTGCAGCTTGAATTACCTTGACTATTCTTTTTTCTACAAGCGTAGAATGTATTTTATGAGAGCTCATCTCCGCCTCTATAGGCTCTTCTTTGGAAAAATGCATAACAGACCGAGACATTAAAGCTGTTAATCCCACTAATAAGGTAAGGAAGGTAAAAACCGTTCCCATACCATATAACAAGAGATCCAAACCTTGAGAAATAAGCGAAGCGTCCATCAATAGTCCGTAAAATATAATCAAATTACTGCCAAAACTGAGAAAAGGATTGGCTACAAGGCCGAAATAATAGCAATGTACCCATTTTTTGCAAGTTTGGCTTTGCTTTATTCACTTCAAAAACTACAATTCGCAACTATAAAATTAAATCGTTAAGAGCGATTGGGATCTATGAGCATAAAAAACACCTTAAACTCGCGCTTTGAAGCGGCAATGCATTCATTAAATATACCCAGTGAGTGCACACCACTACTCAACCTAAGCGGCAAACCACAGTTTGGTGATTATCAAGCAAATGGTGCAATGGGTGCCGCCAAGCACTTAAAGACCAACCCAAGAGACTTGGCACAAAAAATCTTAGATCAGGTCGACTTAGCTGAAATAGCCGAAAAAACTGACATTGCCGGTCCTGGCTTTATCAACATCACGCTTAAAAATGATTACATAGCAGACTGTCTTCAGAACTGTTTAGATAAACCAAACATTCAAGCGAAAAATATTGTTATCGATTATTCGGCTCCCAACCTAGCCAAAGAAATGCATGTAGGACACTTGCGCTCCACCATCATCGGTGACGCATTGGCCAGAGTTCTCGAATATCAGGGACAAAATGTAATTCGTCAAAATCATATGGGCGACTGGGGAACACAGTTTGGCATGTTGATTGCCGAACTTGAACTTCAGTTAAGTCAAGGTGAGCAAGCCGAGTTAGCCTTAAGTGATTTAGAAGTATTCTATCAACAGTCAAAAAAACACTTCGATGCCGACCCAGAGTTTGCCGACACTGCAAGAGCCTATGTGGTCAAGTTACAATCCGGCGATGCCAATTGCCTAAAGTTGTGGCAACAATTTATTGACGTCTCTGTCGCACACAATTCGGACATCTACCAACAACTTAATGTAGGTTTAACCACTGAGCACATTAAGCCAGAAAGCGCCTATAACGACGACTTAAAGTGGATTGTAGAAGATCTTGAAAACAAACAACTAGCCGTAGAATCTGATGGTGCAAAAGTTGTTTTTCTAGACCAACTGGCCGATAAAAATGGCGACCCATCACCGATGATTGTACAAAAATCTGGTGGCGGCTTTCTCTATGCCACAACAGATTTAGCCGCCTTGAAATACAGAGTCGATACACTCAATGTAGATCGAATTTTGTATTTTATTGATGCGCGACAATCACTTCATATGAAACAGGTATTTGCCACCAGTAGAAAAGCTAATTATGCACCAGATACTACTAGCCTAGAACACCATGCCTTTGGCACTATGATGGGCAGTGACGGCAAACCCTTCAAAACCAGAACCGGTGGAACAGTTAAACTCGCAGACTTACTCGTGGAGTCTGTTGAGCGTGCGGAAAAACTAGTAAGAGAAAAAAATACTGATCTTAACGAACAAGAAATAATAACGATTGCACGCAAAGTGGGTATAGGTGCTGTTAAATACGCAGATCTAAGTAAAACTCGGACCAATGATTACATTTTTGACTGGGATGCCATGCTGTCCTTCGAAGGCAATACTGCGCCCTATTTACAATATGCCTATACCAGAATTTTTAGTATTTTCCGTAAAGCAGGTATTGAACTCGAGGAATTTTCAGCCAAAATAACAATCACCGAATCACAGGAAAAACAGCTAGCATTAAAGTTACTTCAGTTTAATGAAGTTGTTAATCAAGTTGCTATAGACTGCTATCCCCATAGTCTATGCAACTATCTCTACGAGCTATCAAGCCTGTTTATGAGTTTTTACGAACACTGTCCAATTTTAAAATCTGATATAGACCCTGAAACTACTCAAAGTAGACTGCAACTCTGCGCCTACAGCGCTACTATTTTAAAACAGGGATTAGACTTACTAGGCATCGAAGTTATGGAAAAAATGTAAGCTAGTAGACTTTACTATTAAACTCAATCTTGGGATCTAGAATTTATAAGAAAGACCAAAGCCTACTACAGGCAAAAAGTTCAGCTGTAAATCTTGCTCTAAATACAACCGTTCTTTTCTAACACTTGCTTTAACTTTTTTGCATTGATAATTTGTCGCAGAATCTGAGCACTGTGCAGTAAAGTCTATTTCAATGTTATTAGAAAAAATAAATCCAATATCTCCATTAAATGAAAAGCCTTTCTCTTTGCCAAATCCAGAGGCCCATCCAAAGCCAAAATAAGGTGATACTCCATTAGCCAATTGAACTCTAAGACTTGTTGAATCAACAATATTATCGTTGAACTCTCGATTACCGATTATAAATTCACCATCACCAAAATTGACAGAATTCAGTATCATTTTGCTGTGAGTAACGCCGCTGGTAAAACGAAAAGCGCCCTGCCATGGATGGTAGTCAATAAGTCCTGATAATTGCTCTAACTCCAAGTCGACCGATTGATTTAACAAAATGTCATCCAAATCGGGGGTTTCAGAAGAATTTATATCATTATTAGCATTAGCCTCGAGTCCACCCAATGCCAATCGAAAATTAAAACTATCACTAAATTTATTGCCGATCTCATACATTACTACAAAATTTCTCGCACCAACACCAAACTCAAAAGCCACTACTTGCGCTGGGGCAACACAGAATAATAAAAACATGAAAAACAGAGGGGTGTTTTTTCGATGAGTCCTTTCAGTAGAATCTAATTTCATAACAATCACCTAAAAGATGGATGGTTACTATAAGTATAGACACTGATTTTTAATTAATTTTTGCTGTAAGTATTAATTATTAGGGATTAAATCAGCAAGTACAGTTATCACTCAGCTGAAAATATCAAAGAGATAGCGCAGGGATTTTGGCTAAACTTTCCTCTTCTGGCTCTCGTTGCAATACAAGCTCAGAAAAATTAAATAGATTAGAATCTGCTAACTGCGAAGGGGAAACATGTTTAATTGCATTAAAAATAGTATCTATACGACCAGGATACTGACGTTCCCATGATTGCAACATATCCTTTACAACCTGACGCTGTAAACCATCCTGAGAACCACAGAGATTACAGGGTATAATGGGAAATTCCCGCAATTCAGCAAGCGCCTGTAGATCCGATTCTCGGCAATAGGCCAAGGGACGAATAACCATATTTTTCTTATCATCCGCCAGCAATTTAGGCGGCATAGCCTTAAGTCTGCCCTGATAAAACATATTTAAAAATAAGGTTTCAACAATATCATCGCGATGATGACCCAGAGCCACCTTAGTTGCCCCGATTTTTTGCGCAAAACCATACAGAGTTCCGCGTCGCAACCTTGAACAGAGGCCACAGTAGGTTTTATCTTCAGCTACTTTGCTAGTAACAATACTATAGGTATCTTTTTCAAGAATATGATACTCAATATCAAGTGCATCTAAATAATTTGGAAGAATTTCGGTAGGAAATCCCGGCTGCTTCTGATCCAGATTAACAGCCACCAATTCAAAGTCAATCGGTGCGCTACGGCGTAAATTCATAAGAATATCTAACATGCCGTAAGAATCTTTACCACCTGATAGGCAGACCATCACGCGGTCTCCCGCTTCGATCATGTTATAATCAGCGATGGCATTACCCACATTACGTCGTAAACGTTTTTGCAGTTTATTGGCTTCCAGTTGATTCTTTTTGTTGAGCATCAGATACCTCAGCATTATCCCAAGGCGGGCTATTGTAGTGGTTAAAGATCCTATCACCAACCAAAAAACCATACCCTAGCAATTATTTGCTACAATTCATCCGATTATACGTATCACATAAATTGTAATTAATTTTCAACATGGGACATATTTCATAGTGACTGCTGAAACATTCCAATCTTCAGAGATTTCACAAAAAGATCAGCAGTTTGTCTGGCACCCCTACTCTTCTCTGACTCATCCCATTCCTGCCTATGAAGTAGTTTCTGCAAAAGGTGTCTATTTGCAGTTAGCCGATGGCACACAATTAATCGATGGTATGTCCTCATGGTGGTGTGCAATTCACGGCTACAATCACCCTGAATTGAATGCCGCAGCTAAAGATCAAATTGACCGTATGAGTCATGTAATGTTTGGCGGCATCACACACGAACCAGCAGTAACACTCTGCGAGACCTTAGTCGATATAACACCTACAGGTCTGAATAAGGTATTTTTGTCCGATTCTGGCTCAGTCAGCGTCGAAGTAGCGATAAAAATGGCATTTCAATACTGGATCTCCCAAGGGCATTCAAATAAAAATAAATTACTCAGTCTTAAAGGCGGCTATCACGGTGATACCTTTGCCGCCATGTCAGTATGCGACCCTACTAACGGAATGCATCATATTTTTGATCAAGTATTGCCACAACATTATTTTGCACCAAAACCTAAAATAGGCTTTGACCAAGATTACAACGATAGTGACATAGCAGAATTTAGAGCCATTCTACAAGCCAATCACCATCAAATTGCTGCAGTTATTCTTGAACCGATTGTTCAGGGAACTGGCGGCATGAATTTTTATTCGCCAGACTATTTAAAACAGGTGCGCGCGCTTTGCACCCAGCATAACGTGCTTCTGATAGCTGACGAAATAGCCACTGGTTTTGGGCGCACAGGAAAGCTCTTTGCCTGCGAATGGGCGAATATTTCCCCTGATATTATGTGCCTTGGAAAATCCCTTACAGGTGGCTATATGACGCTAGCTGCAACCCTATGCACCGACGAAGTGAGTAGCGGTATCTGTAATGGCGAAGCTGGCTGTTTTATGCACGGACCAACCTTTATGGGCAACCCTCTGGCCTGCTCCGTAGCCAATGCTAGTATTGATCAATTACTCAGTGACAACTGGCAAGCCAACATTGACCGAATAGCATCGACTCTTAAAACACAGATTAAACCTTTTACTCATCTAGATAATGTAGCTAGCACCAGAGTGCTGGGCGCTATCGGTGTAATAGAGATGAAAGAACCCGTAAATTTAGCGGAAATACAAAGAAAATTTGTAAAACAGGGAATATGGGTACGCCCATTTGGCAAGCTGGTCTATGTTATGCCCCCGTTTATTATTTCAGATAACGAGCTAGAGGAGTTGATGAGGGGAATTTATAGCGTTTTATCGACGGAGAATACGGTTATCTAAGTGGTTATAGCTTTGACCGCCATGGCACCATAAAACTCGTACTTTTGATATATTTTTTATAGTCTGGACGACGTGAGGCGATTTCATCTTCAACCTCCTGAGCTGCCTTAACGTTCACCATAATATAGGTGACAAATATGGGAGAGATAATGGCCAAAATATTTCCAGTTGGCAATGCAAAGATACCCCAGGACCACCAGATAAAACATTCAGCAAAGTAATTGGGGTGCCGACTATATTTCCACAACCCCTGCTCAAAAGTACCACTGACCCTCTGGACACTACGGTTGTAACAAAGAAGCTGATAATCAGCGACTGTCTGCATAACCAAACCAACCGTAAAGGCTCCGACTGCAAAGGAGTGAACGCCAGTCCACTGAACATTTCCACTCCCAATATCAAACAACAAAATTGCGAATATAAAGCTCACTATCCAAGCAGAAATAGCATGGCCAAAGAATATCTTAGGAAGACTCTTTAGATAAAACGATGAAGGAAATTCAATACGCATCAATCGATACTGTCTATGCTCTGGGCGATAATGGTCTCTAATCAGTAGAAAAACTGCCATTCTAAATGCCCACAAAACCACCATCGCTTGAATAGCTATACTAAGCGCACCCTCTGCCCCAGAAAGATTATTAAATATTAACGTACAGACTAAAACCATCATTGGCCATAGAGGAGTAACAATGCTGACCTCATCTACCCATAGGCTGTAGAACCAGCCTAGCATAGCTAATAACATGACAGCACCGAAGCAAAGCGCGAAAGACATAGGCATACTTTGCAGATACACAATCATTTTAGTAGATCCCTAGTGGAAATATTTTTATCTGAAATAATTGAGTTGTAAAAAAGAACCAATGCTAGCAGGCCACCAATTACTTTGAATAGCAGGTATGAGTTAGGCACAAAAACAATAGAAATAGCCAAAACTAGGGGTAACCACTTGGCTCGTACTATCTTATTTTTGAATTGCCTAACTACGTTTATCACGGGGATTTTCCTGTCGGCTTTTAAATCCCTACGCAAAAAAAAAGAAAATGGATGAAAAAATTACTTAACTGCGCTTGCCTCGATGTTGATGTTGTTCACTAGTGCGTTGTCGAGATGCAGAACTCTTCTTAAATAGTATATAAGTAGCGCCCAAACCACCATGTTGCTTTTGCGCCGAATGAAACGCTAAAACAGACTCGATTTGAGGAAGCCAATGATTGACGCAACTTTTTAATTTAGCCGGCTCCTCACGCCCCTGACCCTTACCATGTGTAATCAGCCCGCAGCGAACACCCTGCTTATAGCAATCCTTAATAAAACCCCAGACAGCCTGACGTGACTGTTCTACAGTTTTACCATGCAAATCGAGGGCCGAGTGAATATCATATTTACCTAAACGGAGATTTTTAAAAACCCCATGCTGAACACCAGGGCGGGTGAAGGAAAGAATATCGAAGGGATCCAGCTGTTTAATCTCATCACCTGCAGCCAACTCATTGGCATACAAAGACTCATCACGCTGTGCCGCTTTTCTTCGCTCAGCCATGCCCGGTGTTTGTTTTTGCGTGGTCTCAGCCCTGAAAGTCCCTTTACTCGTTAAAGGAACGACATCATCGTCCAGCATTGACGTAAAAAAATCATCACTAGCATCAGGTTTATCTTCTTTTTTTTCAGACGACATTTTCTGTGCCCTAGGGTAGGTAATTAATGTTAAAATTATAATTGTTAGCCAAAGGAAATCTAATGCTTATTTCATCAAACAAGGTAGTCACTGTCCACTACATCCTCTCCGACGACAATCAAAATGTTATAGAAAATACTTACGACATAGGAAAGCCAACAGTTTATCTGCACGGGCGGAATCAAATGGTACGAGGATTTGAAGCAAATTTAAGCAAAGCAACTGAGGGGCAAAAATTATCATTTAGTTTGATGCCGGCGGAGGCGTATGGGTTAAAAAACATCAATAATACGCAACGTATCCCGACAAAATACCTTAAACATGAAGGCAAATTAACTCCGGGCAAACAAATCAAAGTCAACACCGATTCAGGTATACGACAGGGAACCATTATCAAAGTCGGAAAATTTAACGCTGACGTGGATATGAATCATCCTCTGGCAGGTAAGAATCTACATTTTGAGGTAGAGGTTATTGATATCCGAGACGCAACCAACAGCGAAATATCCCATGGTCATGTCCATAGCGAAAATGGCTGTAGCCACTAAGCTATACTTAGCAGCATGCTTGAACTCAGCTTAATTCAATTTTCTCTTATTGCTCTGATCTTTGCTTGGAGTGGTTTTGTACGCTCAGGCATTGGCTTTGGCGGGGCATTATTTACCTTGCCTTTTTTATTGCTGGTGCATAATGACCCGCTAGTATTTTTACCTATTATCTCTATACACCTGTTATTTTTTGCCAGCACTACTCTTTTTAACGACCAATATCTAAGTCGCGAGAAGCAAGACAATAAGGTCAAAACTGAGGTTAATTGGTGGTTTATTCGCTACAGCATGGGGATCATGATAATCCCAAAAATTGCCGGCGTTATCGGCCTTCTGGTATTGCCGGTAGACTTAGTTAATCTAATTATTTTTTCATTGATTGGCGCCTACGCCCTGACCTATATACTTGATAAACCCATGCGCAGTCAAAGTAGCATTATGGATGTTATTTTTTTGATTATTGGCGCCTATATTAGCGGCACTTCACTAGTGGGTGGCCCACTAATTATCGCCGTAGCCATGCGCCATATTAAACCCCACCAATTTAGATCCACCCTCTTTGTTATCTGGTTTATCCTAGTGGCTATAAAAATGATTGGCTTTACCCTTGCAGAGGTCGACCTACAATTTTCTAATGCGATAAAGCTTCTTCCCTTTGCCGCAATAGGACACATTATTGGTCTTAAAACGCACCAATGGTTACTACAAAGAGATAACCGTATTTTTTATCGCAATATAGGCTGGATTTTGCTTATCACCAGTTTTGTCGGCGCAATACAGGCTATTTAGAGTTATCAAAATAATCTGAAGGCATGCCCATCAAAGAATCCAAATTAGATGTAATTGTTTTGGCGTGAACCTTAGATTGTGGCAGATACCTTTCAAAGAAAAACTCAGCCGTATGTAATTTATCCCTAAAGAACTGTGAATCACCCTCGCCAGATTCTAATTTAGATTCCGCTTTTGCTGCCATCATTAACCACATATAGGCCATAAAGGCGTAGCCAGAAAACATTAAAAAGTCCACTGATCCAGCCCCGATTGCATCGCGATCTTTCTTAGCCTGCAACCCCATCCGAAATGCTAAATAACGCCATTTAAGTGCCATCTTTACAGTATTCCAACTATATTTTCGCAGGGTCTTTGAGGTTTTTAGCGAGAGCAACAAAGGCATTGCAAATGCACGCATTTCAGAGGTAAAAACCTTTAGTTGGGAAAAATCATCCATCAATGTCTTACGACCGATAAGATCTAGCGCCTGAATACCAGTAGTACCTTCATATAGGGTAGCAATACGACTATCGCGTAAAATCTGCTCCATGCCCCACTCTTTAATATACCCATGGCCACCAAATACCTGCACCCCATAATTAGCGGCTACAACGCCTTGCTCAGTGATAAAGCCTTTCAATATGGGAGTGCAGAACCCTAAACGATCCTCACCCTTTTTCTTATTTGCAGGGTCCTTAGCTGAGGTATATAAATCAGCAAATTGACTGGAATAACAGATCATGGCCCTACTCCCCTCTGCAATCACCCGCTGGGTAAGCAACATACGACGTACATCTGGATGAGAGACAATAGGATCAGCAGGCCCATCAGGGTTTTTAACCCCAGAAATAGAGCGCATGGCTAGCCTCTCTATGGCATAGGCCGCAGCACCCTGATAAGAGCGTTCTGCTGCTGCCGTACCCTGACTCGCAGTACCAATACGAGCAACATTCATATAGGTAAACATAGCGCTGAGACCGGAATGGGGAGTACCGATCAAAAAGCCCTTGGCATCGTCAAAATTTAATACCGCAGTGGCATTACCATGAATACCCATTTTATGCTCGATAGATCCGCAATGAACTCCATTGCGATCACCGACAGAGCCGTCGGCAGCAGGCAGAAATTTGGGAATAATAAATAATGAAATACCCTTAGTTCCCTCGGGAGCATCGGGCAATTTTGCTAACACAATATGAACAATATTTTCCGTTAAATCATGCTCTCCGGCACTAATAAATATTTTAGTACCATTGATTTTATAGCTACCATCTTCGCTGGGAACTGCCTTGGTTTTCATTTGACCAAGGTCGGTTCCACAATGAGCCTCAGTAAGGCACATAGTGCCACTCCAAACGCCACTAATAAGCTTGGATAGATAGGTATTTTTTTGTTCTTCTGTGCCGTGATCTTCAAGTGTGGCTACAGCGCCTTCACTGAGACCAGGATACATAGCCCAAGCCCAGTTTGCCGTATTTAACATTTCATTAAAGGCAGAGCTAACCGATGGTGGCAACCCCTGCCCTCCAAGATCTGGGGTTCCAGTTAGCGAGGGCCATCCCGCCTCAACATATTTTTGGTAGGCTTCTTTAAAGCCTGCGGGTGTTGTCACTTCACCTTGATTCCACTGACAACCATCATCGCCCGACTGATAGAGTGGAGATAATTCATTCTCGCAGAATTTAGCACCCTCAGTGAAAATTGCCTCTATCATATCTGGGGTTGCTTGATCGCCCCCTTTGACGTGCTGGTAATTTTGCTGCATATCCATTACATCGTTGAATAGAAACAAATAATCGTTAACTGGCACCTTAAAATCTGACATCTGTATTACCTATGAAATAGAACCCTGTAAATGCATTTGATCACCTGATGCGTTAAACAACGAAAATTGTCGTTGGCTATCAGATAAACTGGAATAAAACTTTACCCTGGAAGGTAAAAATACTGGCTTTAAAAAATTAACCTCAACGCTGTAATCCGCCTGTGGTATCAATGAGTCCATAGCAGCTAAACATCTCGCCTTACTCCACATACCATGAGCTATAGCCTGTTTAAAACCAAAAAATTTGGCCGATAATGCGCTTAGGTGAATTGGATTGTAGTCGCCAGAAATAGATGCGTAGCGACGACCTAGGTCACTCGGCAACTCCCAACTATCCGGATCGCCCTGCGCCTCATTAAGCGACTTAGAACTGCGTTCAATGCCAGTATTACATCGGTATAAAAAGGTTGAACAACTTGACCAAACGATCTGGTTATCAGTCATCACTGAAATTTGCATAGACCACTCCAAACCCTTTGAGGAAAGCTCAGAGTGGTCTACGGCTGCTGTAATACTAAATGTTTTATTGATATCTAAGGGACTATGGACTGAAATTTGATTGCGTAAGTGCACCTGCCCCATCGCGCGCATGGGGAACTGCTTTGACACAAGCACAGTCATAATTAGTGGAAAGGCGCGAACCCATAGATATGTCGCTGGTAGTTGGTTCGTATCAAAACCACACATCTTGTTGTAGCGTTGCAGATGATTTCTATCTACCCATAAGTTTTCCCAATGAGCCTTTAACGGCGGCAACGCATCGCCAACCCGGTATTGCCCCGTCTTAACAGAAGCCTTTGCAAGTAGAAGAGCCATATTAGGCGGCTCTTCTAAATGCAAAGGAGTTACACTGTGAAGCGGAGATTTTGTGTTATTACTAGCCTGATTCATATGTAACATTCTGTTCCTATGTTTGTACCTACACATTGGCATCAAAAAAAATCGTTTTGTCATTTAAGTCAATTAGGTATGATGGCGTTATATTCAATATAGAAGTAGCGATATGGTAGCTTTAACGGACTCAGGCACCCTTGTACGCATGGCCTATCAGGGTTTAATCAATCTTGATGTAGATGCAGATGAAGTTTTGCGTCGATGTGGTCTAGACCCAGCTCAGCTGTACAAACCAAACCTTCGCACCCAGTTTTCTGCTCAACCTCTATTTTGGCAAGCGGCTGTAGAACTTTCTGGCGATCCTTGCATTGGCTTGCATCTAGGTGAAAATATGCCGGTTTACAAGGGGCAAATTCTCGAATACTTACTACTTAGCAGTACAACTTTTGGCGACGGTCTGAAACGCGTACTAAGCTATCAGCGTCTTATTAGTGATGCTATGCATGGTCAGGTTACTGAGTCAGATACCCCCTTTTTAACTAACTATTTCTCTGAGCACCAATACCTAACCCCGCACTTAGCCGAAGCCATGGTGGTGAGTTTAATTAGATTTTTACAATCCGTCAGCGATGACAGGTTTAAGCCAACTAAAATTTGCTTTACCCATGATGCAAAAATTTATCTCGCAGAGTATGAGCGTGTCTTTCAATGCCCTGTAGAATTTAATAACAAACAATTTAGACTTTACTTTGAGCCAGAAATACTGAGCTACAGATCACCTTATGCAGAGCCTGAACTCTTGTCTATGCATATGCAAAGTGCCAATCAACATATGGAGCTTCTTGAAAAGCGCGATCTTATTCTTGAGGTACGCAATCAGGTAGGTGCACTTTTGGAATCTGGGGATATTAGTTTAGAAGCAATTTCCCAACAGATCGACATGAGTCCGCGTCAACTGCGTCATCAATTAAATTTAGCGGGAACTAGTTTACAGCGGATTATTAACCACTATCGAAAATCATTATCCAAACAACTTCTGAGTCAAACCGATGAATCAATTGCTGAAATTGTTTATCTCACCGGATTCTCAGAACCCAGCACTTTTTATCGCGCCTTTAAACGCTGGGAGGGAATGACCCCTATTAAGTATCGACATGTGAATAACAATAATGTTTAAAATTGTTGAATAGCGTAAAATAAATCCATCATTATCTTGTCAGAGAAAATAATTGTTATGAACCCAGATGTTCACAGTGCTTTTGAACTTAAACGCGTTCAATCAATCCCCTCACTTAAAATTCAGTATGAAGAATATCGCCATAGAGTCACCGGCGCACAACATATTCATCTTGCAGCTGACAACGCTGAAAATGTGTTTTTAGTGGCACTGCGAACTGTCCCTATGGATTCCACCGGTGTAGCGCATATTCTTGAGCATACTGCGCTCTGTGGCAGTGAAAAATTTCCTGTCCGCGATCCATTTTTTATGATGATTCGACGCTCACTTAATACCTTTATGAATGCGTTTACCAGTTCAGACTGGACCGCCTATCCCTTTGCTAGCCAGAATAAAAAAGATTTCAATAATCTGCTTGAGGTCTATTTAGATGCTGTATTTTTTGCCCGCCTTGACCCCTTAGATTTCGCCCAAGAGGGTCACAGATTAGAATTTGCTACAGCGAACGACAGCAACACAGAGCTTACTTATAAAGGTGTTGTTTTTAATGAAATGAAAGGAGCCATGAGCTCGATTAACTCGACGCTTTGGCAGACCATGAGCAAGCACCTCTACCCTACCAGCACCTATCACTATAATAGTGGTGGCGAGCCGGCAGATATTCCCGATCTTACTTATGATCAATTTAAGCAATTTTATAAAACCCATTACCACCCAAGTAATGCAATATTTATTACCTTTGGCGATATAGCTGCCATTGAACACCAGCAAAGATTCCAAGACCAAGCACTTCATAGATTCGAGGCATTGGATAATCATATTGCTGTAACCGATGAAAAGCGCTATCCACAGCCACAGTATTTTGAAGAATCCTATGCTTTTGAAGCGGAACAAGATAGCTCTGACACTGCAGATAAAACACATATAGTTATCGCCTGGCTTCTAGGCAATAGTACCAGTCTCGAAGACACCATGCGTGCGCGACTGCTATCCAGTGTTTTGCTTGATAATAGCGGCTCGCCATTACAAAATATTCTGGAAACAACAGATTTGGGAACCGCTCCCTCACCTATGTGTGGCCTTGAAGATTCTCAACTAGAGTTGTGCTTTGCCTGTGGTATTGAGGGGTCTAACCCTGAACAAGCTGATGCCGTTGAAGCAATGGTTTTAAATCTACTCAAAAAGGTTGCCGAAGAGGGTTTGCCCTATGAGCAAGTTGCAGCAAGTCTGCATCAATTAGAGCTTTCTCAGCGCGAAATTACTGGGGGATCTTACCCCTATGGCTTAAGCTTAATTTTGACTTCACTGACCAGTGCCACTCATCGCGGTGACCCAATATCACTACTTGACCTCGATCCAGTATTGGAAAAACTAAAACAAGAGATTCTCGACCCAGACTATATTAAATCATTAGCTCGAGAGCTCCTGCTGGATAATAAACATCGTATTCGCTTGATTCTTAAACCCGATGCCACTTTAGCCAATGATAAAGACAATGCTGAAAAAGACCGTTTGGCCTCCATTAAATCCTCTTTAAATGATCAGCAAAAACAAGCCATTATAGATTCTGCAGCTGCATTAAAGGATCGACAAGAAATGGCAGAAGATCTAGATATTCTGCCTAAGGTCGATCTTGCGGATATTCCAGAAGGTATTAACTTTTCCAAACCCAACCAACGTCAAACTGAGCCACTCCCTCTTACCAGCTATGCTACAGGTACCAACGGACTTGTCTATCAACAGCTAATTATGCCGCTGCCAAAACTGAGTACCGAGCACATCGATTTATTACCTCTTTACAGTACCTGCTTAACGGAAATGGGTGTAGGCAACCGTGACTATCAGCAAACACAGCTATGGCATTCAAGTGTTGTTGGCTCATATTCAGCCGTAGCCTCTATTCGCACTCACCGTGAAGACTTATCAAAACTCCACGGCAATATAACCCTTGCCTGCAAAGGTTTAGCCAGCAACCAGCAGGCTATGAGTGAACTAATGCAGGAGTCTTTCACTTTAGCCCGATTTGATGAGTTAGAGCGCCTAAAAGAACTAATAGCACAGATTCTTACCCACAAAGAATCTTCAGTCGTCAGCAATGGGCATGTTTTAGCCATGATGGCAGCTAGCAGCGGTATGTCTCCATACGCTCATCTTAAACAGCGCTGGGGTGGAATGACTGGCCTTGCGCTACTGAAAAAACTTAATCGTGCTATTTCGTCAAATACTGCGTTGGAGAAACTTGCCGAACAACTAAAGACCATTCATCAATTGGTCTTAAACCAACCTCGTCAGTTTTTACTAGTCTCTGAGAAACAACATCTAGACCAGTTTAGTGCAGCTATGGCCACAGCCTTTGCCAGCGAGCAAAATAAACCTCATACAGAAAATTTCATTGATTATGACCCGCAATTAACCGCCGTGCATCACTGCTGGACCGCAGCCTCACAGGTTAGCTTTTGCGCCAAAGCATTCCCTACAGTACCTAGTAGTCACCCAGACTCAGCGGCTCTAACCCTGTTGGGTGGCGTGCTGCGTAATGGCTTTTTACACCGAGCTATTCGCGAACAGGGTGGCGCCTATGGCGCCGGCGCATCCCAAGATAGTCAATCCGGTGCATTTCGCTTTTTCTCCTACAGAGATCCACGAATTGAAGGCACCCTTAAAGACTTCGATCAGTCTATAAAATGGATTCTTAATCAGCCTATTGGTAGCGATAAAATTGAGGAAGCCATACTGGGTGTTATTGGCGGCATGGATAAGCCAAGCTCGCCTGCTGGCGAGGCTATACAGGCTTTTTACAGCGAACTTAATGGTCGTAACAAACAGACTCAAACTGAATTTAGACAACGCATACTTAAAGTTAATGAAACCGATCTAAAAAGAGTTGCCGAAGAGTATCTCAGTCCAGATAAAGCCCAAACTGCCGTGATCACTAATACTGACTTAGCTGAGTCCTCCGGATTAAAAATTATCAACTAATATGACTGATAAAAATAGAGACAATTTATTTGCACGACCTTTGGGTAAAGTCCCAAAATTTGTATTTGATCGCTCAGTAGTTGATATATTTCCCGATATGATCCAACGCTCAGTGCCTGGTTATCAGACCATCATTAACCATACCGGCGAATTAGCTGATCGTTTTGTTCAAGACAATAGTCACTGCTATGATTTGGGATGCTCCTTAGGCGCATCAACCTTGGCTATTAGAGAGCGCATTGAAGGCCGCAATGGGACAATTTTTGCCGTCGATAACTCGGCGGATATGTTAGCTCAGCTCAACAATATATTGGCATCTCAGCCATCCACAACCAACACCCAATTGATTGAAAGCGATATCTGTGAGGTGCAAATCACTAATGCCTCGCTAGTGGTATTAAACTTTACCTTGCAATTTGTTCCCCTAGAACAGCGCTCAGACTTAATTAGCACCATCTATCAGGGCCTCAATCCCAATGGTTGCCTAGTGATATCGGAAAAACTGCATTTTCAGCCGGAATCACTCAATCAACTACTCACTGAACTGCACCATCAGTTTAAGAGAGATCAGGGTTATAGCGACTTGGAAATCAGCCAAAAACGCGACGCTATAGATGATGTACTGATACCTGAGACCATTGATAGCCATATTGAGCGACTGCAAAACTGTGGCTTTAAAACCGCTAGCCCCTGGTTTCAGTGCTATAACTTTGGCTCACTGGTTGCTATCAAGTAAGCGTACGCTCAAGACAAAAATTTTAGTACCCGCTTGATCAATGCCTTCACTCTGGGCGTGTAAGGTGGGTGAAAAATAGAACTAAATCCCAACCTGTCGACCACTACACTGCGCTGATGGGAAAAAGCTTTGAATCCCCAAATACCGCTGGATTTACCAATACCACTGTTATTAACACCACCAAAAGGCAGATTTTGATGCACCGTGTGTATCATGGTTGCATTGACCGCACTGTCTCCTGCACTGGTTTCCCGCAGTAACTTCTGCGTCAATTTTTTATCCTGACTAAACACATACAGTGCCAGCGGCTTAGGATTTAAATTGATATTGGCTATGACCTGATCAATTGCCGAATAGCTTAAAATCGGCAATACAGGACCGAATATCTCCTGTGTCATAATCTCTGAATCACTATTGATATCGGTCAACAATGTGGGGGCGATAAAACGATCGGCATCTCTAGTTTGACCGCCTTTAATCAGTGTCGCACCATCAGCCACAGCCCCCTCCAATAATTGCTTTATACGTTGATAGTGAGCCTGATTAACCACGCGACAATAATCTGGATTATCCGCGATGGTCGCTTGCGAGCCATACATAGTCTCAATAGCCTCAACCAATGCATCGACAAATTTCTCGCGCACCTGTTGATCAACATACACATAATCCGGTGCAATGCAGGTCTGACCATTATTGGTAAATTTACCAAAACATATAGACTTGGCGGCTTTTGGCAAATTAGCTGTAGCGTCAACAATTACCGGGCTTTTACCACCCAACTCAAGGGTTACCGAAGCGAGATTAGCCGATGCCGCAGCCATCACATGTCTGCCCACGGCGGGACTACCAGTAAAATAGATATGATTAAAGGGCAAGCGGGTAAGATAACTGGCAACCTCGGCATCGCCCTCAAATACGGCAACCTGACGTGGCTCGAAGGCTTGTTTTACAATATCTGCAATCACTGCAGACATTGCCGGCGTCATTTCTGAGGGCTTGAGAATCACCGTATTACCAGCCGCGATAGACCAAATCATTGGACAGAAACTAAGATTAAAAGGGTAATTCCATGGTGACACCACCAATGTCACTCCCTTGGGCTCAGTCACTATTTTAGAACTGGTGCCCAACATAGGTAATGTGGGACGCACTGCCTTGGGTTTTATCCAGCGTTGCAAGTTTTGTCGCACATGTCGCAACTCAGATAGTACAGACAAAATTTCTGAGGTATCCACTTCAGATTCAGGTTTTGAGAAATCCGCTGCTGCCGCCTTATACAATCGATGGTATGACGCCTTAAAGATCCGCTCAAATCGGTCTAGGCTAGCCAATCGTTGCTTATAATCTGACTTTCTAAGCGCCAGAGCAAAACACTGCTGCTGCGCAAATACATTATCAATCTCCGTTTTAACTGACAGATCTAACTCTGACATTTTTCCCGCTCCAAATAATTGTCAATCAATAATGAGGAGGTCTCTCTGAGCTTATTGCGCCACCCTGTCCAGAAGCCGCATCAGTCTCCGCATCCTCAAGGTTTTGCAACCGCCCTAAGGATTGATGATGAGCTTTTGTGAGTGCCGCTATCTCTTGCTGTTGACGAAATATTTCCTCACTCATCTCAGCATTACTGGCCTCTAAATACGCCAGTTTTTCCTCAAGGGTATCCAATCGATCGTTATCCATAAATCAATCCAAATTAATACAGTAATTTTTATATTAAGAGCAAAAATCAATTATAATCGCCCCTCACATACAGAGTACCAATATGACCGATTCATCCAAAAAATACCAGTCTCTCATTGATTGGCTTCCCAACTCCCCGCTTTCAGACTGGCATCAAAATATCGCTGAGCAAATTAATGAACGGCTACAAATTGAACGCTGGGGTGATATGCCAAGCTGGGAACGATGCCTAGAACGACTACCTGAAATTGATCCACTAACCTTGGACTTTTCACAATCTGTCAGTATTGGTGATCCCGGTTTAATGGATAAGGGCCGAAGACTACAACTTCAAGCAACACTGATGGATCTTCACCCTTGGCGTAAAGGGCCATTCAACCTGTATGGACTAAATATAGATACCGAATGGCGTTCAGATTGGAAATGGGACCGTGTACTACCTCATATAGAGTCTCTAGAAAACCGACTGGTTTTAGACGTAGGCTGTGGTAATGGTTATCACTGCTGGCGTATGCTGGGTGCCGGCGCCGCCAGAGTTATAGGTATAGACCCATCACCAAAATCCGTGTTTCAATTCTATGCCATAAAACACTTTGCCGGAGAACAGCATCCAGTTGATGTTCTTCCCTTTGGTATAGAGCAGATGCCAAAAAAATTAAAAGCCTTTGATACCGTATTTTCAATGGGTGTTTTATATCACAGACGTTCACCTATGGATCATCTACTAGAACTCAAAGAGCTACTGCGCAACGGCGGTCAATTGGTTTTAGAAACCCTGATCATCGAGGGTTCAGAAGGACAGGTGCTAGTGCCTGATGGTCGCTACGGCAAAATGCCCAATGTATGGTTCTTGCCCAGTGCAGATACACTGATCAACTGGATGCAAAAAATTGGCCTTAAAAACCCTAGACTAGTCGATCAGACTAAAACCACTATTGAAGAACAGCGCTCAACCGACTGGATGACATTCGAATCACTAAAAGATTTCCTAGATCCAGAAGATGAAGGAAAAACGTTCGAGGGTCACCCCGCTCCGCTTAGGGCTGTCTTTATTGCAGAGGCTCCACAGACTTAACCCGTATTTTTTAGGCTTTCAACGCCTCAACCGCCGGCACAAAAGCATAGCCAAGCGCTTCCGCAACCGCCTTATAGGTAACCATACCTTTATGGACATTCAAGCCATTCTGCAAATGTTGATCCCTGTAGAGCGAACTGACTGGATCATCGGCCAAAGCCAGTGCGTAGGGCAATGTCGCATTATTTAACGCCATAGTGGAGGTACGAGCCACAGCACTGGGCATATTGGCAACACAGTAGTGAACCACCTCGCCCACTTTAAATGTAGGATCCTGATGAGTGGTGGGCACAGAGGTTTCAAAACAACCCCCCTGATCAATAGCCACATCCACCACTACCGAACCCTTTTTCATACGACCTATTAAATCCGCTGTTAGTAATTTCGGCGCTGCCGCACCGGGAATTAATACGGCGCCAATCACCAAATCTGCAGCCAGAGCATAATCCTCAATCGCTGAGGTTGTAGAATAGACACAGCGCGCCCTGCCCTCAAACTCATTATCCAACGCTCTTAAACGGCTGATAGAGCGATCCAAAATAGTCACTTCAGCACCCATACCCGCCGCTATTTTGGCAGCATTGGCACCCACTACACCGCCCCCAACCACCAAAACACTGGCCGGCGCCACTCCGGGAACACCGCCTAGCAAAACGCCACGACCACCCTGAGCCTTTTCCAGATAATGAGCCCCTGCCTGAACCGACATACGCCCCGCCACCTCAGACATAGGCGCCAACAATGGCAAGCCGCCTAGATCATCGGTCACCGTCTCGTAGGCAACACAGGTAGCGCCCGACTGAATCAATAATTCTGTCTGTTTCGGATCCGGCGCCAAATGGAGATAGGCATATAAAATTTGCCCCTCGCGAAGCATCTTACACTCATCCGGTTGCGGCTCTTTCACCTTAACAATCATCTCAGCACGCTTATAAATCTCAGCGGCAGAGTCAACAATAGAAGCGCCCACCTCTACAAACTGTTGGTCAGTAAAATCGACGGCATCACCGGCATTCCTCTCAATAATCACCTGATGACCACGTCCCACCAACTCAACCACCGAAGAGGGGGTTAAGCCTACTCTGTACTCATGATTCTTAATCTCTTTAGGCACGCCGATTAACATAGTTATCTCCATTAGAATACAAATCAATTTGTGACTCTGTACTGGTCTCTATACAACCCAATAAACTAACAACGGCTAACGAGAAGCATAGACCTAAAGTGAGTCAAAACCAATCAAAACAAACCCAAAAAAATTCAGACCACTGTATGGTTTACATGGACACCAACCGCGCGCTCACCTATAGCACACGACCTCAGAAATGAGACCTACACGCACTCGTAGCTCAGCTGGATAGAGTACTCGGCTACGAACCGAGCAGTCAGAGGTTCGACAAACTTGCCACAGCAAGTTTGGACCGAGCCGCCTTAGGGTGGCGAAGCCCTAACAGGGTCAAAACGCCCCACAAGGGGGTTTTGAGTCAATCCTCCCGATATCACATCAAACCATGCAGCAATTTGCAAAAATAGCGACAAAAAATTACCAATATAACCTAGTTTATATTGACTCAAACCGCGCGCTCACCTATAGTACGCGACCTCAGAAATGAGACCTACACGCACTCGTAGCTCAGCTGGATAGAGTACTCGGCTACGAACCGAGCGGTCGAAGGTTCGAATCCTTCCGAGTGCGCCATATTCGATAATTAAACCTCTGTTTTTACAGGGGTTTTTTTATTTTCTACCGATTAAAATAGTATATTGTACTTTGAAACTTAACTGTTTTACTTTTTAGATATTTAGAGCAACTAATCTACCCATCTTTATGTAAATTCGTCAAGATCCAAGCACCCCTACCCCAACCATAGCCCAACCCCTTAAATGCGCTTAAAAGTCGCCAGAAGAACTAAAAAAACATTGTTAAATTAGATTGTTTAGACAGCACAAAAAATATCCAAAAATACTAACACTTTCTGGCTATTAGAAAACACTATGGTTAATTTTTTTATAAAAGTGTCTATTGGTGATCTAGACTTATATTTAATTTAACCTGTCAAAGGATATGGGAGCATATGAACAAAACACAAACAATCACTGAAATAAACAAACTTCACAATGAGTGGATATCAAAGTATTTTAACGTAGATATGAGTCTTAATTCTGAGATCTTAAAGTTTTATTCATGGCTTCAGATCAACCAAGCGAATTTGTTCAATCATGGAACATTTGAACCTGAGAATTCCTACCAACTAGTTGCCAGAGTTACGACGAATAAAAGACGTCGGTATAGATGATCAAAAATGATGACCCTAAAGAGATAGAGGCGGCCACATTTCGTCGATTACTAAAGCACCTAGACGACCATAAAGACGTTCAAAATATTGATCTAATGAATCTGGCAGGTTTTTGCCGTAATTGTCTGAGCAAGTGGTATCTGGCAGCCGCTGAAGATCGTAAAGTTTCGATGGATTACGAGAAATCGCGTGTGATTATTTATGGCATGACTTACAGTCAGTGGAAAGAAAAATATCAAATACAAGCCACGCCAGAACAGCTTGATGCAATGGCTAACAAGAAAGCTTAGTTCATTTATGCAACTATTAAACTAGCCTTGATAGACTGTATGTAAAAAATACAGTGTTGTAACTGACGCCTATGTTTTTTGAATTATTGGTCGGGAAAGCTTGCCCCGCGAAGCGTTTTGGGCACGACAGGATCTACTCGCTACGCTCGCCCTTCGGGTCGCCCTAAAGGGCGCTCAAGATAGCTACGCTATCTTAGTGAACCGGTTACGCAATAAGCGTTGCTTATTGCTAAACCTCAGAATTCTGCGATGCT
>Ga0066379_10000004_pt1 | contig 65849 bp, 69 predicted proteins | sample Knorr_S23_td_250_FD_70951 | JGI IMG/M metagenome (GOLD analysis project Ga0066379, IMG submission 70951) | Marine microbial communities from Southern Atlantic Ocean transect - Knorr_S23_td_250_ad_251m_LV_A | ecosystem: Environmental > Aquatic > Marine > Oceanic | place: Southern Atlantic ocean...
GACCTTAATCTGGAAGACTTTATTCAGAAAGTTAATAGCGATTTGGTCGGCAAGGTTGTGAATATTGCTAGCCGTTGTGCAAAATTTATTACCAAGGGTAATGATGGCATTTTATCGTCAAATGTTGCAGATACAGCTCTTTGGCAGCAGGTAAGTGAAGCGGGAAACATTATTGCCGATCACTATGAAAATCGCGAGTACAGTAAGGCGATCAGAGAAATCATGGCTCAGGCTGATGCCGCCAATGAATATATTGCTGCCAAGGAACCTTGGAAGCTTAATAAAGAGCCAAGCCAGCATCAGCAGGTGCAAGATATTTGCTCATTAGGGATTAATCTCTTCAGACTACTTTTAACGTATTTGAAACCAGTGATTCCTGCTATGGCTGCCGATGGTGAAGCTTTCCTTAATGATCAGTTAACTTGGGAAAGTATCGAACAACCCTTAACTGGACATCAAATAAATAACTTTAAACCACTGCTACAGCGGGTGGAAAAAGAAAAGGTTGACGCTATGGTTGAAGCTAGTAAACAAGAAGTGAAACAGGCAGCTAAAGAAGTGCTCGAAGGACCTTTAGCCGATGAGCCAATTGCCGATGAAATTAATTTCGATGATTTTATTAAAGTCGATCTTAGAGTTGCGCGCATTATTAAGGCTGAGGCAGTTGAGGGCGCTGATAAACTTCTTGCACTAACCTTGGATATTGGTGGAGAGACTCGCAATGTGTTTTCTGGCATTAAGTCTTCTTATCAAGCGGCTGACCTAGAAGGACGTCTGACTGTATTGGTCGCTAATTTAGCACCGAGAAAAATGCGCTTTGGCGTCTCTGAAGGTATGGTGTTAGCAGCGGGTGACAATGATGGTATATATCTACTTTCTCCCGATAGTGGCGCTGAACCTGGTCAGAGAATTACCTAATTCCATAACAATAATTGGTGAATTAAGAGGACTGTTAGTCTCTGCAGTAAATTTGTTATTCCTAAATGGACTAAAAACTATTTTTTTATATATTGAATAGAGGTAGTTGATTCCATGATAATACATAACTACTAAAGCAATTTGAGTAATAGATGCAAGAAGTCGCAGTAATCTTGGTTAGCTCAGTGCTGATCAACAACTATGTTCTAGTACAGTTCCTTGGGCTGTGCCCGTTTATGGGCGTGTCGAAAAAACTTGAATCTGCTATTGGTATGTCTGCTGCAACTACGTTTGTATTAACGCTTACCGCTATGGTCAGCTATGTGGTTGATAGAGCCGTTCTAATTCCATTAGAGCTAGAATATTTACGCACTATCAGTTTTATTATGGTGATTGCCGCTGTTGTGCAGTTTACTAAGATGTTTATCGAAAAAACCAGTCCATTGCTCTACAGAGTTTTGGGTGTATTTTTGCCATTGATTACGACCAATTGCGCTGTTCTTGGTGTTGCCTTGCAAAACGCTGCTAAGCCACTTAGTTTTGCCCATGCATCACTTTATGGCTTTGGCGCTGGCGCTGGATTTTCTCTAGTGCTTATCCTATTTTCTGCAATGCGTGAGAGGCTAGCGGCGGCAGATATTCCTCAACCTTTTGAGGGTGCTGCTATCGCTATGATTACAGCCGGCCTGATGTCATTGGCGTTTATGGGATTTGGCGGGCTGGTCTAGATGCTCGATTTTATTATTCAGCAACCTATCATTGCCGCTCTTGTGGCTCTGGCGGGACTCGGAATTATATTCGGGGCCCTGCTGGGTTTTGCCGCTGAAAAATTTAAGATCGAGGGCGATCCAGTGATCGATCAAATTGATGAGCTTCTACCCCAGACTCAATGCGGGCAATGTGGCTTCCCCGGCTGCCGACCCTATGCAGAATCTATTGCCGATGGCGATGAGATCAATAAGTGTCCTCCAGGCGGCCAGTCAACCATCAATGCGATTGCTAGCCTTCTAGATGTCCCTGCCCCTGAATTGGATCAAGAGCATGGCGAAGAAGCTGAAGTGAAATCAGTTGCCTATATTCGCGAAGATGAATGTATTGGTTGCACTAAATGTATTCAAGCCTGCCCTGTCGATGCTATTTTGGGTGCAGCAAAATTAATGCATACGGTTATTGTTGATGAGTGTACCGGCTGTGATCTTTGCGTTGAGCCATGTCCAGTAGACTGCATCGATATGCTTCCAGTAGAAACAGGTATTAAGCAATGGCAGTGGTCAGCACCGCCTTTACCCAATGGCCTTATTGCAACGGATAGAACACAGAGTCATTCAAATCATGAGGGCGCGGCATGAGGCAGACTTGGGTTACACCGGGCGGCGTGCACCCTCCGGAAAATAAAGATCAATCGCTCACTCAGCCCATTGGCAGTTTGCCAATACCTGAGAAATTAGTAGTGCCCTTAGGCCAACATATTGGCGCGCCGGCAATCGCCTGTGTAACAGTCGGCGACAGAGTACTTAAGGGGCAAAAAATTGCTGACCCCGCGGGCACTATTTCTGCCGCCATCCACGCTCCAACATCGGGAACTGTCACCGCTATTGAAGCACGACCAGTAGCCCACTCTTCTGGAATGAATGCACTCTGCGTGGAAATTACCAGTGATGGCAAAGATCAATGGATCGATAAATCAGGTATTAGTGATTTTGAACACACTAGCCCTAAAGCATTGCTTTCTATTATCACCGAAGCAGGTATTGCAGGTATGGGTGGTGCGGGCTTTCCGACATCGGTTAAATTAAACCCCGGCTTTAAGCGTCCAATTGATACCTTAATCATCAATGCTACAGAGTGTGAACCCTATATTACAGCTGATGACTCTTTAATTAGAGAACGTGCCGAAGAAATCGTTGAAGGCATTGGTATACTTAGTCATATTTTGGGTAACCCCCATAATATTATGATTGGTATTGAGAATAATAAGCCTGAAGCGATTAAAGCACTGGAACCTCACACTAAGGATACCGGTATCAATGTTGTATCATTTCCTGCCAAATACCCATCTGGTGGTGAAAAACAACTGATTTATATTCTTACCGGTAAAGAATTGCCCAGCGGTAATATTCCCGCTGATATAGGTATGCTGTGTGTCAATATTGGAACCACCCACGCTATCAAGCGAGCGGTTGTTGACGGTGAGCCTCTTGTATCTAGGGTCACAACCATGACCGGAGAAGCCTGCGAGATCAATCGAAACTATGATGTTTTAATTGGTACTCCTGTCGAACATTTGCTTAAACATAACAATTTTGACGCTCAACGCTGTAGTCGAGTAATTATGGGTGGCCCTATGATGGGCTTTAGCTTGACATCTAAGCAGATCCCAATTGTTAAAACTACCAACTGTATCCTTGCGCCGAGCATCGAAGAAATACCGCATAATGAGCCTGCTCAGCCCTGTATCCGATGTGGCATGTGCGCTGAGGCATGTCCTGCTTCTCTGCTCCCGCAACAGCTTCTGTGGTACTCGCAAGCCAAGGATCATGAGCGCCTGCAATCGCATAATTTATTTGATTGTATTGAATGTGGTGCATGCTCCTATGTGTGCCCAAGTAATATACCTTTGGTTCAGCATTACAGAAGCAGTAAGAGCGATATTAAAAAGGCACAGGAAGAAAAGGTTAAATCTACTCAGGCGCGAGAACGTTTTGAATTCCGCCAGCAACGAATTGAATTAGCTGAAAAAGAACGTGAAGCTAAGCGAGCAGCGCGTCGTGAAGCAGCTAAGCAAGCAAAAGCTTCGTCAGGCACTGATTCTATGGCTGATATAGTTGCTGCCGCACAGGCGCGAACTGCGGCTAAGAAAACCAGCCCCGAACAAGAATTGGCAAAACTTGAACGGGCTGTTTCCAGTGCAGAAATGCGGGTTCAAAAAGCTCAGGATAAATTGGATACTGCTTCTGCCAACTCAGAAACTGATGAAAAAATTAATATACTCAGTGCAGCGCTCTCAGGCGCACAGCAAAAACTTGAAAAGGCGAAAACTCGCCTAGCGGAGCACTCCAACTAATGGCTTTTAAACAGGTGACTTCACCCCATGCCCACGGCGCTCAAAATACGGCTAAAGTAATGCAGCTGGTAGTATGGGCGACTATCCCGGGATTGATAGCTCTGACTTGGCACTTTGGCTGGGGTTCGCTTATTAATGTGGTACTAGCCAGTATCACTGCGGTTGTTAGTGAAGCGCTTATTCTAAAAATGCGCAACCGCCCAGTAGGGTTTTACCTTGGCGATTACAGTGCGGTGGTTACCGCTGTTTTACTCGGTCTAGCATTGCCTCCACTGTGTCCCTGGTGGGTTGTGGTAGTGGGTACGCTTTTCTCTGTTGTAATTGCCAAACAACTTTTTGGCGGCTTGGGTTATAACCCATTTAACCCTGCAATGGTGGGTTATGTGGTGGTACTTATTTCTTTCCCAGTAGAGATGACCACTTGGGTTGCGCCCCTTGCATTACTACCTGAAGGTGTTGCCCATCCAGACTTGCTAGAGTCTCTTAGATTGGTCTTTTTTAGCGCATCCCCGATGGACGGCGTAACTGGCGCAACCCCTCTGGACAGCTTTAAACATACCGCAGGTCTAACGGTTGATCAAATTTATCAGCAAGACTCTCTATTCAGTCAGGCTATGCTTGCTGGCGTTGGCTGGGAGTGGGTCAACCTTGGCTTTCTTGCCGGCGGCATTATGCTTCTTGCGCGTCGTGTATTTACATGGCACGGCCCAGTAGCAATGTTGGTAGCGCTTGCTTTAATGTCATTGATTTTTTGGGATTCTGGTAGCTCGCAAAGCCCAGGATCTCCGCTAATGCATCTATTGAGTGGAGCCTCTATGATCGGGGCATTCTTTATCCTTACCGACCCAGTTTCATCTGCTGTTAGCAACCGCGGCCGGCTGATTTATGGGGCCTTGATCGGTATTTTAATCTTTATAATCCGCGCCTGGGGAAACTACCCAGATGCTGTAGCTTTCGCTGTTTTACTAGCTAACTTTACTGCACCCTTTATCGATAACTATACATTGCCACGCACCTACGGCCACACTGATCGGCGCAAGGCAACAGAGAGGTTAGACGACTAATGATTTTCAAATCAATGGGTAAAAATAGCTTGCTGTTGGCATTATTTGCTTTGATTACAGCACTCATTCTGGCATCCACAGATCGTTTAACTGAGGAGCCTATTGCTGAGTCAGAGCGCATTGCTGCACAAAAAGCATTATTCGAAATTATTCCCGTAGAGCGACACAACAACGATCTACTATTGGATCTACAGCCGATCCCTGAAAAATATTGGGCAACGCTCGGGCTTGAGTCTGGCGGTGATATTCATATAGCACGTCTTGATGGCCAGCCAGTTGCTGCGATTATCCCATCAATCACTGCAGAAGGTTATAGCGGCGATATTGCAATGATTATTGGTGTAAATTTTGATGGCAGTGTCGCTGGGGTTCGTGTCATCGAGCATAAGGAAACACCCGGCTTGGGTGATAAGGTAGATCTGCGTAAAAGTGATTGGATTCTCAGCTTTAATGGCAAATCTCTAAGCGACCCAGAGCCTAATGCTTGGAATGTCAAAAAAGAAAAAGGTGAGTTTGATCAGTTTACTGGCGCAACCATCACGCCTAGAGCGGTTATTCATCAAATCGCTAAAACTTTGCAGTACTTTGACCAAGACAAAGAGCGTTTACTTAATAATTCCAATAATCAATTAAGTTCTACTAATCAATCTATCAGTGAGCAGCCAGCACAATGAGTAATATTAGTATGTCAGAGGTCACTAAAAACGGCCTGTGGACCAACAATCCTGCATTGGTCCAACTACTTGGTCTCTGTCCTCTTCTAGCGGTTACCGGCACTGTGGTTAATGCCCTTGGGCTTGGTCTGGCAACCATGATGGTACTTATTGGCTCAAATATTATTGTGTCGTTAATTCGTCACCATGTAAGCGATGCCGTCAGATTACCCGTTTTTGTGATTATTATTGCAACCTTTGTCACCTGTGCTGAATTAGTTATGAAAGCTTTTACCTATGAGCTTTATCAAATTCTAGGAATCTTTATCCCCTTGATCGTTACTAACTGTGCCATTCTTGGTCGAGCTGAAGCATTCGCTAGTAGGCATTCTGTAGGCATGGCGGCACTAGACGGCTTTATGATGGGACTTGGTTTTCTAATGGTTCTAATATGCCTTGGCGCGGTAAGAGAGTTACTCGGCCAGGGAACATTACTAGCCGATATGCAATTACTATTTGGCGCTACGGCTGAGAGCTGGACTCTACGTCCCTTTGGTGACGGTTATAGCTTCTTAATAGCTATATTGCCCCCTGGGGCATTTTTGGTGATGGGGTTTTTGATGGCGATTAAAAATGCCATTGACTGGCAAATCAAGCTTAGGGCTGAAGCCGATAAACCCGCACCAGTAAAAGGTGCTAAAAGAATTAGAACGACTGGACATATTTCTTAAGCGTTCTTAACCGTTAAAAGTAAGGGGTTAGAAGTTCACTTCTAACCCCTTTTTTGTACTAAAGTTTGCGGCCCGCCTGCGCTGCAATTCTAAGACGAAGCGCATTTAGCTTGATAAAGCCCTCGGCATCCGCCTGATCGTAGGCGCCACCATCATCATCAAATGTCGCTATATTGGCATCAAACAAGCTGTCATCAGACTTACGACCAACAACAGTTACATTGCCTTTGTAAAGCTTCACTCTTACCTCACCATTCACAACTTGCTGACTTTGATCAATAGCAGTTTGAAGCATTAAACGCTCGGGAGCCCACCAGTATCCGTTGTAAATTAGCTTGGCATATTTAGGCATTAATTCATCTTTAAGATGCGCTACTTCACGATCCAAAGTAATAGATTCAATGGCGCGATGAGCTTTCATCATCACGGTTCCGGCTGGGGTTTCGTAACAGCCACGTGATTTCATACCCACATAGCGGTTTTCAACAATATCTAATCTACCCACGCCATTGTCGCCAGCCACCTTGTTTAGATATTCAATCACTGTAGCAGCTGACATCTGCTTGCCATCAATGGCCACAATATCACCTTGCTGATAACTAATATTTAGGTATGTAGGCTGATCTGGCGCGTCTTCTGGCGCCACGGTCCATCGCCACATATCATCTTCAGCTTCTGACCATGGATCTTCTAGATTGCCGCCCTCATAAGAAATATGCAGTAGGTTAGCATCCATAGAGAAAGGTGATTTCTTACCGCGTTTCATTTCTACGGGAATGCTATGTTGCTCGCAGTAGGCCATCAACTTGTCACGAGAATTTAGATCCCACTCACGCCAAGGGGCTATCACCTGAATACCAGGCTTAAGGGCGTAGGCGCCAAGCTCAAAGCGCACCTGATCATTACCCTTACCAGTAGCGCCATGAGAGATAGCATCGGCATTGGTTTCATTAGCAATTTCAATTAAACGCTTGGCAATTAATGGTCGCGCAATAGAAGTACCTAAAAGATATTCACCCTCATAGATGGTATTGGCGCGAAACATTGGAAACACATAGTCTCTTGCATATTCTTCACGAAGATCATCAATATAGATTTCTTTTACACCAAGTGCTTGAGCCTTGGCACGCGCGGGCTCAACTTCTTCACCCTGACCGATATCAGCAGTAAAGGTAACAACCTCACACTGATATTCCTCTTGCAACCATTTAACGATAACTGAGGTATCTAAGCCGCCTGAATAGGCGAGAACTACTTTATTAACCGATGACACTTTACTAAACCCTATTGATTAAGAATGGTGCGAATTTTACCCTAAATTAAACTCTCTGTGTGGTTTATAGTTCCGATTAGCTGATTTGCAACAATTGGTTATTGCCACAGTCCTGTTAAGCCTGTTCTGAAGCAGTGGTTTAGGGTAGCATTAGCAACTTAATAAGAGATTCTCTAAACATGGCAAAAATAACACTTATTCAGCCAGACGACTGGCATCTGCATCTTCGAGATGATTCAGCTCTAGCAACTACAGTTCCAGCGGCAACTCGCGGTTTTGGCCGCGGCATTGTGATGCCAAATCTCAAACCACCTGTGACAACGGTCGCTGAAGCCAAGGCCTATCGCGATAGAATAATTGCCAATCGCCCCGAGGGATCAAATTGGGAGCCATTGATGGTTCTCTATTTAACTGATAACACCAGTACTGAAGAAATCCGTGCTGCTGCCGACAGTGGATTTATCTATGGCTGCAAATACTACCCAGCCGGCGCTACAACTAATTCTGATTCAGGTGTCACAAATATTGACAATATCGATGCTGTTTTAGAGACGATGCAGGACGTTGGTATGGTGCTGCAAATTCACGGCGAAGTCACCGGTGACAATATTGATATTTTTGATCGTGAAGCGGTATTTATTGAGAGACATCTAATTAATTTGGTTGCTCAATACCCTAGATTAAAAATAATTTTTGAACATATTACGACGCAACAGGCAGCTGAATTTGTAGCCTCAGCTGGCGATAATATTGCAGCCACAATTACCCCTCAGCATCTACTTTATAACCGCAATCATATGCTAGCTGGCGGCATTCGCCCTCACCTATTTTGCCTGCCAATCTTAAAGCGTGATATTCATCAAAAAGCATTGATCAAGGCCGCTGTGAGCGGTAACAAAAAATTCTTCTTGGGTACAGATTCTGCACCTCACACAAGAGATAGCAAAGAAAGTTGCTGTGGCTGTGCGGGCTGCTTTAGCCACCCTGCGGCCGTTGAGCTTTACGCTGAAGTATTTGATAAAGCGGGAGCGATGGATAAACTAGAGGCTTTCGCCAGTACTAATGGTCCAGACTTTTACAACCTACCCTACAATAATACGTCCATAAGCCTAAAAAAAGAATCATGGGAAATTCCATCTTCACTGCCTTTTGATGGATCGGAAATTATACCTTTGGCGGCTGGCAATAAACTAAGTTGGAGACTCGAATCATAATGGATATGCCAGAGGAATTATTACAGCCATCATTGATCGCGCAGCGCTTTCGCGGTTTTTTACCGGTGGTTATTGATGTTGAAACCGGTGGATTTAATTCGGGAACAGATGCCTTACTAGAAATAGCTGCAGTGATTTTAGAAATGGACAGCCAAGGATATTTACAAATAAAGGAGCGCTTTAGTAAAAATATTGAGCCTTTCCCCGGGGCTATCGTGGAGCAATCTGCCCTAGAATTTACTGGGATTGATATCTATGATCCCGAGCGCAATGCAGAAGACGAGGGTGATGCCCTGCGCGAAATATTTCAACCCATTCGCCGAGAAATCACCGAGACTGGATGCACCAGAGCAGTAATGGTCGCGCATAATGCTCACTTTGATTTAGGATTTGTGAATGCTGCGGTAGAAAGAGCGCAGATTAAGCGCAATCCATTCCATCCGTTTTCATGCTTTGATACCTCAAGTCTTGCTGGGTTAGCCTTTGGACAAACTGTTTTGGCTAAAGCCTGTCAGTCAGCCAAAATCGATTTCAATAATCAAGATGCTCACCATGCCCTTTATGACACTACCAAAACGGCTGAATTATTTTGCACTATAGTCAACCGCTGGAAGGATTTGGGCGGATGGCCCAACGACTAGTTACTTCCCTTGGAAATGCAGTGCGGCCTGATACATTGCTTTTTTATCGGCACCACAAATTTTTGCTGTTAGGGAAGCGGCTTTCGAGGCAGGTAATTCCTTAAGTAGCAGCTTAAGCACTTTTTCTGAATTGACCGTGGTGGTAGTGGTTTTTTCATCAGCACCAGAAATCACTAACACTATCTCGCCACGTTGCTGATTAGTGTCTAAAGAAATTTGTTGCTGTAATTCAATCAGACTGCCCTGCAAAAAGGTCTCAAATGTTTTACTAATTTCACGCGCTAAAAACCCCTGACGTTGCTCTCCAAATATCTCTATCATATCAACGACTGTATCTAGAATACGGTGCGGAGCTTCATAAAACACCAGTGTTTCAGTGGCGGCCTTAAGATCATTGAGCACAGTTTTGCGCTGCCCTGTTTTAGCGGGCAAAAAACCACCAAAGAAAAAGCTATCCGTAGGCAACCCCGATACACTTAGAGCGGCAATAGCAGCACAGGCTCCAGGAATAGGCATCACAGTAACTCCTCGGCTACGCGCCTGAGCAACCAGTCGGTAGCCAGGGTCAGAAATCAACGGCGTACCTGCATCTGAAATTAGCGCAATATCCTCGCCATTTTCTAAACGCACGAGTAGCTTTTCTATCGTTTGTCTATCGCCATGATCATGATAGGCTACACAGGGTTTATCGATATCGAAGTGATTTAGTAATTTTTTACTATGGCGAGTATCTTCGCAGGCGATTAAACTAACAGACTTCAGGGTCTGAATAGCACGCGGCACCATATCATTTAGATTGCCTATAGGAGTTGCTACAATAGATAATACACCGGTTCGATTAGAGTCCATGAAAAAATACACTTTGCCTTTATTTGTTGTAGTTAGCATCTTAGCCTTTATTGGGGGCTGTGCGCCAACTACAAGCGTGCAAAAAACGCCAAATACTTCAGAGTTAGCATTATTTTCAGACGCAGACCTCCGTTATCAGTCGGATCCATTACCCAATGACATTGATCAAATGTCTGATCAACAAAAAATTAGTACAGCTGAGACCTTATCTGCTTCAGGTCAAATTAAGGCAAGTAATAAGATTTTAAGCACAATTAATACACAAAACCTTAGTAATCGACTCTTTGTCGACTTTACTCTGATGGCTGCTGAAAATTACTCTGCATTATTTCAAGTGAAACTTGCCGCAAAACAGCTTAATCAACCACGATTTGAAGCACTTTACGGCCGACAGGGTACAGAACTTAAACAAAAAATTCTCAATCTTCAGGCTGATGTAGCTTTTGCTAACGGCAATTATTATCAGGCGTTAAAAGAGTTAATAACACTCAGTCGACTGGCAAAACGTAAATCCCATATCCGTGATATTCATGATCGCATCTGGTCAATGACCTCTCGCATGCCATATCGACAACTTGAGCAAACTAATATTAAAGGTTTTACATTGTCAGGCTGGCTAGATCTAGCGGCTAATAGCCGTCGCTATTTAGCTCACCCAGATGAGCAGAACTCTATTTATAGCCAATGGCGACGTAAGTGGAAAGGTCACCCAGCGTCAAAAGTGTCACCTTCTTTTTTTGGCAACAATACATTCTGGAGTAGCAATCCTGACCAAATTGCGCTTCTTCTTCCACTGCAGGATGATTACTACACACCAAGCCAAACACTGATTCAAGGTTTTATGAGTGCCTACTATGACACCATGAATTTAAAGCACAAGAAATCGCTTAACCTCCCTGAAGTGCGACTCTATGATACTTCGACCCGTCCCATTATGGATGTCTACAATCAGGCAGTTGATGATGGGATGGATATGGTTATAGGGCCACTGCGAGAGTCTGAGGTTGAAAATTTAATCGCAACAGGTGACTTACCTATACCAACGCTTACTTTAAATCGACTAGATAATAATCAGTTGACTGACATTGATAATCTTTTTCAATTTGGCTTATCTACCGTAGATGAATTAACGCAGATTGCAGACCGCGCATGGGAAAAAGGCCATAAACATATTTTAATGATTGCGCCTGAAAATAGTTGGGGTAGAAGATCATCCGAATTCTTTACTCAATATTGGGCTAGCAAGGGCGGAAATTTGACTGAAAATGCACTCTATCCGCCAACAGTCAATGACTTTACCAAATTATTAAAAAAACCACTGCATATAGATTTGAGTGAACAGCGCGGGCTAGCTATCAAGCGATTTATAAATAGTCGCGTCAACTATACTGCGCGCAGAAGACAGGATATTGATTTGGTTGTTATGTTGGGCTATCCACTCAAAGCCAGACAAATAAAACCTGCTCTAGACTTTCTATACGCATCCAATGTACCTGTCATAGGCACTTCGCATATTTACAATGGCGTAGAACAAGTTGGTTTGGATCGGGATTTATCTGGTGTTGAGTTTTCATCCATGCCCTGGGCTTTAAGTGGTCAGTTACCTGTCGACTTAAAACCAGATACCCAATTACACACCGCGTACAAGCAGTTTTTTGCTCTGGGTCACGACAGCTTTTTGATAGCGAGAAACCTCAATTCAATTGAAAAATCACCATCAATACCCATTTTCGGCTCAACCGGTTTACTCTCATTGAAAGATGGGGCAATTACACGGGAGCAAAAGTGGGCTAAATTCGAGCGCGGCAAAGCTATAGAAATATACTAGCGCACCGACAAAACCCATGGAGGGGATTATTGTTTAGCCAATTGTTAAGAAAATCCATTAATTTACAACGCCCTACATTGCCCATGAACTCTAAAGCGATGGGTGATTGGTCTGAAAAATTGGCCTGCGATTGGTTAATAACGCGAGGATTAAAAGTCAAAGAGCGTAATTGGCACAGTAAATATGGTGAAATTGACCTGATTATGACAGAGCAGAGTTGCCTTGTTTTTGTAGAAGTCCGATATAGAAAAAATTCGACTTATGGTAGTGCTGAAGAATCAATTACATCAAAAAAGTGCCAGCGATTAAAAGCTACAGCTGAAAATTATCTACTTACTAAAAATTATGGCAGTAACACCGCTGTGAGATTTGATGCAGTTGCCATTAGCCCCTCAAAAGAGTCGCATTTACACTGTACTATCAACTGGATTCAGAATATCCTACTCTAACTTTGCAGCGGAACAAAAACTATGAATCAATTGGTATTTCAACATCTTCAAAATCATATTGAAACCACGATGATGATGGGTGAAAATTGTGCCAATAAAATAGCGGATGCTGCCGAAAAAGTAACTCAAGCACTTCTTTCTGGCCAATCTATTTACAGCTGTGGAATTGGTGATACCAACCCTCTGTCTCAGCTTTTTGTGTATTATTTGGCCTCTGGCTATCAAATTGAGCGCCCAGGTTTTCCAGCCATCGACCTAGATCGCCTAGCCAATGGTGACAAAGAGGATGATGCCTTTTCAAAATTGCTACATATTCATGGTCAAGCTGGCGATATTTTAGTGGTTTTTGACTCAGGCCATAATAGTCTCTTATTAAAAAATACCATTGATGCTGCGATTGAAAAGGGGCTACTAATATTACTGATATCAGCAACAGATGATCAATTTCTTGCAAATAGATTAAGCGAACAGGATATTGAGATAAGCTGTGCTGATTATGGAAAGCAATCAATTTCAGCAGTAAATTTTTTAATTATTCAGTGCCTATGCACACTAATAGACAACAAGATTTTTGGAGAAAATTAAATGCGACAATTAATAGTGCTGGCCATCAGTGCAATTTTTCTTACCGGTTGCACCAGCCTGGTAAATACTTTCACCACTGAACCCTTTGAGCCGGATCCCACTAAAAAGGGCATCATTTCAAATTTAAATGATAAAAAAATGAGTACCTATATTGGGGTAAACCTTAAAAAGGCCGCGCCTGAACTCAATGATGCCCACATCAATGTAACTACCGTCAATTCAGTTGTTCTTTTAGCAGGTGAAGTACCTAGTAACGAGATAAAGATACTTGCGGGCAAGGTTGCTCGTGATTTTACGGGTGTTCGTAAAGTTCATAATGAACTACAAGTCAGGGGGAATACCTCTTTAGTATCTCGCACCAACGACTTAATTCTTGCCACACAAATTAAAACCAAATTGATTTACGAAAAACAGATCGACTCATCTCAAATTACTGTTCTTGCTGAGGATGGCGTTGTTTTTCTTATGGGTATAACGACTAAAGCTAACGGTGATTTAGCGGCCAATATTGCTAGCAGTAATAGCGGCGTTAGAAAAGTGGTCAAAGTATTTGAATACGTAGACTAACCTACTTATACCAACTCAAGGGCCACTGCGGTGGCCTCTCCGCCGCCAATACACAGACTAGCGACACCTTTTTTCCCATTAGTTTGTTGTAGCGCGTGAATTAATGAAACAATAATTCGCGCGCCACTAGCGCCTATAGGATGCCCAAGCGCACAGGCACCGCCATTTATATTTAATCGGTCATGGGCAATACCTAACTCATGCATTACCGCTAATGGGACTACTGCAAAGGCTTCGTTAATTTCCCATAGATCAACATCAGCAACGGTCCACCCTACACGTTGCAACGTCTTTTCAATGGCTGTTACTGGCGCTGTGGTAAACCATTCCGGCTCATGAGCTGCTTGATCATATCCGTGTATTAATGCCATTGGCTTTAGACCTTGATCCTCTGCCTTGCTGGCTAACATTAATGTAAGGGCGGCGGCACCATCTGAAATGGAACTAGCATTGGCGGCTGTCACTGTACCCTCTTCAATAAATGCAGGTGGAAGCGTTGAAATTTTTTCTGGCTTTGCCGAAAGCGGCTGTTGATCATGCTCGATCAATAGCTGTTGTTTTTTCTTTGATACAGTAATTGGAACAATTTCTTGATCAAACAATCCCTTTTCAATTGCACGTTGGGCGCGCATTAAAGATTCCAATGCAAAAGCGTCCTGATCAATACGACTAAAGTTATATTTAGCCGCACACTGTTCGGCAAAATATCCCATAGAAAGGCCTTTGAAAGCATCCTGCAAACCATCAATTTGCATATGATCTTGAAGCTGACGATCACCAAAACGATAGCCTGACCGAGCCTCAGGCAGTAAGTGAGGTGCCCGGCTCATATTTTCCATACCACCGGCAATAACTCCCTTAGCTTGACCAGAACGCAACGCATTGCAAGCTGCGGTCACTGCATACATACCGGAACCACAGACTTTATTGACCGTGGTACATGAGGTGTTAGTGTTTAAACCAGCAGCTAACGCTGCTTGCCGAGCAGGGGCCTGACCCAAACCAGCACTGAGCACACAACCCATAATAACTTCGTCAATGTGATTGGGTTTTAACCCTGCAGATTGCAAAGCTGCAGCTATTGCTGTGGCACCTAATTGCGGACTAGAAATACTGGTGAGATCACCCAACATTCCCCCAATCGGGGTGCGATGTGCAGATAATATTGCGATAGGCTCAGGCATAGATCACTCCATCATAGCCTTCACGTTGAGAGTTTATTTTACGACGCGCAGTGAGGGCTTAGTTTTAGATTTAGAAGGCTTATTCGTCTTTTTACCTGATGCTACCATAGTTGGGCCTTTAATCGGTGGCGGATCATTTTCGGGATCATCCTCCAATTCAAATACCACGCCCTGTCCATTCTCATGCGCGTAGATACCGATAACGGCCGCTACCGGCACCATAATATCTATGGGTATACCGCCAAATCGTGTAGTGAAAGCAACAAATTGATGGTTCATCTCAAAGTTACTGACTGCACGTGGTGCAATATTAAGCACGATTTGTCCATCGGTAACAAATTCTTGAGGAACCTCGACACCAGAATGATGAGCATCCACAGCAATGTAGGGTGTACAGTCACAATCGACTATCCACTCAAAAAAAGCTTTGAGTAGATAGGGACGATTTGACGTCATAGTCATATGGATAGCTTAGGCGCGGATTTCGCGCTCAAGATCTGTCAGACTTTCTTGGAATGAAGGTCTTTCAAACAAACGATCAATATAATCCAATAGCGGCTTATTTTTACGATTACTTGGAATCTCGATACCTAGCTGAGGTAAGCGCCATAGCATTGGTGCTAGACAGCAATCAACCAGTGTGAATTCTTCACTCATAAAATAGGGCATTTCAATAAAAATATCAGAAATACCGGTCAGTGAATCTTGCAATTCTTTTCTAATTGCTTCGGTTTTCTTTGCTTCAGGATTCGCAATAATTCTATCGACCAGTGTGCACCAGTCTTTTTCTATCCGGTGAATCCACAAACGGCTTTGTGCTCTAGCGACTGGATATACAGGAAGCAATGGCGGATGAGGAAAACGCTCATCGAGGTACTCCATTACAACCTTTGACTCATACAGAGCTAAATCGCGATCAACCAGTGTTGGCATTGTACCGTATGGGTTGGCCTCTAAAACTTCTTCTGTCACATTGTTAGAATCGATATCTTCGATATCAACAGTCACACCTTTTTCGGCCAAAACAATGCGAACCCTGTGACTGTATTGTGAACAGGGGTCGGAAAATAATGTCATTGATGATCGTCGCAAAATTGCCTCTCATTTGTTGTTTTGACGCAGTACGTCTTTTTATTTTAAGTGATTTTCGTCTGTTGTGACGAAAAAATTCACTCTTAGTGGATACCTTTCCAATATTCGCGGTTTAATAATAATACAGGAACTAGCAACAGCAGCAAAAACAACAGCACCCATTTTCCAATATGCTTGCGCTGTTCTACCATTGGCTCAGCGATATAGGTTAGGAAATTGGTTAAATCATAAACAGCTTGATCGTATTCTGCTTCACTGAGAGTGCCTTTTTCAGCGAGTGTAAACCGTCCGCATGGATCCTCAAGCAGATCTTCGCCAGTCAGTAGATCTCGCTTGATACCACCGTTGCCAGCGATAACCGGGCCAGGTGCACATTCTTGTAAACCTTGCAAATCAAGAAGCGCGTGAGGCATACCAACATCTTTAAAAACTCTATTATTAACCCCGAATGGTCTTGAAGGGTCTACGTAAAAATTCTTTAAGTAGGTATAGATCCACTCTGGCGAACGAGCGCGTGCAACCAGGGTTAAATCGGGAGGAACGGCACCAAACCAATCTTCAGCGCTATCGGCTGGCATGGAGATTTCCATTAAATCACCAATTTTTTGACCGCTAAACACCAGATTATCCATCATTAAATCATGCGGGATATTTAGATCATCAGCAACGCGCTCCCATCTTGAGTACTTAAATGAGTGACAACCCATACAGTAGTTAACGGCTACATTCGCCCCGCGTTGCATAGACGCATAATCAGTTAACTCTGCCGTAAAAGGGTCACAATCTATAGCCCCACAGGATTTTCCACTTTCAGCACCTACCGCTTTGATAGGCAACACTACCATTAAAATAACCAGCAGAAGCGCACCCATAGATTTCCAGAAACCCATACCGCCATTCATGGTGATTCTATCGGGCTCTGGCTTGGTGGTTTCGTAGCGAGTCCAGAAGTAAATGCCAACAAAGTAGCCAAAGTATAAAATAGTGCAAATTTGCGCTAACAATGTACGGCCAGGTGTTGGTGCTTTAACACCAAGATAGCCAAGGATTATAAAGCAGGCCACAAACACCAAAATAGCGATCCGACTAACAATGCCTTTGTAACGCATTGAGCGGACTGGACTGCGATCCAACCAAGGCAAGACAAATAGAACCGCAATAGCAGCAGCCATGGTAATAAATCCACCTAACTTATCAGGAACCGCACGCAACATTGAATAGAACGGCGTAAAATACCATACAGGGGCAATATGCTCTGGTGTCTTTAATGAATTGGCAATTTCAAAATTTGCATGCTCTAGGAAGTAACCACCCATTTCTGGCATAAAAAATAAAATCGCACAGAACACGAAGAAAAACACAACGATTGGTGCTAAATCGTGAATAACAAAATAAGGAAAGAAAGGTAGACCATCAATTGGGTTACCATCTTTATCTTTGTATTTTTTAATACTTACGCCATCTGGGTTGTTAGAGCCAACATCGTGTAGTGCAATAATATGCATCACCACAAGCGCCAAAAGAATGATTGGCATAGCAACAACGTGAAGTGACATAAAGCGGTTTAGTGTGATACCAGAAATTAGATAGTCACCGCGAATCCACTGAACGATATCTTCACCAACAACAGGTATGGCACCAAATAGAGAAATGATAACCTGAGCACCCCAGTATGACATTTGACCCCAAGGCAATACATACCCTAGGAAAGCTTCTGCCATAAGTGCCACATAGATGGTCATACCAAAGATCCAGACCAGCTCTCGCGGGGCCTTGTATGACCCGTAAATCAGCCCGCGGAACATATGCAGGTATACCACAATAAAGAAGGCGGACGCACCTGTGGAGTGGGCGTAGCGGATAATCCAGCCCAGCTCAACATCTCGCATTATATATTCAACCGAAGCAAAGGCTTGCTCTGCAGAGCCTTGGTAGCTCATTAGCAACCAAATACCGGTCACTAACTGAATAACCAGTACAACCATCGACAAAACGCCGAAGAAATACCAGAAATTAAAGTTTTTAGGGGCATAGTATTGCGCCATATGACGATTCCACTCACGCTTAAGCGTGGGCATTCGTGAATCAAGCCATGCTGCAAATCCAGTTTCGTTACTCATTACGCCACCTCCGTGTCTACGCCAATAACCAATACATCATCAGACTCGTACATATGCGGCGGAATCTCTAAATTTGTCGGTGCTGGTACGTTGACAAAAACACGTCCAGACATATCGAATGTCGAACCATGACAGGGGCAGAAAAATCCACCCAACCAAGCATCACCACCAAGATCAGCAGCACCAACATCTGGCCTGTACATAGGAGCACAACCAAGATGGGTACACAGCCCCACCAGAACTAGCACTTCCTCTTTACCCTGAAGCGATCTCGCACTACCCGCAACATAGGCCGGTTGGTTAGCGCTATCAGAGCTTGCATCCTTCAATGCACCAGCATCAATTTGGTTTAGAGCATCCAGAGATTCTTGCGTTCGACGCAAAATGTAAACTGGCTTTCCACGCCACTCCACAACTAATCTTCCTCCTGCTTCTAATTTGGAAATATTCACTCTAACTGGCGCTCCAGCAGCTTTAGCTTTAGCGCTTGGCTGCCATGAGGCAACAAAGGGTACGGCTGCACCGACTATACCAGCTCCACCGACAACACCTGTGGCTCCCAGCAAAAATTTACGACGACTATGATTGACACCGTCATTGCTCATGACGCTCTCCCTTACAAAAAATTGGAATGTATATCATGCCAGAAAGCATGAATTTTTAGGTGGCCACATTATAGGGTAGACTCTTTTTTTTAGCAATACCGCTTATGGCTGTGAAATAGCTAACCGCATGATTTTTAAGCAAAAAAAAGCCCAACAAAATTGCTGGGCTTTTTCAAAACTTTGTATATTAACGCTTGGAGAACTGAGGACGTTTTCTTGCTTTGTGCAAACCAACTTTTTTACGTTCAACCTGACGAGCATCACGAGTAAGGAACCCAGCCTTTCTTAACGAAGGACGAAGGTTTTCATCATACTCAACCAGTGCACGCGCTATACCGTGGCGAATGGCTCCAGCTTGACCGAAACTCCCACCACCAGAAACTGAGATTTTTACATCAAATTTATCGGTTAGCTCAACCACATCAAATGGTTGACGAACAATCATTCGAGCAACTTCTCGACCGAAATAGGTGTCCAATGCGCGATCATTAACTTGTATATCGCCCTTACCGCTTTTTAGAAACACGCGTGCCGCTGATGTCTTACGTCGGCCAGTGCCGTAATATTGTGTGTCTGCCATGATTTCTTTCCGTTACAGTTCTAAGGTCTGAGGCTGTTGTGCCGTATGAGGATGCTCTGAACCTACATAAATTTTAAGTTTTCTGAACATCTCACGCCCAAGTGGACCTTTTGGCAACATGCCTTTGACAGCTGATTGAAGAACGCGCTCTGGCGCTTTATCCAACAACTTTTCAAAACTGATATCCTTGATGCCACCTGGATATTCAGTGTGAGAATAATAAATTTTGTTCTTGGCTTTATTGCCAGTCACAGTGATTTTCTCTGCATTAACAACAACGATATAATCGCCAGTGTCAACGTGAGGGGTGTATTCTGGCTTGTGTTTTCCACGCAAGCGTGACGCAACCTCGGTTGCCAAACGACCTAGTGTTTTACCGGCCGCATCTACAACATACCAATCGCGTTCTACTGATTCTGCTTTTGCACTATAAGTTTTCATTAGTTCCTGCCAAACTTGGGCTATCCCAAAAAAGGGGGCGAATTGTAAAGAGCATATTGCTCTATTACAAGAGCTGATTGATGCAAATATCAACTTTTTTTCTTATAGCGACCAATATTATGCAAAAACAGCTGATAATTCGGTGTTTGTCCCGTCAAACTAAAATCAAATGCTAATCAATCTGATGCGGGCGCGACAAAAATTCCAAACTTTGCATTTCTATTAATCGACTCTGTGTCCTTTCAAACTCAAAGGCTAACTTATTGCCTTGGTAAAGTTGCTCTAAGGGGAGCTGAGCTGAAATCGCAAGTTTAACATTGCGATCATAAAACTCATCCACTAAATTAATAAATCGTCTTGCGCTATCTTCTCTTTCGGCGTTAAGAATAGGCACATTACACACTACCACCGCATGAAACTCACAAGCAAGATCTATATAGTCATTTTGACTTCGCGGCCCGTCGCAAACAGCCAAAAAATCAAACCAAATAACATCTGATGTCATAGCCATCACTGGAATAGCTCTACCATTTATCGATATCTCAGAGTCTCGAATAATACTTTTATCATTAACCGCTAAGGTTTCAAATATTACTGCAATAGCTTTATCGCTTTCATGACCCAATGGTGAATGATACAGGGAGGTATTGGTTAGTGCTCGAAGTCGATAGTCTGTTCCACCATCTACATTAACGACCTGACAATGCTTTTCGATAAGATCAATCGCGGGCAGAAAACGCTGTCGCTGCAAACCGTTTTGATACAGTTTTTCCGGCGCTATATTGGAGGTTGCTACCAAGCAGACTCCACGCGAAAAAAGAGCCTCAAATAGCGTGCCCAAAATCATGGCATCGGCGATATCACTGACAAAGAATTCATCAAAACAGATAATGTCTGTTTCACTGGAAATTTTGTCTGCCACTTTTTCTAAGGGGTTAGCATAACCCTTAAAAACGCTTAAGTCACTGTGAACTCTGCGCATAAATCGATGAAAATGAATACGTAATTTGGACTCAAAAGGCAATGACTCATAAAAACTATCCATTAAGTAGGTTTTACCACGACCAACGCCACCCCACATATAAAGACCATACTCGGGGGATTTTTGAGGCTTTTTAATAAAACGCTTAATCCGAATAATTAGACTATCGTCTTTTTCTCGACTTTTTACAGCCATTAAACGGTGGTAGAGGCTATCAAGAAGATCCACAGCACGCTTTTGAGCATTGTCTGCGACAAAGCCCTCACAATTTAAATCATCATAGTAGCGCTGTTTTGGCGTGGTCATTAGTATGGCACAATGAAATTCGGCAATCAGCACTCTACCTATCCATTCTCGGCAACACAACCCATAGCAACATAATTTGTATTCCTATCATGCACTATGGAATACTTGGACATTGGCATAATGCAGTATAAATCTCTATATTGGGTTACAATATCTCCATTACTATATATGGCAATTGGTTAATTTTTTGAGGGAAGTATGAGTACGCTAACAATTATTCTCACAGCAGCAACATTTTTTCTTATTGGTGCTGGTCTTGGGCATCTATTTGCTCGTCAAAATAAATCTGGCGATCACTCTGTTCGCGATTTGGAAAAAAAACTTGCACATTCTGAGCGCCAATTAAAACGCTACCAACAGGAAGTAACCGAGCATTTTTTAAAAGTCTCGCACCTAACTACCAGTATGTCGCAAAGCTATCGCCAAATTCATGAGCATCTAGCCACTAGCGCTATAAGACTGGCAAGCCCAGAAATCGGCAGACAACTACTAAAGTCTGGCGGCATTGATCTTAATCTTACTGATGAAGATGGAAACCCATTGATAAATGCTGAAGACGTCCAACCACCTCGGGATTATGCCCCCAAGTTTCCAGGCGGCATCCTGAGTGAAGACTATGGTTTAGATGAAAATGAAAACAGCAAAAAATCATCAGATGCTTCCGATGAAAATGTGACTGATAGCGATGACGATCCCACTAGTAAGGTGATTTAATTCAAGGTATAGCGCACCGATGGATAGGAGGTCTGATTAAATGCTCAGCAAGATGGATCTTGCTTCAAAACTAGTCTCGCTAAGGCGAAATTTTTTTCCCAATTCATGCAGCCTGTGTCGGGAGGCATTAGATCCGAAACAGCAGATTTTTTGCACAAACTGCATTGATAACCTTCCCTATATCTCTCAACACTGCGTTAGATGCGCCGAACCGTTGCTATCCACGGGCATCTGTCCCGATTGTCAAAAGACCCCCCCAAACTACAGGCAATGCCTTACTCTGTGCGACTATAGTTACCCTATTTCATCGGCTATTAACCGCATTAAACAAAACCCTTATGCACCAGAAACAAAACAACTAAGCCTGCTGCTCGCTAAATATCTTCAAAAGGCATATAAGCCATTAAATAGGCCCGAAATTATGATTCCTATGCCCGCGCACCCATTAAAAATGCTCTCTAGGGGATTTAATCAAAGCTACTTAATCGCAGAGTTTTTATCTACCAAGCTCACACAGACTCTACTTCGAAATGATATCTGTTTTCGCAAACAGCTTGGTAAACCTCAACGAAGCCAAAGCAGACTGCAGCGAATGAAAATTTTAGCCACTACATTTGGCACTAGAAACCATTCCGAGATCCAAGGAAAATCTATAGCACTGGTTGATGATGTAGTTACAACGGGGTCTACCGCCAAGGCAGCAACAGCTTCCTTGTTAATGGCTGGCGCAAAATCAGTCGATTTATGGTGTATTGCAAAAACAAGCTGGCATAATCACTCAAGCTCGATCAAAATATAGACTTTTAATACTGTGATTAAATTGGTGTATCGGTGAATAAACAGCAATCAATCGACCTTATCTGGCAAAAAATTGTTAATGAAACCACTATTGCGCTTGATAAAGAGCCAATACTACAACAGTTTTTACAATCTACCATTCTAGATCACCGCTCTTTGGGCGATTCTCTGAGCTTTCACCTTGCCAGCAAACTATCCAATCATGCCTTGCCGCTAGAATTACTACAGCCCTTAATGAACAAAGCATTTGATGATGAACAAATCCTATTTGCCACATCACGAGATATTCAAGCAACAGTGGATAGGGATTCTGCCTGTTCTGTTTACAGCACGCCTTTTCTTTACTTTAAAGGCTTTTTGGCATTACAGGCCTACAGGGTTACTCACGCACTTTGGCACCAAGGTAATCAGTCACTTGCTCTAATGTTACAATATAGCATCTCCACCCATTTTGCCGTTGATATTCATCCGGCAGCTACCATTGGATCTGGTATTTTAATTGACCATGCAACCGGTTTGGTCATTGGTGAAACAGCGGTAATTGAAGACTGTGTTTCAATAATGCAGTCCGTCACCTTGGGCGGAACCGGAAAAGAAAGCGGCGATCGTCATCCAAAAATTAGAAAAGGTGTGCTTCTAGGTCCAGGGGCTAAAGTTTTAGGCAATATAGAAATTGGCGAGGGGTCTATGGTGGCTGCTTCAAGTGTGGTTCTTAAATCTGTTCCTACTCATTCTATTGTCGCCGGTGTCCCTGCAGAAGTTGTGGGCAAGACGGATGTTAGTGAGCCCTCTAAAGTTATGAATCATTATTTCAAGCCCTGCTAACACCGCTCCCAAGGGAAAGCTAGAACCTCATTAATCGAACTTACACCGCAGAGCTGCATAAGAAGCCTATCGACGCCCAATGCCACACCACTACAACTTGGAAGACCAACTTGCATCGCCCGATCAAGATGTTTATCGGTTGCCATAACCGGTTTTTTAGCCCGCGCTCTAAGACGATTATCTTCATTGAAACGCTGGTTTTGCTGCTGCGCATCTCTTAACTCAAAATAACCATTTGCCAGTTCTACAGCGTCTAGGAAAGCTTCAAATCTGCGACTAACGAGCCTTCCCTTTTCATCCTGATAAGTTTGCGCTAGAGCCGCCTGACAGGCTGGATAGTCATAAATAAATACTAGGCCTTTGGGTAAGCTGGGCTCAATAATTTCGCTAAATAAAAGGTCTAAACAGTTTGCGCGGGTTTCATTGGCCCAATCTTTATAGCCCTGATTTACCGCTGTAGCTTGGAGTACTTCAAGAGAGGCCGTGTGAGGGTCAAGCTGCAGCGATTTTTCAAAGCAATCACCGTAACTTGTCCGCGCAACTCTAGGTGTAGAATTTCTTAATCTGCTGAATGCGCCACAAACCAGAGATTCAACTTCAGCCATCAGTTGATACTCATCATAGTCGACGCGATACCACTCTAATAGCGTGAACTCTGGATTATGCCTCGAGCCCTGCTCGGCATCGCGAAAGGCCTTACCCAGATAATAAATATCACCTAAACCAGAGGCCAGTAGACGCTTCATAAAAAATTCAGGTGAGGTTTGCAAGTAGCCAGATGCGCCTCCCATCTGGGCTTTTATACTCTCAATATTAAGATCTGTTACTGTGGTTGCGGCAAGGCATGGAGGATCTACCTCTAATACTGACTGCTCTGCAAAAAAAGTACGCAGATAAGCAAATAATTCTGCTCGCATATGCAAAACTTTTGGTTGCGCACTGGGTCGCCAGATATCTATGCTATAGCCTCTCTTTAAACTCTTAAAGAAATCAATCCTTAGCGCGACCTTGGTATTCCCCAGTTCGAGTATCCACTTTGATCACATCTCCCTGATCTAAAAATAGCGGCACCTTTACGGTTGCACCAGTCACTAATTGTGCTGGCTTGCTGCCACCCTGAGCTGTATCACCCCTTAAACCTGGGTCTGTCTCAACAATCTCTAGCTCAACGTGAATTGGCGGTGTAACCGATAGTGGAGAGCCATTATATAGGGTCACCATGCAGGTATCCTGCTCTTTAAGCCACAGTTGAGTATCACCAACCGCTGTTTCGGTTGCTTGATGCTGCTCAAAGGTATCAGGCTCCATAAAGTACCAAAAATCACCATCGTTATAGAGATATTGCATATCCATATCCAACACATCAGCACCTTCGATAGACTCTCCAGATTTAAACGTCTTTTCTAACACTCGACCAGTTTTTAAATTTCGAAGCTTAACTCGATTAAAGGCTTGCCCCTTGCCTGGTTTTACAAATTCATTGTCTAAAATTGAACAGGGGTCTCCGTCTAGCATCACTTTTAGACCAGATCGAAATTCATTGGTGGAATAGTTGCCCATTATTATTTGCTCTCAATTATTGCTAAAGCTATATGATACCTGATGTGACTGTACTTTTAACTAGCTTAGCATCAAAAGTAGGCTTGTTATGCTTAGTTTTACCCCAGAATACCAGTGTCTTTATCCGAATATCCCAATAAATAAAGAATACCATCTAAACCTAAACTAGAAATGGCCTGTTTAGCTGATGCCTCAACCAACGGTTTAGCTCTAAATGCAATACCTAAGCCTGCTATATCTAGCATAGGTAAATCATTAGCCCCATCACCCACTGCAATGACCTGCTCAAGCATCAACCCTTCACGATCAGCTAATTCTCTCAATAGATCCGCTTTGCGCTGTCCGTCAATAATATCTCCCTTAACACGACCGGTAACCACACCATTTTCAATATCAAGTTGATTGGCATAAACATAGTCAACACCGAGAATTTCCTGTAGGTACTCGCCAAAAAAGCTAAATCCACCAGATACAATGGCTGTTTTAAAACCCAGTTTTTTTAAGGTAGTAATTAGATGCTCTGCGCCCTCATTGAGCCTTAATCGCTGGGCAATCTTTGGCAGCACAGAAGCATCCAACCCTTCAAGAAGCGCCAATCTCTGCTCAAAACTCTGTTTAAAATCGAGCTTACCCTGCATCGCTGCTTCAGTAATTTCAGCTACCTGCTGTCCTACCCCGGCCTCAACGGCCAACTCATCAATGACTTCAGCATCAATCAGCGTGGAATCCATATCAAAAACAACTAGTCGGCGATTGCGTCTAAAGATATTGTCCTCTTGGAAAGCAATATCTATATCGAATTGATGAGCTAGCTCAAGTAATGATTTTTTAAAGGCATGCGGATCAGAAGCCTCGCCGCGAACTGAAAATTCAACACAGGCTCGTCCTAATTGATCGCTTTCATGTAAATTAATTCGGCCTGACAGTCTGATAATTTTATCTATATTCAGCTGATGTTTTGACACTACTGAGGTTAAAGCCGCCAAATGCTGGGCCTCAATCTTTCTCGCCAAAAGGGTGACTATATGTCTCGACTTCCCCTGCTGATCGACCCATTGCTGGTAATCTTGTTCAGATATTCGCTGAAACTCTGCCCCCATCTTCAAACCGTCGACACAGGATTTAACCTGAGTTTTCATGGTATCAGTATCCACTTGGCTTGGAATTGCCGCTAAAAGGCCTAAATTTAACTGATTATGAATAACTGCTTGGCCTATATCTAAAATGGTAACATCAAATAATGACAGAACATTGGTTACTGCATTGGTAACGCCAGGCTTATCCTCACCAAACACATTGATTAGTAATATCTCTTTCACAAAATCAGTCCAAATCTAGTTTCTAAGATATGCATTATATAAAAGCTGTGAGAATAGGATAGAATATGTTTAAAAATAACTGCAAAAAAAGGCAAATCATGCGTCGTCAACTCTCGATGCCACAAAAAACCTCAGTAACAGTACTTTGTATATGCCTACTTTTTGGCTTATTCAGCTGGCCTTTGCTTTTTGTACAAGCCGATAAACTGGCTCAGGAATCTGTATCAGATATGGCTACGTCAACCCTAAGCCAATTACAGGAATCAATACTTACACCCTTATTAAGAAACGATACTATCAGTCAGCAGGTAGCACTCCAAAGAGTCACTGAAGATAGACATATTTTAAGCGCCAGCCTACATGGTATTGATGGCGAACTTATGGCGCAGAGTACAAACACTCAATCTCAATCCGTAGACACTAAAATTTTTACAGCAAGTATTGAATTTGAAAATACTCAGGCTGGGGTTATTTCAATTGCTATAAACAGCCAACCTATATTCCAAAAATATCATCGTATATTTATAAATTGGCTACTTCTTTGGCTGTCTTTCACCATATTAAGCACTTACATTAGCTACAGATTTGTCGACCAAATCATTCTGCGCATTGCACGCATAAGTGATAGGTTGCCTGGGAAAAATGAACCCTTAACTGATGAAATTTCGACGCTAGAAACCAAAATACAGCCTCTGCTATCTACCTCTGGAGAGTCGTCTCATGAGCCAAATAATCGCTATTTTTATTCCCTAATAAGTGCCAATATCAAAAATCATCAACGGCTTCTTAAGCAACTTAACAAAGATAATTTGGATCATTTATTTGAAAAATTAGATTACTGTATTTTGCGAACACTACAACTATATGGCGGTGACCGTGTGGAAGGAATGGAAGATAGCTTTTGCTTTACCATCCGCTCCACTGACTGCTCAAAACAGCATTTATTAGTATGCTTAATGGCAGTCTATACCCTGCAACAGCTGATTGAGCAACTTTCAAAGAAATTAAGTATAGATCTAGAAATTAATTGGAATATTAGTAGCAATGACATAGAGACATCCCCTCACTTTTGGCATGAGCAGTCTATCTTATCCCTTAAAAAACAAAACATGGAGATCGCAAGTCGCTTACAGGAGGGTTTAATCCTCTTGCACTGTAATCAGTATAATATTGATGAGTTATCCTCAATAGCTCGCTTCCAAAGCTATGACAACCATCAATTTATTCTAGAGGGATTTTCTGAAAATCGAATGCAGCTACTACATAAGCAACTAGAATACTTGATTCGTATTTGCCTTGATTAGGTGCTAAATAAAACCAACATTTAGCGCAATCAGCACCCCCCATACCAGCACAAAGAGAAACATTGAAAGCGCTACCGCAGCCGAGCCAATATCTTTGGCTCGGCCCGATAGCTCGTTATACTCAGGACCAATTCGATCAACAACCATTTCTATTCCGGTGTTTAACAGCTCTACTATCATCACTAAAAATAATGCCATTAAGAACATCAATAGTTGCTGATAACTTTCAGCCATAAAAAAAGCTATGGGTACTAAAATTAAACACAGAAAAACCTGCACACGAAATGCTTCTTCTTTAAGAAAGGCATCTTTCAGCCCCCTAGATGAAATTTTTCCTGCAACAATAAAGCGACGATACATCAGCGCTAAAAAACTTTTTAGCATCACCATAGCTCCTTTTATTCTATATATTGATCCATCTCCAATGCTGGATTATCTTCAGCTGGTGTACCGACAATTTTTGCTGGCACACCTGCAACTGTGACATGATCCGGCACAGATTCTAGTACTAGGCTACCCGCACCAACCTTTACACCTTCACCCACACTGATATTTCCCAGCACTTTGGCACCAGCTGCAAGCAACACACCATTGCCAATCTTAGGGTGACGATCACCTTTCTGACAACCACTGCCGCCGAGAGTGACTGAATGTAACATCGATACATCATTGCCAACAATGGTTGTTTCACCAATAACCAAACCGGTAGCATGATCAATCATAATGCCATCTCCCAATTGGGCGGCTGGGTGGATATCCACAGCAAATCGCTCAGAAATATTATTCTGTAAAAATAAGGCAAAAGAATAGCGCTGGTTAGTCCATAGCCAATGAGAAACTCTATATAACTGCAACGCTTGAAACCCTTTAAAATAAATCAAAGGCGTCAAATAATGCTGGCAAGCTGCGTCCCTTTGAAAGGCCGCCTCTATATCACGCCGAATACTAGCCCCAATATGAGGATCATTTTCGAGAGCTTCAGCAATCACTGCTCGAATATCTTTACTAGCTATGGAGCTGTTGGAAAATGTCTCAGCCAAAACATGGCCTACAACCTCTTCTAGGCTATCGTATTGAAGCACTACACGCTGAAAAAAGTCAGCTAAAAGCGGTTCGTCAGAAGCCAATTGCTGCGCTTCTTCTTTAATAAAATCCCAAATAGGATCCACTGCATTCATAAAGTCTATTTCCCAAATTTTTGCGTACTTAGTCCACTATAATATAGCGCTGAAGAATTTCATCCAAATGCTCTAAAACCACATCTAGCAGTATTAAATTTGAATTTTTAAGCGTGGCGGTCAGTAATTCGCGACTGAGCATTTGCGCGTATTCATTGGCAATAGGTCGATAACTTAAGTGCCAACGCTCGGGGGCAATACCGCCTTTATCAACTTCATAGGGACGATAAAAATCTGATTCCCCTGAATCTAAATAGCCATCCAGCCAGTTATGCATAGGTGCAAACAGACCATCACCTTGCACCTCTTCTGGGGTTAATTGTATTTGGTAATCCTCAGGTATTTCACTGGCATCATAAATATCAAAATCAGTACCCCAGTGATGCCTTGAAGCGCCCGGTAGGGCTGACCAGCGAAGAATAGCTTGAATTTTCTGCCATGGACTTAACCCTTGAATATTGATCGGCTTACCAAATGGCCCCATAACTGGGCGCATACCTGAGGCCTTACCGTTCCATATGAGTAATTGACGATCGAATGATCTATAGGCACTGCATATTTTTATATCAAACCCAGCTTTTCGCGCTGCAATTTGAAGATCCAAAAAAGGCTGTAGAACCTGCTTATGAATTGACTGTTTTACAGTATCACCCTGACTCCGATCTAGCGGCACTAGATGAGTATCAGTTGAGCCTGTAACAATTTCAGCCGTCATAAAATAAATTCTCAAAAGTTTAAATAGTTAATTACTTATCTTATACCCTCACCAACAATAATAAGCAAAAAATACCCCTCATAATTCACACAAACATTGACTTTTTTTAACCAAAACGCAATATTATTAATTAAATTTCGCCTGTTTTAAGCACGTTGTTTTGATTGGATGAATACCTCTATGACTACTGAAACCTCCCTACAAAAAGACGTTCCACTCTGCGGGCTAAATGATCTTGAAGATCGGTGCGCCATGGAATTAATTATCGAGGAACGACAATTGTTTGCGGTCCGACAGGATAATTCTATTTTTGCTTACTGGAATCTGTGCCCACACAGAAATAGTCCACTTAACTGGGTCCCCAACACATTTTTAGATGTTGAAAATCAACTTATTCAATGCGCATTGCATGGCGCATTATTTGAAATTGATTCAGGCCTTTGTATTGCTGGACCCTGCATCGGGGACAGCCTTCAGCCTGTAGAACTTAGATGCGAAGATCAATTTTACTACGTGGCTGCAGGTCAAAAAATGCCACCTGCTCCAGTTAACCTTCGCGCTCAGGCATTGGCAGATCTTGAAGACAGGGAATAGCACATTCTAAAACAATTTCTGTATCACTAAGCTTCGCTCGCCAAGCTATTACCTCAACCCCAGCATTCAGTGCATCAATCAGGGTTTGAGCATAACGGGGGTCAATCTTGTCAGCCACCTCCATCCTTTTCGCCTGATTCACCTGGACACAAAAAAATAGCATTGCCCTTTGACCTTGCTGAACAACATTTATAAGCTCTCTGAGGTGCTTTGTGCCTCGACTGGTTACAGCATCAGGAAACATCACCAAGCCCTTAGACTCCTCTAATGTGACGCTTTTCACCTCGACATAACACTGTCCTTTTTTGGGATCTTCTAGCAACAAATCTATTCGGCTATTTTCCACACCATATTTGACCTCTGTTCGAAGCTGCTCATAGCCAACTAAATCAGGGATAAGATTGGCTTCAATCGCTTCCTTTACAAGGTGGTTGGCTTTATTCGTGTTAATTCCTGCCAAATTGCCATACTTGTTAGTCACTAATTCTAACGTTCCTGGAAGTTTTCTTTTTGGATTGTCGGATAATGAGTACCAGCAGTTGGAATTTTCAACCAAACAATTTTTCATGGACCCTGTATTGGGACAATGAATTGTTAACGATTTTCCATCAATATTTTTAACATCGCTAAAAAAACGCTTGTATCTCCTCTGAAATCTTCCTAAAAGGAGGCTTGGTGTTAATTTCATAATTTAAAACCCTACGGAATTACTGGTCTGCCTGTCACAAATATTCATCATCGAATATGTGCTATTATTTACTAAGATTCACAATCTACCACTGTATTGTTTCGAAAACCGATTAAATTGGAAAAATTTCTCTTGATAATTTGCTATAAACTCTCTATAAACGCGTTTTTCACCCTTTGAGCTTATTTCAAATTCGGACTTAAAGCATGGCAACAGCAAAGAAAAAAACAACGGCGAATTCTTCTACACCCGCTAAGAATTCAGCAGCACTTCATGGCCTAGCCCCCTATCAGGAAAAGGGCAAAGAAGAGTACATGAATGAGCGTCAGCGGGATCACTTTAAACTTATCTTGAATGCTTGGCGAAAAGAGCTAATGGAAGAAGTTGATCGCACTGTGACTCACATGAAAGACGAAGCGGCAAATTTTCCAGACCCTGCCGATCGTGCAACTCAGGAAGAAGAGTTTAGTCTTGAGCTACGCACCAGAGACCGCGAAAGAAAACTTATCAAAAAAATTGATAAGACATTATCGCGTGTTGAAGAAGATGATTATGGATTCTGCGATCAATGCGGTGTGGAAATCGGTATTCGTCGACTAGAAGCCCGACCTACAGCCGATCTCTGCGTTGACTGTAAAACTCTGGATGAGATCAAGGAAAAGCAAATCACTGGCGGCTAACCAAGCCTCCAGATTGAATGCTTAATTCTCGATCAATACACAGATGTCACAAGCATTAAGTATTGGCCGATTCGCACCATCCCCTAGCGGACCACTCCACTTTGGCTCTCTGCTCGCTGCCGTTGCAAGCTTTTTACAAGCAAAGCATCAAGGGGGAAAATGGCTGGTTAGAATCGAAGATATTGATCCTCCCCGAGAAGTAACCGGGGCCAGCGATACTATTCTCCAACAATTAGAACATCACGGATTGTTTTGGGATGACACTGTTATCTACCAGAGCAACCAGTTAGCGCATTATTTTGAAATCCTCAACCACCTAAAAGATCAGCATCTTATTTACCCCTGCGGCTGCACAAGACAGCGACTCAACACTCTCAATGGCGTTTATGATGCTAAGTGCCGTACACTCAATCTGTCAGATGAAAATACGTCTATTCGCCTGTCGGTCAATGATAGTCTGAAGACCATCGGGCTGGAAAATGACACAGTCACCTTTAACGACGGAATAATGGGAAAGTACTTTCAGTCACTTAACCAAGAGGCGGGTGATTTTGTTTTGCGTCGGCGCGACGGTCTAATTTCATATCAATTAGCGGTGGTTATCGACGATCATCTCCAAGGTATAACTGAAATCGTTCGCGGAGCAGACCTTCTCGATTCAAGCCCCAGACAAATTTTATTGCAACAATGTCTAGGCTATAAAACACCCTACTATGCTCATATCCCGCTGGCTATAAATAATTTGGGACAGAAACTAAGTAAACAGCACCATGCAGAGCAACTACCGAAGAAAAATGAACAGGAACAACTCTGGCTGGCTTTGAAATGGCTACAACAAAAACCGCCCATGGAACTGCGAAAGTCTCCAGTCGAAGAAGTTATCAAATGGGGTATAACGCATTGGGATATATCTAAAATATCAGGCAATACAACGGAAATAATCGCTCCAGAAAATTTAACATAAGGTCAGTTGTCGAATACTATTTTTTGGACCTTACGGCTAACGAGGCATGTCGAATCGATAGTTTTGAAGCTAGTAAGAAAAATTTAAAGCACCAAAAAAGAAGTAATCACCTTAAATTTACGGCACTTTCCCCTAGTATTTTATACTAATTTTGACATTCAACGCATTTTTCGCCCCTTTCAACCCCAATGGGGTGTCAATACGCTTGTGACTGTATAATATATTTGATTATATGGATTCGTCGAAGAATGCTTTGACTATAAAGAACAATAATAAATAAAAACAATAATCGGATGGATTGCAAAAGCGTTCAAACAGCTTAGACTGAAGAACGAATGAGGGCTGCCGAGAGGCAACCCTTTTTTTATTTCCAAATTATTTTCCCCTGACACCCCATATCAGATAAATACCTTAGTAAATATTTATTGCTAACAGTGCTGGTTTTGCTCTGTTAAACTACCCTCTTACTCAGCGACGGCTATTAATGTGTTAAAACGTCTCAGCAAGTTTTTTAATCGCTCCTCATCGCAAAAGAATGATGATAATTATCTTGTGTTAAATGCACATGAGCATAGCCTCAACCCAAAAAAAATCTGTAAGCATGCCTGCGAAATTGTTCGTGTTTTGCAAAACAATAATTTTGAAGCCTACGTTGTGGGTGGCTGTGTAAGAGATTTACTGCTCGACCTAAATCCTAAGGATTTTGATATTGCTACCAACGCAACTCCACAGCAGGTTAAAAGACTATTTAGGCGCTCGAGAATTATAGGTCGACGCTTTCAGATTGTTCATGTTCAATTTGGAAGAGAACTGATAGAAGTGACCACTTTCAGATCAAATAACACCCATAAAAATGAAAAGGTCCAACAGTCTGCAAGCGGATTACTTACCAGAGATAATATGTTTGGTTCGCTACATGACGATGCGAATAGGCGTGATCTTAGTATTAATGCGCTGTATTACGATACAGAAAAAAATACCCTTCATGATTTCTGTGACGGACTCGAAGATCTTGCTAAACGCAAAATCCGCATTATAGGCCATCCTGAAACCAGATATAGCGAAGACCCTGTAAGGCTTCTTAGGGTGGCTCGCTTTGCTGCTAAATTGGGCTTTCATGTAGATAGTAAAAGTCTTAAACCTATAGCGAAAATGGCCGATAGCTTGCAGCATGTATCGGCACCTCGAATGTTTGACGAAACATTAAAGCTCTTTATGGGCGGCTATGGCCTAGCGGTATTTCACCTTTTGTTTGAATATCGGCTATTTGCACAGTTAGTGCCACAAACAAATCGTCTTATTGAACAGGGGCACCCCACTGCTAAAAATATGGTAGCGCAGGCACTGTCAAATACTGACCTAAGAATTCGCAGCAATAAACGAGTGACTCCAGCCTTTATTTACGCCGCATTATTGTGGCCAGCGGTGCAAAAAATAGCCGCAGAATATCAAAGACAAGGGCATCCCGCGGCCTCTGCAATGAGTAAGGCTACCAATGAAGTCATAGGTAACCAAATCCCCATCACCGCTATCCCTCGACGATTCACTATGGCCATGCGAGAAATATGGTCAATGCAGTTAACCTTAGTCAACCGCGGCGGCAATCGAGCTCAGCGATCAATGGAAAATCCACGCTTTCGCGCAGCCTATGATTTTATTTTACTCAGGGAGCAGACGGGCGAGTCTCTAGATGGTCTTGGCGACTGGTGGACTCAGTATCAAGATGCCAGCGAGGATGAGCGTCAAAGCATGGTACAGAAATTCAACTCGGGCAGACCAAGAAAACGTAGACCCCGTCGCCGACCACAAGGCTCTACTAATGCCTGAGGCTTTTATCGGTCTTGGCAGTAACCTCAGCAGCACATTAGAGGGTATCGATAAGGATCCTCAAGCTCAAATCAATGATGCTCTAAAAAAAATCGCCAACACTACTGACATCAATCTTTTAGAAATCTCTAGCTTTTATCAAACGCCCGCTATTGGACCAGGCGAACAGCCCGATTACATTAATGCTGCGATAAAAATTGAAACCTGTTTAACCGCCTACGCATTGTTAGACACACTACAGCATATTGAGCATCAACAGGGGCGCGTTCGCAATGAGCGCTGGGGTGCAAGAACACTGGATCTTGATATCCTGATTTACGATAAATTAATTGAAAATACAGCGCGGCTAACCCTTCCGCATCCACGTGCACATGAAAGAGGTTTTGTGCTTGCGCCACTGGCCGATTTAAACGCCGAATTAATCATTGGAGAATACGGAAATGTTGGCGATCTATTGGCAAATTGCTCTATGCAGGGTATTGTTAGACTTACCAATTAACCGTCTCTTTGTAGCATAAAAACTGGAGAAAGTAATGGAAGCAGCCCTCCTAAATGAACTCGGGTTAGATACTAATGTGGCCAATATTAAGGTACCCACATATATTGCTGTTGAAGGACCCATCGGTGTTGGTAAAACCACACTAGCTAAACGCCTTGCCGAAACCTTTAACTGCGAAACCATGCTAGAAGATGCACAAGAAAATCCATTTCTGGAACGCTTTTATCAAAACCGTAAGACGAATGCCCTACCCACCCAGCTGTCTTTTCTATTTCAGCGCATTCAAAAATTACAGACCATCAAGCAAGGTGAGTTATTTCATCAGGGTCGGGTTTCAGACTTTTTGATAGAGAAAGATCCCCTATTTGCAAAAATTACCCTAGATAACGATGAGTACCGTCTCTACCAAACTCTGTATGACAAGGTTATCGAGGAATTACCACAACCCGATTTGGTTGTTTGCTTGCAGGCTTCCACAAGCACTCTCTATGATCGCGTTCAGCGCCGTGGAAACAGTATGGAACGAGGCATTGACCTCTCTTATTTGCAAAAACTTAATGATGCCTATACCCAGTTTTTTTATCATTACGAGGACACCCCGCTTCTTATCGTCAATACTAGCGAAATAAATTTGGCTGAGGGGAATTCTGATTACTACAATTTGGTAAAATATATTCTTCGCGGGCAATCTGGTCGTCACTACTACAACCCTCACCCAATCCAATAAATGCTGCTACTCAATATAATGTTACAATCAGCCCCAATACTTTAGTGTTCGTGTGACAGAATATTTAGGAAACCTAAGCTTATGACTAGCATATCCATTGATAATCTAAAATCCATTAAAGCCAACGGCCAAAAATTTGCTGCCATTACTGCTTATGATTACAGTTTTGCCAAGCTGATTGATAAAGCCGAAATCGAAGTCACCCTAGTAGGCGATTCGCTCGGCAATGTTATACAGGGCCAACAGACGACTATTCCTGTCACCTTAGATGAAATGGCATATCACACGACCAATGTGAAGCGTGGCATCCGGTCTTCTCTGATTCTTTCAGATATGCCCTTTATGTCTTATGCCACAGTACCTCAAGCCTTAGATAATGCAGCTGTGCTTATGCAGGCTGGCGCACAGATGGTCAAACTAGAGGGTGGTGAATGGCTGACAGAAACAGTTTATGCGCTAACTGAAAGAGGAATTCCTGTCTGCGGTCATCTGGGACTTACCCCGCAGTCAGTGCATAAATTAAGTGGATTCAAGGTTCAGGGCAAAGATGCAAATGCTGCTGACAAAATTTTAGCTGAAGCAAAAATGCTCGAAGAAGCAGGCGCTGACTTGCTGGTAATCGAATGTGTTCCCTCAGCACTGGGTAGCAATTTAGCCTCTACCTTAGATATTCCTGTAATAGGTATTGGCGCAGGCTCAGATACAGACGGACAGGTCTTAGTTCTTCAAGATATGCTGGGGATTTCTGATAAGGCCCCTAAATTTTCAAAGAATTATTTAACGCAGGCTTCCAGTATTCAAGATGCACTAAGCGCTTATAGAAAAGAGGTATTAAGCGGGGCATTTCCCGAGCCAAAACACGGGTTTTAGTAGAGCACTAACCCCCCCGCTTTAATATTTTTTGATTACTTGGGCTTAACGTAAAGTACCAGACTATGACCTACCAGTTGATAGCCATTTTGTTCTGCAATTTTTTCCTGTAAAGCTTCAATATCATGATTGTGGAATTCAATCACCTTGCCAGTTTCAGTACATACCATATGATCGTGATGCTCACCACGATCGAGCTCATAAACCGCAGGGCCAGAGTCAAAATTATGCCTCTCAACCAAACCGGCTGTTTCAAATTGGGTTAATACTCGGTAAACCGTTGCGATACCAACATCTTCATCGGCATCCCTAAGGGACTGATAAATATCTTCAGCCGTCATATGTCGCTCGGCTGTATTTTCAAGAATCTGTAAAATCTTAATTCTAGGCAGAGTGACTTTTAGCCCCGCCTTTTTTAATTCCATATCTTCTGGAGACATAATCTATCCTTCCCTATGTTATGATCCACTTATAATATTTTAACGCACCAATTAGGGTACTTTGCATGCGATTATATTCGATTTTGGCTTTACTTTTTGTATTTTTATTATCTAGCTGTAGCTGGGTTCAATTTCCTAGCATACATAAAACAACTGTCCAACAAGGTAACATAGTATCCCAAGAGATGGTAACCCAGCTAAAAATTGGAATGACCAAAACGCAAGTACAATATATATTGGGAACACCACTTATAGTGGACACATTCAACCCCTCTCGCTGGGATTATTATTACACTAGGGTCGATTCTAATAGCCACAAAACAGAAAAACAGCTTAGTCTTACGTTTGATAAAAATAATGCACTTCTTAGTATCGATGGCGACTACCTAATGTCTATAAAATCCCCTGAAGACGGCCAGTAGTTAACTACTTTTTTGCGCCTTTGATTCCTCGGCTCGACGTCGACGAACCTCTTTCGGATCGGCAATAAGCGGCCTGTATATCTCTACCCTATCCTTGGCTTTAAGCTGATAACTGCTCGGCTCTGCCAGCCCCTTGGTGCCCAATACTTGAGAGAAAATACCCATTGGAGTGCTCTCAATATCTATTTCGGGAAACAGCTGCAACACACCAGATTGCTGCACTGCCTCAAGCGCCGTGGTTCCGTCAGGAACACTTAGCACCTTAAGTATCTGCTTATCGGGTAGCGCATAGGCCACCTCAACAGTGATTTCAGAATTATTTTCTGTCATTAGACTGCCCTTTATACAATTCATCCGCACGCTTGCAAAGTGCATCGACAAGATTATTGGAAACCCCAGAAAACATACCTGTGGCCACCTTGGCTAATGCTCTGCTTTTAAACTCGAATTCAAGGTCAAGTGTAAGCTTACAGGCTGAATCAGACAAAGGTTTAAACTGCCACAAGCCATTAAATGTTTTAAACGGACCATCCTGTAATGTCATTTCAATACTAGAATTTGGGATCAACTGATTGTTTGTTGTTAAATTAACTTCCATACCCGCTTTTTTTAAACACAATGTAGCACGCATCAATTGATCGGTATGCTCAATAATTTTAACTGAAGAGCAACCATCCATAAACTGCGGATAGCTTGCCACATCATTGACCAAACAATACATTGCATTCGCAGAGTATGGAACAAGTGCTGATCTATTAACCGTTGCCAATTGCCCACCTACAAAAATTTGTCATACAGCCCCATAATAAATACGGCCCCTATCGCAAAAGGTGCTATATAGCGCAGAGCATACCGCCATAATAACTGTACTTTTGGATCAGTACCTAGCATTTCGGATTGGATTATTTTTTTATCCACCACATAGCCCACAAACAAAGCAATCAATAAACCCGACATCGGCAACATAATATTGGCGGTTAAGAAATCCAAGAAATCAAAAAAAGTAAAACCAAATAATTGATAATCAGACCAAATATTAAATGAAAATACAGTCCCTAAACCTAGAATCCAAGCGATAACCGCAAAAATTATATTGGCTTGAAAACGACCCATATTTTTAATCTCAACCAGCCAAGCCACGCAGGGTTCAAGTAATGATATAGCTGAACTCCAAGCCGCAATAGACACTAAAATAAAGAAAATAGCTCCGATCAATAAACCGCCAGGCATACTACCAAAGGCAACCGGTAAGCTAATAAACATTAGGCCAGGGCCAGCACTGGGCTCAATCCCCGGAGTTGCAAAAACAATTGAAAAGATAACTAAACCCGAAATAATAGCCACTGCACTATCGAAAAAAGCCACGATTAGAACCGTTTTTCCAATACTGTCTTTCTGCGGCATATAAGCACCGTATGCCATAATGGCACCCATACCAATACTCAGAGTAAAAAACGCATGCCCCATCGCTTCTAGAACAGAGCGCCAAGTTAATTGATCAAGATTAAAGTGAAATAAGAAATTTACCGCCGCCTGAAAATTCCCTTTAAAAACACTAAAAATTAGCAATCCAAGTAGTATTAAAAATAAGATTGGCATTAGGGTTTCAACCGCCACCCCCAAGCCCTTTTTCACACCCCCCACAACCACCGCAACACAGAGGGTTAAAAACACCGTTTGCCAAAAAATTAGTCGAGAGGGATCATTGAGCAACTGGGTAAAGGCGGCTGCGGCAGTATCGCCATCTGTCCCTCGCAGCTGGCCTGAGCCTATTTCAATAATATAGCTAAGCGCCCAACCCGCAATGACTGCGTAGAAGCTTAGAATCAAGATACCAGCTAAAACCCCCAGCCAACCTAAATGAGCCCAACGGCGATCAACGCCACTCTCAGAGACAATATCTCGCACGGCATTGATCGGGCTTTTGCGCCCATGGCGACCCAACATGACCTCTGCCATCATCACTGGAACACCAATAAAAAGAATACAGGCCAGATACACCAAAACGAATGCACCCCCCCCATTGCTTCCAGCTATATAGGGAAATTTCCATATATTTCCCAGACCAACTGCAGAGCCAGTGGCCGCCATAATAAAAGTCCATCGACTGACCCAGGCACCATGCATTCCCTTCTGTTGTAATGCCATAATAAACCCCCAATATTTATAGCTGAATTGTAACCATAATTGTAGCTCTTACCTAGAGTCTGACCTGATTAATTAATCACCGAAAGAAAAAAACCTATAAATACACCATCATTGCAATAATCTTATGACAAAAGTCATGGTCAACGTATAATCCTCCGCTATGAGCAAGAAAAAACCTAAACAGCCATCTAATACCATTGCCCTCAATCGAAAGATGAGGCATGACTACTTTATCGAAGAAAAATTTGAGGCCGGCGTTTCCCTCCAAGGCTGGGAGGTAAAAAGTCTACGAGAAGGCCAGGTAAATCTGACTGACACCTATGTCATGGTTAAAGATAACGAGGCATGGCTGTTAAATACCAATATAACACCACTAAAAACAGCCTCTACTCATTATGTAACAGAGCCAACACGATCGCGTAAATTGCTGCTAAATTATCGTGAGCTAAAGAAGATAGACGAGGCAGTAAAGCAAAAAGGTCGCACCTGTGTCTGTACCGCACTTTATTGGAAAGGCCACCTGGTTAAATGTGAAGTTGCAATTGCCAAGGGTAAGGTTGCCTACGACAAACGCATGGACTCAAAGGATCGGGACTGGAGCCGTCAAAAACAACGTCTAATGCGCCATTCATAAGGCGCAATATCTAATTTGAAAAATTCTACTTACTCTCAGGGTTGAGTAATAAGCTTTCTTCAGGCATAACACAATTTAGTTTGGTTTCTAAGAGCTTTTCAATTGGCTCTAAACGAAATGCATCATCTTCACAGGCAAAGCTAATTGAGGTGCCGGTTTTACCCGCACGACCGGTACGACCAATGCGATGCACATAGTCTTCCGGCTCCTCAGGCAAGGTGTAGTTAATGACATGACTCACGCCATCAACATGGATACCTCGACCTGCAACATCCGTAGCCACCATTACTTTTAAAGCACCTGATTTAAACGATTCTAATGCCTTCATACGGCGATTTTGTGGTACATCTCCCGATAGTATGCCAACTTTGAAACCCTGCTTTCTAAGCTTCTCATGCAGAGTGCGACAGATATCTCTTCGATTAGCAAAAACCATCACCGAATCTACCTCATCGGATCGCAAAATATTTTGCAACAAAATCATCTTCTCCTCGGTAGAGGCAATGTAAATTTTTTGCTCAACAGTATCGGTTGCAATCTTTTCTGCATCAATCTCTACCGTCACAGGCTCAAATGTCCAAGATTGAGAAAGGCGCATTACCTCAGGCGTAAACGTAGCTGAGTATAAAAGCGTTTGACGGTCTTCCTTTTTAGGTGTTAATTGCACCAGACGTCTAACTTGAGGAATAAAACCCATATCCAGCATTCGGTCAGCTTCATCAATCACCAACACCTCAACCTGATCCAAATATATATCTCGGTTATTGGCAAAATCTAAAAGTCGACCAGGTGTTCCCACCAAAATATCACAGTGTCCACGCTGAAGTTTTGACAACTGCTTGCCATAATCCATCCCGCCAACCAAACAGTGCACCCCTAAATCAACATGCTTTACCAAGTTAGATGCATCGTCAGCAATTTGAATAGCCAACTCTCGAGTGGGTGCCATAATCATGGCTCTCGCCTCACCTAAATAGTGTTCACCTTCCACAGGATGCTTAATTAAATCAGCGATAATACTGAGTAAAAAAGCCGCAGTTTTCCCTGTACCCGTTTGCGCTTTACCCACTAAATCATAACCATGCAATGTATGTGGCAGTGAGGCTGCCTGAATAGGCGTGCAGTACTCGAATCCGGTATCATGAATACCATGCATTAGTTCACTGGGAAGCTCAAAATCATGAAATCTAGTTTTCCCTTCTTGAGGCTCAACCACAAACTGAGACATATCCCACTTGCGCCCCTTTCCTCGCCTTGATCTTGATGATCTAGACGGCTTATTAGACTTGGGCTGAGTCGATGGAACTGACGCTTCTTTGTTATCAGATGGTTCGGAACGTTTAGTCAAAGGGTTATATGCTTTTTTTAGTTTTCTAGTCTGGCGACAGCCTTTTAACTATCACCGCGAATTCACAATGGCGCCAACTATAGCAGAATTAAGCTTTATTCGCTTAGATAATAACTACTTAGATTCTAAGAGGTATGGTAAAAAATATGTAAAAGCATGCTAAGACATTATTTCCATCGCCCCAAGGTCACACGATCCAATTCATTGTAATCTTGCTGAGTAGAAACCTCAGAAAAGCCTGAAGATAGCATTAGGTCCCTTACCACCTGCCCCTGATTATAGCCATGCTCTATTAGAAGCCAGCCATTAGAGTTTAAATAGACTGGGCTTTGACTGACTATAATTTTTATATCGTCCAATCCATCGATACCAGACACTAGCGCAGTAGATGGCTCAAAACGCACATCACCCTGAGATAAATGAGGATCATCAGTTGCAATATAGGGAGGGTTGCTAACGATTAAATCAAATTTATTATTCGGCGCTTTTACTGCATCAAACCAACAGCTTTGATAAATACTAACATTACTTAATTTTTGTTGATGGCAATTATTTTTCGCCAACTCAACGGCACCCAGCTGTGAGTCTACAGCAACCCACTTCATATCCCTGCGCTCAGAGGCTAAAGCCAATGCAATAGCCCCTGTTCCAGTGCCTAAATCCAAACCACAACTCTGACTTGGCAAATTTAGGTTTAACCCTATTTCTACCAGAAGTTCCGTTTCAGGACGAGGGATAAGCGTATCTGAGGAAACATTTAAGTCCATCGACCAAAAACCGCGAGAGCCAATAAGGTAAGCAATAGGTGTGCCCTCAATACGCTGGGCTAAGAGAGATTTGAATAGGGCTTGTTGAGTGGGAGAAACTTGATTATCAGGCCAGGTTCGCAACCAGGTGCGATCGACTTCAAGAACATGGCATAAGAGCAGCTCACAGTCTAATTGCGGCGAGTCACTAGCTGACTGCAAATGAGCCGATAATTTAAGTAACTCAGAAACACTGGCCATTCTGAAAAGCCATTATTCCGAAAGAGTGGCAAGCTGTTCAGCCTGGAATTCATTGATTAATGGCTGCACTACCTCTCCCAGACTTCCCTCCATCACCTCACTCAACTTATAAAGAGTAAGATTAATTCTGTGATCAGTAACACGACTCTGAGGGAAATTATAGGTTCGTATTCGCTCTGATCGGTCGCCGCTACCCACTAAATTTTTGCGTTGTTCTGATTGCTCTTTTGCCGCAGCATCTGTTTGCGCATTATTTAAACGCGCCTGAAGAACCGACATCGCTTTGGCGCGGTTTTTATGCTGCGAACGTTCATCCTGACACTCAACCACAATACCAGTTGGCAAGTGTGTTAATCGAATAGCTGAATCGGTTTTGTTGACGTGCTGACCTCCAGAGCCAGAGGCACGAAAGGTATCCACACGCAAATCACCTTTATTAATCTCGATAGCATCTTGCTCATCGGCTTCAGGCATCACAGCCACCGTACAAGCCGAGGTATGAATACGACCCTGAGACTCAGTTTCAGGCACTCGCTGAACACGATGGGCACCAGATTCAAATTTCAACATCGAGTAAACACCCTTTCCAACGATTCGAGTGATAATTTCTTTGTAGCCACCGTGATCACCCTCGTTCATGCTAATCACTTCCACTTTCCAGCGCTGACCCTCCGCAAAGCGGCTGTACATTCTAAATAGGTCACCAGAAAAAATAGCGGCTTCATCACCACCGGTTCCTGCACGAATTTCTAAGAATACATTGTTATCATCGTTGGGGTCTTTAGGCAGTAATTGTCGCTGTAAATCCATTTCTAATGGTTCTAATTGAGATTCTGCTTCGGCTAATTCATCTTGAGCCATAGCTCTCATATCCGGATCAGAATCCTTGAGCAATAATTTAGCTTCAGCAAGGTTGTTAAGCACTTCCTGATAACTTAAATACGCCTTAACCACAGGCTCTAACTCTGAATATTCCTTGGATAGATCCCTAAATTTATTTTGATCTGTAATTATTTCAGCGTCACTTAAAAGGGCGGCAACCTCTTGGTAGCGCTCATTAAGATTATCCAACTTAGCTAAAATAGATGTTTTCATAGGGTTGTTTTCACTTTTATCTCAAAAAAAACCCTGCATTAAACAACATCAGGGGGTAACTGATTATTAACGGGTGTTACTCAACACCTATCGACTGCAATACAGCCTTGTACATTGAGCTGGGCAAAGCATTGTCTGCTACCTGCACAGTTTGATAACCCATTTTATGCGCCATAAGTGCAATTCTATCACTCGGCACTACCAAGGGTATATGCTTATCCTTAGGAATATCCATTGCTTGGAGTAATTCACCACTATGCACTACAAGACAACCAGCGCTAGACATAAATTCTTTTGCTTCAGCCAGATTCTGCGGTTGAATTTGACGTTGATATAGCTCGCAGTATTCAATTGTAGCGCCACGTCGAACAAGCTCATCCCCTAGCGTCTGGCGACCCTGACCTCCACGCAAAATAAGCACCGATTTGCCCTGTAAATTTTGCAACTGAGCCATCTCTTCAAGCAACCCTTCAGTATTAGGCTGCTTTTGCGGATAACTTACAGAGTAGTTGAGTTCAGCAAATATTCCCGCTGTCTGCTGACCAACCGCGAAAAATTCAATACCTTCGGGTAACACAGGCCAGTGCCGATCAATTATTGGCAAACCAATTTCAGCCGCATTAGCACTTATAAAAATGACCTGATCAAATTGCGCCAATCGATTGATACAGTCGACAACAGAGGAATAGTCCTTATTCGCCTCCAAAACCGGCTGAATATTCATAATAGGTATATAGCGAAAGTTGATTGATGCCTGATCCAAAAGTTTTAGAAACACGTCCTCATCTCGCAATGGCCTTACAATTAAAACAGGCTTATCACCCATGGTAATCATTGCCTAAAACCGCCGAAAGTATTGCGCCAGCGCCCATAGAGAGTAACTTATCAGCCAGCGCCTGGCCCAGTTGCTCTGCATCGCTCGCTGGACCAGCTATAGACGCCTCTAGAAGCGTCTCACCATCAACACTGCCAACCAATCCTCGAAGGCTAATCACTTGATCTTTCGAATTTAATTCCGCATAACAGGCGATAGGTACCTGACAACCACCCTGCAATCGACGATTAACTGCACGCTCAGCAATAACACAGCAAGCAGTATCTGAATGATGCAGTGGCTCTAGAAGCGCTAAAATAGCAGAATCATCAGAGCGACATTCGATCCCCACTGCACCCTGACCACCTGCCGGTAGACATAGATCAGTATCCAGCCTTGAGGTAATTCTATTGGCCATGTCCAAACGAATTAAGCCAGCACTGGCAAGAATTAATGCGTCGTATTCACCACTATCAAGCTTGTTTAATCGAGTATTTACATTGCCGCGCAAGTCTTTAATGCTTAAATTGGGATACTTTGCGCGTATCTGGGATTGACGGCGCAAACTGGATGAGCCCACAACCGCATTTTTCGGCAACTGGCTTAACTCAGAATACTGATTGGATACAAAGGCATCAGTAGGATCTTCTCGTTCACAAATCACGGATAACGCCAGACCCTCTGGAAATTCCATAGGAACATCCTTCATTGAATGCACAGCAATATCTGCTCGCCCTTCTAGCATTGCGACTTCAAGCTCTTTAACAAATAAACCCTTGCCCCCTACCTTCGCCAGAGGCGCATCAAGTAGCTTGTCACCACGAGTACTCATGGCGACTAACTCAACCTGCAAATCCGGATGATGTAGTAATAGTTGACGCTTTACATATTCCGCTTGCCACAGGGCAAGAGGGCTTTTTCTAGTCGCTATTCGCACTTTGTCTGTCACAGCTTTATCCTGAGATAAATTATCAGCCCCTATTATCATCAATTTAACCCTATTTGTCAGAGTAAACCTTATTAAAGCGACAGTTTATTAAAATAATACCCCCTGTTTAGCTAAGTTCTACCCCCAAACCCTCAGGATTAGCTATAATCGACACAATTTTCACCGATTGGGCAATATCGTCAATGAGTAAATCTAACAAAAACAAAACTGATGAGCTGGATAATTCGGCAACCAATGCCTCTTGGGGCGGTCGCTTTAATGAACCTGTAGACGCTTTTGTAGCACGCTTTACGGCATCCGTTGATTTTGATCAACGCCTAGCTAAGCAAGATATTCAAGGCTCCATTGCTCATGCAAAAATGCTGACTAAGGCTGGTGTTCTAACCGCTGATGAACGCGATCAAATTATTGATGGTCTCGGTCAAATCAGTGATGAAATCAATCAGGGTAAATTTGCTTGGTCGCAAGTCCTTGAAGATGTTCATATGAATATTGAAGCAGCACTTACAGAGCGCATTGGGATTGTTGGAAAAAAACTCCATACAGGACGTTCTAGAAATGATCAGGTCGCTACGGATATTCGTTTATGGCTGAGAGATCAAATTGATGTTATTAAGCCGCAAATTAGTCAGTTACAGCAAAATATCATTGAATTAGCTAAACGTGAAGCATCTACCATAATGCCCGGCTTTACTCATTTGCAAACGGCACAGCCAGTGACCTTTGGTCATCATCTTTTAGCCTGGAATGAAATGATTCAAAGAGACTATGAGCGTCTTTGCGACTGTAGAAAGAGACTTAACCAAAGCCCTCTAGGCTCAGCAGCCTTGGCGGGAACTAGCTACCCTATTGATCGTGATTTTACTGCTTCCGAACTAGGCTTTAACAAAGCCTCAGAAAACTCATTGGACTCAGTAAGCGATCGCGACTTTGCTATTGAGTTCTGCGCCTTTGCCAGCCTTATGATGACGCATTTTTCACGTATTTCTGAAGAATTAATTCTCTGGGCCTCTGCTCAATTCCAGTTTATTGATCTACCAGATCGCTTTTGTACCGGCTCTTCCATCATGCCTCAGAAGAAAAACCCCGATGTACCTGAATTGGTCCGAGGTAAAACAGGCAGAGTAACAGGGCATCTTATTTCATTACTTACCCTTATGAAGTCACAACCATTGGCTTACAACAAGGACAATCAAGAAGACAAAGAACCCTTATTTGATGCAGTAGATACAGTGCAAGACTGCCTTCGTGCCTTTGGCGATATGATTCCAGCCATACAGGCTAATCGCGAGTCGATGTACGAAGCTGCTCGCAGAGGATTCTCAACCGCGACAGATTTGGCAGATTATTTGGTATGTAAAGGCACTGCCTTTAGAGATTCACATGAGGTTGTCGGTAATGCCGTTGCCTATGGTATTGAAAGTAACAAAGATCTATCCGAAATGAGTCTTGAGGAACTGCAAAATTTCTCAAGCCTAATCGATCAGGATGTATTCGATGTTCTTACACTGGAAGGCTCGGTTGCCGCTCGCGATCACCAGGGTGGTACCGCACCAAAACAGGTCAAAGCAGCCGCAGATCGAGCGCTAGAACTGGTTAAAAGTCGAAATTAACCTGCTCGCCTGATTGCTCTAAACAGGCGTCTGACAACATATTGATGAGCGGTTCGCCGCTCACTGTATTCTTCCATGTAGTGTCGTCTAATTTGAAGTGAAAGCCACCTGAACGAGCCGCCAACCATATTTCACCCAGTGCCGGCTGACGAGATAAGATAATTTGCGAACCATTAGCGTCACAGGTAATGGTCAGCATACCGGCGGTGTTTTCATAATCCAGATCTGCGCCGCTATCATCGATGCTTTCTTCAATAGAAAACATAAGGTCATCAACTATTTGGTTAAACTGGGCTTCGGTCATTGTTTGGGTACCTGTGATCGGGTGACGGTGATAATTGTTTGAGTGTAATCCACCACTACCGCTATACTACCGTTTTTTCCAAGGTAACAGAATATGCCTCAACGACTCAGCCTTATTTTATCTGTATTTTTATTCTGCGGTATTATTAGCTGCGGCAATACAGGTGATCTATATTTACCTGAAGAAACAACAACGACACAGGATAGGGACTACTAGCCAACATGCACAGTTCAGTTACAACCCAAGGCAATCAGCGAATAATGGAAGATGTCCCATTGAGCGCTATCGTTCAGCAGTTCGGCAGTCCCTGCTATGCCTATAGCAAAAAGGCTATCAGCGAAAATTTTCTAGACTATCAGCGAGCATTAGGTTCGCGGGATCATCTAATCTGTTATGCCGTTAAATCCAATTCTAATATTGCTGTATTGCAAACACTGGCAAAGTTAGGCGCTGGCTTTGATATCGTGTCTGTCGGTGAACTAGAGCGGGTATTAATGGCTGGCGGGGATCCGGCAAAAGTAGTTTATTCTGGTGTTGCAAAAACTGCAGATGAGATGCGCCGGGCTTTAGAAGTAGGTATTCACTGTTTTAATGTCGAGTCCGAATCAGAACTTAGGCTTTTAAATAAAACGGCCGCTGAAACCAATCAGTTAGCACCTGTTTCTTTAAGAGTAAATCCAGATGTAGACGCTAAGACTCACCCCTATATCTCAACAGGTCTTAAAGAAAATAAATTTGGTATCGATATTAATCGTGCCTTTGAGGTCTACCAGCAAGCCGCACAGATGGACAATATCTCTGTGGTTGGTGTTGACTGTCATATTGGCTCACAGTTAACCGATATAACCCCCTTTATTGATGCTATGCAGCATCTTCTATCACTAGTAGATCGCTTGGCTGACTCAGGCATTAAACTCAAGCATATTGATATTGGCGGCGGACTGGGTGTGCGCTATCAAAATGAAACCGTTCCGTCCCTGGCAGGCTATATGGATGCATTGGAACCATTGCTCAAGGGTCGCCTTGAAACTCTTGTTATGGAGCCTGGTCGATCTATTACAGCTAATGCCGGCATATTGCTGACCCAAGTTCAGGTGATTAAAAAAAATGGTGATAAAAACTTCGCCATTGTGGATGCCGCCATGAATGATATGTTGCGACCCGCACTTTATGACGCATGGATGGATATTAATTCAGCTGAAATTATCGCTGATAGAACAGAGGACAACTACGATGTGGTTGGGCCGGTATGTGAAACTGGCGATTTTCTAGCCAAAGATAGAACGCTTGCCATTACAGAAGGTGATTACCTTTATCTATCTTCAGCTGGTGCCTACGGTTTTACCATGAGCTCCAATTATAATAGTCGCCCCAGAGTAGCCGAAGTAATGGTTGACGGTCATCAGATACACCTTGTAAGAGCACGCGAGACTATTGAAGATCTCGTTAGAGGTGAGCAATTGATCAAAGAGCAATAACGGAGCTCGTTAAAATGCTTATAAAATTTACAAAAATGCACGGCCTTGGCAATGATTTTGTAGTCATTGATGCGGTGCGACAACAGATCAATCTCACCACCAATGCAATTAAACGATTGGCAGACCGCAATTTGGGGATTGGGTGCGATCAAGTACTGCTTATTGAGCCACCTACCGATAAAAGCGTCGATTTTAATTATCGCATCTTTAACTGTGATGGTAGCGAAGTCGAACAATGCGGTAATGGTGCTCGGTGTATGGGTCAGTATATTGCAGATCAGCAGCTATCAGGCAAAAAATCTGTCCTTTTAAAGACTAAAAATCGGGTAATGGAAGTTACTACCAAAGCTAAAAATATGGTCACAGCCAATATGGGTGCACCCATATTTACACCGGCAGACATACCTTTTACTTCAGAGCGGCAAGACAAACTGTATCCTATTGAAGCAGAATCTCAGAACTTTGAAATTTCAGCCCTATCAGTAGGTAACCCTCACGCAGTAATACAGGTCGAAGATATTGATACGGTTGCGGTTAATGAAATCGGGACCCTGATTCAAGCGCACACGCAGTTTCCAGAAAGCGTTAATGTTGGCTTTATGCAAATTATTGATCGACAAACTATCAAATTGCGGGTTTATGAGCGCGGCGCGGGCGAGACCCAAGCCTGCGGATCAGGCGCCTGTGCAGCAGCTGTAGCCGCTATTCAGCAAAACTTAGTAGATGCCTCAGTAAATCTTAAATTACTCGGCGGATCACTTAGCGTTGAGTGGCAGGGCGATGGCGAACCTATCTTAATGACAGGCCCTGCAGAAACCGTTTTTCATGGAAAAATTAAGCTATGACAGCCAAAAAGAAGCATTCTACTGAACAACAGTTAGTACGTGATTATCTCAGCCAGAATCCAGATTTTTTTGAACAAAATCCCGATATTTTCGAAGCTATCAATATTTCTCATGACAGCGGTAAAGCTATATCTCTAGTTGAGCGCCAGATTAGCCTGATACGAAAACGCAATAAAGAAATGGTCACACAAATAGAGCTAATGCATAACACTGCAACAGACAATACATTACTGATGGAGAAAACCAATCGACTCGTTTTAAACTTGGTTCAAGCAAAAGATTTAACCCGCTTAATCAAAGCGCTTACAGTCAGCTTAAAGAGCGATTTTTCCACAGAATATTTTAGTCTTATTCTTTTAGACAATGGCTCTAAACCTGTTAAAACAGCAGCTAATTGGGTGTCTAAAAGTGAAGCTCAGTCAAATATTGGTGACATACTGGTATCCCAAAAAGCTGTGTGCGGCGTGAGAAAGAACGAAGAGGTTGCTCTGCTTTTTGGCAACCAGGCAGACAGCATTGGGTCTGTCATAGCACTGCCGCTTAAAAACAACAGTATCTTTGGCGTTTTAGCTCTAGGGCACAGTGATTCCGATTTCTATTCAAACGATATTGGAACAGTTTTTATTGATTATATTGGCGACCTACTCAACGAGTTAATACCCAAACATATAGAGCCTAAAACCTAACGTTTGGATTTACGCTTTCTTTTTGAGCTTGAATTACCCGCCTTTTCCGTTGTTTTGGAGCGATTATTTGACGACTTCTTGGCTCTTGAGCTTTTAGTTCTGGATTTTTTATTTCTCGGCTTATTTGATCCGTCATCTAATCGTTTAGCAGGGCTTCTTGGCTTTGCTGTTTGAGTCTGACTGGATCCCTTGTCAATAAGCTCAAAGTCAATTTTTCGCTCTTCCAAATTAACCCGAACCACCTTTACTTTGACCTTTTGGCCCAATCTAAATGTTCTACCCGTTCGCTCACCCACCATTCGGTGCTGCGATGCTTCATGGTGATAGTAATCTTTTGGCAGACCAGTCACATGAATTAGCCCTTCAACCATCAACTCATCTAACATAACAAATAAGCCAAACCCTGTAACAGCACTAACAACCCCCGTATATTGCTCAGAAACGCGATCTAAGAGGAATTCGCACTTCAGCCAGTTGACCACATCACGTGTGGCCTCATCGGCACGACGCTCGGTTACACACAGGTGCTGACCCACCTCATCTAGAGAAGAAAGCTCATAGGGATAATAGACTGACTTATCGACCTTCGATTGATTTTCAGGACGTCGAATATGTGTCGATTTTTTGCCACTTTTTATCAAACTGCGTATCGCCCGATGCACCAATAGATCGGAATAGCGGCGAATGGGCGAAGTAAAATGCGTATAGGCATCAAATGCCAAGCCAAAATGGCCTAGATTTTCACATTGATAAACCGCCTGACTCATTGATCGCAACAATACCGATTGAATAATTTGTGCATCATCGCGATGTTTAACGCTATTTAGAACTTGACGATAATGCATTGGCTGTGGCTCATCTCCCCCACCAAGCCCTATTCCAAGTTCACCCAAGAAGTCTCTAACCGAGGTTAAACGCTCCTCACTCGGCCCCTCATGCACACGATAAAGGGCTGGAACTTTAGATTTCTGTAAAAATTCAGCGGCACAGAGATTAGCGCAAAGCATACATTCTTCAATTAAACGGTGAGCATCGGTTCTGTCCACCGGAATAATTTGACTTATTTTTCGCTGACTATCAAACAGAATGCGGGTTTCCTGAGTATCAAAATCTATGGCTCCACGCTGATTTCGACATTTTTGCAATCGTTGCGACAGGCTTTTAAGTGCATCTATTTGAGGCAACACGGAAGAAAATTGCTCTCTTACCGCTGACGGATTGCTTTCATCTTGATCAGCTATCATCTGCGCAACCTGAGTATAGGTCATACGCGCATGAGAATGCATTATCCCCTCGTAAAACTGATAACCAGTGATATCCCCCTGCTCACTGATTTGCATCTCACAAACCATGCAAAAACGGTCTTCAGCAGGATTGAGCGAACACAGACCATTGGATAACTTTTCCGGTAGCATTGGCACCACATGATTGGGGAAATAGACAGAATTTCCGCGAGAAAATGCCTCTTTATCTAACTCTGAGCCCACAGTGACATAATGAGAAACATCGGCAATGGCAACAATAAGCTCCCAACCCCCTTTGGGTTTAGGTTGGCAAAAAACCGCATCATCAAAGTCTCGAGCATCTTCGCCATCAATAGTAATTAATGGAATAGATCTTATATCAACTCTTGAATCACAGTAGGTGATCTCAGAGGGAATCTTTGCGGTTTCCGAATCAACCTCGCCAGACCATTTAAAGGGTATACCATAGTTTCGAATGGCCATATCAATTTCAATACCAGGATCTAAATGCTCTCCTAGGACCTCAGAAACAAACCCCACAGGTAAACTGTTTCTCGTAGGCGGCTCCAAAATATCCACAACCACAATCTGGCCTGGACTTGCTGGACAGGGGCGATCTGCTGAAATAAGAATATCCTGACTAATGCGTGGATTATCTGGTCTAACAAAATTAATGCCGCTCTCGCGAAAATAACGCCCCACTAATTGTTGCGTGGCACGCTCAACTACATCGACTAACGAGCCCTCAGGACGCCCCCGCCGATCCCAGCCGGCTATTCTGACCAAAACAATATCACCATCAAACACACGGCGCATCTGAGCACTGGAAAGGAAAATATCGCCTCCATCACCACTTAATGGAGAAACAAAGCCAAAACCCTCAGAATGTCCGATTACTCTGCCTTTAACTAAATTAAGTTTCTCTAAGGTGCCATAACCACCGCGACGATTTCTAGCAAGCTGCCCATCTCTCTCCATCGCATTTAGTCTGCGGCGCATGGCTTCAACTCGCTCGGGATCAGATAAATTAAGTGCAGCACAAATAGCCTCATGGGTTAATGGGCCAACGCTGTGCTCCAAATAATCGAGGATAAATTCTCGACTAGGAATTGGATTTTGATATTTGGATGCCTCGCGGTCAGCAAAACTATCCTTTATGGGCTTTTCTTTTTTCATAAAAATTCAATGTGATTTTTTTACAGTCTATGACTTATGCAACCCTGAGAAAAGAATTTATTTTTTTATCACAGTTTTTTTGGATAAAAAAAACCTCGCGGGAGCGAGGTTTAAAGAGGGAGTAAATAACAAGATCAACCTGTACCATCTATGGTACATAGCAACTACCCTGTCGCCAAAAAAGGTGACTTCCATGAAACAACAGCCCTATACATCCACCGAACAAAATTGACCGAAGAATGCAACTACAAAGACTTAACAATGGTGTACGGGATTATGCTTGCGAACCAATGTAAATCCATTTAAACGCTTCCTACTTGGACAGTTGAACTTGCACTGTTAAATTTAGATCAAAATGAAAGAAATTGAAATCACACTGACGCATTAATACTTAAGTACTAAGCTATTGAAATTTAAAAATAGACTACTTAAAAACTGCAGAATCTTTTATATATTGACGGATGCGATTTACCTGTTGCAGGTTTTGCATATTATCCATCACCTCGTATGAGGCTTTGAATTCAAGTACTATTTCTCTCAATTCAGACATACCGTATAACCCACAAAAACCCAATAAATCATGAATTAATGGCCTGATACGCCTCTGTTCATTTGCCTGTAAATACTCTTCAAGGTCATCCAGATTGTCACTGATCGCCTGATTTAAATCTGCCACAGGTAATACAGATGCCAACATCCCTTCTCCAGAATATTTGAGGACTGTCTGGTTAGGATTTATAGCCTCTAAAATAGCATTTATTAAGGCCATCTCATCAATTGGCTTAAACTGCACAGATTTAGCACCTGCATCAATCAATTTATTTTGCTCTGCTTTTGTTATATCCGCAGTCAAACCAATAATGGGAGGGAAATGCTCATTTTGCTCAACAATGGTTTTAGTTGCTTCCATCCCGTCAACAATAGGCATATGAAGATCCATCAGGATTAAATCGAAATGATCGTTTCTGTTCATTTCAATAGCCTCCTGACCATCATTTGCAATGGAGCAGATTGCGCCATGACCCCCCAATAATTTCACCATAAGTTGCTGATTAAATTCATTATCCTCTGCTAATAAAATAGATACATTTAACAAAACTTTATCTTCTTTTTTAATCACCGTAGCCAGAGAGCGATGGACTAAGACTTCATTATCTTGACTATTTTTAGCAAACTGACAGGTAAATATTACCTCAGTACCAACATTTACCTCACTTTCAATCATAATATTTCCATTCATCGCATTAACTAATCGCCTAGCAATAGACAAACCCAAACCACTGCCACCATACTGGCGATTGATAGAGGTATCCTCCTGAGTAAAAGGCTCAAAGATTGTGGGTATCTTGTCTTTTACAATCCCCTTGCCAGTATCAGTAATCATAAATTTCAAATGATCATAATTTTCATCGTAATCCACCACACTAATATGCACATCAACAGAACCAGAACCAGTGAACTTTATGGCATTATTGACCACATTAGTTAACACCTGCGCTAGGCGAACTGAATCACCATAGATAATCTTGGGGACATCATCCTCAAGATGCATAGCAAATGCCAAACCTTTTTCACCGGCCTTCAAGCAAAACAACGCTGCCAAATCTTCAATAAATTTATCCAATTCAAAGGCACTATTATTTAAAGTAAACCCACCAAGATCAGCTTTAGAAAAATCAAGCAAATCATCAATCATTGTCAACAACACTGTTGAGCACCGCTGAATTACCCTTAATTGCTCTTCGCGCTTAAGCTCACTATCCTCAGTGAATAACAAATTAGAAAAACCTAAAACCGCTGTTAATGGTGTTCTTAATTCATGACTCATTCTAGCCAAAAACTGATCCTTGGCCTGCATGGCTTCCTCAAGCTCTGCCAAAGCAATCTTGAGCTGACTAGTCGCTCGTATAATTTCACTCTGCATCAATTGATTAGATTCTCGAACACTGGTCGCCAAACCATTAATGCCACGTGATAATTGCGCCAATTCGGTAATACCTTTTTCCGAAGCCACAGCCTTTAGATTGCCTGCCTCCATCTCAGCTACTACTTCAGTTAACTCTTCCAAGGGGTCAGCCACAGTTCTACCAATCCGAATCGATAGCCAAAAAGCTAATAGAAGACTGAATGAAACCACCGTGGCCGCTGTAAGCAAAAAGCTAAGCTCCTTCTCTTTCATCAGTTTGTTACTCAAAGAAACCAACACCCAGCCAATCTTTTCTGGCTCATATTTCGCCAGCTCATCGTAATCCATAATGGGTGTACGGTCAGAAAGAATCTCTGAGAAAAAGTACCAATGGTCACCTTGTTTAAACGGCTCACTACCACCAAAATCCAAGGGCAATTTTTGAATATCAATATCGCCAATAATAATTGGCTCTTCATCCGTATAGCTATAAAAGACTATACCGGCGACGGAAGGCGTTTCTAATGTGGCATAACTTAAAGAATCTAAACTTTGACGATCACCAGAATAGAGTGCAAAAGCCGTATTTTGCGATACCTGACGAACTGCTATCTGGCCAGTATCATGCAAATTTCCTAGCATTTCAGCTCTTTGATAAGAAACAAAATAATACCCCATCAATAGGCTAAGTAATGTTAAAGGAATTAATCCCGTCACTAACAATCGAGTAGAAATACTGTTACGGCTGGGGAAATACCTCATAAATTACACCGCCCAGTATTTTTTTCTAACCCATCAGGAATTGTTAAATTGAGATACCAGGCAACAGTTTTATTAAATGTCACCGTGCAATACTGCGGAAAGTGAACCTGATTTTTATAACCTTCAGCTAATAATGACTCTACAAGGTCAAGTGTCTGCTTAGACACATCTTCCGGGGAAGAGTAGACCGAAGCCAAGGCCCCCGCCGCGACATAGTTAGCAGAATATCCAATAACTGGAACCCTATATCTATAAGCCAACTGTAAGATCCATTTCGCCGTGGTTACATTAATAAGATGACTGTCAGCAACAGGAATAAAGACATCACTGATTTTTACGACTGGATCAAGCTGTCTAATGGGGTTCTTATCAGGATCGATCAATAGCATTTTCGGCTTTAGGTTTCTTTCTTCTATGGAAAGAGTATAGGCGCTATGATTTTTCGCCGCTGAAGGCCCCAGCATAACACCCACATCAGTCACATTTTTTAATAGCTGGCGAGTAAGATTCAAACGCCGCTCAAAAGGTTGATCCAACACAATAGGATTGACCCCTAAGGCTATAGCCTTAGACACATCACCATAATATTTCTCAGCCAATGAATTAAATGCACTTTGGGTAATTAGGGTACTAATCACAGGCTGAGTTATTTTTTTGGTTAATACTGTATTGGCAGCAGATGTGCCTAAGGTGATTACAATATCTGAGGCTTTAAGAAGCCTATCTATTTCAGTGTCTTCATTCTGTATTAAAACCACATAGGTATAATTTTTTGACTGCTCCCAATCAGTAGTAATTAAATTTACTACCCTTCTGTAATCGGGAGTATCTTTACTTAAAATAAAAAGAGCATGATTTAATTTATTTGAATATGAATTAATGCAAGCAAATAAAAAGAATAACGAAAGAACAGCACGAGGAAAGCATAGCGCTTTCCTCAGTGCTAACACGCATCTTCTTTTAATCGTATATTTTAAGGTCAATTACCAAATACCTCGCTATTAAGTCACCCTGCAATGACATAAAAACTAGCTAGAACCCATTTTTAAACCAAGGACATATTTGCTCTCGAATTTGTTCTCGAAATTATAAAATGTCTTGTGCTCTAAATAATCACTACCGACATTTTGTGCGGTAAACGACAGTTCGATCCAATTGCTTGCAAGACTCCATCGTTTGGATGCTTTCAGGTCAATACGAGAGTAACTCTCAACATTAAACCCTCTTCGAACTTTGCTCTCATAACCAGATTTGTAATGATAAGAGCCACTTAATTGAATGCCACTATTTGTTTTATAACCAACCAAGGCGTTAAACATATTTTCAGGAACAGCCCTATCAAGTGATCTTGGTTCAAATTCTTGGTAAGGCCAAGGGGTGTCATCATCAACGCCATATCTTCCCACCCCTTCGACATCGACATGCGAAAAATTTATATTCAACAACAATTTATTTGAAGGCCTGTATTGCAACTGCCACTCAAGCCCTTTTATTCGGATATCTTCAATATTATCAATAATATTTCTTGTCGGTTGAGTTTCGCCTAGATGTGGGGAAACATCCTGATAGAGCCCTATTCGCTCGCCTATAAGGTTAGACAGATTCTCATCAAATAACCTAACATCAAGATTTAGACTTTTTTCAAAAAAAGAGCCCAGATAACCAATTTCATGGCTAATTAGTTTTTCCTTGGAAATATCACTATCTGCCTGAACTAGAACATGCATAACAATATCATTATAGGTATGAATAGAATTTTGATGAGCCTCTATAAGCGCTGGTTGGCGGTAACTTCTATTGGAAGCAACGCGAAACATATGTTGTTTTGACAGCTGATAGTTTGCGGCTACACGAAATGCATTGGTAGCTTCTTTATCCCTTCTTTTCTCTAAAACATGACCATAATTCAAGGTCAGGTTATGTATGGCCGTCCATTCGAAATTTGCATAGAGTCGATTACTAACCTCACTCACTTTTCCTGAGCCGCTCAAAAAAAGTTCAGTACCAAAGCTATCATATCTAGAGGCCATACCAAGATTGATTCTTAAATCGTCTCTGCGATAAATATTGGCTCGTAAATCCGCATTCCAACGATCAGCATTATGAGCATAGGTTGATTCTACAATTTTCAAATTTTGGTTGGGCTCATTCTCAAGTAATTCTCGAGACTCTGTTAAGAAAAAGCTTGTCCCATTCATATCTAGAGGCCATGCCAAAAGAACATCTGCGACAGACCAAGATTGATGATCATCTACGAAATCCATGGCATTGTGATAGAGTCCAAATTCAATATCACTCCAATTATTAGCAATTCGCTGCCACTCTAAATGCTGGTAATTACTTTTCCAATGACGGCCATGGACCTCTGTTGGGTTAATGATGGTATCAGTATCACCCATACCTATTTGAAAATTAACAGTATCTGTTACTGTAGGAGTCCACAGACCCTGATAGCGCATTAATAGGGTATCGGCGGAATCATTAGCACCTACAAAACCATCATTTTTGCTGACTTTTATCACCGCACGAGATGCGAGCTGTCCAAATTGAGTTGCATGTGAGATTTTTCCCTGCTGGTTACCCTGTGTACCGTATTGAACACTCACCTGTGTGCCCATATCTACAAGAGGTGAACGAGTAACTATATTAATGGATGCAAGAAATGCATTACTCCCATCCGCAGAAGCATTTGATCCGCGAACCACTTCTATATATTCAATATCTTCTATATCTACACCTAAGGTATTCCACTCTACAGAAGATAACAGCGGTTCATAAACGGAGCGCCCATCAATTTTCACCTCTAGACGACGAGAATATTCTCCACCAGGCGCGTGATAGTTTACACTCGGCATGTTTGCGTGATGAAAGTAGACTTGAAAGCCTGGAACAAGACGAAACAAGTCTACCAAATCAACTGCGGTTGATGATTCTATGGTTCGGCGATCAATAATAGTCACCGCAGCAGGAACCTGCTTTAAGTCTTGTTTAAGATGCGTCACCCCAGATACAAAATCTATCTCTGCAAATAAATCATCTTCTGTAATTACCCCATCATCTGAAAAGGCATAATTTGCACAGGCTACCAGCACAGCCCCTAAAAAACAGGCTTTTAATTGATAAATTTTCATTATTTACTACCCCTAGACAATAACGCCAAAATATTGGCTGTTATTTTTATTATAAAAATATAACTATGAAATTAGTTTCCAGATTCAATATCCAATGATTCAGCCAGCCCTAACTTTTGCCCCAAAATACCAGCCTGAGTTCGATTGTTCAGACCCAATGATTTAAGCATCGCACTCACATGCACCTTAACGGTGTTCTCTGATAAATCCAATTCACGCGCTATTTGTTTATTGGAATGCCCACGACTAATGCAATTCAATATATCAAATTGCCGGTCGGTGATGAGTTCTGCGATTATTTCAACATTGACACCAGAGTCCACTTCATCGATAACCCTAGCAACTTCTGGCACTGCTTCTATTAAATACTTAGGCACATATTGATCACCTTTAAGCGCCTTAGCAACTGCCTCAAATAGCGCTTCTTTGGGGGCTGATTTAGTCACAAAACCTGTTACACCCAACTCAAAGCACTTCCTAATATGCGTTGAATTCTCAGAAGCGGATAAAACAATAATAGGAATACAGGGATAACGCTCATGAAGCAAACTAATCAGCCCAAAGCCTCCGTAACCTCCAGGCATAAAAAGATCTAAAATTATCAGATCAATGCCTTTATTGGCCACAATGGAAAGAACTTCGTCTCCTCGCTCGGTGGTCGTTACCTCAATATCATCTAACGTATCGAGTAAAGTCGCCTTGAGCCCAGCACACACAAAAGCATGGTCATCTACAATAAGAATATGCATTATTCAATCACCACGCCTTAGATAGAAAATCAGAACTATAAAAAAAATCGAACTCTTTAGCTCGAACCATTAGACTACTATTTGATTTAGTATAAAACATCCTTGCTCCTCAGTCATTATCTTATGTAGCGGAGACACCAACCCACTAGGTTATGTCATTCGTTTCCTGCTGACTTAATAATAGACCCAATCCTTTGGATTTGCTTAAGAAAAGAAGCAAAAAAAAGGCGACCCTTTGGGTCGCCTTTTTGAATAACTATTTTGCCAGCTTTTCTTTAATTCTTGCAGATCTACCTGATCGATCACGAAGATAGTAAAGCTTGGCTCTTCGAACCGCACCGCGGCGCTTAACTTCAATACTATCAACTAACGGACTATAGGTTTGGAATGTACGCTCAACACCAATTCCGTTAGAAATTTTTCGCACAGTAAAGGCTGAATTAAGTTGACGGTTACGCTTAGCTAATACAACACCTTCAAAAGCCTGAAGTCGCTCGCGATTACCTTCTTTTACTTTCACCTTAACTGAAACTGTATCACCTGGACCAAACTCAGGGATCTTTTTTTCCATCTGTTCTGCTTCTAAAGCAGCGATGATAGGCAACTTACTTGACATTTTTTTGCTCCTCAATTTACATTGGTTGGTGGCAAGCCACCTGATTTAGAGCTCTGTACAGAGAGGATGGCTCTATCCTTTGCCATCATCTGCCAGCGCATCACTCACTTCCTTAAGTAAGGCTAGCTGCTCAGCATTAAGCTCTAGCCTGTCCATTAAATCTGGTCTTCTTTGTTGCGTTCTTAGCAACGATTGCTGTAATCGCCACTGTCTTATTTTTTCATGGTTTCCAGACAACAACACATCTGGCACCTGTAAATCTTGGTAACTGTCAGGCCGAGTATAATGCGGGCAGTCTAAAAGGCCCTCTGCAAATGAATCCTGACTGGCAGAATCACTGTGACCCAAAGCCCCCGGAATCTGTCTTATCAAAGCATCAACCAAAACCATCGCGGGAATTTCACCACCGCTAAGCACATAGTCCCCAATCGACCATTCCTGATCTACTTCAAGCTGAATCAACCGCTCATCAATACCTTCATAACGCCCCGCTATAAGAATAATTGACTGCTCTGTTGCCAATTTATTCACAGCGGCTTGCTGTAAAACCTTACCTTGGGGAGAGAGGTAAACCACTAGGGGTTTTCCATCAATCCACTCTTTTGCAGCATTGATTGCCTTACGCAATGGCTCTATCAAAAGAACCATACCTGGGCCACCCCCATAGGGACGATCATCCACTGTCGAGTGTGGGTCATCGGTATAATCTCTTGGGTTAAAACTAGAAATTTCTAGCAAGCCCTTATTTACCGCACGACCACTGACACCGTATTCAGTCAATGCTTCAAACATTTCTGGAAACAGAGTAATCAGCGCTATCTTCATAACTCGACTCCCGTATCCTATACCGATCGTTTAAAAATCGGGATCCCAAGCAACATCTATACGCTGTGTGCCTAGATCAATATTTAATACATACTGCTTTGAGTAAGGGATTAATCGTTCGCGACGATCAATACTTTCCATATCACCTTTGACCACAATGACATCATTGGCGCCAGTTTCTAGCAGGGATGACACAACACCTAAACGTTCAACAGTATCTTCAAAGTGGTTATAAACCACTAAATTTTCTAGTTGATGCCAGTAAAATTCACTGTCATTCAACTTTGGCAGTAATGTTACATCGACTCTGATATCTTTTTGACACCAACTGCGTGCAACGTCACGATCATCTATTCCTTTGAGGCGCGCAACAAAACCATCGGCATGGTTTTTCCATTCATCAACCTGAATGGATTGAAGTCTACCATCCTTATCAACCAACCATGGCTGATAGTCAAAAATCTTACTTGCCTGCTCGGCAAAAGACATAACTTTCACCCAGCCACGCACACCAAACACGGTGGAAATCCGCCCAACAACGAGGGTTCCTTGAACAATGTCATTATTGCTCATAGGATGATCTCCCTTTATGCTGCTTGTTTAGCCGCCTCTTTAAGCAACGCTGAAACACGATCACTAATCTGTGCACCCTGGCCTTGCCAGTAGGTCGCGCGATCTAAGTCAATACGCAAACGCTCTTCACCACCACGCGCAATAGGATTAAAAAACCCAATACGCTCGATATAACGAGCATCACGTGCTTTCCGTGAATCGGAAACCGTAATGTGGAAGAACGGACGTTTTTTTGAACCACCGCGTGCCAATCTAATTGTTACCATCTACTGATACCCTGTTTTTGGGCGATTTTAGCGCCCTAAATTGTCTATTTAGTCCTGCTCTTATGCCGTACCACGCATACATACTACGACCCTAAGAAAGGCGCGGTATGTTACGCGAAATAAAGCCGAAAGGAAACCTCTTTATTAAGCTGCAATTTTTGCTATTGAATGCGTCTATTCAACCGCCTAAAACTTTGGGAAACCCCCTGGAGGTAACCCGCCGCCCGGAGGCACGCCACCGCCTAGGCCACGCATCATGTTCTGCAGGCCTTTACCTTTCATTTTTTTCATCATCTTACCCATTTGCTTATGTTGCTTGAGCAGACGATTCAAGTCTTGAATCGTGGTGCCTGATCCCTGAGTAATACGTCTTTTTCTAGACCCATTAAGGATATCTGGATTAGAGCGCTCTTTAGGCGTCATTGAATCAATGATGTATTCCATTTTACTAAACTGACCTGTCATATCTTTTTGCTGGGTCATCTGCGCCATATTACCCATACCTGGAATCTTATCCATCATGCTCTCCATACCGCCTAACTGCTTCATTTGCTGCAGTTGTTCGCGCAAGTCTTCTAAATCGAATCGCTTACCCTTGGCGACCTTTTTAGCAAACTTTTCTGCTTTTTTCTTATCGACTTTGCGCTCTACATCTTCAATAAGGCTAAGTACATCACCCATACCCAAGATTCGAGAAGCAATACGCTCAGGATGAAATGGCTCTAGGGCATCAGTTTTTTCACCTGCACCCAAAAATTTAATCGGCTTACCCGTCACATGACGAACTGAAAGTGCAGCACCACCTCTAGCATCGCCATCGACTTTGGTAAGAATAACCCCAGTTAGAGGAAGCGCTTCATCAAAGGCTTTAGCGGTGTTAACAGAATCCTGACCAATCATGGCGTCAATTACAAATAGCGTTTCGACTGGGTTTGCTACCTTATGAATCTGCTGGATCTCAACCATCATTTGTTCATCGATTGCAAGACGACCCGCGGTATCCACAATTAGCACATCAACAAACTTTGTTTTTGCTGCAGCGATCGCTTGATTCACGATATCTACAGGACGTTGTTGCTCTGTACTTGGGAAAAACTCGGCATTAACCTCCCCCGCTAATGTTTTTAACTGCTCTATTGCCGCAGGACGATATACATCCGCCGATACCACCATGACTTTTTTCTTTTCGCGCTCAGTTAAAAAGCGCGATAGCTTAGCGACAGACGTGGTTTTACCTGCACCCTGTAAACCCGCCATTAATATAACTGCGGGTGGTTGCGCATTTAGATTGAGGGATTCATTCTTCTCCCCCATCACTGACTCTAATTCAGCTTGGACAATTTTAAGGAACTGCTGACCTGGATTTAAACTACTACTGACTTCACGCCCGACTGCACGCTGCTTAACTAGTTCTATAAAATCCTTCACTACTGGCAATGCTACATCCGCCTCAAGAAGGGCTATGCGAACATCGCGCAACGTTTCTTGAATATTGCTTTCACTGAGACTGGCTTTCCCAGAGATCTTTTTTAGACTCTGAGATAAACGATCACTTAGATTTTCAAACATTGCCATTGATGAACTTCCAAATCTTGGGTTTAAAACTACATTATATCAGTAATTTGCCTACGCACTTCACCTGTAGCGGTTAATATGCCAAACTTAATGCCTATTAAATGCGGATTAAAACATGACTACCTTTATATTTGGCTCAAGCGCAATTGCACTCTATCTTTTGGGATGGGTTGCCTATGTGCTGGAACTTTCCAATAAAGTACGAATAAAAATCCCTTTAATTCAAGCTTTTACTGGGCTAGCTATTGCTCTCCATGGCTTTACCACCTTTGATTTATTACTGCACGATGGCGGCCTAGACCTCAGTCTGCTTAAAATTCTATCACTGCTGGCACTAGTCATTAATGGCTTGGTTTTTTTAAGTAGCCTAAAAGAACCTATTCACAGCCTATATTTGGCGCTTTTCCCTATTTCTGCGGTGACGCTGGTATTGGCGCTGATAAGTTCTAGCACTAAATCAACCGCCATAATCCCCTACAGTCTTCAGGCGCATATCCTAACCTCTATTGTAGCCTATAGCTTCTTAGCTATTGCGGCACTTCAGGCTCTTTTGGTGGGTTATCAAAATTGGCAGCTTAAGCATAAACATCAAAACAGGCTAATGCGAACCTTGCCCGCGCTTGAAACCATGGAAAAATTTCTTTTCAAGCTAATTTGGGTGGGCGAAATCCTTTTAACCGCTTCGCTGATAACTGGGTTTTATGTTTACGATGATTTTTTCGCACAACAATTAATCCATAAGGTCACTTTTAGTATCGTCGCTTGGCTGGTTTATGCGGTGCTTATTTTTGGCAGATACCATTATGGCTGGCGCGGTCAGCGCGCAATAAATTGGACTTGGGTTGGTTTTTCAGGAATTCTGCTGGGCTATTTAGGCAGTAAATTTGTGATCGAATTTTTATTAAACTAATTGAATGTAGTTGCTAATTTGAAAGATCTCATTCAACATACATTCCGCTAAGTCATAGAGGCTAATATTTTTTGGAAGGCTCCCACCCACTGATTCTTTGGTGCATTCTGTTTTCACTTTTGGTTCTGTCCGCGTTTTTTTCCGGATCAGAAACTAGCATGATGTCACTAAACCCCTACCGGCTTCGTCATCAACGCAAGAAAAGTGCGGGAGCTAGACGCGCCGCAAAGCTACTTAGCATGCCAGATCGTCTTATCGGACTCATTTTGATTGGTAATAATGCGGTTAATATTCTGGCGGCAATTATTGCTAATATGCTAGCAATCTATTACGTAGGAGAAACAGCCGCACCCTGGGTGGCCACAGCCACCTTGACAATTTTAGTGCTGGTTTTTTCAGAGGTTACTCCCAAAACTATCGCCGCTCAAAACCCTGAATGGTTTGCCTTTAAAGCCAGTCATATTCTTAAGCCTCTCTTACAGCTTCTCACACCTTTAGTTTGGTCCATCAATAAGCTAACCAATACTTTTATTGGAATTTTGGGTTTTGACCCGAATAAAAACCGTGACGATAGTCTTGATTCTGAAGAATTAAAATCCTTAGTAGATCTCTCTGGGCATAAAATCTCTAACAGCAATCAGGGTATGTTACGAGCTATTCTCGACCTCGATAATATGACGGTCGAAGATATTATGATTCCGCGCAACGAAGTCAGCGGCCTCGACCTCGAGGATGATATTGAGGTGCTGATGGAACAGATACTTTCATGTGAATACACCAGACAACCTGTTTATTCTGGGGATATTAATAATATTATCGGCATTTTTCATGTTAGAAAGGCCAACCATTTATTACGCGCTGAAACCATTACCCATAAAGCGATTAAACGCTTTTCCGATGAAACGTATTTTATTCCTGAAAGCACTAAACTCACAACTCAGCTTCTTAATTTTAAGAAAATGCGAAGCCGCTTTGCAATTGTGGTTGATGAGTATGGTGAGATTCAGGGGCTGGTAACACTTGAAGATATTTTAGAAGAAATAGTCGGCGACTTTACCACCAATGAAGCCGATAAAATCGACGAAGTTATCGCCCAAAACGACGGCAGATACTTCATTGACGGCGCGGCGACCATTCGAGATATCAATAAGTCAACCAACTGGAATTTACCGCTTGATGGCCCTAAAACAATGAATGGCTTGGTACTTGAGCAGCTCGAAAGTATTCCAGATGGCAATGTTAGCTTTAACATAAATAACTTTAAGTTTGAGACTCTAGAAATCAATGGAACTCGGGTCAAAAAAGTGGCTGTTAGATCAATGCGGCCAGAAAAGTCCTCTTCCGAGATCTAACCTATTGATGCATTAAGCTAACTAATCTATAGCTGCTCTTTCTGAGCAACTATCTATTACGTTTTGTCGCTGATCGTCATTGAGGTATACCCAAGTTCGAATTTCCTCGCTGGTTCGATAGCAGCCCTCACAGATATCCTGATCATTTAAACGGCAAAGTGAAATACAGGGTGAAACGGGTTTTTCCATAACTGATAACCTTATTACTGAAATTCATCCAAACTAGGGTAGCGAAGTTTTATTTGCGCATCTATGGTGCTGTTTAGCATATCAACCATCACCTTAAGGGTGAAACCCCAGATTTTATAATTCTTATACATTACGTAGGGTAATTCAATTTTTTCCTGTGCTAACCAAAAATACTGATAATGTTTTATTTCCAATAAAAAGCTTAGCGGAAAATTAAATACACTAGCTATCTCAGAGGGATCTGGCGTTAAGCTATATGGCGCATCAATCCATCCCATAAATGGCGTCACCCGTATACTGTTTAAACGAGGTGAATCAGCAGGCAGTCTACCTAGCATAGTAATTTTACTGGATGCTAGGCCAATTTCTTCTTCTGTTTCTCTA
>Ga0066379_10000005_pt1 | contig 60607 bp, 60 predicted proteins | sample Knorr_S23_td_250_FD_70951 | JGI IMG/M metagenome (GOLD analysis project Ga0066379, IMG submission 70951) | Marine microbial communities from Southern Atlantic Ocean transect - Knorr_S23_td_250_ad_251m_LV_A | ecosystem: Environmental > Aquatic > Marine > Oceanic | place: Southern Atlantic ocean...
ATTAAAACCAATGTTATGATTGAGGATGGAGAATTACTGATCCTAGGGGGTCTCATTGAGGATACTTCCACAGATGGCGCGACTAAGGTGCCATTGCTAGGGGATATTCCATTATTGGGTCGGTTGTTTAAATCTACCACAAAAGCAAAGAACCAGCAGGTGCTAATGATGTTTATTCGTCCTACGATTATTCGTAATCCAGAGGATGCCAATAAGCTTTCAGATGATAGATTTAAGCATCTTATTCGTCGTGATCTCGATGGTAAAGCACAGAGTCAGTTAAATGAAAGGCTTAGAGAAATTTTGGAAGAAGGGCAACCACAAGAGGCTGAGTAAGCGTGAATTATGAGCATATACCAGCAGTATTTTGCCCTTAATTGTGAGCCGTTCTCGATTGTTCCGGATCCGGGATTTTTATATCCCAGTAGCCAGCATCGTCAGGCTGTAGCGCATCTAAAGTATGGTCTTGACCGCGAGGGCGGGTTCGTATTGCTCACTGGCGAGGTGGGCACCGGTAAAACCACCCTGACACGTACGTTGCTTAAACGTATCCCTGCTCATGTGCGGGTAGCCTATGTGCTTAATAGCACCCTTGAGGTAACCGATGTATTGGCAAGTATCTGTCAGGAGCTTGGCATTGAGTTGCCTAAGTCATCAAAAACCTCTCTTACAAAAAATTGTATTGATGCCCTTAACAGCGATCTTATTGAAGCTCATACTGGGGGTAAGAAAACCTTGGTGGTTATTGAAGAGGCGCAGAATTTAAGCCCCGAGGTATTGGAAATACTGCGTCTATTAAGTAACCTTGAAACAGCGACGCATAAACTGCTGCATATTTTATTGGTAGGTCAACCAGAGCTTTTAGAAACCCTCGCTCAAAAAGATCAGCGACAGCTTAATCAGCGTGTAGTTGCCCGTTTTCACCTTTTGCCATTGGCTAAATCAGATGTATCCAACTATGTAAATCATCGTTTGCATCATGCGGGTGCCAATCGCGCTATCTTTGAAAATGCGGCTATGACAGCATTATACAAGCTTACCAAAGGTGTCCCTCGACTAATAAACCTTATCTGCCATCATGCATTGCTTGCTGCCTATGCCACAGGGGTTAAAACGGTATCGGCTAAATTGGTTAAGAAAGCTGCTGTGGAAATATTTGATACGCAATTTGTGGAAAATAAATCATCCGGTAAGTGGTTAGTGACGCTATTGCTTGCAGGAATTCTCACTGTACTAGTTGCTGATCGCTATGGCTCTAACGAAGCAGGTATTCCTTTCGAGGAAGCTGAACCCGTTGTCAATTTAGACCCCAAAACTATAGAGCAAACTCAGGTCTTATTTGAGCTTGTCGAATCTGAAGAAATTTTAATAGAGCCTAGTGAGCAGGTTGCAGCGCCGCCGCCCACAATGAATAATCCATTTTCTGATCTTTTTGCAAGTTGGTCGATTGAGGTTGAGCCCTTATTTTCAGAAGAAGAGGTCTATGCCCTTGCGACTGTCAATGATCTGGGAGCTGAAAAACTGACCCATACCGAAGTGTCTAAATTAATAATTATAGATCGACCAGGTATTGTATGGGTCCAAGAGGATAATGGGCGCTTAAAAAGCTACCTATTAAGCGCCTTAGATAATGAGTCGGTGTTATTAAAGACTGCCGCTGGAGAGCGTCGTGAATCTTTAGAGTGGTTTAGCGATCGCTGGAATGGATCATATCTTTATCTTTGGTACAGGCCTTCCGATATTCAAAGTTTGCGTCTAGGGGATAAAGACCTGTCGGCGCTTAACTGGCTGCAGTCAAAGTTACAACTTGTCGATAGTCATTATTTGCCGTTGATTACTGGTGGTTATTACAACGAAGCAGTGCGTGATCAGGTGTTAGCTTTTCAAAAGCAGCAAGGAATCCGAGCGGATGGCGTTGTTGGTCGGCAGACTGTTATGAAGCTTAATCAGTTGATTAATCCTTCGACGCCGCGATTAAGCGGTGATCAGATTGCAGAGGATAATATTTAATGTCTTTTATATTGAACGCGCTTAAAAAAGCTGAGCAAGATCGATTGCGCGATGACCCCAAAGATTTGGAAGATTTTGCTAGTGCCCGTTGGGACCCCTATGAGCAGAAGCCATCATCTGGCAAGACGATGGTTGTATTGGCTTTTGTTTTTGTGGCGATTCTCAGTTTAGTGCTAGTGATTTATCTGGATGTTTTGCAGCTACCTAGCCAGTCAAACAAAAGCGAATCTGATAGCGTATCAATACCGGAAGCAATTGAGGAGCAACCTAATCAATCTCCGTTGTTTGTTGAGCCTGATCCATTAGCATTGCCTATATTGGAAATAAGCGGTCATATGTACTTCGCCGAGGGCTCAAAATCCAACCGTTTATTTGCTAATGATCGATCCTTTAAGGAAGGAGAGTTGATTGCCAACGGCTGGCGATTAGCAGCCATAGGTATTGATGGTATTGAAATGGCGAAACAAGAGCGTTCGGTATTTGTTGCCTATCCCTAAATAGTATTGCGTCTACATAAAATCAGTCAATTAATTGCTTTAACTTCTTAAGTTGTTCAAGATTTTGTTGATGGCTAGCTTTTTTTGCAGAGGTTTCAGGTAGTTCTTTGGGTGGTTCAATGGTTAATTGATCCCCAGCTAACACAAGATCACAGTAGTTTTGATAGCACTCATTAAATAGCGGGAAGGCTTTTCGCTCTATCTCATTGGCAAGTAGATGCCATCCACAGTCTCGACCTGCAAGATAAACTGCCGCATGTGACCAGTCCTGAGCCGCTTTGGGACTAGGTTTGTTACAGGCTTCCATATAGGCATTTCGCGGGGTAGGCAGACCTTTTGGCATGCCTACTTGGCGACAGGCTTCAAGCATTTTATGCAGTGTGGGTAGGTAATCATTGTCGGCAATAATTTTTTCTGCCGCTCCGCAAATAGTCTCGTTACTAAATTGAGATAACTTATTAAGCCATAGATTTTTAGCTAAATTTTCTGATTTAGTGTTATCGCCAAAGGCACTGAAATACTGGTTATGGTAGTTAATTTGAAACAGCGCGAACACCTGATTGATAGCATCAATCAGGTGCGGATTCTGAGGCCCATTATCAGGATGCCCAGCTTCTGTCTGAGAGCGCGTCGATGATGTTGCGATCTCGGATACGACCTGTTGAACTAGATCCTTGTTGCTTGCCATAGTTATTGTCCGCTGTCTGGGGTTGAATATGTCGCGCCCACTGACGTTTAACATATTGTAAAAATTTAGTGCTCCACGAGCACTGTGCTGAGCCATTTTCTTGCCAGTAAAGCACAAATTCAGGGATTAGTCTTTCGGCAAAATTGCGTTCGATATTGGCCATTTGTAATACATCATAGACTGACTCGTTGGGCTTCCATGTAGCGCTCATTGTCTTTGGTGTTTTATCTTGATTCATCATGCCATTAAAGAACTGCCACTGGCGTCGAACATGCTGTACAAACTTAGAATCCCAAGTGCTTGAGGCCTCTCCGGTGCCGCGCCAGTAGAGAATAAATTCAGGAATGGCATCTTCAATAAAGTTGCCATTGATCGAGCCCTGTTTGCAAAGGATATCCAGTGCGTCTTGCGAGGGATACCAGTCGCCGGTCATGGGCTGTTGTTTGTTTTTACGATGATTGATCGCTTCAGCTTGCTGCCAGTTGCGCCACACTTCTTTAATAAATTTTGCCTCCCAACTGTGGCGAGGCACATTGCGGTTGCGCCAATAGGTGACAAATTGGGGAATCTGTTGGTAGGCAAATTCATTGGTTACCCCCAGCTGTGCAAGCTGTCGCAGGCAATCTTGACTGGGTTGCCAGCTATTACCAATGGTCTTTGCTGAGTGTGCTTTTGGTGTTACCTGTGGCGGATTAATGCTTGCTTTAGGGCTACTTGATGCCGAACTATTTTCATTAAAGGCAAAGCGAAATTCTTGACCGGTAACAAATGCTCCGCCGCCAACAAGTAGTAGACCTTTTTCGTGCAAGCTCGCGGTTAATCGTCGAATATCCTGTTCATTCCAGAAGGGGCTCAGCTCATGTAGCTTTTCGCCTGATATTGATGTCCACGCAAAACCACTACTGGTTACCTGTTCAGAGTGGCTGACGCACTCTTGCAGTATCTGAAGTAGTATTGCCTCCTCTAAACCTAGGGTTGCTGCTAAGGTTGGCGAAAATATGATGGATTTTTCAGGTATTAATGACATGCTCATACTCTATCAGAAACAATCCCAATGAACGAGAAAATATAACTTTTCTGACTATTGTTTTCAGTAAATTGAGATTGAAAATAAAGCCTGTTTCGGTTACTGTATATAAAAACAGTAATGGAGTTAAGTGTTTGTCTACTAAAACCAAAACAGCCTATGTCTGTAATGACTGTGGGTCGGATTATCGTAAGTGGCAGGGGCAGTGTAATGACTGTCAGGCATGGAATACCCTAACGGAGGTGCGCCTTGGTAGCTCTACAGGTTCATCTTCAATATCACGAACGGGCTTTGCTGCTGCGGTGGATGGTCAGGTTAAAACACTGTCGGAAATTACCTTAGATGAGATTCCCAGAATTAGTACCTCGGTCGGTGAGTTAGATTTGGTGTTGGGCGGGGGGCTTGTTCCAGGTTCAGTGATTTTAGTCGGGGGTGAGCCCGGCGCTGGGAAGAGTACATTGCTATTACAAACGCTTTGTAAGCTAGCAAATACAGAATCGGCGCTGTATATCACCGGTGAAGAATCTCCTCAGCAGGTAGCGATGCGCGCCTCTCGTCTTCAGTTGCCTACGGATAAGCTAGAAATTATGGCGGAAACCTCGGTTGAAACTGTGTGTGCGGTTGCTCAGCAAAAGAAGCCGAAAATCATGGTGATTGATTCTATTCAAGTTATGCATATGGAAGAAGTTACCTCGGCGCCCGGGAGTGTATCTCAGGTACGAGAAAGTGCCTCTATGTTGGTGCGCTATGCCAAGCAGACCAATACGGTATTGATTTTAGTCGGCCATGTAACAAAAGATGGCTCGTTGGCGGGACCTAAAGTATTGGAGCACATGATTGATTGCTCGCTGATGCTTGAAGGTAACAGTGATAGTCATTTTAGAACTCTGCGCAGTCATAAAAACCGCTTTGGTGCAGTCAATGAGTTGGGTGTTTTTGCTATGACTGATAAGGGTTTGATTGAGGTGGCTAACCCGTCGGCAATTTTCCTTCAGCGTGGTGAAGATGTCTCTTCAGGCAGTGTGGTCATGGTGGTTTGGGAGGGGACAAGACCTCTTTTGGTTGAATTGCAAGCATTGGTCGATGATAGCCATTTGGGAAATCCGCGTCGTGTGACGGTAGGTCTAGATCATAATCGACTGTCTATGTTACTGGCTGTTCTGCACCGTCATGGCGGCATTATGGCAGGGGATCAAGATGTTTTCGTCAATGTGGTAGGCGGTGTAAAAGTATTGGAAACCAGTGCCGATTTGGCATTGATTATGGCGGTTATTTCTAGCTTTAGGGATATGCCACTACCTGATGATTTGGTGGTGTTTGGCGAAGTGGGTCTGGCAGGGGAGATTAGGCCCGTTGCTAATGGTCAGGAGCGCTTACGCGAGGCAGCGAAACATGGGTTTAAACACGCTATTATCCCTGCTGGCAATAAGCCTAAACAGTCCATTAAAGGTATGAGAGTGACTGCTGTGAGAAATGTCACTCAAGCCTTGGATGCCTTGTCTTAATTAATGTCAAAGTTGATTGACTTCTAATACCTCAGTGGTTAAATTCACCACTTGCTTCGGCAACAGGTTCTCTTTTGGTTTGTATTCTTAAATCAAAGAGTGAAACGGGAAATCGGTGCGCTTAGAGTCTTTAATTTTCAAGATTATAAGTCATTCCGATACTGCCCCCGCAACGGTAGGTAAGAATGTTAGGTTGTATGACCACTGTGCTCCATAAGGCATGGGAAGGTAATCTAGCAGAGCAGCTAATAAGTCGCTCACTTACAAGTCCGGAGACCGGCCTGTCGCTTTGCAGACAAACCGCGGGGTGCGGTATTGCGCTGATCGACAGTCTATTACTGTTCTTTCGCCTGTGTGTACCCCGTGAAAAATAAAATAATTATGCTCGGGTGAGAGTACACAGGTTCTTATAATGAAAAAATTTATCAAGCTATCCCTAGGTTTAAGCCTAGTTCCGTTTTTTGCGCTGTCTTCGGTGAATGCGAAAGAATCCCTTAAAAGTGCTGAGGGTTCTCCAGAAATTGAAGAAATTCTCGTTAGCGCTTCTTTAATTCCAATTGCTGCCAACCGATCGGCTAACGCCATAACGGTCATTGATAGTGAGCAAATAAAATTGCGTGCTGCTCAAAATGTTAGTGATTTATTGCGTGATGTTCCAGGGTTGGCGGTAAGTAGCTTCGGTACGTTAGGGTCACAGACAGTAATTCGTTCGCGAGGTTCAGAGGCTAATCACCTTGTGGTTATGGTGGATGGAATTAAGATCAATGATCCATCTCAGGATGATGCGGCCGATTTCGGTGTGCTTTCTGTAAGTGATATTCAGCGTATTGAAATTATTCGCGGCCCTCAAAGTGCCTTACATGGAAGCGAAGCAATTGCAGGTGTAATAAACATAATTACTAAAACTGCTAATAAGCCCTTTTCAGCAAGTGTATTTTCTGAGTATGGAAGTCGAGCAACTTCCAAGAGTGGCTTCAGTGTTGGGCATAATTCTGAAAAGTTCAGTATTCGTCTTGGGGCCTCTCATTTTGAAACAGATGGAATCAATGCTGTCCTTGAAACAGGCGATGATGTTGACGGGCACAGAAATACAGATGTCAATTTAAAGGCGACATACAGGGTGAGTGATCAGTTAAACCTGTCGCTAAGTAATCGCTCAAATAGTGGGATTTTAGAGTACGATGATCCATACGCGGACCAAGAAGCGGTTGACTATACTGACGATTATTTGACTAATTTTGAATCGGACTCATTCGGGATTTCCGTTGATTTTAACCCGCTTGGCAGCAAGTTTTCTCATGGGTTAAGTATATTTGATTCAAACTTTCAAAATGATCAATTTAAAGCAGGTGATGAAGATGGTACAAGTCAGTCAAATAAAAAAAATGTTAAATATATTGGGTCTACCTCACTTGATAAAATGAGCCAACGCATATCTTGGGCTTTTGAAAATGAAAAGCAAGACTATAAGCAATCTGGCGGTTTTGCCACTGGTGACGATGCTGGAAGAGATATAGAACGCAATAATGATAGTGTTGCGCTAGAGTATCGCCTACAGCCGACTGACTTTATTACTTTAGCGGTGAGCTCACGTTATGATGATAATGACGCATTTGGAAAATCAAATACGCAAAGGGTTGAAGCTATTTTTCAAGAAAGTGACAGCATAAGATATAGAATGGCTTTGGGAACGGCAATTAAGAATCCAACATTTAGTGAGCTTTATGGTATTTTTGAAAAGTTTGTAGCCAACCCAAACCTCATTCCTGAAGAATCAAAAAGCTGGGAACTTGGTGTTGATACTGGCCTATTAGATGATCGTTATCAGCTAAGTGCGACCTATTTTAATTCGCGCCTGGAGAATGAGATTTATACTAAAGGCTTTGATTGTGATCCCCCATTTAACTGGCCTTGCGATTACTACAAGCCCATTAACTTATCTACTGAAAGTGATAGGCAAGGGCTTGAGCTATCTTCATCGATTGAGCTAAGTGATACTTTCCTTATTAACGCAGCATACACCTACACAGACAGTAAAGAAGGTAATGTTGAAGAAGTTCGCCGCGCTAAACATATTGGAAGCATAAATGCTGCTTGGCAAGTTCAGGGAGATCTAAAAGTTAATATTAATATACAGCATAATGGCACACAGCGTGATGCTGGAAAAAATCTTGCCAGCTATAATTTGGTTAACATCAATGCAAATTATAATGCTAGTAACAACTTAGATGCATATATCAGCTTAACCAACCTATTTGATGAGGATTATAAACAGGTATTTGGTTACGAGACTCTTGGTTTTGGCGCCAATCTTGGTGTGCGCTATAAACTAAAGTAATAAAAGGTTCACCCTATGACAGACATGACAGCGCAAAAAGAAAAGTCCCATCAAAAGAAGATGGAAAAGCTCAAAGAGAATATAGATGCCTCTATTGAGTCTGCTTCTTTAGAGCGTGGCGTGTGTATTTTACTAACCGGTAATGGCAAGGGTAAAACCAGTTCTGCCTTCGGTATGGTAATGCGCGCGCTAGGTTATGGGCACAGAGTCGCTGTAGTGCAGTTTATTAAGGGTGAGCAACTTTCTGGTGAAGAACTTTATCTGCGGGATCAATGCCCGCAGGTAAAGTTTTATCAGATGGGTACCGGTTTTACTTGGGATACTCAGGATCGTTCAGGGGATATTGCTGCGGCAGAAAAAAGCTGGGCAGTGGCCGAGCAGGTGCTTGCCGATGATCAGTATGATTTGGTGGTATTGGATGAGTTAACCTATATGCTGAGCTTTAAATATCTGGACAAACAGCGTGTATTAAAGGCGCTACAAAATCGCCCCTATGAGCAATCATTGGTGGTTACGGGTCGCGGTGGTGGTACTGAGCTTGCTGATTTGGCTGATACGGTATCTGAGGTCAAGGAAATTAAGCATGCCTATAACGAGGGTGTTATGGCTCGCAAAGGTGTGGATTTTTAATTGCGTTATTTAGCGGCTGACAAGCTAGTTTGGTGTCTGGCATTGTTGTTGCCAGCGGTGGCTATTGTGTCCTTATCTATGGGTACGGTCAGTATTCCATTGTCACAAATCGTAGAAGCACTTTTTGCCACCATGGGTGGTGGTGTTGAAAATTCTCAAACTAATAGTATCGTTTTAGATATTCGGTTGCCGCGTATTCTTTTGGCGCTTTTAGTAGGGGCTGTACTGGCTGTATTAGGCACAGTGATGCAGGGGTTATTTCGTAATCCCCTAGCTGATCCTTCGCTAATTGGCGTGTCTGGTGGCGCCTCTGTCGGTGCTAGTCTTGTTATTGTTTTAGTGGGCGGGACTGTGATTTCACCCTTGGCAGGTCTGTCTCTAATTTCTTTTGGCGCCTTTATGGGCGGTGTTATTTCAACCCTTATTGTCTATCGAGTGGCCACCTCAAGTTTGGGTACTTCGGTAACCACCATGTTGTTGGCGGGCATTGCCATTGGGGCTATTGCCGGTGCTTTTAATAGTCTTTTAAGTTATTTTTCTGACAACCAAATGCTACGCCAAATAAGTGTATGGCAAATGGGAAATCTTGGTGGTGCCAATTGGTTAAAAGTTGGCATTATGGGGGGAGTTTCGGGTCTCCTGCTGGTTGTTCTTCCTGCTCAAGCAAAGTCACTTAATGCACTATTGCTCGGTGAGTCTGAGGCGCGTTATCTGGGTATCGATGTTCAAAGGATAAAGCGCAAACTCATTTTTTTAACGGCATTAGGTGTTGGTGTTAGCGTTGCTCTTGCGGGACTCATTGGTTTTGTGGGTTTGATTATTCCCCATATAATTCGGTTATTAATTGGTCCGGATCACAGATGGTTGCTTCCTTCCACTGCGCTGGCGGGCGCTAGTCTTTTAATGATTGCCGATAGTATCGCTCGAGTTGTCGTGCTACCGGCAGAATTACCCACTGGCATTTTAACGGCGCTTCTTGGTGCGCCATTTTTTGTTGCCTTGTTAATTCGTCAGCGTGGGGAGTTATAGCTATGTCGATAGTAGCTAACAATATCTCCCTACATCTGGCAGGGTTTGATTTATTGCGTAATATCGATCTATCGGTAGAGGCGGGGCAGGTTACAGTGCTTGTCGGTCCTAATGGTGCCGGTAAATCTAGCTTGCTCAAAGTTTTAACGGGCGAGTTAAACCCATCTCAGGGATCGGTCAGTTTAAACCAGCTTGAATTGTCTCAATGGGATATACAGAAAAAGGCTAGTGTTCTGGCTGTGCTACCCCAGCATAGTGAGCTTAATTTTCCTTTTACTGCGAACGAGGTTGTTAGTCTTGGCTGTATTCCTCATGCAACTGGCTATGCTGTGGATCAACAAATTACTGCTGATGCATTACAGTTAGTTGATGCCAGCTATTTGCAGCGTCGCCTTTATACGCAAATGTCTGGTGGAGAAAAGCAGCGTGTTCAACTGGCTAGAGTGTTAGCACAGGTTTGGAGCCCCAGTGATTTTGGCGAACAATTCTTGGTGCTTGATGAGCCGACGGCTGCATTTGATCTCGCTCATCAGCAAATGACGTTGAGTATTGTTAAACAGTTTGCGGCGCGCGGTGTTGGTGTATTGATGGTGCTTCATGATCTTAATTTGGCGGCTCGCTGTGCGGATAATTTGGTGGTAGTTAATGGTGGCTCTATAGAAGCCTGTGGCAGTCCTGCGCAGGTTTTAACTGAGCATCTGGTCGAAAAGGTATTTGATGTTAAGGCGACTATTACACGTCATCCTATTACTGATACGCCACTGGTGATTACCTAATGCTATCGAGATTGCTGTTTATCTTTTGTTTTTCGGTTGCTCCTGTCAGTTTGGCCGCTATTGAGGTGATTGATGATAATGGGGATAAATTAAAACTGGCCAATGTGGCGCAACGAATTATTAGCCTATCGCCGAATACCACTGAAATTTTATTTCATATTGGCGCAGGTAAAAAGATTGTCGGTGCTGATGAATATAGTAATTACCCGAAACAGGCTAATGATATTTTAAGGGTAAATAATCATGCGGCGGCAAATTATGAGTTAATTTTATCCTTAAAGCCAGATGTGGTGATTGCATGGCAATCTGGAAATGGTGAAAAAATTATTAGCCGAATTAGAGAGTTAGGCATACCAGTATTTGTTGTTGAAACAGGTAGTTTGCAGGATATTCCCCATTTATACCGCCGTTTGGGTCAGCTTTCAGGGTATGCAAAACAGTCTGATATTCAGGCAACTATATTTTCTGAGCGTTTAGAGTATTTGCGGGCAACATATAGTAAAAATGAAAAGGTTCGCCTATTTTATCAGGTTTGGAATGAACCCCTAATGACCCTTAATGGTGATCATATGGTTACCGATATGATTGAACTCTGTGGTGGGGTTAATATTTTTTCTGATGCAGATGCATTAGTGCCCTACGTTAATATCGAATCGATATTGGCGGCTAATCCGCAGATTATTATTTCAGGTGGCAACAGCAAAAATGACTTATTAGACTCAGGCTTTTGGCGCAAGTGGGCAGGTATATCCGCAGTAAAAAATCAGCATCTTTATGCTATTCCCCCAGATTTACTGCAGCGTCATTCGGGGCGAATACTCGAAGGTACCCGTTTGATGTGTGAGTATATTGATCTTGTCAGATCGGTTAAACCGCAGGATGCAGGGCATAATTAGAGAGTGTAGTAGATATAAAAAAGCCGCTGACTAAGTCAGCGGCTTTGAGTGCCCTTTAGTTATAACTTTTTATGTAGGGCGGTGTTATTCCATTAGCTTTCTTCTTTTTATTAAAGGTCATACCCCTTCTCATCATGCTCAACGAGATCTATGCCTCGAAGTTCTTGCTCTTCATCTACCCGTAATACTAACAGTTTATCGACAAGTTTCAAGAGTAAATAAGTAACCACTGCAGTATAGGCAAAAGTTGCAATAACACCTATAACTTGCACCTGAACTTGGCTTGCCATAGTCATGCCTTCATTGAAGCCTTGACCACTGAATACGCCTAGTGCATCTGAAGCGAATACGCCAGCTAGAATTGTTCCTAGGATACCGCCCACGCCGTGAACAGGGAATACGTCGAGTGAATCATCGATTTTAAATCTCTGCTTAATTGCCTGAGTTGCAAAGTAGCAGATAATACCAGCGCTTAAACCAATAACCAGTGCGCCACCAGGGCCCACAAAACCAGACGCTGGCGTGATGGTGCCCAAGCCGGCAACCATACCAGTAACAATACCTAGTACCGATGGTTTACCATGTCTAATCCACTCCATCATCATCCATGCCAGTGAGCCGGCAGCGGCTGAGATATGAGTAACCAATATTGCCATACCCGCATCGCCGTTGGCGGCTAGTGCAGAGCCACCGTTGAAGCCGAACCATCCAACCCAGAGCATGCCGGCACCGGTTACAGTCATAGTCAGATTATGCGGAGGCATGGGCTGATTGGGGAAGCCTTTGCGATTGCCGATGACTAGGGCCGCCACTAATGCACCAACACCTGCAGTAATATGAACTACGGTACCACCAGCGAAATCGAGAAGTCCCATTTCGCCCAACCAGCCACCGCCCCATACCCAATGGGTAATAGGCGAGTAAACAGCGAGTAGCCACAATGCGCTGAAAACAAGCATGGCACTAAAGCGCATTCTTTCGGCAAAAGCACCTACTATCAGAGCGGGGGTGATCACTGCAAAGGTCATTTGGAACATGGCGAATACGGATTCAGGGATGTCTCCCGCCATTGAGTCTTCGCCAATTTGACCCATAAGCAGATTTTGTAGGTTGCCCACATAGGCATTCCAAGAGCCGCCATCGCCAAATGCAATGCTATAGCCGCAAACCAGCCAAATAAGAGAGGCTAAGCAGGTGATCGAAAAGCACTGCATTAGCACAGATAAAACGTTCTTAGAGCGAACTAATCCAGCATAAAAAAGTGATAAGCCTGGGATGGTCATAAAAAGAACCAAGGCGGTAGAAGTCATAATCCATGATGTATTTGCGCCATTTAACTCTTGCCCGAATACTTGGCCAGATAATAAAGATAAAATAAGTGCGATTGCGCCTCGCTGAAGACCGCTAGACTGTAAAAACATTGTTTTTCCCCTGCAATAGTTAGCACTAAATTAGTGCTTTGTGTCGTTATTGTATCCTTTCCCGCACTAATATAGTGCAGTAAAGGAGCTGTTAGGGCTATTTTTGCCCACTTTCAGTGTTTATTAAGCAATATCTATGCCATAAATGATATACGTGCACTAAAATAATGCTTTTTTAAATTATAACAAGCACAATAAAGGTGCTAGCGGATGCCCAGCACCTTTATTGTGAGAAGAGAATTTAAATTTAGAGAGACTAAAAGGCTAAATTAATCAGTCTTTAAGTGCCTTGTGGCGCACTCGCTTGGGCTGGGCATCGCCGCCTTGCCGTTTGATTAAGTCTTCATGGTACTCGCTGTAATTGCCCTCAAAAAATACCACATCACTATTGTCTTCATAGGCAAGAATATGCGTAGAAACCCGATCTAAAAACCATCTATCGTGTGATATAACTAGAACGCAACCGGGAAAGGATAGGATAGCTTCTTCAAGAGCTCGCAAGGTCTCGATATCCAGATCGTTGGATGGTTCATCTAAGAGAAGTACATTGGCGCCCTGTTTTAATGTGTTGGCGAGATGTAAGCGACCTCTCTCACCGCCGGATAATTCACCCACTCGCTTTTGTTGATCAGTACCCTTGAAGTTAAATCGTCCAACATAGGCTCTGGAAGAAACTTCATAATTGTTTCCAATTTTTAAGGTATCTAGGCCGCCAGAAATTGCTTCCCAAACACTGTGATTGTCATTTAGTGCATCACGCGTTTGTTCGACATAGGCAACCTTCACTGTTTCACCCAGATCGATTGAGCCGCTATCGGGGGTTTCAGTTCCGGCAATCATCCGAAAGAGTGTTGATTTGCCCGCGCCATTACCACCAATAATGCCGACAATAGCGCCTTTAGGGATAGATAAAGATAAATCTTCGATAAGCATTTTATGGTCATAGGCTTTAGATACTTTATTAAGTTCTATTACCTTGTCGCCCAATCGTTGTCCGGGCGCTATATAAATTTCATTGGTTTCATTTCGGGTTTGGAAATCTTGTGCGTTAAGCTCTTCAAAGCGTGCTAAACGCGCCTTACTTTTTGCCTGTCTTCCTTTAGGATTTTGTCGAACCCACTCAAGCTCTTGTTTAAGCGCGCGTTGTCGGGAGACTTCTTGTTTGGATTCAATTTCGAGACGCTTCTCTTTGTTTTCTAGCCAAGTTGAGTAATTGCCTTCATGGGGAATACCGTGGCCGCGATCAAGTTCTAATATCCAGCCGGCTACATTGTCGAGAAAATACCGATCGTGAGTAACAGCAACCACAGTTCCGGTAAACTGCTCTAAAAACTTTTCAAGCCAAAAAACAGATTCTGCATCTAGGTGGTTAGTGGGCTCATCCAGTAGAAGCATATCAGGTCGCGATAGTAGTAATCGGCAAAGTGCTACACGACGTTTTTCACCGCCAGAGAGGTTATCAATATCAGCATCCCATGGCGGTAACCGTAATGCATCTGCTGCCACATCCAGAGTATGCTCTAAATTATGCGCATCCCATGCATCAATCACGGATTCATAATCAGCCTGTTTTTTTGCTAATGCATCAAAATCAGCATCGGGCTCTGCATAATCGAGATAAACTTGCTCTAGGCCTTTTAGGGCGTCAACGGCCTCTCTAACACCGTCCTCAACATTACCGCGCACATCTTTAGAGGAATCCAACTGAGGCTCTTGGGGTAGATAGCCTATATTAATATTGGCCATTGGGCGTGCTTCACCCTGAATATCAGAATCTAACCCAGCCATAATTTTTAGCAGGGTAGATTTTCCTGATCCGTTAAGACCTAAAACGCCAATTTTGGCACCAGGAAAAAAGGAAAGGGAGATGTCTTTAAGAATTTCACGTTTGGGAGGAACAATTTTCCCCACTTGATTCATTGTGTAAACGTATTGAGCCATAAATAAGTAATCAACTTTTAAATTGTTTTGGTGACATAGATTATTGCTTTTAATTTATCGTAAAAACGCTAAATGTAGCTAAATCTTCAATATTTTCGTTCATTTTATATTAAAAACACCTTAACCAGTTATTTGAATAAGGGTTTTTTTTCATTGTTTATCATGCTAGGGTTGGTTTGTGTCGAAAAGGCATACATATGTATAAATAAATTAATAAATAAAATATATGGGGTAACAACATGAGTGCATTAAAAATTGTACGTCTATTATCAATTGCAGTTGCAGTAGTCGGAGCTTTCGTCGCAATTCCTGAAGCCGCGCTAGTTATGGCCGTTTTAGGTCTAGTGGGTGGTTACATGGCAGATGAAGCAGATAAAAGCAATAGAACCTACTTTCTTGTATTCGCAGTAGCGTTGGGCGCAGTGTCTGGTGCAGCTGGTGCATTGCCAGTGGTAGGTGGTCCAATCAGTGATATTATGGCAAATTTAAGCACGATCGTTAATGCAGCCGCTCTAGCTGTAATTCTTAATGCTATTAAGGATAGAGCATCTGAGTAAGTTGTTACATTCAGAGAAAATCCCGCGCTTTTAGCGCGGGTTTTTTTTATCTATAAGATTTAACTTTCAATAGCCTCAAAGGTCATTCCAGCTGAGGCGATCAGTCGTCCAATCAATTTGTTATTCATAGCGGTAGAAGGGGTCCAAAAGCCTCCGGGTAACTCTGAGCGACTCATATCAAATGCCATGCAAAGTCCAGCTTGGGATAGCATTTTTGCTGTGCAACCGTAACCAGGGTCTCTATCGCCAGTCACTTTTACAGTAATAGTTTGTTGGTTATTTTTACCCATTATTCGAAGATCAAAAAAGCCATTGAGTTGTTGTTGAGGGTTGGGGCCTTGGCCTGGCTTGGGCAGAAGAAATTTTTGTATTAAATAGCGTAAAAATTTATTTTTTGAAGCAATGGCAAAACCGCCTAATCCAAGCGTAACAGCCCAGGCACGAAGATAGCCTTTTCCGCCCCTGCCGGTTAATACTGCTTCACTATAGGTAAAACTATTCGATGAGTTATGTTGTTTCAAACTATGGGATCTTAAGACTATCCGGCTATTAATTGCTTCCATAATAAAGGGTGCTGTCCAAGCTTTAAAATCCTTATCAAAGGTTGGCTTTAATATTCGTGGCTGTTTAATTGATGGTCTTTGAGATTGGCAAAGTAAATAAGGATTGCCCATTTTATGGCGTAGGGCGGGATCTTTTTTGGCTGCCTTTGCCATTTCGATGCCGCTAGCAACAGTGCCACCTGAAACTCCGCCTTTGATGGCCTTCACTCTTAGCTTCACTTCATTGCAAGGTGAACCTGATGTTTGCTGACTGATGTTTTGAAGAAAGTACACGCCCAAATCTGAAGGAATTGAATCAAAACCACAGCAATTGATAATTCTGGCACCGGTTTTTTGGGCGCGAAGCTGGTATTTATCAAGCATTTTTTTAATCCAGTATGCTTCGCCAGTAAGATCGCAGTAATCATTGCCGTTATTTGCACAGGCCTCTATTAATGATTCACCATACAGCGCATAGGGCCCAACAGTTGATAAGATGACTCGTGCCTGTTGGCACATCTTAGTCAGGCTGTTTGAGTCTGAGCTATCGGCCACTATCAGCGGTAAAGCATTCGCCTCGGGACCCAGCTCAGTTTTTAATTGTTTTAATTTGTCCAATGAGCGACCGGCAATAGCCCATTTAACATCTCTTCCTAATCCAACTTCAGTTAAAAGATATTGCGTAGTAATTTTTCCTACAAAACTGGTAGCACCAAATAAAATTATGTCGAGAGATTTGCTATCCATTGTTAAAATCCTTGCGGTAAGTGCAAAAGTGTTTTTATTGTGTAGTCAAACATATAGCGGATTATTTAGATGATACCTATTCTATATTCATTTAGGCGTTGCCCCTATGCTATTAGGGCACGCATGGCTATTGCTTATGCCAGTATAAACCCAGAGATACGAGAAGTCTCACTAGCAAATAAACCTGCCGAAATGTTGGCTATATCGCCCAAGGGAACCGTACCTGTTTTACAGTTGAGTGATAGGGTAGTTGATGAAAGTCTAGACATTATAGACTGGGCATTGGGCCAATCTGATCCTGAGGATTGGTTGGCTTTAGAGTGCCAAACTGAACAGCTGGCTTTGATAGAAGAAAATGATAACTCGTTTAAAAGCGAGTTAGATAAGTATAAATACTGGGATCGATTTCCTGAGCAGTCGCAACAAGTTTATCGTCGTTATGCTGAAAAATTTATTTCGAGTCTTGAACTGCGCCTGCAACAGAATACCTATTTATTTGGCGCTAAAATCTGTATGGCAGATATAGCTATTTTCCCATTTATAAGACAGTTTGCCTTTGTTGATAAGGCGTGGTTTGATCAATCTAGCTATCCCTCAGTTCAGCGTTGGTTGAGCGAATTTTTACAATCAGATCTGTTTAACCAAGTGATGCAAAAGCGAGCTATTTGGCAGTCGCTCGACACAGCAGTTCAATAGGTTTTTCCCTAAGACTTGTGGCTTTAGGCTAGAATGGCTGTGATTGTTAGAATGCAGATAATAGTTAACAGCAACCACTATGGATTTTACCTATGTTTGGTTTTTTTGAGCGCCGGGTTGATCCCTTTCCAGAGGAAGCTCCACAGAAGCCTCCCAAAGGGATTTATCAGTTTTGCCGATACTTCACCAAGGGTTTAGAGCCTTGGTTGATTGTTATGGCAATACTGACGGCGTTGGTTGCTATAGCGGAAGCTTCATTATTCGGTGTGTTAGGAAAAGTCGTCGATTTGCTGGTTGCCAGTGACCCTGAAACTTTTGTCAAAGACTCATGGACCTCCATTGTTGTAATGTCAGTTTTTATACTGATTGTTATTCCAATACTGGCAAGTCTTCATTCCCTCGTTGTTCATCAAACTTTGATGGGTAATTTCCCAATGGCAGTGCGATGGATAGCTCATCGTTATTTGCTTAATCAAAGTTATGGATTTTTTCAAAATGAATTTAGTGGCCGCATTGCCACCAAGGTAATGCAGACGGCACTAGCAGTTCGCGAATCGGTCATGAAACTGTTGGATGTTATCCTGTTTGTTACCGTCTATGTGATTACTATGCTGGTTCTAGTTGCCAGTGCTGATCTAAGGCTGTGCCTGCCGCTATTAGTTTGGTTAATTCTTTATATTGGACTGCAGCTAATTTTTGTTCCAAAGTTAAAAAATATTTCTCAAATACAGGCCAACTCCAGATCAACCATGACTGGGCGTATTGTCGATAGCTACACCAATATAGTGACATTAAAGCTGTTTTCATATTCAAGTAGAGAATCTGAGTATGTGAAGGAAGGCATGACGGATTTTCTTAATACGGTGCATCCCCAGATGCGCTTGGTCACAGGTCTTAATATCTGCCTGTGGATGATTAATATGTTGCTAGTATTTAGCACGTTGGCACTGGGAATTTATCTTTGGATTCATCAATCTATCACTGCGGGTGCTATTGCTGTGGTGATTAGTTTAGCGCTCAGACTTTCGGGAATGTCTCATTGGATTGTTTGGGAAATAGGTAACCTATTTGAGAATTTAGGCACGGTCCAAGATGGTATTAACACCCTGTCAGAGCCTCAGATGGTTATAGATGAAGACAATGCCAAGAAAATTGAAGTCAATGCCGGCAAGATTGATTTTCAAGATGTCAATTTTAGCTATATCAATAATGAAAAATTACCTACCAATGCAGTGTTTGAATCTTTATCTCTTCAGGTTAGTGCCGGTGAGCGTGTTGGCGTTGTAGGAAGAAGTGGGGCAGGAAAATCGACGCTGATTAATTTACTGTTACGCTTTTATGATATTCAAAAAGGTACAGTCTCTATTGATGATCAGGATATTAAAACCGTACAGCAGGAAAGTTTGCGAAAAAATATCGCGGTAGTCACTCAGGATACTTCGCTGTTGCATCGCTCGGTGAGAGAAAATATTTTATTTGGTCGCCCAGATGCCACCGAAGAAGAAATGATTGAATCGGCGAAAAAAGCGGAAGCTCATGATTTTATTTTAAAGCTTCAGGACGTGACCGGAAGAACCGGTTACGACGCTCATGTCGGTGAGCGTGGGGTTTCCCTTTCCGGTGGGCAGCGTCAGCGTATCGCGATTGCGCGCGTGATTTTAAAAGATGCGCCTATTTTGATTATGGATGAAGCCACATCTGCCCTGGATTCAGAAATTGAATCAGCTATTCAAAAAAGTCTTTATCAGCTAATGGCAGGAAAAACAGTGATCGCGATAGCGCATCGATTATCTACAATAGCGGCAATGGATAGGTTAATTGTATTCGATGAGGGGCAAATTATAGAGCAGGGAACACACCAGCAATTGATGGAATCACAGGGTGTATATGCACAATTATGGCATCATCAGTCGGGTGGATTTTTAGGTATTGAATAGGCAGATACTGCTAATATTCAACGGTAAAAATATTACATATTAAAACAGTAAAAACTTTACTGGAGCTAAGCCTGTTAGCTTGTTAGGATTCGGACATCATTCAAAAAAATAAAAAAGTGCAATGAAAGATTTGTTTATATCAATGAACCATAGGATTAGGGCGTTAATACGCCAAGTACAACTTATGCGACAGCCTCAGCGCGCTGAGGTTAAGCCGTCTTTGGCTGAGCGGTTAAACCCACAATCAGTATTAATGTCTGATGTTATGATAGAGGGTCAATTGCACTGTGATGAAAACCTGATGATTGACGGTCAGGTGAAAGGGGCGATCAATGCGCAAAATAATACGGTCGCAGTGGGATCAGGCGGCAGAGTTTATGCAGATATCAGGGCTAAAAAAGTAATAATAGATGGCACCGTAAAGGGTAATATTACAGCCGATGACAGAGTAACACTTGCTGCAAATAGCAGGATCACTGGAAATATTCAGGCGGCTGTGGTGGATTTAGAAAACGGTGCAAGATTCAAGGGTATTATAGAAATGGATCCTCAGCAGGTCGAGGTTGTTGAGGTGCAAGCTGAGGTTCGACCTGAAATTGCCTCGGTGGCTGAGCCAAGTTAAATAAAGTATATACTCACATACAAGAGTTAAAAATTTATGCCTGAAACAGATCAGCTGGTCTTAGAAAGTAATATCTTATCCTCATCACTACTTGTAGGGCTGTTCAATCAAATTACCGATGATAAAACGTTGGTGGTTTTGGATATGGGATTAGCTAGCTCTGCATCTGTTAGTTTCTTTGGTCAGACAAAATGCAGATTACAATTTTCGGGCTTGATTGACTCGGAGATAGAAAAATACAACGACCAAGAGCTTTCGCATACCGAGCGAGTGGCTTTATTTAAAAATGATTTGAATCTTCAGTCTAATATCAAGATTGATATTGTCTTATTCTGGGATCTTTTTTGTTATTTGAGTGCACCGGCAATAGCGGCTGTTTTAGACGCTCTAGTTCCAAATCTCCACAGTAGAACTAAAGCGCATAGTATTGGGTTGCTCAATGCTCGTCAGAAAATGTTCTATTCGGAATATGGCATTAAATCAATTGATCAACTTTGGCAGCAGCCTCTTAGTTCAACTCAGCCAAAGGTTTACCCGCATTCTCGGCATGATTTCAGCAGAATATTAAATTATCTAACCATTGATAGAAGCTGTTTGTTGTCAGGGAATAGAGTCGAAAATTTATTAATGATTAATACCCATAAAGAGTGAGGTAAGTCATGAAGCAGGGCATAATAATTGGGGCAAGTTCAGGAATTGGTTGGGAGTTGGCTGTTCAGCTAGCGGCAAAAGGTTATCAATTAGGGCTTGTTGCTAGACGATTAGAAAAATTGCAGCAGTTATCCAATAGCTTGCCTGGAGAACATTTCGTTATTCAGTCAGATGTATCACAAGCCGAGCTAGCCCAGCAAGAACTTACCGATCTTTTAGAAAAGATGGGACATGTCGAACTTATTGTGATTAATTCTGGTGTGGGAAAAAGGGAAAAGAAACTAGATTGGCTGGCTGAGCGAGAGATGGTCGATGTCAATGTGCGCGGGTTTGCGGCGATGTCAGTGATGGCGATGAACTATTTTTTGGAGCGCGGTCACGGACATTTGGTGGGTATATCCTCTGTTGCTGCTCATATGTCTGGTGGTTTGGCGCCTACCTATGTTGCCAGCAAGGCCTTTGTATCTAGCTATCTCAATGGTATGCGTTCAAGAGCTGAGCATTCCAAATTGCCAATTACTGTGACAACGGTTGAGCCGGGATTTGTGGAGACACCTATGGTGCAGGGCCAGCCAACCTTTTGGATGGCAACGGTAGAAAAAGCAGTAGCGCAGCTAGTACAGGCAATTATTGACAAAAAGAACCATGTTTATATTACCAAACGCTGGCGCTTAGCCGCTTGGGCGCTGAATATTATGCCCAAATGGTTAATGCGTAGATTCTTCTAGTCCGGCTGACTTTTTGCGTGTTTAGTCTACTGTTATTGATCGTCCATGCTCCAGATACCAGCACCTCTAGTGGCGATAAATAAAAATATAAAACAGTATAGAGCGGCAAGTTCACCGCCATTCACCAAGGGGTAGAAAGACTTAGACCCATGCACCAGCCAGTAGGCCACCGCCATAGTGCCACTGCAGATAAATGCGACAGGGCGGGTTGTCAGGCCCAGCATAATTAAAACGCCACCCACCAATTCAATGGTGCCAGCAGAAATACTAAGCAGTCCAAGCTCTCCATAAGGGTACTGTTGTGGGAAATTAAAGAACTTCTGTGTGCCGTGAAGAAGAAACATAAAACCGGCTGTAATACGAAGGAGAGCGTAGGCTTGATCTTGATAGTTAGTTAAAAATTTCATCATTATTCCCTTAAGTCAGTTGAGTATATGTTATCTAGTCAGTTGCTGGTTTATAGGCAAATTTGTTCCAGATTTTATTGGGCTGCCAGATTTTTTTTAGGTCAGCTTCCGCAAGTTCTACATTGACACCTAAGATAGCGGTTCTGTACCTAAAAATAAAGCAGGAAACCCGCATATTGGCAGCGCAGTGCACCCAGATTTTTTGATCCTTATGGCCCTGCATATGACTGACAAACTGCTGAAAATCTTGTTCAGAAGGAGCGCCGAAATCAACTGGAATACTAATATAGTCAATACCGATCTTGGAAAGAATACTGGCTTCATTTGCAAGAGAGTTTTCCGCAGCAGGCGGGCCTAAATGGATTATTTTTGTATAGCCAGCCGCCTTTATTGAGTTGAGTTGGTTGGCTGTTGGCTGGCCAGAAGTAGCTAGATTAGGATTGATTGGCAGGTAGTTATAAATGGATGTCAGCTTATTTTGTTTAAGACTGACACCCGTATATTTTTCTATTAGAGAAACAGCATAGCCGAGAACGGTTTTTAAGGTTCTCGGATTAAATGTCACGCACTAGCGCCCGCTTTAATTAAAGCCTTAGCGTAATCCACACCCTGCTGATGCTGATTCATGATTTGCACCATATTAACGCCATCAGGATTGGTAGCATTAAGATCGTAACCGGCCTGCGTAAAAAAGCCGACAAAGCTAATAAAGTTATCGATATTCATGCCGCGGTAGGCTTTTTCTAGCAGATGATAATCACGACTTACGCCCTCGGGGGGGAGGAAGTCGAGAAAGCTTTTAACTCGCTCATCATCAAATACTTCACCGAGAACTTTTTGCTTATCTTTTTTTAATGACATAGTTTTCCCGCTCTTGTTAGAGCATTTTAGCTAATTTCTGTGCCAGTATTTGACTGACCTGTTGAGGGTTGGCCTGACCTTTGGACGCTTTCATAATCTGCCCCATAAAGCCGCCTAGTTTTTTCTTGCGCTTATCTGGATCGGTATTCATGTAGTCATCAACCATAGCTTGGTTGTTGGCTAATACTTCATCCACCATAGCTCCCAGCGCGCCGCTATCAGACACCTGTTTTAATCCACGTTTTTCAATAATTTGATCCGCATCACCTTCGCCATTCCAAATACCTTCAAAAACCTGCTTGGCCATTTTTCCACTAATTGTATTATCCGCAATCCTAATGATAAGGCCAGCTAGTTGCTCTGCAGTAACAGGGCTTTGCTCAAGACTGATAGTTTCGGCATTTAATCGTGCGCTTAATTCACCAGCTACCCAATTAGCGGTAAGCTTGGCGCTGCCAGACTGTTTTGCCGCCTGCTCAAAATAACTGGCCATACTAGCATCGGCACTAAGAACGCTTGCATCGTATTGCGAAAGGTCATATTCATCCATAAATCGTTGCTGTCGCGCATCAGGCAATTCAGGTAGATTTTTTCGCAACTTTTCAACATGCTCGTCGCTAATGACTACCGGTAATAAATCTGGGCACGGGAAGTAGCGGTAATCATTGGCTTCTTCTTTGCTACGCATTGAGCGAGCCACTTTGGTCTCACCATTGTAAAGACGGGTTTCCTGAATAATCTCTCCACCATCTTCAAGCAGGTCAATCTGACGCGCAACTTCAAGATGAATGGCATCCTCCATAAATTTAAAAGAGTTTAAATTTTTGGTTTCGGTGCGCGTTCCAAGCTCGGTTTCACCCTGAGGGCGAACTGAAATATTGACATCAAAGCGCATACTGCCCTGAGACATTTCGCCGTCACAGATACCTAGCGAAGTGACGATACTGTGCAATTTTTTTGCAAAGGCTACAGCGTCTTCAGCATTGCGCATATCGGGTTCAGACACAATTTCAATCAAGGGCGTTCCGGCGCGGTTTAAGTCTATACCTGAAACACCAGACCTGAAGTTGCCTTCATGCAGTGATTTTCCTGCATCCTCTTCAAGGTGGGCATGATGAATGCGAATAGACTTTGTATCGCCATTATCTAGCTGAATTTCAACTATGCCTGGCCCGACCACTGGCTTTTCTAGCTGAGTGGTTTGATAGCCCTTTGGGAGATCAGGGTAGAAGTAATTCTTGCGCTCGAACACTGAGGTTTTACCAATTTCAGCATCAATGGCTAAGCCGAACATTACCGCGTAATCGATAGCCTGTTTATTGACGACGGGTAAGGTGCCCGGCATAGCAAGATCAATTTCGCAGGCCTGGGTATTGGGTGCCGCACCAAAGGCGGTGCTAGCCGCCGAAAATATTTTGGTTTTGGTAGCTAATTGAACATGGACTTCTAGCCCGATCACTGTTTCCCAGTTCATGATTCAATCCCCGCTGGTGCTAATTGATGCCAATCCGTCACCTGCTGAAACTGATGCGCGGCATTTAGCATGCGGGCTTCATCAAAATAGTTACCAATAATTTGAAGACCCACTGGTTTATTATCGACCATGCCACAGGGTAAGGACATGCCAGGCAATCCAGCTAGGTTTGTAGAGATGGTATAAATATCTTCTAGGTACATAGCGACTGGATCATTGCCCTTAGCGCCAAATTTAAAGGCTGGAGAGGGGCAGGTAGGCCCCATAATAAGATCAACTTTTTCAAATGCCTGAGTAAAATCTTGGCGAATAAGCTGTCTGACCTGCTGTGCCTTCCCATAGTATGCATCATAGTAACCAGCTGATAGACAATAGGTGCCAATAAGAATACGTCTTTGAACCTCATCTCCAAAGCCCTCGGCTCTGGTTCTTCGGTATAGGTCTTCAAGATCTTTAGGGTCTTCACAGCGATGTCCGTAGCGCACACCATCAAAGCGCGATAAATTCGCAGAGGCTTCTGCTGGGGCAATAACATAATAGGCTGGGACCGAAAGTTCTGTGTTAGGTAAGCTGATGTCTACAAGCTCAGCCCCCAGTTTTTCATATTCAGCCAATGAGTCTCGAACCGCCTGTTCAGTTCCAGAATTTAAACCCTCAGAAAAATATTCTTTTGGAATGCCAATGCGCAAACCCTTGAGCGAGTCACCTAAGTTAGCTGAGTAATTAGGTACCGGTCGATCGATACAGGTAGAGTCTTTATCGTCATAACTTGCCATGCAGTTTAGAAGTAGCGCACAGTCTTCAGCAGTTCTTGCCATGGGTCCGCCCTGATCTAGGCTGGATGCAAAAGCAATCATGCCCCAGCGTGAAACGCGGCCATAGGTTGGCTTAAGTCCAGTGATGCCACAGAGTGCTGCTGGCTGTCGAATTGATCCGCCGGTATCAGTGGCGGTTGCCCCGGGTGCTAGTCGAGCGGCAATTGCCGCGGCAGAGCCTCCAGAAGAACCACCGGGAACCGAATCTGTTGACCATGGGTTTTTGACGGGCCCATAAAAACTGGTTTCATTAGATGAGCCCATAGCGAATTCATCCATATTAGTCTTGCCGAGCATGACTGCGCCATTGTTTCTGAAATTTTCAATAACGGTTGCATCGTATGGCGGTACAAAATTATCGAGCATCTTCGAGCCACAGCTCGTGCGCACGCCTTGGGTGCAGAATATATCTTTGTGGAGCACTGGCACACCACATAGCTCCGATGCGCTACCATCGGCTAGAAGCTGATCGGCCAACTTCGCAGACTCAAGGGCTTGATCTTCAGTGAGGGTAATAACGCTATTGAATTCTGAGTCTAAGTTTTTTATTCGCGCCAAGAAATGTTGAGTAATCTCTTCACTAGAGAACACTCTTTTCTTCAGGCCGTCTATAAGCTCAGTTATTGTAAAATTATGCATTCTGTACTCGACTCAATCTTGCTGAATGGTTTAATCAATGACTTTTGGTACTAAATAGAGGTCTGCTTCAGTATCTGGCGCTATAGCCTGAAACGCTTCTCTCATATTGGGTTTATTGACTTTATCTTCTCTCAGGCGTTGCGTTTCATTAAGCGGATGATCTAATCCACTCAGGCCGCTAGTGTCAGCAGCCTGAAGTTGATCGACCAGCTCTAACACGCTGCCGAGTCGCTGCGAAATTTCTTCCACTCTTTGGTCATCTACAGCCAAACGGGCTAGAGTGGCAAGGTTTTCTATGGTTTGTTTTTCTATACTCATAGTGAGATCTTATCAATAAAAAAATTTTCAAAGGCGGAAGTTTACAACATTAAGCTGATTTAGGTTAGTTTGAGTAAAGAAAAATCTGCAGTTGTTTAACATAAAAGCCACTTTTTTTTGCAAGCTTGTTACAATTAAACATGATAGTTAAATTTTGCGGAATAAAACTGTTATTTTTACACTTGCCATTGGCGCAATGAACTGATAGTTTCCTGCATCTAATCTGTGACTTTTACATGCCGTAAACAGCACAATAATGGAATTTAAAAAATGTTGTTACTCAAGAGAATTTTAGGGCTTTTTTCTAGCGATTTATCCATCGACTTAGGGACTGCAAACACGCTTATTTATATGCGTGAGCACGGTATTGTGCTCAATGAGCCATCAGTGGTAGCTATTCGCCAGCAATACGGTGAGAAAAAAGTTGAAGCTGTGGGTGTTGATGCTAAGCGTATGCTAGGAAGAACCCCAGGAAATATTACCGCTATTCGTCCACTTAAAGACGGCGTGATTGCTGATTTCCAAGTGACTGAAAAAATGCTTCAGCACTTTATTAGAAAAGTGCACTCAGAAAGCTTTGTTCCCCCAAGCCCACGTGTTCTTATCTGTGTTCCCTGTACAGCGACAGAAGTTGAGAAACGGGCAATTAAAGAGTCCGCATTTAGCGCGGGTGCTCGGGAAGTATTTTTGATTGAAGAGCCAATGGCAGCGGCAATTGGTGCTGGCTTGCCGGTGGAAGAAGCTGTGGGTTCAATGGTAGTTGATATTGGTGGTGGTACTACTGAGATAGCTATTCTTTCATTGAACGGTGTGGTTTTCTCTGATTCGGTGCGAATTGGCGGCGACCGATTTGATGAATCAATTTGTAACTATGTGCGCCGCAAATACGGTAGCGTTATTGGTGACGGTACCGCAGAGCGAATTAAGATGGAAATCGGCACGGCTTACCTTTCCAAAGAAGTGCGAGAAATTGAAGTGAGAGGTCGTAACTTGGCGGAAGGTGTGCCTAAAAGTTTTGTGCTCAGCAGTGATGAAATATTGCAATCATTGCAAGAACCATTATCTGGTATTGTTCAGGCGGTAAAACGCGTGCTTGAGCAGTCGCCACCGGAATTGGCATCTGATATTGCTGAAACAGGTATTGTGCTTACTGGTGGTGGTTCACTGTTAAAAGACTTGGATCGTCTTCTGGCCATTGAAACTGGTCTGCCGGTTATATTGGCTGAAGAGCCTCTAACCTGTGTTGCGCGTGGTGGTGGTGAAGCCTTAGAAATGATGGGCGCCAAAGGTTCGGGCATGCTTATGTACTAGCATGCTCACGTCAAAGCATGCCTTTCGATAGGCATTTCTTTGCTGTTGATCATAGTTTTGGAGCGCGCTCATTAAAAACGTTTTTGTTAATTCTTCCTCAGCAGTGCGAAAAACATTTTTCGCACTGTTGCTTGCACTGCTTCTAATGACTCTGGACACTTATACGTCCTTATTTGAATCAACCAAATCCGATATATCCAAAGTGACTATCCCTCTTCAGTTGTTGGCTGATTTTCCATATCGGGTCAAAGAATGGGTGGGCATGAGTACCACTGCCAGAACAAAATTAGAACAAAAAAATGTCAGTCTTGAAAAAGAGCGCTTAATTCTTTTAGGTCAATTACAGCGAAGTGCAGAATTAGCGGCTGAAAATCTTCGATTGCGGCAATTGCTCAATGCCACAGAACTGCTTATGCAGAGCGTGTTGGTGACTGAAGTGATAGGCGTCTCTCCCAATCCAGTGAATCACAATGTAACCGTAGATCGCGGAAGTGAGGATGGTGTATATATTGGTCAGCCCGTGTTAGATGCTGACGGGTTGATGGGGCAGGTTGTTGAGGTATACGAAAATTATAGCAAGGTACTATTAATCACAGATCTTAATCATGCGCTTCCAGTTCAGGTCTTGAGAAATGGTTTGCGGTCAATTGTTGAAGGCACATCGGATTACAATGAGATGTCATTGAGATATGTATCTCCTACGGTAGATATTGAAGAGGGTGATAAGCTGGTAAGTTCTGGTTTAGGAGGGCGCTTTCCCATGGGATATCCGGTGGGGTCAGTAGCCTCTATCAATCAAAGACCAGGCGAGAAGTTTATGGAAATTAAAGTGACACCCTCGGCAAAACTGGATCGAAGTAGGCACCTTCTTTTGGTTTTTACACTGAAAGATGGAGATGTCACTAGAGATATTAATGAATAGAAATACTACGTTTCAGCCTGTTTTAATCATGCTCTTTTTGGCATTGATACTTCAATTTATACCCCTATCTGGGGACTGGGTTTTTTGGAAGCCCAATTTTCTGCTACTGATGATGATTGCTTGGATGCTTTACTTTCCTGATCAATATGGCATCGAATTCGCGGTGATTATGGGTATTTTTGCAGATTTTATTTTTTTATCTACTCTTGGCTATCATATTTTAATATTTTCAATATGCGGTCTTATTTTAATTTTCTTTCATCGAATTGTTGTTTATTTGCAGCTAGTACACAGGGTTACCCTAGTTTTTTTAATGATTTTATTGGTTGAGTTTATGCGAGCAACTATTGATAGCGCATTAGATAAACCCCTATTTATTGAGGATATACTCGCCTTAGCGGTTATCTCGGCGATATGCTGGATTCCCCTAGATAAAGTTGTAAGGCATTTCTACTCATTGCACAAATAGCCATCGAAATTTACTAAATATAGGCAATAAAATTGGTCGATTATGATTTGATACTGGCATCTGCCTCTCCACGGCGTACTGAGATCTTGCAGCAAATGGGTGTGCGACATCAGATTAAGCCTACGGATATTGATGAGACGCCTAGACCCTGCGAGTCAGCAATTCATTATGTGCAAAGAATGGCGTTGGAAAAGGCTCAGTATGTGATTGCCTTAGGGTTGGATAATAAACCAGTTTTGGGTGCTGACACCTGCGTAGTATTCGATACCAAAATTTTTGGTAAGCCCCGTGATCAAGATCAGGCCATCGAAATGTTAGGTGCATTATCTGGTAGCACCCATCAGGTACTTACGGCAGTGGCTATGGGTAATGCTAAGCAATGCTCGGTATCAATATCGATAACAGAGGTGATTTTTCGAACAATAACAAGGCAAGAATGCCTCCATTATTGGCAGACGGGTGAGCCGAGAGACAAAGCGGGAAGTTATGCAATTCAAGGTTATGGCTCGGTGTTTGTTGAATCAATTAAAGGCAGTTACAGTGGTGTTGTTGGACTGCCAATAGAAGAAACATTTACATTACTGCAAGCCTTTGGAGTCCCCATTTGGGGTTTAGCTAAAAGTTAGTAAACAGTATTTTTATAGTACAAGGTTTTGAGCTACAGTTGCCCGATGACAAAAGAAATATTTATACATTGCACCTCCTTCGAAACTCGCCTTGCTTTGGTGGAAGATGCTGTACTTCAGCAAATTCATATTGATAGAGGGGAAGCGCCTAGTCTTGTAGGTAATATATACAAAGCCAAAGTACATAGGGTGATGCCAGGTATGCAGTCTGCATTTGTTGACATTGGTTCAGAGCGCAACGCTTTTATTCATATTGATGATATTTATCGAGCCAATCCCAGCGAAAAAATCGCTGACAATTTAAGGGATGGGCAAGACCTTTTAGTTCAGGTAGTAAAAGATCCCGTGAACAAAAAGGGAGCCCTTTTAACCACTGATCTGTCCATTGCGACAAAATACTTAGTTTACCGGCATGGTAGAAAAAAGCTGGGTATTTCAGCGAAAATAAAACAAAAGCCTGAGCGGACAAGGCTTAATGATCTTATGGACTCAATGATCTCTACAACGGAGTTACCCGAGAGTCTAACGGGACATTTTATTTTGCGTTCCGCGGCTGAGGGTATAACCGCGAGTCAATTAACCCAAGATATCAATGCTTTGCTAGATATTTGGCGGTCGATGGATTCTTTGAGAGCTAAGAAATCCCCAGTTTCTCTTTATCAAGAATCACAGAAATTCCAGCGCTTAATTACAAATATGCTTGATTCAGGTGTCGATAAAATAACCGTTGATTGTGCGGAATTTCATGAAAAATTAAAGGGTTGGTGCAGCCATAATAGCAGCGCTGAAAAATATAGCCCTGAACTGCATACGGGAAAAAATAATCTATTTGAGTGCTATCAGATAGAAGATCAAATTAATGCTGCGCTTGAATCAGATGTATCTTTAAGTTGTGGGGGTGATTTAGTCATTGAAGAGACCGAAGCATTGTCAGTGATAGATGTTAATACAGGCTCATATCTAGGCGATGCTATTGATCAGCAGACATTCCTCAGGGTTAATCTTGAGGCTGCTTCAGAGTCTGCTAGACAGATAAAACTGCGCAACTTGTCAGGTATTATCGTTATTGATTTTATTGATATGGCGGTTGCAGAACACCGTCGGCAGGTACTAAGCCGACTGAAACGGGAATTTGCAAAAGATACTACTAAAACTATAATTTCAGAATTTACTGAGCTTGGTTTGGTGCAGATTGCGCGCAAACGTATCCGTCAAAGTTTAAGTCAAATATTATGTGAACCCTGCACCTGTTGTAAGGCTAAGGGCATTATTAAATCTGAAGAAACTCTGAGCTATGAGATACTTCGCGAGCTAGCTAAGGTTGATTTCAATGGCGCATGGACGCTAGTGGAAATCCATGCTTCTGCTAATATTATTCATAAACTTGAAAATAAATATACTGCCCAGATAAATCAATTTAAGGCTAGTGCAGACTGTGATGTTAAACTTTGTATTGAGAGCTCAATTTCCAGCGATCAATTTAATATTATTCCAGTTTGAAGCGTCCAATGATAAATAGTATTACCAGAAAGATAAAATTATTGACCCAATGGCTTAGTCTTGTGGCTGCGCTGTTGATTATTGGTATGGTTATACTTGTTTTTGTCGGTCGGCAAACTATTGGTCAGTTAGACGAGCTTAGGCCATCCATAAAGTCTTTTATTACTTCCAATACAGGATTTCAAGTCAATTTAGGGTTGCTCAGTGGAGAATGGCCTCAGCTTACGCCGATTATTAAGATTGATGGTGTTGAGTTAATAAATGCTGAGCAAGAGTCTGTTTTAAGTCTTCAGGGTGCGCGAGCAGATTTAGACCTATTTAGCAGTTTAAAGCTAGGTACACCTATTTGGCGCGAGCTTGCTGTTGATAAATTAGAAATTAATTTTGTTGAAAATGCCTTAGGCCACTGGCGATTAAAAGGATTTAATGGTGAATCCGATAGTGATTTAGATATTATCCTTCAGCCATTTCTATACAGTCATCAAATTCGATTGAAGTCACTCACTGTTAATCTTCGTTCTTTTTCTGGTCAAAAAACACAACTCTTTGGCCGTCAAATGTTGATTGAAAATGATAAAGATTTTCATCGTGCACAGTTATCAGTCAGTGTTTCAGAGGACGATAATCCCGCGCATTTGATTTTAGAGGCCCATGGACACCTATCGGATTTAGATTCATTTAATGCCAATGGATATCTCAAATTTGAAGAATTAAATTTTTCTGAATCGCTAAAGATGCTCACTAGGTCATTAATGCCGGATTTATCCAAGGAGATTGATCAGTATTCAATTAAAGCAGGCGGGGAAATTTGGTTAAATTTTCACCCTGGTGGGCAACTTGATTATAAGGGTCAGCTCTCACTATCTAGGGTGCCTCTTAACTGGTTGGCCGATGATGTTCCTGCGGTGTCTGATATTAAAACTACTTTGTCTGGTTGGTATATGCCTGGGAAGGACTGGGGCGCGCGACTACAGGACCTTCAGTTTGATTTAGGCTCGACAAGTATTGAGCCAATTAATCTTTTGTATACACAGCAACTGGGCTCGAATTGGCAAGAATTTGATATTTCGATTAATCATATCAATTTAGAGCTAGTTGCGGACTTAATCTATGAAGCACAGGTCCTATCCATTGATGTAATAAATAACCTGAAAAGTATCAGACCAAGCGGCAATATATCGTCACTGAGTATGGGGAGGTCTGAGGCAGGATTTTATCTATCGGCAAACCTAGATGGCTGTTATATGCTTCCGTTTGGCGGCAGCCCTGGATTAAAGGACGTTCATGGTTATCTAGAGCTGACAGATTCTAATGGCTTATTTCATATCGCGGACAATGATGGCTTTGAAATATTGTTTCCAAAATCATATCAAGACTACCTGACTATCAATCAAGCACAGGGAACGATTTATTTTGACTGGGCGTCGGCAGACCAAAGGATAGTCTATAGCGATATGATCAATACAAAATCTGATGCGGGCGACAGTCAGCTAAAATTTTCTATTGAGCAACCCCGTCGCGGTGAGAAAAAGGCAGCAGAGTTTAATTTATTAATTGGCGCCCGTAACCTAGATTTAGCGTTCACTAATAACTATTTGCCCTACACCATGCCTGAAAGATCCTCAGCATGGGTGCGTAAGGCTATTCAAGAGGGCAACTTAGAGCAGTTTGGACTTCTTTTTAGATCGGGTCCGCCAAGAAATAATCGCCTATCTCGTACCATGCAATTATTATTTGAAACAGAGAATGCAGTTATAAAATTTAATCCAAATTGGCCACAGTTAGATAGGCTAGATGGTTTATTTTTGGTTGATAATGGCAATTTAAGCGCACAAATCAGATCAGCAAATTTAGATCGAGCAGCGGTAAATAAAACTAGGATTGAGTACAGTGTTAAACATCCAGTCGAGCAGCGGAAGTGGATAATTGATGGGCAATTAGAAGCTGATTTGTCGGCAATGATCGATATTTTGGTTCAGTCACCATTGAATCAAAAGCTAGGCCCAATGGCTAACTGGAATTACGCAGGAAACACAACGACTCAGTTGCATATGGAACTACCCAGCTATATTGCTAATAAGGCAAAGCCACCTGCTTCTAGCTATAGGGCAATCTCATTAATTGATAATGGGGAAATGAAGATCTCTGGATCGCCAATTACTTTGGATAACTTATCGGGTGAGATTGAGTTTTCATCTGAAAAGGGAATTTTCTCCGATAGTTTGAATGCGCTACTTTGGGATAAGCCATTTACCGCCAAACTATATCGGGAAAATCAACAACAGATGTCATTCGCTACAGCCTTGGCGCCCAATAACTTGAGTCAATTTGTAGATTTCCCATGGTCAAATATAATTTCAGAGACCATAGCTGTTAAGGGTTCGCTGTTCAAAGATCCACATCACCCATCTAAAACCACCCTAGAGATAAAAAGTGATATGCAGGATGTGGCGATAAATTTACCCGCACCTATAGGAAAAAAAGCTGAGCAGTCGCAACCGTTGGAATTAAAATTACATTTTGAGCCAAGTCTTTCTCAGCTTGAAGGAAAGCTTGGTCAGCATTTGCTGTCTGATATACGGTTTGACCAAGGGAGATTAGAGCGGGGAGTTATAAGCTATGACCGCGACCTAATTATGCCTGATCAAGATATGCTTTTGATATCAGCTAATTTGCCGACAATTGATTTTACGTTATGGCAACCGCTTAGTGATTTGATGGGTCAAAGCTCAAAACGTGCCAATCCTGTAGAAACTGTCTTTGATTTAGAATTAGCACAATGGAAAGTTTCTGGTATTCAGTTATCAAAAGTTAGTGCCAGAATTAAGCCGGATCCTCTAGGTTTTGATGCGGTTTTCACCAGTGATCTAGCTGATGGGTCGGTTACTCTTTTTCGGGATTCCACTAAGCCACCAAAAATTGCTTTAAATAGGCTTGAATTATCAGAGAGTCTAGGGAACTCAGCCAATTTGGACCCAAGATTGTTGATGCCTACAGATTTTTCGGTGGATTGGCTATCAATAGCGGGCCTCGACTTAGGTTCATTGTCATTTGAGCTAAGGGCAGAGCCTTCTGGAGCATCATTTAATAATATATCGGGAAATGTTTTTGGATTGCAGCCGGGTATCTATGCAGCAGAAGCGCCAACTGATTTTTTCTGGGGTTATGATGGTGAAACACATATAAGTAAACTAGTAGGTCCTGTAGGTATTAATAATATTGGCGATCTATTTAGTGTATTTGGTATGCCTCAGGTGCTAGACAGCCAGTCGGGTAGATTAGATGCTGATCTGTCATGGCGTGGAGAGCCATGGGCAATGAGCAAAGAAAATCTTAGTGGCGATGTTAAGATTAATTTGGTTGACGGTAATTTTTATCGAACACCTGGGGGTGCTGGTACAGCGCTAAAGCTAGTTGGGTTATTTAACTTTGCCAACTGGTTGCGACGGTTGCAGCTAGATTTTTCTGATGTTGTAGGTCAAAATTTAGCCTACAACAGCCTAGATGGGACCTTAAGTTTTGATCAAGCAGTATTAGGTCTAGATGAGCCGCTAAAGATACAGATGCCGTCAGGGCGAATGAGCATGGCGGGTGATTTTGATTTAATTGATGAAACTGTTAATGCGCAACTTGTTGCAACCCTTCCGGTGGCGACAAATCTACCCTGGCTAGTCGGTTTGACGGGAGGGTTGCCCGCTGCTTTGGGAGTCTATATTACTAGTAAATTAGTAGAAAAACAGGTTGATCGCATCTCGAGTATTAGTTATGAACTATCAGGCCCCTGGGATGATGTTGAAGTGGCGGTAAATAAAATATTTGCCGCCGAACTCCCTCAATCCAGCCAATAATGTATTGAGTCATCAGTTAGGATTATTATGAAAAATAGTGTAAAAGTGGCTGTTCTTCAGTCTCGGCCCTTAAAAAAATTAGAGGCTAACCTTAATCAGGTTCAACAGCTACTCATTGAGTCTGCTCGCCAAGAAGCAAGAATAGTGGTTCTTCCAGAAAATTTTGCCTACTATGGTGAGCAAGATCTTCAGTCAATAAGTTGTCAAGAAGCTCAAGACAGTGGACCTGTTAGGCAGTTTTTAAGTGAGCAGGCCAAGCGTTTAAAACTATGGATCGTCGGTGGTACAGTGCCTGCAGGAAATCAACATACCAAGCCTGTGGCCAGATCGTTGGTCTATGATCCCAGTGGCCTCTGCGTTGATCACTACGACAAAATTCATCTATTTGATGCTGACGTCCATTCGGAAACCAGCCAGCAAGTATATCGTGAATCTGATTTATACAGTTATGGTAAAACGGTTAAAACCGTTGATACAGACTTTTGCAAATTGGGCTTATCAGTATGCTACGATTTGAGGTTTGCTGCGCTATACAATCAACTAAGAGCATTGGGATCACAGATAGTTGCAGTACCTGCCGCATTCACCGCTATTACGGGTAGAGATCACTGGCAGCTTTTGCTGAGGGCGCGCGCAGTAGAAAATCAATTTTTCATGGTAGGTGCTAATTTAGTAGATAGGGCTAGCAACGCCAGAGGTCTTTGGGGCGGCAGTGCTATCATTGACCCATGGGGTACGGTGATTGGCCAGATGGACGATGAGATTGGCGTGGTTACCGCTGATGTAAATCTCAATATGATGGATGATATTAGAGCAAGAATGCCAGTCCAGCATCATGCGCGGTTGCTCTTTAAAAATTAATCAGCCAATTGCTTAATATATTGAAATAATTTTTCGCTAGCTGCAGAGGGTTTGTTCATTGATTTCTCTCGGCATGCCTGTCTCTGCAGGTTGCGCAACTGTTGCCTATCAGCATCCGGATAGAGCGCAATAAAATCCTCGATAGCATCGTTGCCCTCGTTGATAAAACGATCACGCCACTGTTCCAGCTTAGCAAAATGCTGTCGAAAGGTTTGAGATTGATGATTGAGTTTATCCAAAGAATGTTTTATTTCAGCAACATCAATGCTTCGTAAAAGCTTGCCTATATATTGGATTTGACGGCGTCTTGCATCAAGGTTTTTTAGTCTTCTAGCTTCCTTGATAGCTGCTTTGAGTGAATCGTCTAGGGTCATTTTTTCCAATTGGGATTTGGCAAGCAATACCAGCTGTTCGCCCATATCTCGCAACTCTTGATTCTCTCTTTTTAGTTGAGATCTGCTGGGGGGTTCTATAGATTCGGTGAGTAAATCAGACATTAGGTAAGAAACAAAGTTGCGAGGCCGAGGAATGAAATAAAGCCAACTACATCAGTAATCGTAGTTAGGATAACTGTTCCTGCAAGAGCAGGGTCAATTTTAAGAAATTTAAGTAAAATCGGCAATAATGTCCCTGATAGCGCCGCTGCCATTAGGTTTATAGCCATGGCGAGACCAATAATAAGTGCCATAGTGGCATCTTGAAACCACAGGGACACAACGCAGCCAACAATTAGCGCATATAGAAGACCATTAAGCGCACCCACGGCAAATTCCTTAGTCAGTAACCAGTTTAAATTGCCGCGTTCGATTTGACCGAGCGCCATGCCTCGAATAACAACCGTGAGGGTCTGGCTGCCAGCTACACCACCCATACTTGCAACAATAGGCATTAGGATAGCCAAAGCTACCACCTTATCTAAAGCATCTTCAAACAAACTGATGGCGGTTGAGGCGAAAATGGCGGTTAGTAGGTTAACGCCTAACCAAATGGCACGTCGAGGAACAGTTTTTCCAATTGATGAGAATGTATCCTCGGTATCACTTAAGCCGGCCATTGCGAGAAGAGAATGATCGGCATCTTCGACAATGACATCAACAACATCATCAATAGTGATTCGACCAACTAAACGATTTTCATTGTCTACAACTGGTGCAGATACTAAATCATGACGCTGGAATAATTGTGCCACTTCAGAATCTGTTAGGTCGACATGAATACCCCGAACCTCAGTGTTCATCACTTCTCTTACCCTAGTGGTTGGCGATGAAGTAAGCAACATGCCCAGTGGTAAATTGCCAGCGAAAGTGTCGTTGCGATTAACCACGAAAAGGTTATCGGTTATATCGGGAATTTCTTCAAAGCGTCGAAGATAGCGTAAAACAACATCAACAGTAATATCAGGGCGAACTGTAATGACTTCGGTGTCCATAAGGCCACCAGCAGTATCTTCGTTGTAAGTAAGCACTGACTCAACACGCTGTCTATCCTGAGCTGACATCGCCTGAAGTACTTCTGGAATAACTCGGTCAGGTAGTTGTTGAAGGATATCTACAATATCATCTACATCGAGCCCCTCGGTTAAGGAGGCCACCTCAGCGCTATCCATTTCATCTAGAAATTCTAATCTTATTTCATCGGATAGTTCGTGAATAACTTCGCCAGATATTTCGGGGTCAACTAACTCCCACAGAATGCGTCGAAATTTAGGAGGTGCAGTTTCTAATTGATGGGCAACATCTGGTGGAGATAGATTATTCAGGGTATGCCTAACCTGGTTTAACGTCACCGAGTCGATAGCGTTACCAAGTTGCGAGAGTAGATTGTTATGTTGCGTTGCCTGAGTCATGAATCTATTTCCTCATAAGCGCTTTAGAAAGCAGCTGTGAATAGATAGTTTAACCTAAAATACATCGGGATGCCTTGCTCTAGACAGTAATTTTGATGATTAAGTGTTACTGGTCCTCACCAAAATAGTCAGCAAGAAGCCGACTGATCATACTGCAGGCCTCATGTTCGTCAGGGCCGTCGAATTCAAAAATAAGCTCTGTACCCTGGCTAGCGGCCAGAAGTAAAAGCGACATAATACTTTTGGCATCAACCAAAGGTGGCTGTATGCCGGTTTTGATGCTTGATTCATAACGCCCAGCGAGTGAGGCTAGCTTGGTGGCGGCTCGGGCATGCAATCCAAGCTCATTGATGACAGGTAATTTTCGGCTAATCATAGGGTTGGCCTAGCTATTTTTACTGGCTAATTCTTTATGAATTAACTGTACAAATTTATATTGTTTAGAGAAGTGCTCATGAAGGCGAGTAGCCATATAAACAGACCGATGTTGTCCTCCAGTACAGCCGATGGATATGGTCAGGTAGCTGCGATTATTGGTCTGAAACTTTGGAATCCAGCGGGTTAAGTAACCAATAATATCGGCTAGCATAGAGGCGACATCAACCTGACTCTCAAGAAAGGTTATTACCTCTGAATCATTACCGGTTTGAGTGCGAAGTTCAGTTTTCCAATAGGGGTTGGGTAGGCATCGAACATCAAATACAAAGTCAGATCCATTAGGTATGCGCTGTTTGAAGCCAAAGCTTTCAAATAGAATCGTCATCTGTTGTTGATTGTTAGGCACAATAGTGTTTTTAACTAAGTCTCGTAATTGATGGAGCGTTAGCCCTGAAGTATCAACTGTAAGGCTTGCAATCTTAGCAATAGGGGAAATAATACTTTCTTCAAGATCAATTGCTTCTTTAAGACCTATTGAGTCATTGCTGAGAGGGTGCTTGCGCCTTGTTTCAGAATAGCGTCGAAGTAAATCTGTGCGCTGTGCTTTTAAAAAGATGACATCAACATGAACCCCAGAATTCTCAATAGTACTAAGAATTTTAGGTATCTTGGTAAGGTCTCCCATTAGGTTGCGCGCATCTATTCCAACAGCAAGCTGTAATTGTGGGTCGCTGGCATTAGCCTTAAGTTGATTAATTAATTCAGGTAAAAGACTTGAGGGTAAATTATCCACGCAGGTAAAGCCTACGTCTTCAAGGATATTAAGTGCTGAAGTCTTCCCGGAGCCTGAATGCCCGCTAATGACCACAAGTCTCATGATTTTTACTTGCGCTCCAAATCTAAAATGGTCTTGAAGAGTACGTCATCATTTTCACAGTCGCGAAGTTTTTGTCGTGATAAATCGTCCTGCATAATGGTAGCGATTCGTGCAAGTGTACATAGATGCTCATCATTTTTTTCTTCAGGTACTACCAGTGCAAATATAAGATCTACTGGCTTATCATCAATAGCATCAAAGTCCACGGGGGTGGTAAGTTTTGCTAAAAAACCATATATTTTCTTTACCCCAGGTGTGCGGCAGTGGGGAATGGCAACGCCATTCCCTAGCCCAGTACTGCCCAGTTTTTCCCGCGAGACAAAGTTATCAAATAAAAGATCACAGAGCTCATCACTATCGCCCAATTGTGCTGTAATCATCTGGGCGATATTTTCAAGAATACGTTTCTTGCTGCGACCTGGTAAGTTGCAGCTAGTTAATTCTGGGCTGAGTACATCAGAGATTTTCATGTTTAAGTTTAATGGTCCCTATGTTTTTCTTTGTATTTAATAAGTTGTCGATCTAATTTATCACTAAGGGCATCAATAGCTGCATAAAGGTCCTCATGTGCAGCGTTGGCAAATAATTCGCCGCCTGAGATATGTATTGTGGCTTCTGCCTTTTGGGAAAGTTTTTCGACACTTAGGATAACTGCGGTACTGTTTATATGATCGCAGTGGCGTTCCAGTTTAGATAACTTGGAGGTAACATAGTCACGAATTGGATCAGTTACGTCTAGATGATGTCCGCTAATTGTCATTTGCATACTGTTCTCCTTAGTTACACTTTATTTATAAACCTTTTTCTCTGGCTTGACGAGGGGATGTTCATACTTTCGCGATATTTCGCAACTGTTCGTCGAGCCACTTGAATTCCTTGATCGGCTAAAAGAGTCGTCAGTTTGTTGTCACTTAAGGGCTTACATGGTCTCTCCGCGTCTATTAGTATTTTTAGGATAGCGCAAACTGCAGTCGATGAACACTCTCCGCCATCAGAAGTTCCCACATGACTAGAAAAGAAATATTTGAGTTCAAAAATTCCTTGGGGTGTTGCCATGTATTTTTTGGTCGTAACCCTTGAAATGGTTGATTCATGAAGGTCTAGTTGCTCAGCAATCTCCGACAGTACCAATGGTTTCATTGCTACCGGGCCATGCTCTAAAAAGCCTTTTTGAAAATCTATAATTGCCATAGTGACTTGCATTAGGGTGTCATTTCGACTTTCAAGGCTGCGAATAAACCAACGAGCTTCATTCAGATTTTTTTTTAAGAACTGATTTTCAGCACTATCATCAGCGCGCTTAATAAGATCACTATAAGCTTGGTTTATTTTGATGCGCGGGAGATTGCTATCATTCAATTTCACCTGCCAGTTGTTATTTATTTTTTCTATATATACATCTGGCACAATGTATTCTGTATCGTCTGCGGCTAACATTTCGCCTGGTCTTGGGTTTAGAGTGCGGATTAATTCAAGAGCATGCTTCACGTTAGCTCTTTCCAGCTTACTTTTTTTAGCGAGTTTGGTTAGTTCAGTTGAGGCGATATCTTCTAGGTAATGTTCAACCAGTATTTTCGCTTCCTGAAGATATAGCGTCTCCTCAGTTAGTTGATTTAATTGAATGGAGAGACATTCTTTAAGGTTTCGAGCAAAAACTCCTGGTGGATCGAACTGTTGTAGTCTCTTTAGGACAGCAACTAATTCATCATCCTGTAATGGTTCCTGTTCAGTCTGATTTTTTAAATGAGCAGTAATTTCTTGTAGGTTACTGGAAAGAAAACCATTGTCATTTACTGAATCAATAAAGGCCTCGGCGACTGCTTTATCACGATTTGAAAGGGTAATTAAATTGAGCTGCCAAAAAAGGTGGTCTTGAAGTGATTCAGTCACCTGATAAAAGGTATCGAGATTGAATTCATTGTCGTTAGAGAGAGGCTTTGTTGCGGTATTAGTTACTTCGTTCCAATTTTCACTAGGTATGCTATCTGAGTGATCTCTTTCCCATTGTATCTCTGCAGAGTTGTCTGAACGCTCTGATGAATCCTGAGCTTGAGTATAATTTTCAGGATCATTATTATCAAAGCTTGCGTCATCTGTACCAGAATTATTATCCTGTTGAGCCTGAACGTTCGCGTCCTCTCGCTCATCAGTTTCGAGCAGGGGATTGCTATAAAGTTGCTCAATAATCTCTTGTTGAAGATCAAGAGTAGAGAGTTGCAGCAATTTAATTGCTTGCTGCAGTTGCGGAGTCATAGTTAGCTGCTGACTAAACTTTAGCTGGAGGCCTTGCCGCATAATTTTTGTAAACTTTTAGTTGCTATATACTTAATGTTAGTGCTGAAGTGACTGTTAAAGCAAGATTTGAATTAATAATTTTGCTTACATTATGAAATTATCACCCAGATAGGTTTGTCGAACTTTCTGATCAGATAAAATATGTTCTGTGGTTCCCTCTGCGATAATATGACCCTCGCCAACAATATACGCGCGCGCACAAATATCAAGCGTTTCACGAACATTGTGATCCGTAATTAAAACGCCGATACCTTTGTCGCTAAGATGACGGATAATGCCCTTGATATCGTTGACGGATATGGGGTCCACTCCAGCAAATGGTTCATCCAAAAGAATAAATTTTGGATCAGTTGCCAGTGCTCGAGCTATTTCTACGCGCCGTCTTTCGCCGCCAGAAAGGCTTATGCCAACTGATTCAGTTAGATGATTAATATGGAATTCATTAAGCAGGCTGTCTAATTTTTCGAATCGCTGAGCAGGGGTTAAATCCTTGCGAGTTTCCAAAATAGCTAAAATATTATCACTGACACTTAATTGTCTAAAAATTGACGGCTCTTGTGGCAGATAGCCCAAGCCTCGACGAGCGCGTCCATGCATGGCTAATTCAGAAATATCCTCATTATCAATCATGATTTGGCCGCCGTCCTGTTTTACTAGGCCAATAGTCATATAAAAACAGGTGGTTTTTCCAGCGCCATTAGGGCCTAAAATCCCTACTACTTCTCCTTGACTAACAGAAAAAGAGACATCCTTAACAACAGAGCGTTTACCATAGCTTTTTGATAAGTGTTTTGCAGTCAAAATAGTCATTCAGGTTTGCTCGCGTCGTTAGGAATGGTTATATCCTGAGTAGTATCTTCATCTTTTTGCAGCGGAGGAATAACTAACTGAATACGCTTTTGATTACTTTGGTTATCACCCTTAGCTCGCCATGTTTCACTGGCAATATCATAATTGATACTGTCACCCTTGATAAGAGTGCCATTTTTAGAAAGTGCCGCATCAGTTTTGAGATTAATTGCTTTATCGGCAGGTAAGTATTCAATGCTACCTGCGCGCGCTAAAATCTGACCTTCAGAGCTAGTTTTTTGCTGGTAGCTAGCTGGATTGCCGTTGCACAAAATGCGACTTACCCGATTATCCTTATAATAAACATCGACCGTATTGGCATCAATAATTAATGATCCTTGGCGGATAATAACATTGCCAGAATATTGGGTGAGTCCAGTTTTTTCATTTCTTTCAGCAATATCAGATTCAATAAAAATGGTTTGGTCAACATCGTTAAGCGCATTGCAAGCACCAGAAAATACTAAGCAACTAAGCCATAGAAACCTAAATAGAGTCATGCGTGCCTCTTACTCTAGATTCTATTTTCAATACTTTGGTTTCGAAGTTTGCTAAAAGTGAGTCGCCGCTTATCTTAGAGTTGGGAGAGGTCAATTTTACTCCGCCGCTGGCCGAAGCAACATCTTTTTCAATGGAGTAAGATAGTCGATCAGCCTCTATAGCTGTGTTACCGGCTATGTTGTCCCAGTTTGCATTAACATCGCCGTTAAATTCGAAAATCTGAGTTTTTTTGAAAACAGTGCCATTATTGGCTCTCACTTTAAATTCACCGTTCTGATTATTTGCTGAGTGGGTCATAAATACAGGCTGAGATAATTTAAGTTCAGAAAGGCCGCTAAAAAATGACATCTCAGAGGCCTCTAATGAGTATTTTTTTGCACCGTCAGCAGAGAAAATAAAGGCTTTAATATTGCGCATATAGCTATCTGCAGTGGGAAGCTGTTCAACCTTACTGTTTTCTGGGCGCAAAAATGATTCGGGTGGACTGTCCCACAAAAGCAGAAAGCTTCCGGTTACCACAATCAGGCCGGCCATTAACAAAAATTGTTTGATCATTGGTAAGATGCCAGCAATGATTCAAGTTTACCTTGAGCGCCTAAAATTAACTCAGCTACTTCTCTAATGGCACCATTTCCACCGCCTTTTTGCGTTTGCCATAATGCTTGGCTAGCAACTATATGATTTCCATTGGCAGGCGTAATGCCTAGCCCAACTCGACGAATAACCGCTAAATCTGGCAGGTCATCACCGACAAAAGCGATTTCCTCTAAAGCGATTTCCCCTAAAGCGATTTCCTTGTGCTCAAGCAGTTCATTAAGAGCAGTTAATTTATCTTCTCGACCCTGTACTAAGGGATAAATGCCCAGCTCATTAGCACGACGTTCTAGAAGGTTAGAAGTGCGACCTGTAATAATGCCCACTTTTATATGGCCGCGTTGAAGAAGTTTTATTCCCAAGCCATCCTGAATATCAAAGGCTTTTAATTCCTCGCCACTATTTCCATAGTAAAGTCGACCATCGGTTAAAACACCATCTACATCCATTAATACAAGCTTAATTTGTTTAGCAGCTTTTAAAACGGTTGATGGATAATTTTCATTCATTAGATCACTCCTGCCCGAAGAATATCATGCATATGAACTACGCCGACTGGATGTTTATGTTCGTTTTCAATAATAACCGCTGTGATACTACTCTGCTCCATAATATTCAATGCCTCTGCGGCTAAAATATCTTGGTTGATGGTTTTAGGGTTTGAGGACATAACATCTTTTATGGATGCGCTGCTAAGATCAATTTTTGAATCGATAACACGTCTGAGGTCACCATCAGTAAATACCCCCACAAGTTTTCCATCTTTATCTATGACTGTGGTCATGCCAAAACCTTTTTCAGTCATTTCAAGCAGAGCATTTTGCAGCGGTGTTTCGGGCGCTACTCTGGGCACCTCTTGGTCCTTATGCATTATGTCGCTAACTCTGAGTAAAAGTTTTCTACCCAGTGCGCCGCCCGGATGGGAAAAGGCGAAATCCTCAGCAGTAAATCCGCGTGATTCTAATAGCGCAATCGCCAGCGCATCACCCATAACAAGGGTAACGGTTGTGCTGGTTGTTGGGGCTAAGTTTAATGGGCAGGCTTCACTGGAAACACTAACATCAAGATTGGCGCAGGCAGCCTGAGCAAGAGCAGAATTCTCATCACCAGTCATACTGATCAATGGAATGCCCAAACGCTTAATCAGTGGAAGCAGGGTAACTAATTCGGCTGTGTTACCTGAATTAGACAATGCCAGTACCACATCATTTTTAGTAATCATGCCTAGATCGCCGTGACTAGCCTCACCAGGATGGACAAAGAAGGCAGGAGTACCAGTGCTAGCCAGTGTTGCGGCAATTTTATTGCCAATATGCCCAGATTTACCCATTCCAGTCACTACAACACGACCCTTACAGGCCAGCAATGTTTCACAGGCGGTAGTAAACGCTTGATCAATTCTATGCTTGAGCTCAACCACGGCTTGAGCTTCCATATCTACAGTACGAAGACCTGATTGGATAACTTTAGATTTTGACATAGTGCTATTTGACATAGTGCTTTTAGTTTTGTTCCTTAAGAAGGATCCATTATAGGGCAAAAAACCAATGACGTGTTCAACATCAATTACCGATGGTTGTGCACCATAGCAGTACATAGTATAGGCAATAAGCGATAAGCAAAACTAATCCGACCGTTTTGGATAGTTTGGCACGGTCGGCGTTGTTGCGAAGCACCGCCGCCATAAATACCAACATTAGCAAGGTTAATGCGGCCATTGCCATATAGTCGCGGCTAAATACTTGGCTATCTAGCGCAATAGGCGAGATAGCGCCTGTAGCACCCATAACCAACAGCAAGTTGAACAGATTTGATCCGATAATGTTGCCTACAGCAATATCATGGTGTCCGCGAATAGCGCTCATAACCGAAGCGGCCAACTCGGGCAAGCTTGTTCCTATGGCAACAATGGTCAAGCCGATCACAAGTTCACTAATCCCCATGCTTATGGCAATGGATTTTGCGCCCCAGACCGTCAGTTCAGCGCAGGCTAAAAGGACTACAAGGCCAATAATAAAGTTAACAAGTGCGCTTTTGGTGGTAAAAGACTGCGTAATTTGAGTTTCTGATGATTCAGCTAGAGACTTTTTATATTTTGCTGCAAGTATCAGTAGCGGAATTACCAAGAGCATAAGCAAAAGGCTTTCAAGTCTTCCAAGAAAGCCGTTGTAAAGGCAAATGCCAGCCAATCCAGTTACTACAAAAAGAATCATACCTTCTTGCTTGAGCAGTGTTTTTTGGATTGGAATTGGTGCGATTAAAAGCGTAATGCCGAGCACTAAGCCAATATTGGCTAAGTTTGAACCCAGTGCATTGCCCACCGCTAGTTCACCAGAACCTTGAAGTGCAGCATTAACAGACACAATAATCTCGGGTGCAGAGGTGCCTACAGAGACGACGGTTAATCCTACAACCAGAGATGAAATTCCTACAGAGCGGGCTAAACTTGCACTGCCTGCAACAAATCTATCGGCACCCCAAATAAGTCCGAGCATGCCGGCGACAAGTGCGCCAATAGGGAGGTATAGTGACATCATATAGTTTTGGTAGTACTTCTTGAGTTGTTTATTCAATAGATCCAGAATGGTATAGTGAGTGGTGTCTTATGTCAGCAGAAAATTTAATAAAATCCCCGATATTTTTGGGTGTTACAGTGGATGTTGTAAATGAAATTTCTAAAAAATAGCTTCCTATTGGGTGTTTTCATTGCCCTGTTGGTATTGCCATCTTTACTTATGGCAAAGGGTTTCGAAGACCCCTACGACAAAATTGACAAAATTACGCAAGAACTAATAAGTATTATTAACCAGCATCAGAAAGATTATCCAAAAAATGAAAAGCAGTATTTTGAAGCGATTACTGACTTGCTGACAGATACGGTAGACTTTAACTATATTGCTAAAAAAGTAATGGGGCGATACAGGGCTAATACAACCTCTGAGCAGCGCTTATTATTTACTGAAAAATTTCGTCAGGGTTTGGTTGAGACCTATGGGCGTGGGTTGATAAACTACGGTAATCAACAGATTGTGTTGGTAAATCCTACGCCGCTTAAGGGGCAGAGAACACTTATTGTACAGCAAGAAATTCAAAGCTCAGGCAATACCTTTCCACTCAGGTACTCGATGGCGCGAAAAAAAACAGGTCAGTGGATGATTATTAATATGACCATCAGCGGTATAAATTTACGTGATATTTTTCGCAATCAATTCTCCCAAGCGGTTCAGCAAACATCAGGGGATTTTGATGCGGTGATTTCTGGTTGGACTACAAAAGTCGAATAACAACAGGTTAGGAAATAATTAAATGAATGCAGATGACGTGAAGTCAGTTCTTGAAACGCAATTGGTTGACTGTGAGATCAAAGTTGAAGCGGATGGTAGTCATGTAAATATTATTGTCATTGGCGATATTTTTGAGGGTAAGCGCGCAGTGCAGCGTCAACAGTTAGTCTATGCTGCGCTTAATGAGCACATTGCCTCAGGCGCTATACATGCAGTGAATATGAAAACCTACTCAGTTCAAGAGTGGCAGCAGCTTGCTTAGTTTTACATCAAATATTGAAAACGTAGGGTTTAAATCTTGCGTGTCTTTTTATATAAGGAAAGTTAATGGATAAATTGATCATAGAGGGTGGATTCCAGCTTCAGGGTGAAATTTGGATATCAGGATCAAAGAATGCCGCGTTACCGATTCTTTTTGCTACGCTATTGACCGATCAAAAAGTCACTCTATCCAACTTGCCTCATTTGCAGGATATCACTACCACTATTGCTCTATTGGGGTCGCTTGGAGTCAGTATTAGCATTGATGACAATATGCAAATTGCTGTTGAAGCTGGAACGCTCAACGCAATGACCGCGCCCTATGATTTAGTTAAAACCATGCGTGCTTCTATACTGGTTTTGGGTCCTTTGCTGGCCAAGTATGGTGAGGCCAATGTGTCTTTTCCGGGAGGCTGTGCCATTGGTAGTCGTCCAGTTGATCTTCATCTCAAAGGGTTGGAGGCGATGGGCGCTGAAATTGAAGTCGATCAGGGCTATATCAAGGCGCGAAGTAATGGCCGATTAAAAGGCGCATACATACTTATGGATGTGGTATCTGTTGGTGCTACAGAAAACCTTATGATGGCAGCGGCGTTAGCAGAGGGTACAACGGTGATTGAAAATGCAGCGCGTGAGCCAGAAATAGTTGATTTAGCCCAATGTATGAACGCATTGGGGGCGAAAGTAGAAGGCTATGGCTCTAATACTCTAACCATTCATGGCGTTGAAAAAATGACTGGTGGTGAATATAGCGTCATGCCCGATCGAATTGAAACAGGTACCTTTCTAGCTGCCGCCGCGGCTACAGGTGGCAAAGTAAAGGTAACCAAAACCGATCCTGCATCACTTGAAGCGGTATTGTTGAAATTAAAGGAAACCGGTGCAGAGATTACTCAGGGAGATGACTGGATAGAATTAGATATGAAAGGTGAGCGGCCCAAGGCTATCAACCTTAAGACAGCTCCCTACCCAGGGTTTCCAACCGATATGCAGGCTCAGTTGAGTGTAGTAAATGCGGTAGCTGTTGGCACGGGAAGAATTACCGAAACAATTTTTGAAAATCGGCATATGCAGGTTCAAGAGCTCAATCGTATGGGTGCTAATATTGCTGTAGAGGGAAATACAGCGGTGGTTACAGGCGTTGAAAAATTAACGGGAGCCCCAGTGATGGCATCTGATCTTCGAGCCTCGGCAGCGCTGGTAATAGCGGGAATGGTCGCTTCAGGTGAAACAGCCGTAGACCGTATCTACCATATTGACCGTGGATATGAGTGTATTGAGGAGAAATTACGTCAAGTGGGTGCTAGAATACGCCGAATTCCATCATAGTGAATATGAGATAGTTAATACATATGACGCAAATTACAATTGCCCTAACTAAGGGTCGCATTTTAAAAGAAACGCTCCCGCTTTTGAAAAAAATTGGTCTCGAGCCTGTGGATGATGTTTTTACTAGCCGCAAATTACTATTTCCGACTAATCAAGAAAATATCAGATTTCTAATACTCAGGGGTTCGGATGTGCCTACTTATGTTCAGTTTGGTAAAGCAGATATAGGTATTGCAGGTAAGGATGGATTATTGGAACATCAAGGTGATGGTTATTATGAACCTCTGGACTTAGGTATTGCTAAATGCAGACTAATGACAGCAGCACTTATAGGCTGCAAGCCGAGTGCTGGGCGATTAAGAGTTGCAACAAAATATACCAAGGTTGCCCGTGAGTACTATGCGCAACAGGGCCGTCAAATTGATTTGATTAAATTGTACGGTGCTATGGAGTTAGCACCAGTGATGGACTTGGCTGATGAGATTGTCGATATTGTTGATACTGGCAATACGCTTAAAGCCAATGGTCTTGAGGCGCGCGAAATGATTACTGATATCAGCTCAAGAGTTATCGTTAATAAAGCTGCTATGAAAACAAAGTACCCTGTTATTAAAGAAATTTTATCTGCCTTAGAAAAGGTGGTGAGCGCTAAATAATGAGTACGCCCTTAATAAAAAGACTGTCGACTGCAGATGGGGATTTCCTTCCCACTTTAGATAAACTAATCGCTTGGAATACGGTGTCAGATGCCAGTATTGAAGAGCGAGTAGCAAAAATCATTCAGCAGGTTCGATTAACAGGTGATGAAGCACTTATAGACTTTAGCAACCAGTTTGATCGTCGTTCAGTCAAATCAATGCAAGAGCTTTGTATCGATGCTTCGCAGCTGAAAATGGCTTTAGAAAGCATAGATGTTGAAACCAGATCTGCCCTTGAGATAGCTGCTCAAAGGATAAGTGATTACCACCAACATCAAACCCAAGATTCTTGGCAATACACCGAAGCTGATGGCACCATGCTGGGTCAAAGGATTACACCCCTAGAAAGAGTAGGTCTTTATGTCCCGGGTGGTAAAGCCAGTTACCCATCGTCGGTATTAATGAGCTGCATACCCGCTCGGATTGCCAAGGTTGATGAAGTCATTATGACAGTGCCGGCACCCGATGGAGAGTTAAATCCAATAGTGTTGGCGGCGGCAGCAATTGCCGGTGTCGACAAGGTGTTTACAGTAGGTGGCGCTCAGGCAATTGCCGCTATGGCCTATGGGACTCAAAGCATACCCAAGGTAGATAAAATTGTAGGTCCCGGTAATATCTATGTTGCTACCGCCAAGCGTATGGTGTTCGGTTCAGTAGGTCTGGATATGGTGGCAGGCCCAACAGAAATTCTGGTTATTTGTGATGGCAAAACTGATCCCGATTGGATTGCTATGGATCTATTCTCTCAAGCAGAGCATGACGAAAATGCTCAAGCTATATTGGTTAGTTGGGACAGGGCGCACCTTGATGCGGTTTATCAGAGTATTGCAAAGCTGCTACCCGATATGGAGCGCAAAGATATTATTGCTCAATCTCTGGCTAATAGAGGGGCACTCATTGAAGTGGCGGATAAAGAAGAGGCGATTATGGTGAGTAACCGAATTGCCCCAGAGCATCTAGAGCTATCGGTTGATGAGCCTGAATCTTGGTTGTCAGATATACGTCATGCAGGGGCTATTTTTATGGGTCGCTACACAGCAGAGGCGCTTGGAGATTACTCTGCGGGTCCCAGTCATGTGTTGCCAACTTCAGCGACAGCAAGGTTTTCATCGCCCCTTAGTGTTTATGATTTCCAAAAGCGCAGTTCGCTTATTTACTGCTCGCCAGAAGGTGCCTCGGAGCTGGGTAAAATTGCCTCTGTGTTGGGTAGGGGTGAAGACCTAACTGCTCACGCTAAATCCGCTGAATACCGCATCAAAAAATAACCCAATAGAGCGATTATTATGAGTAGCTACTGGAGTGATTTTGTTAAAGACCTCGAACCCTACAGTCCGGGTGAGCAGCCACAGATTAGCAATATCACCAAGCTAAATACCAATGAAAATCCCTATGGGCCCTCTCCTGAGGTTATCAAAGCCATTTCAGAGGCGGCAGATGACCGCTTGCGGCTTTATCCCCCTCCAGAAGCTGAACAGCTAAAGAGCACGATTGCCGATTACTTCGAGCTGTCTGCCTCACAGGTTTTTGTGGGCAATGGTTCGGACGAGGTTTTGGCGCATGTATTTAATGGCCTATTAAACCATCCTGACAAAGGGCCCCTGTTATTCCCAGATATTAGTTATAGCTTTTATCCAGTATTCTGCCAGCTTTACGGTATAAGCTATGAAAAGATTCCTTTAGCTGATGATTTTTCTATAGACCTTGATCAATACCAGCAGGAAAATGGTGGGATTATTTTCCCAAACCCTAATGCGCCAACCGGACTATTATTGGGTTTAGATAAAATAGAAAGCCTGTTGCAAAAAAATACCAACTCAGTTGTTGTGGTCGATGAAGCCTATATAGATTTTGGCGGTCAGACAGCAGCAGCTCTTATTAATCAATATGATAATTTGTTGGTGGTGCAAACTATGTCAAAATCTCGTTCCCTAGCAGGAATGAGAGTGGGTTATGCCTTGGGGTCGAAACATCTAATTGAAGGACTTAATCGAATTAAAAACAGTTTTAACTCATATCCATTGGGGCATTTACAAATCGCGGCTGCGATTGCTGCGTTTAAAGATGAGCAATATTTCAAAAATACCGCGCAACAGGTTATTTCAGAGCGCGAGCGAGTGGTTGATCGGTTGGAAAGTCTTGGTTTTGATGTATTGCCCTCAAAAGCTAATTTTGTTCTGGCGCACCATCCTCAAAAGGCAGCTGAAATTTTGGCGCAGGCACTAAGAGATAAGGGCATTATTGTCCGCTATTTTGCAAAAGCGCGAATCGATCAATTTTTGAGGATAACCATTGGCACTGAAGCTCAAAACAGTCTGCTTATCGATAACCTAAAGCGGCTACTCTAATTGCGACTTGGACGTTCACCTGCGGTAGCGGTAATGTTTAAAGTCTCATTTTTGCGCTGAATAACTAACTCGATGGGTTGTCCTGGTAAAATTTCAGCAATTTGACTAATACTGCGGTGGCGATTGGTTACTGAGAGTCCATTGATTGATGTCACGATATCTCCCGGTAAAATTCCCGCTTGATACGTTGGGCCATCCTTTACGGTAGCCGTGACCAATAAGCCGTTAGCAAGATCAATAGATAGCTTATCAGCGATAGCTTGAGTTATTTCTATTGCCTCCACGCCCAGCCAGCCTCTGATAACGCGGCCATGGTCAATAATATGCGTTAACACTTTTTGAACTTCATCAGCTGGAATTGCAAAACCAATGCCATCTGATTTTTCATTATTTAAAATGGCAGCATTGATTCCCAATAAATTACCGTAGGCATCAATAAGTGCGCCACCTGAATTACCGGGGTTGATGTCGGCATCAGTTTGAATGTAGTTTTCAAGATTATTAAGATTTAAACCATTGCGTTGAGTAGCACTAACAATTCCTTGAGTAACAGTTTGTCCCATACCAAAAGGATTACCAATGGCCAGAACAACATCACCAATTTCAGTTTGTTTTGGGTTGCCAAATTGAATTTCTTGAAGATTTTCTGCATTAATTTTTAATACGGCTAAATCTGTTTCAGGATCAGTCCCGACAATTATTGCGGGTAGCTCTCTGCCGTCATAGAGAAGAATGATTATTTCATCGACAGAATCAACAACATGAAAGCTAGTCACTATAAACCCCGTTTTATCGATAATAACCCCAGAGCCGAGTGAGCCCTCAACGCGTTTAGGTTGCTGTTTGTACAGTCGTTTAAAAAAGGGATGTCTGGACAATGGGTGACTGCTGCGCTTAATATTTTTTTTGGTATAAATATTAACAACGGAAGGTGCCGCTTTTTTTACTGCTTGGGAATAAGATACAGGTCCAGCCCAGCTGTGATCATAGGCTTCATGGTCAGACTGACTGTAGTTGCTGCGAAACTCTGGGAAAATAAATAATAGAAATGTAGCAACGGCTAGCCCAGTCAATACGGGCAGTCGAATAAAATCTACTACTCCAGTTAAACGCTGTTTATCCGTCATGTTCTGTTCCTAGTCCATCTGTTTTGCCGTCACGTAAAAGACAATGAATCTGATGTCCCTATTAAAGAGTGATTGATCACTGGTGGTCAAGGTTAATTCGCTAGGTTGTTGCAAAATTATTGACGCAAAAGATTAGACAATTTTGGATTCGGCTTGTCCGCTTTGCGGAAAAGTAAAATCATATGGCCGATGGATTGGATGAGTTGAGATTTTGATTGTTGGCAAATTTCATCTATCGTAGCTTTTTTGGCATCTCTATCACCAACAGCTAGTTTTACCTTGATCAGTTCATGGTCGCTAAGTGCGCGATCAAGTTCTGCCAAAACAGTTTCAGTTAAGCCGTTACCGGCTACAGTGACGACAGGTTTAAGTTGATGCCCAAGAGAGCGTAAATATTTCTTATCTGCAGATGAAGTTGTCATAGTACAATACCAAATTATCAATAAAGCCTATTTTAGCGAAAATCTTACTATGGCGAAATCAAAAAATCGCACTTGGATCAAACAACATGTAAAAGATCCTTACGTTGTGCAATCTCAGCGCGACGGTTATCGCTCGCGCGCCAGTTATAAATTGCTTGAAATTGTCGAAAAGACGCGAATGATTAAACCGGGAATGACGGTGGTCGATCTTGGCTCAGCCCCTGGGGGGTGGTCACAGGTAGCAGCCAAGCTAGTAGGTCACAAGGGGTCAGTAGTAGCTGTTGATATACTGCCGATGAACCCAATTGCTGGTGTCGATTTTATTCAGGGCGACTTTACCGAAGAAGAAATATTGGCTGAATTGCTAAAAAAAATCGGGAATAAGCCAGTAGACCTTGTAATTTCAGATATGGCCCCCAACTTAACAGGTATGAAAGCAGTAGATCAGCCAGCCGTTGTCTATTTGGCGGAATTAGCGGTTGATCTAGCGCAGCAAGTTCTTCCCCAAGACGGAATATTTATAGCTAAATTATTTCAAGGTGAGGGGTTTGACGAATTTGTGCGTAATACTAGAAAGGTGTTTAATGTTGTAAGTCTTAAAAAGCCAGATGCATCGAGATCGAAATCACGTGAGGTGTATCTGGTGGCAAAAGAGCTGCGACAAAATTAATGAGGTTGATGGTTTGAACGATTTTTTGAAAAATATACTTATTTGGCTGGTACTGGCGGGCATTTTGATGTCGGTATTCAATAGTTTTACACCCAAAAATGAGATCAATGATCTCAGTTATTCGGATTTTATTCTTGAAGTTCAGAATGAGAGAGTCACCAGTGTTGTTAACAATGGTTTAACGATTGAAGGTGAGCGCATTGACGGTAGTAAGTTCACCACGGTGATACCTCCAGCAATCAAAGACGATGGTCTTATTAAAGACTTAGTTAACCATAACGTGAAAATCGTTGGCCAGCTACCTGAGTCGCCCAGTATGTTTTCGCAACTATTGATTGCAGCCTTTCCCATCCTTTTGATTTTAGCCATATTTATGTTTTTTATGCGTCAGATGCAAGGTGGAGGCGGTGGTCGTGGTGGCCCAATGAGCTTTGGCAAAAGCAAAGCCAAGCTCCTTGCCGGCGATCAAATTAAAACCACCTTTACTGATGTGGCTGGTGTAGATGAAGCCAAAGAAGATGTTAGCGAGTTAGTAGAATTTTTAAGCGATCCTAATAAATTTTTGCGCTTAGGTGGCCGAATCCCAAAGGGTGTCTTAATGGTCGGTCCTCCGGGAACCGGTAAAACGCTACTCGCCAAGGCAATTGCGGGTGAAGCTAAGGTGCCTTTCTTCTCGATTTCAGGTTCTGACTTTGTAGAAATGTTTGTTGGTGTGGGTGCTTCGCGTGTTCGCGATATGTTCGAGCAAGCTAAGAAGCAGTCGCCCTGTATTATCTTTATTGATGAAATTGATGCAGTGGGTCGTCATCGTGGTGGAGGTTATGGCGGCGGCAATGACGAGCGTGAACAGACCTTGAATCAGCTACTAGTTGAAATGGATGGTTTTGAGGGCAATGAAGGTGTCATTGTGATTGCTGCAACCAACCGTCCTGATGTTCTAGATAAGGCATTGTTGCGTCCAGGACGTTTCGATAGACAGGTTTATGTCAGCCTTCCAGATATTCGTGGTCGCGAACAAATACTTAAGGTACATGCGCGAAAAGTGCCGTTAGATGAATCAATCGATCTAGGTATTCTAGCGCGAGGAACTCCAGGGTTTTCCGGTGCCGATTTAGCTAACTTGGTTAACGAGGCTGCGTTATTTTCTGCGCGTGCTAATCGTCGCCTAGTGACCATGGAAGAGTTCGAAAAGGCACGAGATAAAATTATGATGGGTGCGGAAAGGCGCTCGATGGTGATGTCAGAGAAAGAAAAAATGAACACTGCCTATCATGAGGCAGGTCATGCCATTATCGGTCGATTGGTGCCAGAGCATGATCCAGTTCACAAGGTGTCAATTATTCCTCGTGGTCGTGCCCTAGGGGTGACGCAGTATCTGCCTGAAGAGGATAAATATAGTTCAAGCCGTCGCCAACTAACTAGTATGCTGTGCAGTTTATTCGGTGGTCGTATTGCAGAAGAAATGATTGGCGGTAAAGATGGTGTAACTACCGGTGCCTCCAATGATATTGAGAGAGCCACTCAGCTTGCCAGAAATATGGTGACTAAATGGGGTTTGACTGAAAAAATGGGCCCTGTTCTATACGGTGAAGACGATTCTAAGGCACCGGGTGGTGGTAATACTCACTACTCCGAAGATACCTCGCGCGAGATTGATCAAGAAGTGCGAGATATTCTCGACAAAGCCTATGTGACTGCGAAAAATCTGCTCGAAGAAAATCGAGATATTCTTGAGGCGATGAAAGACGCGTTGATGGAGTATGAGACCATAGATGCGGATCAGGTGGATGATTTGATGGCACGACGCAAAGTTCGTCCGCCACATCAATGGGATGATAATGATACTGACCCTTCAGGTGGCGCTTCTAGCGCGAAAAAAAGTGCTCCTAAGGATCCCAATATTGGCGGTCCGGTAAAAGACCTTTAGTATCGCTCAAAAAAACGCCGAGCCATTTAGTTGGCTCGGTGCTATCCTTTAGCTTATGCAAAAAATCAATACTCATTCTAAGCATCTTGATTGTGGCGCTAAAACTCTCGACCTATCCAATCCTGCAATTATGGCGGTACTCAATGTTACGCCTGACTCTTTTTCTGATGGTGGCCAGCTCCTTACCGGTCAAGCAATAGATAAAGACAAGGTATTGCGGACGGTTGAGTCTATGATTTATGAGGGTGCCGATATTATTGATTTGGGGGGTGAATCTACGCGTCCTGGTGCCGAGCCTGTTTCCGTCCAGCAAGAGTTAGAGCGAATTATTCCCGTGCTAGAGTGGCTTGCTAAAAGATTTGATTCAATATTTTCTGTAGATACTAGCTCTCCTCAGGTGATGCTTGAAGCAGAAAGTGCAGGTGCTCATCTCATTAATGATGTCAGAGCTCTTCGTCGAGAAGGTGCCTTAGATGCCGCTGTGGAGACAGGGTTGCCAGTTTGCCTAATGCATATGCAGAATGAACCAAAGTCAATGCAGCAAAATCCAGAATACCAAGATGTTGTCAGTGCTGTTATAAATTTTTTAAACCGCCGAAAACAGCAATGTATAGTAGCAGGTATTCCGCAGGATCAAATCCTTTTAGATCCAGGTTTTGGTTTTGGTAAAACACTTGAACACAATTTAGCGCTGTTTGCTGCATTACCAGAACTAGCAGCGTATGAACATCCCATAGTGGTAGGGCTGTCACGCAAGTCGATGATTGGACAAATAACAAATACAGAAGTGAATGATAGATTGATTGGAAGTGTTACAATGACGATTTTAGCAACACAAAAAGTTTATCGGGCGGGCGGTTCGGTAATTCTCCGTGTTCATGATGTAAAAGAAACGAAGCAAGCCATTCAGGTTTGGCAGGCAGTTGATCAAGTATAAGGTTTTAATAATTAATGAATCGCAAATATTTTGGCACAGATGGTATTCGAGGTAGGGTTGGTGAACACCCTATAACAGCAGATTTTATGCTTAAGCTTGGCTGGGCAGCGGGCAAGGTGCTTACTAAGTACGCGGACGGTAAAAAAAATCGGGTCATTATAGGTAAGGACACAAGAGTGTCTGGCTATATGTTCGAGTCTGCATTAGAGGCAGGGCTTATTGCTGCAGGTATAGATGTAGACTTACTTGGACCTATGCCAACCCCGGCAATTGCCTATTTAACTCGCACATTTAGAGCTGCGGCAGGTATTGTAATAAGCGCCTCCCATAACCCAGTGGAAGATAATGGCATTAAATTTTTTGCTGCAGATGGCTATAAATTACCTGATGAGGTCGAGCTTGAGATAGAAGCTTTAATAGATCAGCCGCTAGTGACTAATAGCTCAGATAATTTAGGTAAGGCGCGGCGCATCAATGATGCATCGGGTCGTTATGTGGAATTTTGCAAGGGAACACTTCCGCTAGGCTGTAATTTATCAGGAGTCAAAGTAGCACTGGATTGCGCGCATGGTGCAACCTACAACACAGCCCCCAGAGTACTTAAAGAGTTGGGGGCATCAGTTGTCACCCTAGGCAATGCACCCGATGGATTTAATATCAATCATGAGTGTGGTTCAACGCATATGCAGGCACTGCAAGACGTGGTGAAGCAGGAGCAGGCTGATGTCGGTATTGCTCTTGATGGCGACGGGGATCGAGTATTATTTGTCGACAATACGGGCGAGATAGTCGATGGCGATGAGCTTTTGTATGTTATTGCGCAGCATCGATATAATCACGGCGGCTGTGACGGTGTAGTCGGTACTCAGATGAGTAATCTGGGTCTTGAATTAGCCCTTAAGAAAATGAATATTCCCTTTGTGCGAACAAAGGTTGGTGATCGTTATGTGGTTGAAGCCCTAAAGGTAAATAATTGGGTTTTAGGTGGTGAAAGTTCCGGCCATATACTCTGTGGTGAGCTTAATACCACAGGTGATGGGATTGTTTCCGCACTGCAAGTTATGCGGGCGTTATCTGATAGCGGTAAATCATTGTCAGAATTAAAAACGGGCATGACTAAATTTCCGCAGACTATGATTAATGTGAAGTTGCCTAAAAAGGTCGATATCAGTAATAACGCACAGGTCAATCAGGTGGTGGCAGAAGCTGAAAAGCAGTTAGACGGCCGAGGTCGAGTGTTGCTTCGCCCCTCAGGTACTGAGCCAGTTATTCGAGTAATGGTAGAGGGTGAAGACTCTATTTTAGTAAATACTTTAGTCAATCAAATAGCGGATGTCGTAAAACAACAGATTAATTAGAGCCTATAACTAAGTTTGTTAGTTGTATATTACCTATTAGTCGGGTAGCATTCGCACCCGTTTGGAGAAACCCTCAATAGAGGAGAGCTGAGGATGGCAAAGCCGCTATTGGCAGGCAATTGGAAAATGCATGGTACGGCAACGTCAGCGGCCAAATTGGCCAGTCAACTTGCTGACTATACAGGTGAAAAGCCAGAAATTATGGTCTTTCCATCATTTGTAAGTATTCCAGCCGTAGTTGCCGCGTTGTCGGAGCACTCGGAAATTGCCATTGGTGCACAAAATATCAGTCATCATACAGAGGGTGCATATACCGGAGAAGTTTCTGGTCAAATGCTTGCTGGTACAGGATGTAGCCATGTATTGGTAGGGCATTCTGAAAGGCGAACATACAATGCTGAAAATAATGAGCTGGTGGCAGAAAAATTTGTTGCAGCACAGGCAAGTGGTCTAACACCCATACTCTGTATAGGTGAGACCCTTCAGCAAAGGCAAGACAGGTTACAGTTGCAGGTGATCAAAGCACAGATCGCTGCAGTTATTGAAAAAGTAGGATTGCAAAATGTCTGCAATGCAATCATTGCCTATGAGCCAGTTTGGGCTGTAGGTACAGGAGAAACCGCAACGCCAGAGCAGGCTCAGCAGGTACATAGTTTTATCAGGGCTGAGTTAGGCGAGCAAGGCGAAGATACACAGCTTTTATATGGCGGTAGTATCAATGCCGACAATGCAGCAGCACTTTTTGCCCAGCCAGATATAGATGGTGGTCTGGTGGGTGGGGCCTCATTAGAGGCAGAACATTTTATGAATATTGCACAACAATTAATCGAGCGAAAGTAATGGAACAGTTTATTTTAATTTTTCACTTTGTAGTAGCCGTAGCACTTATTGGACTCATTCTAATTCAGCAGGGTAAGGGAGCAGAAGCGGGTGCCTCATTTGGCGCAGGCGCATCGCAAACCGTTTTGGGTAGTTCTGGAGGTTGGAATTTCTTTAGCAAAGTAACCGCGCTACTAGCTACAGTGTTTTTTGTAACCAGTGTTAGCTTAGCGGTAGTTGCCAAAAATCGTACAGTTGTGAGTGATATTGATCTTCCAGTACTTGAGCAAGTGCCAGTTGAAACTTCGGTTGAGAGTTCTATTCCAGAGATAGAGTCAGATACTGAAACCTCCCTGCCAGTTGAAGAAGACTAGCACCTCGCAGTTAAGCAATAATCAAATATTGCCCAAGTGGTGGAATTGGTAGACACGCTATCTTGAGGGGGTAGTGGCGCAAGCCGTGCCGGTTCAAGTCCGGCCTTGGGCACCATCAGTATTCAAGTCCAGTATCTGCTGGCGAATTAAATGAAACCCTCCACCCCTAATAATGGTTTAGGGGGCTTGTGAGGTGATTTACACCTAAGTTGAAAAAGCTATGAAAACAGCAGATACCTCAGGAAAACCCCAACTTTCAGTTCTACAGCTTACCCTAATTGTCGCTTTGGGCGGTCTGTTAATGGGGTATGATGCAGCCACTGTTGCTACCTCACAAATGTATTTTACCCAGTACTTTAGCTTTACTCCGGCCCAACAGGGCTGGGTGATTAGTAGTGCTGGTTACGGCTGTTTTTTAGGTGCTATCAGTGCGGGTTATCTAACTAGCACTTTCAGTCGCAAGTACACATTAATACTGGCGGCAGTGCTATATATTATTTCAGCAGTTGGATCAGGTATTGCTGATTCTCTAGCCGTTCTGGTGAGTTATAGAATTATTCTGGGTTTAAGTATTGGCATGATCGCCATGACTTCGCCTATGTATATTGCCGAGATTTCCCCATCAAATATAAGAGGTAAGATGGTTACCTATTATCAATTGGCGATGGTAGTGGGTTTTATTTTGCCTTTTTTGGTCGGTTTTCTTATATCTACAGGTGATACTAGTCATTCTGATAGGGTTAGCTTTGGGTGGCGTCTAATGTTTTGGTCTGAAATAGCCCCTGCAGTGATATTTTTTGTATTACTATTTTTTATTCCACATAGTCCTCGCTGGTTGATGCTTAAAGAGCGCAATCAGCAGGCACAAGAAGTACTTAATCAGCTAACTAATGATAAGCATGGTGCACAGTCTGAGTATAAGTTGATTGCCAAATCCCTTGCTGAAGTCATGGCGCCTGCACGTAAATTACTGTTTAGAAAAGGGCTGGGGTTTGCACTTTTTTTGGGTGTTATGTTGGCGATTTTTCAGCAGGCAACAGGAATCGTTGCGATTCTGATTTATAGTGGGGAAATATTTAGTCAGGCCTTAGGCTATGGTCCAGAGCAGGCATTAATGCCTCAGCTTTGGGTTAGTGTGGTTAATTTAGTATTTACCTTCGTAGCTATTTATACAGTGGATAGTTGGGGTCGCAAGCCCCTATTAATACTGGGAGTATCAGGCATGTTTTTAGGCCTATCAGTTCTTGCGCTATCGGTTTATATGCAGCAGGCGGGCCTAATGTCTTTAATCGGCGTATTGCTATTTGTCGGAGCATATGCAATGTCTATGGGGCCAGTCGTTTGGGTTATATTGGCTGAAATTTTTCCCAATAACGTTCGCAGTCTGGCGATGTCAATTGCTATTGGTGCACAATGTTTAACCAGTGCCTTAGTAACCAATGGCTTTCCTATTCTGCATAAAAGCCATTTCAATAGCTCCATCTTTAATGGTGCGCTGCCTTATTTCTTATTTGCATCTGTATGTGTTATTACTATTTTATTTGTTTGGAGATTGGTTCCGGAAACCAAAGGCAAAACTTTGGAAGAAATGGAACAATTGTGGCATTAAAATTATGTTTAAGTTTACAAAGGGTTTAATAAGCTATGGCTAAAATAATAGCTGCATTATTAGGTTGGCAGATCGCGGGATTTTTTGGCGCGATCATTGGTTTTTATATAGGTAATTATTTTGATCGAGGGCTGGGGAGTTTTTCTCGACCCTTATCATCTGATGAACAGGCGCGTGTGGGAGCCTGTTACTTTGAAACTATATTTACATTATTAGGTTACCTCGCCAAGGCTGACGGCCGCATTTCTGAAGAGGAAATTGCTCAAGCCGAAGCGTTGATGGCTCGAATGGATCTAACAAATGACCATCGTCAGCAGGCTATTGGATTATTTAAAACAGGCTCCAAGTCAGATTTTTCTCTAGATGAAACCATGCAGCGGTTTGTTAGTACCTGCGGACGGCATAATAACCTCAAGCAATCCTTACTCAATGACCTAATCGCGTTAGCGTTAGCTGATGGAGAGCTTCATGCCTCAGAGCGTCAAGCGCTACAGAGTCTGGCACAGTACTTAGGTGTATCTAAGGCGCTATTCGAAAAGATTATCGAAATGATTATGGCGCGGTCTCAATTTAATGGTGCGGGATCCTCTGGTGGATATACTAGTTCTGCTAATCAGCTAGAGGCGGCCTATAAAGCATTAGGCGTTACCTCTGAAAATACAGACGCTGAAATTAAAAAAATATACAGAAAATTAATCAGTGAAAACCATCCAGATAAGCTAATTGGACAGGGCATGCCTGATGATATGATCAAGTTGGCTACTGAGCGTACACAAGAAATTCGCAAAGCCTATGAGCTAATTCAAGAAAGCCGAAAA
>Ga0066379_10000007_pt1 | contig 57873 bp, 59 predicted proteins | sample Knorr_S23_td_250_FD_70951 | JGI IMG/M metagenome (GOLD analysis project Ga0066379, IMG submission 70951) | Marine microbial communities from Southern Atlantic Ocean transect - Knorr_S23_td_250_ad_251m_LV_A | ecosystem: Environmental > Aquatic > Marine > Oceanic | place: Southern Atlantic ocean...
GGCGTACAGGGGCCGGGAGAAATAACAATTTTCTCCGGTGCAAGCTGCTCAATCTCAGCAATGGTTATCTGGTCATTGCGGTAAACCTGAACATCTGCACTGAGCTCAGCTAAATACTGCACCACGTTATAGGTGAACGAATCGTAGTTATCCACCATTAAAATCATTTTTTCACCTCGGCACTCACCATGGCTGCAGCACGCATGACCGCACGCGCTTTATTCATTGTTTCTTTCCATTCCAGCTCGGGCTTCGAATCGGCAACAACCCCGGCCCCAGCTTGGACATGTAACATGCCGTCTTTAATGACCGCTGTACGAATAGCAATCGCAGTATCCATATTGCCATTCCAGCCGATATAGCCAACTGCACCACCATAGATGCCGCGCTTTACAGGTTCAAACTCATCAATAATTTCCATCGCGCGAATTTTGGGCGCGCCACTGAGGGTGCCGGCGGGAAGAGTCGCTTTCAACACTTCAATCGGCCCCATATTGTCAGTTACATCACCAACAACATTGGACGTAATATGCATCACATGAGAGTAGCGCTCAACGACCATTTTTTCCGTTACTTCGACGGATCCGGACTTGCTGATACGGCCCACATCGTTACGCCCTAAATCAATCAGCATTAGATGCTCAGCTATTTCTTTAGGATCGTCGAGCATATCTTGCTCTAAGGCTAAATCTTCTTCTGCAGTTTTGCCTCGACGCCGAGTGCCCGCGATTGGCCTAACCGTTACCTGACCATCTTCCAATCGAGCAAGAACCTCAGGCGACGAACCAACAATATGAAAATCATCCAAGTTTAAAAAAAACATATAGGGCGAAGGATTAAGGCGCCGCAGTGACCGATAGAGGTTTAAAGGGGAGGCTGTAAATGGCGCAGATAGGCGCTGTGATGGAACTACCTGCATCGCATCACCGGCCATAATATAGTCTTTGATCTTATTCACTGACTCAAGAAATGCTTCACGCCCAAAGCTGGACTTAAAAGCATCTTCCGAGAGCTCATCTTTAGACCCTTTTACTTCGGGCAGCTGCGGGGTAGGCATAGCCAGCTTTTGCTGTATCTCATCTAAGCGAGCATTTGCCTGCTCAAGCCCGCCCGCTTGCTCAGCATCCACATGAACCACTAGCATTAATGTGCCTGATAGATTATCGAAAATGGCCACTTCATCAGATGCCATCAGTAATATATCTGGGGTGCCTAGCTCATCTTTAGGCTCAGACTTGGCTAGCCTAGGCTCGACATAGCGCACCGTATCATAACCAAAGTAGCCCACTAGCCCACCGGTAAATCTCGGTAAATCAGGCAAGTCGGGCATACTGAAAAGCTGGCGAAAGCGCTCAACTTCGGCCATTGGGTCATCGGTCTGTCGATTAACCATGGGCTTACCGTCTCGAATAATTTCTAAACGCTGGCCATAGACTCTGAGTACTGTGGACGTTTGTAGGCCAATCAGTGAGTAGCGACCCCACTTTTCTCCGCCCTGCATAGATTCAAAAAGGTAGGAGTTAGGGCCATGAGCTAACTTGAGATAAACGCTCAATGGCGTTTCAAAATCAGCTAAAACTTTACGAGTCACCGGGATACGGTTAAAGTTTTGGCCTGCGAGTTCGGCGAATTTTTCAGGGGTCATTTGGAATTCCTAGCACTGTAAGCGGATTATTTATGGGGCACCAACCGTCCCCGACGATACTATAGGTACCATCGCCACCGCTGGCGGCATGTCGCCTGCTTTGCAAAAACACTTTGCTTCAAAATCCAACCCTCTTCATTGACCCTTATTGTAGCCAATATTCTGCTGTCCGTAAATTAACCTACCGAGCTCAGCTCAGCTCGCATCTTATCAATCACTTCTTTGTAGTTAGGCTGACTAAAGATAGCCGAGCCCGCCACAAAGGTATCCGCACCAGCAGCAGCAATCTCTTGTATATTGCCAACGCCAACACCACCATCAACTTCAAGCCGAATATCAAAGCCGCTATCATCAATAATTTTTCTCGCCTGCTTTAGCTTGTCCAGCGTTGAGGGTATAAATTTCTGTCCGCCAAAACCTGGATTAACTGACATCAGTAATAGCATATCTAACCTGTCGAGCGCCCAGTCCGTTACATCCAACCCTGTAGCTGGATTTAGAACAAGACCTGCTTTACAGCCCAAATCTCGAACTAACTGCAGGGATCGATCAACATGCTGAGAGGCCTCGGGATGAAAGGTAATATAGCTAGCACCCGCATCGGCAAACATACGAATTAGATCATCCACCGGCTGTACCATTAGATGTACATCAATTGGCGCCATGACACCATAATCCCTAAGCGCTTTACACACCATAGGGCCAATCGTTAAGTTTGGCACATAATGGTTATCCATGACATCAAAATGCACTATATCGGCACCTGCCTCTAGTACGTTTTCGACCTCTTCGCCCAAACGAGCAAAGTCGGCTGCTAATATAGATGGAGCAATTAGATAATCTGTCATAAAACACCCATTTAAACGGAAGACGTAATAATGCTAGAGAATGGTTTTAGGTGCAAATGATTTGAGGGTAAATTTAAGTAGATAGGCTTAGTCGCGACTCAATAATCTGACCCAGCGCTATAATTATGTTATCTAACTATGTCACAATAAACCTTATTATTTATTTTGGCGGGTTTTTGGATTATGGAAAAATCTTTGGGGGTCGTAATGGATCCTATTCAGTCTATAAACTTCTATAAAGATACTACCCTTAGTATTTTACTTGCGGCACAAAATCAAGGCTTTAAGCTTTTCTATATGGAGCAAAAGGACTTATTTTTGGAAAATGGCGCGCCTTTTGCCGAGGTGCGCCCGCTGCGAGTATTTGATAACCCTGACTGCTGGTATGAGCTTGATAATCGAAGCGCAGTACCCTTAAATGAGTTAAACGCTGTGTTAATGCGCAAAGATCCGCCGTTTGATAGTGAATATATTTACTCCACTTATATCCTAGAAGCAGCTGAAAAACGTGGCACCTTGGTTGTTAACAAACCACAGAGTCTTCGCGACTGTAATGAAAAGGTATTTGCTACTGAGTTTCCCCAATGCACTCCGCCCCTGATGGTGAGTCGAAGCCTAAAGCGCCTAAAAGCTTTTTTACAGGAGCATCAAGAAGTAGTCTATAAGCCCCTTGACGGCATGGGCGGAACCTCAATTTTTCGCGTAAAATCCGGTGATCAAAATCTTAATGTAATCTTGGAAAATCTTACCCAGTACGGCAATGAAACTATTATGGCGCAGAAGTATTTGCCAGAAATTTCTGATGGCGACAAGCGTGTTCTGATTGTGGATGGCGAGGTAATTCCCTTTTGTCTGGCGAGGATTCCATCTGCCAACGATTTTCGCGGCAATCTGGCTGCCGGCGGTCAGGGTGAGGTAAGGCCTTTATCGGACAGGGATCAGTGGATCGCTGAACAGGTGGCCCCCGCATTGGTTGAGCGCGGCCTATTATTTGCTGGGCTAGACATTATTGGTGATTATCTCACCGAAATTAATGTGACTAGCCCGACCTGCGTGCAAGAAATTGATAAAGCGCAAAATACCGAGATTGGCGATAAATTAATTGCAGCTATTAGTCGCCGCCTTAACTAATCAAACCACCAAACAATTGACTTTAGCTTGTTTTTCTTGGAAACAGGCCTCATATTGTTAACCATGGGATCATCTTTGAAAAAAATCATCAACAGCCTTAAAAATCATTTCCTTGTGGCAATGCCCGGACTGCATGATGAAAACTTTTCTGGCAGCGTAGTCTACATTTGCGAGCACAATACAGAGGGCGCTATGGGGCTAATTATTAACCAACAATTAGATATACCCGCAAAAGCTGTTTTTGACCGACTTGACCTTGAACATAAAAGTGACCAAGGGGGTGACTTGATTTTTGATGGCGGCCCCATGCAACAGGATCGCGGATTTATTTTGCACAGCACCAGCGAGAAAAAGTGGGAATCCACTATTCATATTGGTGGGGATGTTAGTTTATCTACATCAAAAGATATTCTCGGCGATATCGCCCTAGGGAGCGGCCCAAAAGATTCGCTTATCACTTTGGGTTACTCTAGCTGGGAGGGCGGACAGCTAGAGAAAGAATTACAAGAAAATAGCTGGCTTACCATCCCCGCTGATTCATCCATTATTTTTAATACCGACTGCGCCCAACGAGCGCATGCCGCCGCCTTATCCATCGGCTTAAATTTAGATGCCCTAGCCCCAGACTCCGGACATGCCTGATTTTAAAAAACACCAAACCCTTATGGCTTTTGATTATGGGCTGCGACAGATTGGCGTGGCGCATGGCCAAACTCTGACATCAAGTGCCGAGGGCATAGGTATCTTAAAAGCATCTGATGGCGCTCCCAACTGGGATCAGGTGTATGCATTACTCAATGAGTGGAAACCCGGCTTACTCTTGGTGGGATTGCCTCTTAATATGGACGGTAGCGAGAGCGAACTAAGTCGCCTAGCTAGAAAATTTGCTCGTAGATTGCATGGTCGCTTCAATTTAGACGTGCTAATGGTTGACGAGCGCCTAACCAGCCAAGACGCTAAGTCATCATTGAGAGAGGCAGGCTCTAGCAGAGAAGGCGGCAAAGTTGATTTAACTAAAATCGATCATCTTGCCGCCGCCCTTATTTTACAAAGCTGGCTAGATCAGCCAAGCCTAGGCCAAAAGCCCTAGCTCGCCCAGCGGGATGTCACGTTTGACGATGTCAGATCGCGACTTACAACCCCTTTCCCCACCAGCCTGCTAAGACTTTGATCCATGGTCGTCATTCCCGATGCCGCTCCGGTTTGAAGCGCAGAATAAATTTCAGCCACACGATCACTGCGGATCAAGTTTTTGATAGCAGATGTTGTCACCATTATCTCACTAGCGACAACACGACCACCACTTTTGCGCCTTAGTAGCGTTTGGGAGGCCACTGCCTGTAATGATTCTGCAAGCATAGAGCGCACTAACTGCCTTTCTTCAGCGGGAAACATATCAATAATGCGGTTTATCGAAGCGGCGGCACCGGCCGTATGCAGTGTTGCCAGAACTAAATGCCCTGTCTCAGCGGCCGCAAGGGCCATTCTGACCGTTTCTAGGTCGCGCATTTCGCCAACCATAATCACATCTGGATCCTCACGCATCGCAGATCGTAAGGCGCGATCAAAACTACTGACATCTCGGCCTATTTGGCGCTGATTAACTACGCTTTTACTGCTTGAATGAACATACTCAATCGGATCTTCAAGAGTGACGATATGTTTGCGACTAGAATCGTTAATATGCTTAATCATTGCTGCCAATGTGGTCGATTTACCAGAACCAGATGCTCCAGTAATCAGAACCAAGCCACGGGGTTTTCCTGTTATTTTTTGATAAATCCCACCTAAGCCAAGCTCAGATAGGGTGGGTATAGCAAGAGGAATAGCCCGAAATACTGCCGTTATACCACGGTGCTGTTTAAAAATATTAACTCTAAAACGAGCGCGCTTGGATAATTCCCAAGCAAGATCTATTTCAGAATTTTTTTCAAATAATCCAACCTGCCTATCGCTCATAAGCCCATAGACCAGGCGCTTAATTTGTGGCTGCTCAAGGGGTGGCAGTGATGTTGCTTGCATTTCGCCATCAATTCGCAAAATGGGCGGCAAGCCTGTGGAGAGATGTAGATCTGAGGCCCCTGCTTCAAGGGTTATTTCGAGTAAATTTGAGATTTCCATAATGATTTCCAATCCTTTGAATTATTAGTATATGACAATTGTTACAAAGTTATTGCTGATCGCCTATAAGGTCGTCAAAATACTCCATGTGATACCGTTGCGACCACGATAACAATATATTTAATATAGCATAATAAAATGCAGGCAAATTAATATCGTATTTTTCCATACCAATGTAGACTTAACCCTATGGGAATCATTGAAAAAAACATTTCTGCAGTGATGGCGCGAATTGAACATTCCGCAGCTAAAGCAGCGCGCGATCCACAGACTTTGCAGCTTTTAGCTGTCAGCAAAACCCGTAGTGAAGAAGACATTCAACTCGCTTTTTCTGAGGGTCTAAATGCATTTGGTGAAAACTATTTGCAGGAAGCGCTCAATAAAATAAAGGGCTTGGCATCAATCTCCGCCGAGTGGCACTTTATTGGCCCGCTTCAATCTAATAAAACCAAACAGGTGGCTGAAAATTTTAGCTGGGTTCATACTGTAGATAGATTAAAAATTGCCAAACGCTTAAATGATCAAAGACCTGAAAGCTTAGGCCCATTAAATATCTGCCTGCAGATTAACATTGATAATGAGCCAAGCAAGTCAGGTCTTATGCCTGATCAAGCCTGTGATTTAGCCCAGTCGATCAGCGAACTGCCGAACCTGTGCTTACGCGGACTTATGGCAATCCCTATGGCGCGCCATGATATAGATAGCCAGCGTCGACCATTTCGCGACCTGCGCTTGCTGAAAGAAGAAATTAATCGACAGCTGGACAATTCTCAAAAACTAGATACTCTCTCAATGGGAATGTCTGGAGATATCGAAGCAGCTGTCCTTGAAGGGGCCACCATCTTGCGCGTGGGTACAGATATTTTTGGGCCAAGAACTGGCAAAGCCACATTATGAGGAATTTAAAATACCATGAGTAAAATAGTCTTTATCGGCGGCGGCAATATGGCATCATGTCTTATTGGCGGCATGCTAGCCAATGGATTTTCCAGCCAAGACATTATGGTCAGCGAGCCTAATGAGGCCTCACGCCAGCGAATTGCATCGACTCATGGAATCTTAACGACCAAAGACAATATAGCCGCTGTTTCTCAAGCAGATATTGTGGTGTTGGCTGTTAAGCCACAAATTTTGGGGACGGTCGCATCACCCCTTGCTGCCGCTCTAGGCCATGGGCCTATTGTGGTTTCAATTGCTGCAGGCATTCCGGTAAGTGCACTGCAAAACTGGCTGGGTCAAACATTAAAAATAGTCCGAGCCATGCCCAATACGCCGGCTATGGTACAGTCTGGCGCCACCGGCCTGTTTGCCAGTCAATCACTTAGTGCAGACCAACAATCCATCATTGAAAATATATTTACAGCTGTAGGCTATGCCTGCTGGGTTGATCAGGAGTCGCAAATAGATGCTGTGACTGCGGTGTCCGGAAGTGGTCCTGCCTACTTTTTCTTAATCTATGAAGCTATGCTAAAAGTGGCTCAAGAGTTAGGTCTTGATAACCAAACATCCTCTCAGCTAACCCTGCATACGGCCTTGGGCGCTGCACGTTTAGCTCTAGCATCTGATAAGACCCCAGAAGAGCTTCGCCAACAAGTAACATCACCAGGGGGAACGACTCAAGCGGCAATCGAATCGTTCCAATCTCAAGATCTGGAGAATGTTTTTCGTGTAGCAATGACTGGCGCATTAGACCGTGCCAAAGAAATGTCTGATGATTTTTCAGGCTAATCTCGTCCACACTGGCTGGCTAAGCCCTCAACGACCTAATTGAGTTTTTGACTATGAATGAAACAGTAATTTTTATTTTAAAGTATGCCACAGACATCATTGCCACCCTGCTTTTGATTCGGTTTTTACTTCAACTAACACAGGCTGATTTTTATAACCCCGTTTCTCAGGGCATACTTAAGATCTGCACGCCGATTGTTGCACCACTACAAAGGCTAATGCCAACTATGGGGCGCTTTAATCTGGCCGTATTGACGGCTGCCATTTTGGTTAAGTGGAGCTTTTTTATCCTGATAGCAGCGGCAAATGGATTGCTTTCAGTGGGGATTTTTGCATTTTTAGCGCTGGCAGCGTTCGAACTATTGCGCACATTGATAACAATTTATTTTTACGGCGTATTTATCTTGGTTATTTTCAGCTGGGTCGGCACGCCACCCCATCCCGCTGCACGCCTAGTTGGTCAGGTAATTTTGCCCTACACCAATTTTTTTAGACGGTTTATTCCGCCTCTTGGCATGATTGATATATCACCTATGGTTGCGATTTTTACACTGATGATCATTCGCGCGCAAATCCTTCCTATCATTGCTATGCAAATTCGGCCGCTACTCATGTAGCAGCCGATATTGGTTTCTAATCAGGGGGCTGGATCTGGATAACAATTATGAACAGCCTCTATCTCTGCCATCACTTCATCACTCAAAGTTAACTCGACTGCATCAATATTTTCTTTTAATTGCTGCATAGTTGTCGCTCCGATAAGACAGCTGGCAACAAATGGCTGCTGACATACAAACGCCAATGACATTTGAGCAAGACTTATACCCTGTTGACTGGCAATCTCTGCATAGGCTTCGGTAGCCGCTAGGGACTGGGGGCTATCATAGCGAGTAAAGCGGTCAAACAGCGTAAGTCTTGCACCAGAGGGTTTTTGCCCCGCTAAATATTTTCCGCTCAAGACGCCAAACGCCATAGGCGAATAAGCCAGCAATCCAACATTTTCCCTTATGGACATCTCGGCAAGACCAGTTTCAAATTGGCGATTTAATAAATTATAAACATTTTGAATACTGGCTACTGTAGGCAGTCCATAATCAGCGGCAAGACGCAGGTATTCCATAGTGCCCCATGGCGTTTCATTGGAAATTCCAATCTGCTTGACTAGCCCCTCATCGACTAACTCAGATAGTGCTCGCAGGGTTTCTTCTATAGCTATACCATCGCCATCTGGGTTATGGCGATAGCCTCGAGCGCCAAAATAGTTGGTGGCACGCTCTGGCCAGTGCACCTGATAAAGATCAATATAGTCTGTTTGCATTCGCTCTAGCGAGCCTTCTATAGCTCGGCGTATATGGTCTCTACTCAGGCGCGCGCCATCACGAATATGTGCAAGTGCTGAATTTTTTTGATCTGCACGACCGGTTACCTTGGTCGCCAAAATTATATCCGCACGCTTGCCTGTTTGCGCAAGCCACTCCCCCACGCAGCGCTCCGTTGCGCCAACTGTTTTGGCGCGAGGCGGCACTGGGTACATTTCCGCTACATCAAACAAATTGACCCCTCTAGAAAGGGCGTAATCCATTTGCTCACAGGCCTGCTGAAGGTTGTTTTGCTCTCCCCATGTCATGGTCCCCAAGCCAATTAATGGCACCCGCAAACCTGTTTTACCCAGTGATCGATATTCCATATTACCTTCTCGCTAATCAATTCAATTTAAGTCAAATCGCTCGACCATATCAGGTATAGTAGTAAAAATCAGCGACTAAACACCATGACTTTACGGGTATTTAATGTATATAAACAATACTTTGAACCTATACTATTGCTTAAACGTCTAGGCACTCTTAGACTTGTAAGCCAACATTTAAATAAATTTGCCTATGTCATTAGAAACATCGGATAAACAAAAAGATCTCAGCGAATCAGTAGGCTGGGTTAAACCCCAAAAGGTACTGATAGAGCAGCCGCTCAAGCTAGCCTGTGGTGTTGTTTTGCCAAGCCATACGCTGGTGTACGAGACCTACGGTAAGCTAAACAAAGAATGTAGCAATGCGATTCTTATCTGCCATGCGCTTAGCGGAAATCACCATGCGGCTGGGTTTTATAAAGAAGATCCCAAGCCCGGCTGGTGGGATCAATATATTGGCCCGGGAAAGCCTATCGACAGCAATCGCTTTTTTATTGTTTGTGTCAACAATATCGGCAGTTGCTTTGGTAGCACTGGACCAGCCTCAGACAATCCTGACACAGGCAAACCCTTCGGCGCGAATTTTCCCCCTTTAAGAGCAAGAGATTGGGTAGAGTCTCAGCGACTTTTAATGGCGCACCTCAATATTGACTGCTGGGCCGCGGTAGTAGGTGGCAGTCTTGGCGGCATGCAGGCTATGCGCTGGTCCCTAGAGCACCCAGATAAGTTGCAACATGCCGTGGTTATCGCCTCTTCCATGAAGCTAACCGCCCAAAATATAGCGTTTAATGAAATTGCTCGAAAGGCAATTAAATCTGATGCTGATTTTTGCGATGGCAACTACTTACAGGAAAATAAAATTCCCCATCGCGGCCTAGCGCTAGCTCGCATGATTGGTCATGTTACCTATTTGTCCGATGAATTAATGGGGCAAAAATTTGGCCGTGACTTAAAAGCAGGCGACCTGCTACAGGGCAAAACGGAGCCGGTTGAATTTCAAATTGAAAGTTATTTAAATTATCAGGGCGATAAATTTTCTGATTTTTTTGATGCTAACTCATATATTCTTATTACTAAAATGCTCGATTATTTCGATCTTGCAAGAGAGTATAACCATGATCCTGTTGCAGCATTTAGACATGCTAAATGTAAGTTCTTGGTTGTTTCTTTTAGTAGTGACTGGCGCTTTTCGCCTGCTAGATCCAGAGAAATCACGGATGCATTAATAGCCGCAGGCAAAGATGTATCCTATATCGCTATTGACTCAGATCATGGGCATGACGCCTTTTTGTTGCCTAATCAACGCTATCAAGAGGCGCTTGGCGGCTATTTAAGTAGGCTGGCCGATCAACTTGAGGGTGTCCAATGAACCATAATATTGACTTTATTGAGCAATGGATTGAGCCGGGATCGCGCGTTTTAGATGTAGGTTGCGGTGATGGCGCCTTATTGGCTAGCTTGAGAGATCAGCGCAAGGTTCTAGGCTATGGGCTAGAAATTGACCCTAAATCCATTGGTAGCTGCCTTGAGAAAGGCGTGAATGTTATTGAACATGACCTTAACAAAGGTTTGAAAAATTTTGCCGACCAGAGCTTTGATACTGTTTTGATGACCCATACGCTGCAAGCACTTCGTTATCCTCATTTGGTTTTAGATGAAATTTTGCGCATTGGCGGCAAAGGTATTGTCACATTTCCTAATTTTGGCAATTGGCGCACCAGAGCTTATCTAAGCCTTCGCGGAAGGATGCCGGTGACTAAGCAGTTAGCTTACCAGTGGTATGACACCCCCAATATTCACTTTTTTACCTACGCAGATTTTGAAGCTTTGTGTAAAGAAAGGAATATAAATATTCTTCACCGCCAATTTTTGACTCATGGCTTTCCTGATAGATTACTTAAATCAGTTTGGCCAAACCTATTTACTGAAACAGCGGTATATCATTTAAGCCGCTAACCAAAATACCCAATCTGGGAGAGCCTCCAATGAAGTACCTTATAGTGCTATCTATGCTTTTAGCCTCAATGGCAATATCAGAGCCTGTGAAGCAAAGTCATTATAAACAGCATGGCGACACTAAAATTTTCTACAGTGCTTTTGATAGTTCCTTTATAGCGCCTGAAGTGGCCGCTGCCTACGATTTTGTCCGCGGAAAAGATAGGGGTTTGGTCAATATTGCCGTCGTTAAAACACTGGGGCAGGGTGAGCCTGCTAAAATTTCTGGTCAGGTATTGAATATTTTTCAACAATCGCAGCAACTTGAATTTATTCGAATTAAAGAACAAAACAGTACTTATTACTTAGCGCCTTTTGAATTTGAGAACGAAGATCATTTAACGTTCAAAATCACCGTGGATAGTCAGAGCAAACAAGGCCCCTATAGCTTTAAATTTCAAAAAAAAATGTATCACAACTGACCATAACCTGATGAGAATTCCATCGTGACAGACATAAAAGATTGGGTGCTAGCTAGCGCCAATAAAGGCAAAATTAGAGAACTACAAGATATGTTAGGCGGGCTGGGAATCAATATAATTCCTCAGCAGGATCTCGGCATTGAAGATGCTGAGGAAACCGGTCTTACCTTTGTCGAGAATGCTATATTAAAAGCGCGGCATGCCGCCGAAAAATCTGGTCTTCCCGCTATTGCAGATGACTCTGGCCTTGAAGTTGATTATTTAAAGGGTGCACCAGGTATTTATTCAGCGCGCTTTTCTGGTCAAGGCGCAACCGATCAAAGTAATCTCGATAAATTGATGTCAGAAATGCAGGGGGTGCCGGCTAATAGGCGCAGCGCCAGATATCAAACAGTGATTGCAGTTATGGCCCATGCTACTGACCCCACACCCATTATTTGCCAGGGCACCTGGGAAGGCGAAATCACCTTCGAAGAAAAAGGCACCGAAGGGTTTGGTTATGACCCCGTCTTTAAGCCTGCGGATACAGATTGCCATGCTGCAGAACTAGAAAAATCGGTTAAAAACACCATTAGCCATCGCGGTAAAGCCATTAATCAACTGCTCGAAAAACTTAAGCAACAAACTCTATAATGTTGGAGCTACCCCCCTTATCCCTGTATGTTCATATTCCATGGTGTGTTAGAAAATGCCCCTATTGTGACTTTAACTCCCACGAAAGTGCGGATAAAATACCGGAAAATGCGTACTTAGATAGACTTATCAAAGATCTTAAAAATGATCTGCCTTGGGCGCAAAATAGAAAACTTCGCTCTATCTTCTTTGGCGGCGGTACCCCCAGTCTTTTTTCAGCCCGCGCAATAGAACAGATTATTCAGCGCGCTGAAGCATTGATTGGCTTTGAAGATGACATAGAAATCACCCTAGAAGCCAATCCAGGCACAGCCGAGCAGCAAAAATTTGCCGACTTTAAATCAGCGGGGGTCAACCGCCTTTCCTTGGGCGTGCAAAGCTTTAATAATGATCACCTAAGTGCGCTAGGCCGCATCCATGATGGGGATAATGCCCGCCGCGCAATTGAAATGGCGCAAAATTCAGGCTTTGATCGCCTTAATGTCGACCTCATGCACGGACTACCCAATCAAACACGAGCACAGGCAATAACCGACTTAGAAACTGCCATTAACACAGGTACAACCCATATATCTTGGTATCAGCTGACCATCGAACCCAATACGGCCTTTTACTCCAAACCCCCTATTTTGCCGGTTGAGGATCAGCTTGCGGATATACAGGATCTAGGCCAGCAAACACTGGCTGATGCAGGCTTTGAACAGTATGAAATATCCGCTTTCGCCCGCAATGCTGAGCACTGCAATCACAATATCAACTATTGGCAGTTTGGCGACTATATAGGCATTGGAGCAGGCGCCCATGGCAAGATAACCCTGCCTGACCAGAACAAAATTATTCGCACCGCGAAAACACGGCAACCCGACCATTACCTCAACCATGAAGTGACAGCGCGTGCCGCCAATACGCCCATTGCTGAAGATCAGCTTGCACTGGAATTCATGATGAATGGACTACGCCTTACCTCTGGTGTGACCGAAGATTTATTGACCGCCCGGACAGGCCTGTTAGCTGATCAGATTCGACCTAAGATTGATCGACTTCAGCAGGAGGGATTTTTGAAACCTCAATCCTCCAAGTATTGCACCACTAATCTGGGCATGCGTTTTCTCGACACTATACTGCAGCGCTTTTCTTAATTTCTCACTTATGAGGACATTCTTTTTTTGCTATAATTGTCTGAAATTAATAAAAAATTATTTTTATCTTGGATATCAAAAACTCGCACAATTCAGTTCCTGCTGAGACTGCTCGCTTATTGCGGAGGGCTACTTACGCCTCTGTTAGTGTTGCGGTGTTTCTGATTGCTGTAAAACTAATTGCCTGGGGTCGCTCCGACTCCGTTAGTCTTTTAGCCACTCTGGTAGATTCCGTATTAGATGCATTCGCCTCAATTATTAATTTAATAGCGGTCAGGCACGCGCTGACGCCGGCAGATAAGGAGCACAGATTTGGTCATGGTAAAGCCGAGGCCCTTGCTGGATTAAGCCAATCCCTGTTTATCTCTGGATCCTCATTATTCCTGTTGCTCGAGGCTGGTCAGACATTTTTCAATCCTACAGAAATCAAACATCCAGTTGCCGGCATTGCGGTAATGGTTGTTTCAATTGTTGTGACGCTTATTTTAGTGAGTTTTCAGCATTATGTGATTAGAAAAACCCAGTCTGTCGCCATTCGTGCCGATGCCCTGCACTATAAGTCTGATATTCTTATGAATGCCGCTGTAATTCTTGCTCTGTGGCTCTCGACTATAGGCTTGAATCTGTTTGACCCCATTATTGGCGGAATCATTGCCTGCTATATTCTTTACAGTGCTTGGAGTATTGCGAGCATTTCTTTAGATCAATTAATGGATCGAGAGCTAACCGATGAGGAACGAGCAGCCATTGAAAGCATCGTACTATCCCATTCACAGGCAAGGGGTATGCATGATCTAAGGACACGACATTCAGGCACCATGACGTTTATTCAGTTTCATCTGGAGTTGGAAGATGATCTGTTATTTATTCAAGCTCACAATGTGTCAGATGAAGTAGAAAATGCGCTTTTAAAAGCATACCCCGGATCTGAAATTATTATTCACATAGATCCCGCGTCGGTTGTCGGTAAAGAAACAGTCGCAACATTTGAATAATCTGTTACAAATTTATAGCGTAAAATAGAAAGTATTAATTGGTGCTGGATTGGCCTGATGATATTATAGCCGTCTAAACAAAAATGATTAACACCTGTTTTTTTGGAGAAATTCCCAATGAGTGACTCAATTGTCCATGTAACCGATGCCAGCTTTGATGCTGACGTACTTCAATCCGAATTACCAACACTGGTTGATTTTTGGGCACCTTGGTGCGGCCCATGCAAAATGATTGCACCTATACTTGATGAGCTAGCCATTGAATACGCAGGCAAAATTAAAGTGTGTAAAGTTGATGTAGATAGTAGCCCCGAGAGCGCTGCTAAATTTAATGTACGTGGAATTCCTACTCTTTTGGTATTTAAAAATGGTGCTGTTGAGGCCACTAAAGTGGGCGCCCTTTCCAAAGGACAATTAACAGCGTTTGTAGATAGCCTAATTTAAGCTTCTTGCGGCCCCAGTGGGGCCGCAAAATTCAGCTTGCGTTTATAACCACAACCCTTTAGTCTTACATACGTCCCTATTCGAAGATCTAATTAGCACGCTAAAAAAACAAGTGCTAACTGCGACAGTAGACTACACTCAAACAAAACCAACCCTTGGCCATAGGTCAAGACAATAATTTCTCCGAACTACATATACCCTAAGAACATCCTATGAATCTATCAGAGCTAAAGCAAAAACCAATTGACGAACTTCTAGAAATGACTGCCTCAATGGGGCTGGACAATCTAGCGCGATCCCGCAAACAAGATATTATCTTTGCCCTTCTAAAGCGTCACGCTAAAAGCGGAGAAGATATTTACGGCGATGGTGTATTAGAAATTTTACCCGATGGCTTTGGATTTTTGCGCTCTGCAGGTGCTTCTTATCTAGCGGGCCCAGATGACATCTATGTCTCTCCAAGCCAGATTAGGCGCTTTAATCTGCGCACTGGTGACCGTATCGCCGGAAAAATACGCCCGCCTAAGGATGGCGAGCGTTATTTTGCCATGCTTAAAGTCGATGAAATTAATTTTGACGCGCCAGAAAATGCACGCAATAAAATTTTGTTCGAAAACCTAACGCCTCTTTTTCCAGATGAACCACTGCTGCTTGAAGCCGGTAACGGCTCCACAGAAGATCTCACTGGTCGCGTCATTGATTTGGTGTCACCTATAGGTAAAGGCCAGCGAGGATTGATTGTTGCTCCGCCTAAAGCGGGCAAAACAATTATGATGCAGAATATTGCGCAGTCCATTATTCGCAACAACCCAGAGTGCTACATCATTGTTCTGCTTATTGATGAGCGCCCTGAAGAAGTAACCGAAATGCAGCGCACCGTTCGCGGCGAAGTGATTGCTTCCACCTTTGATGAGCCACCCAATCGCCATGTTCAGGTTGCTGAAATGGTCATTGAAAAAGCCAAGCGCCTCGTAGAGCATAAAAAAGATGTGGTTATCTTGCTTGACTCGATTACTCGCCTAGCCAGAGCTTATAACACGGTGATCCCATCGTCAGGTAAGGTTCTAACCGGTGGTGTTGATGCCCACGCATTGGAAAAACCCAAACGTTTCTTTGGTGCTGCACGTAACATTGAAAACGGTGGCAGCCTCAGCATTATTGCCACCGCTTTGGTTGATACCGGCTCAAAAATGGATGAAGTTATTTACGAAGAATTTAAGGGCACAGGTAACTTGGAGCTAATCCTTGACCGTAAGATCGCTGAAAAACGTGTTTACCCTGCTATTAACATTCGTCGCTCTGGAACTCGTCGTGAAGACTTACTAATGGACGAAACAGAACTTCAACGCGTTTGGATTTTGCGCAAACTTCTTCATGATATGGAAGATCTGCCCGCTATCGAATTTATGATAGAAAAATTAAAAGGTTTCAAAAGCAACGGTGAATTTTTTGGTGCGATGAAACGTAAATAGTTGTCACACAGTTACCCATGTACTGACAATATTTGAGCCAGCCCCATGAAACATTCTGATTTACGCAGTTTTATCTCATTCCTTGAACAGCAGGGTGAGCTGATCCGTATCTCACAAGAAGTAGATCCCAACCTTGAAATGACCGAAATCAGCGATCGGACATTACGCGCTAAGGGCCCTGCTCTACTATTTGAAAACCCCAAGGGCTATTCAATGCCTGTTCTATGCAACCTATTTGGCACGCCAAAAAGAGTCGCCATGGGCATGGGCCAAGAATCCGTCGCGGCTTTGCGCGATGTAGGTGAGTTATTGGCTTTTTTAAAGCAACCCGAACCACCAAAAAATCTTCGCGACCTTTGGGATAAGCGCCATGACTTTAAACAGGTACTTAATATGCCTGTTAAATCTGTAAAAAAAGCGTCTTGCCAAGAAGTCGTTCTTGAGGGAGACCAAGTAGATTTAAGCCAGATACCTATTCAAACTTGCTGGCCTGGGGATGCCGCACCATTAATCACATGGCCACTAGTGATTACTCGCGGACCTGACAAGGAGCGCCAAAATCTAGGCATCTATCGCATGCAAAAGCTGGCTAAAAATAAGCTTATTATGCGCTGGCTAGCCCACCGCGGCGGGGCCTTAGACTATCGCGACTGGCAAATAAAAAATCCGGGTAAACCCTATCCTGTAGCCATTGCGCTTGGCGCAGATCCAGCGACCACCCTTGGCGCAGTGACTCCAGTTCCAGACAGCCTATCTGAATACGCTTTTGCCGGTCTTTTGCGCGGCGAAAAAACCTCTGTTGCTAAATGCATCGGCAGCGACTTACAAGTACCAGCTACAGCTGAAATTATTCTTGAGGGCTACCTACAGCCAGGGGAAGAAGCTGATGAGGGTCCATTTGGCGATCACACCGGCTATTACAACGAGGTTGAACGCTTTCCAGTATTAACCGTTGAGCGAATAACCCATCGCAAAGATCCTATTTATCACAGCACCTATACGGGTCGCCCGCCAGATGAGCCCGCCATTTTAGGCGTGGCCCTAAACGAAGTGTTTGTGCCAATTTTGCAGAAGCAGTTTCCTGAAATTACCGACTTCTACCTTCCCGCCGAGGGCTGTTCATACCGAATGGCAGTGGTAAGTATGAAAAAACAATTTCCGGGACACGCCAAGCGCGTAATGATGGGCGTCTGGTCATTTTTGCGCCAATTTATGTACACCAAATTTATTATAGTTACCGACGAAGATATAAATATTCGCAACTGGGAGGATGTGATCTGGGCGATTACTACCCGAATGGACCCTGCCAGAGATACAGTAATGATCGATAATACACCGATAGACTACCTCGATTTTGCCTCTCCAGTATCTGGCCTAGGCTCAAAGATGGGACTGGATGCAACCAATAAAATGCCCGGCGAAACTAACCGCGAATGGGGAGCCCCCATAGAGATGGATTCTGAGGTTAAACTACGAATTGATAAGCTTTGGCGTGAATTGGGCATCTCTGATGCTAAACAGCCATAACAGGTAACCTCAACGGCATTCCCCGCCCCCTAATTTTGAAAAATTGCTTTTAAGCTTGCATAGCGCGGACTAGAAGATTAAGTTATCTGGATTCAGACATTATTGTCTCAGGGGCCGCAAGTGAATAATAACAAAGGTCAGTTCTATCTATTTTCTAAACGTCGTTTTTTGCCGTTTTTTATTACCCAATTTCTTGGGGCGCTAAACGACAACCTTTTTAAAAATGCCTTGATGGTTATCGTGGTTAGTACCGCCGTTGCATCTTCTGATAACACTACAAATTTCATTACCAACCTTGCGGCAGGCCTATTTATATTGCCCTTCTTCTTATTTTCAACCATGGCGGGCCGTCTTGCCGATAGCTTCGATAAAGCTTACTTAATTCGACGCATTAAATTTGCAGAAATAATCCTGATGCTCCTCGGCTGTTTTTCCCTATGGCTGGCTAATATACATCTTATGCTGGCAATACTATTTTTACTGGGCGTTCAATCTGCATTCTTTGGCCCAATAAAATATGCCATTATTCCTCAACATGTTGAGGATAACGAATTGCTGGCGGCCAATGCTCAGGTGGGAATGGGCACTTTTGTGTCTATCCTACTAGGCACTTTGATTGGCGGCTGGCTAGTCACTGGCCCGCAGGGACCAATGCAGTTGGGGGCACTGATTATTTTGGTAGCCATTGTCGGCTGGCTTAGCAGCTGCCAGATACCCAATGCTCCCCCCGAAAAAGCAACCACTGACGATAAAGTATCATTTAATCAAATTCGAGAAACTGTTTTTAATTACAGGCTCGCTAAACAAAATAAAACGGTTCTCTACTGCATTTTTTCCAGCTCTTGGTTTTGGCTTTATGGGGCCTGTTTTTTAACGCAGGTACCTAATTTTTCAGTGACTATTTTAGGTGGCGACCCAAAACTTATTTCAATTTTATTAGGCTCATTTATTATTGGTGTTGCCATAGGTTCTCTATGTTGTAACTGGCTATCACGAGGACGAGTTGAACCAGGCTTAGTCCCCGTTGGTACCTTAGGCCTTAGCCTATTCGCAATAGATTTATTTTTTTCCTCAACCTCCTATGCGGCCATCAATACCGCTGGAGAAATCATTTTGCCCTTGGAATTTATAACCATGGCCTCAGGCCTAAGAATACTGATTGATTTGCTTTTTATCGGCCTATTTGGCGGTTTATTTATTGTGCCAATTTACGCCATGATCCAACGCAATACCAATGGCGCGACCCGAGCTAGAGTGTTATCCGTAAACAATATTTTTAATGCTTTATTCATGGTGTCTGGCAGTCTTTTGGGTATGCTTTTTTTAAGCCGGCTAGGCTGGAGCATACCGCAATTCTTTTTACTTCTAGCGCTTTTAAATCTCGCCTTTATGGGAATTATTTTTTATCTTGAGCCAGTTTTTATGAGAGGATTGAAGCACTGGGCAAATCTAAAGCAATCTGAGAATAGTCATCATTGAGCGCTTTAGGCTCAATATTTCAGTTAACGATAAAACAATAATTACCTTTTTTTCATTACAGCGTATGGGTTAAACTACCCGTTAATTCAACGCTTCTATCACGGCTATTACATGGTTAGATATATCTTACAACTGTCCGATGGTCGCTACCTTGGCAAAGATTTAATGTGGACTTCTGACATCAAAAATACCCCGCTATTTCAATCAGAACACCAAGATATTGCTCTCAATAAGTTAATAGAGCTAAATGCTAAGGATATTAGCCTCAGAGCTAAGGTAACCTCCTGCGAAATTGATAGCAAAGGTCATGTTATTGTTCCTGAACCCTCCTCTAGTGCAGCCTAATTGAGATATTATGCTGTCTTTAAATGATCGTTTGGCACTATTTGATAACCCTCAAAAAATTGCACTTTTACGCGGTATTGTTAGGGGCATTGAGAAAGAAAGCCTTCGGGTTTCACCTAACGGACATATTGCAAATACCGCGCACCCAAAAACTCTGGGCTCAGCGCTTACTCATCCATCAATAACCACAGATTATTCTGAGGCACTTTTAGAGTTTATTACTGCGCCATCTTGCTCGATTGAAAAGGTGCTTAAAGAGCTTGATGATATCCATCGATTCACCTATCGACAAATAGGCGAAGAGCTTCTATGGGTAAGCAGCATGCCCTGCCAGCTAGGCCCTGATAATGAAATTCCAATAGCTAAGTATGGATCTTCTAATATAGGGCAAATGAAACAGGTTTATCGATTAGGTCTAGGCCACAGATACGGCCGAGCGATGCAAACTATTGCGGGTATTCACTATAATTTTTCTGTGCCAGATGAACTTTGGCTCGAACTACAAAAGCAACAACAAAATACTCAAGTATTGCGGGACTTTAAATCTGAAGGATACTTTCACTTAATCCGTAATTTTCGCCGCTATGCCTGGTTGCTACTTTATCTTTTAGGATCAGCACCGGCCGTCTGCAGAAGCTTTGTCGCTAATCGCGACCATCGCTTAAGCCTCGTGGGACAAGATAGTCACAGCCTATATCAGCCTTATGCGACCTCATTGCGAATGGGCGACCTAGGCTATCAAAGTCAGGTACAGAGCGCTGTGGATATCTCCTATAACAGCCTAGAGCAGTATGTAATATCTCTTCGCGGCGCACTGGCCAAACCCTATCAAGCCTATGATGACATTGGGCTTAAAGATGAGCAGGGCCATTATCAGCAACTCAATACGCATCTTTTACAAATTGAGAATGAATTTTACAGTGCTATTCGACCCAAGCGCACCGCAACGTCAGATGAAACGCCTCTCCAGGCATTAGAGCACCGAGGCGTTGAATATATTGAGGTTCGCTGCCTAGATGTAAATCCTCTGATCGCTTGCGGCATTGATGCTCAAACCATGCGCTTCTTAGATACTTTCCTTCTATTTTGCCTGCTGTCTGAAAGCCCGCAAACCAGTAGCGCTGAATCTTTAGACTTATCAGAAAATATGCTACGTACTGTATATCAGGGACGAGATTCCGCGCTTATTCTTCGTCGCAATCAAACGGATGTTAGGCTCAGAGACTGGGGCGCTGAACTGCTAGCGCAAATGCAGCCAGTGGCTGAACAATTAGACCATGCTCATCAAAATAGTACTCAACTTTATCTACAGGGGCTAAAAAAAATGCAATCGGCAATAGATGATTCAAACATTACCCCCTCAGCATCCATGCTTAACGAGATGCAGGAAAATAGTGAGACCTATTATGGCATGGCAATGCGCAAGGCTCAGGAGCAGAGACGCCTTTTCCTTGCTGGCGATCTCGACAGTGCAATAGCCCAAACCTATGGAGAGTTAGCCGAAACATCTCACAGCCAACAAGCCATTAAAGAAAATAGCGACTCTAAGTCCTTTGATAAATTTTTATCCGATTATTGGCGGTCATCACAGGCTGATTAGCCCCTATGCCAAATGATGTATTACAATGACCAAGTGAAATTTTAGGAGACAGAAATGCTGCCATCCAACCATAGAGTACTAAACGGCCTACAAGCACTTTCTGGGATGTTACTCATTCTTATCGCTGTGTTTTACTTTCAGCATCACCTGGAGTTAGAACCCTGCTATTTATGTATTACTCAGCGGGTTTTTGTGATCGCAATTACCCTAGTCTGTACCCTAGCAGCTCTCCATAACCCCTCGACGTACGGCCAAAGAGCCTATGCTAGCCTTTCCACTCTGTTAGCTGTAGTTGGCGGTTATTTTTCTATTAAGCAGCTTTGGCTTCAAAGCCTACCTGAAGACAAGGTGCCCGCCTGCGGTATACCAGTTGATTATCTATTTGACGTCTTCTCTTTATCAGAAGCAATATCTCACCTCCTTAAAGGCGATGGAAATTGCGCTGAAGTACAGTGGCAATTGTTGGGCATTAGCATGCCTGGCTGGGTTTTAGTCGCCTTTATCGGATATGCAGCTATAGGGATTATCCAGATCACTCGAAAAGCCTAATCAACCTAGTAACCGTCTTTCCCCTAACTGCTTTCGTTATTGGCTTATAAATAAACATTTTCCTTTCTGATAATAAAAAGAGTAAGCTATTATTGAAAATAATGGACAATGGAAACTATTATGGAAGACGAAAATTTAAAGCCAAATGAATTTTGGCCATGGGTGCATGAACGCATTAAACACTGGCTAGAAGCTCGCCGGATGCTTCTTGTAACCTTTTGCGAGCTAAGCAACGTCAAGGATTTCCATCACCAAGACCCCAATCAAGGCTTACTATTACAAACCTTTTGCCAACAGTTAGTCGATTATATTTCGGAGGGTCACTTTGAAATATTTGAACAGTTAATCAACGAAGGTCATTTATTTAATGACGCCGAAGCCCTAGCCTCGGGGAAAAAACTTTTACCTGCAATATATTCGCTGACCGACCTTCTCTTAGACTTCAATGACAAGTATTTGGCCACAGATGACCTAACATCACTAACGAATGACCTGTCAAATCTAGGAGAAAATATGGCTCAGAGGTTCGAAATTGAAGACAGCATGGTCAATATCCTGCACAGTGCTCATTATCAACAGGTATTAATCCAAAAGAAACCAGCTAACTAAATATTGCATAAAAAAGCCCCGTTAAAACGGGGCTTTTAGCGGTCAAAGCGTTAAATTAGCCCTTTTCAGCTTTGCTCACATTAGCTGACAGCAATTCAACCTCAAAAATCAAGACTGCATTAGGCCCAATAGGCCCCTGACCGCCAGCGCCATAACCTAAATCGGCGGGTATATATAGTTCCCACTTTGAACCCTCAGGCATTAACTGAAGAGCCTCAGTCCAACCAGGGATTACCTGCGTCACGCCAAATTTAACCGGCTTGCCACGCTTAATAGAACTATCAAACTCTGTTCCGTCTAAAAGGCTCCCCGCATAATGTACTTCAACAGTGCTATCTGCACTTGGCTTCTCGCCAGTTCCTGCAGTGATCACCTTATATTGAAGACCAGATTCTGTGGTAACAATCCCTTCTTTTGCGCCGTTAGCCGCAAGAAAAGCAGTACCTTCGTCTAAATTTGCCGCTGACTCAAGCTGCGCTGATTCCTGTTCAGCCTTTTGCATTTCATCGCGTTTAGCCATCATCTGCTTTTGGAATTCTTGGATCACCTTGCTGGTCTCCTCGCCATCAAGCTTTGACTCTAACTTGGCAACGCCATCTGCAAAACCCTGCTGATAAGCCGCAAGGTCTAGATTAATACCAGTGGAACCAATACCTTTTCCGTTTTCTATACCCATAAGGTAGCTGACTTTTTGATCTTGCGTATCAATAACAGCTGCCTCTGTCTCAGTTGCTTCCTCATGACCGCAGGCGGTAATGCCCAAGGCGATCATTGAAATCAGGCTAATTTTTTTCATCTTTTCTTCCTAATAATTAAAATTAAAATTCTCATCTACTAGTTTAGGCTATTTCTAAGACTATACAAATCTTAAATAGTTCGCGTTGCTTAGCCAAAATCATTTACTAACGCATTATAACGTTCTTTCTGCCATAAGATCCCAAACTCCATGGCCCAGTCTTTCGCCGCGTCTTTCAAATTTTGTTAGCGGCCTAAAATCTGGTCGCGGCACATAGTCTTCGGCCATATTTTTAAACCCATCGGCTTCAGTGATCAATTCTAGCATTTGCTCCGCATAGGGCTGCCAATCGGTCGCCATATGTAAGACGCCGCCCAATCGCAGCTTCTCGCGAATTAATTGCAAGAATTTTGGCTGAATAATACGTCGTTTATTATGCTTCTTTTTGTGCCATGGATCTGGAAAATATATTTGCACTCTATCCAGACTTGCATCTGGAAAACATTCGTTAAGCACATCGGTTGCATCTGCTAGATAAACTTTTAAATTGTTCATCTGTTTTTCTTGAGCCGCATTAATTAAACTTCCAACGCCCGGTGGGTGTACCTCTATACCAATAAAATCTGTCTCCGGCTGAGCTTCTGTCATTTCTAGCAGAGAGCCCCCCATGCCAAATCCTATTTCAACCACTTTGGCATTGTCCCGGCCAAATAAAGCCTTCATATCGATCACGCCATCAGCTAAACGTAGTCCATACGATTCCCAGCCTGATTCAAAGGCACTGCGCTGGGCCTTTGTCATTCGGCCGGCTCTCACTACAAAGCTGCGTATTGTTTTGTCGCGGTATTCTGGCTTAATGTCCATCTATTTTTCTCTTGTTGCTGCAAGTAGTAGCATGATCCAGCCCGCAACAAATGACAATCCACCCAGCGGTGTGATCATGGCTAGTTTTGAAATATTGGTTGCTATTAGTAGATACAGAGAGCCGCAAAAAAGGATAATACCTAGCAGAAAAAAGCCTGCAGCATATTTTTTCCAGCGGGCCACCAATAGACTGTCATCGACACAAATGAGGCAAAATAATACGAGGGTGTGAAAGCATTGATACTGCACCGCAGTATGAAAAGTTTCCATGCGCTGAATAGTTAACAATCCATCTAGCAGGTGCGCTGCAAATGCGCCAAGCACAACCGATAGCAGTCCACTAAATGCTGTAACTTTTATCCAAAATAGTTTATTCATAGGCGTAAAAAAACCGCACGGTTAAATCTGGACTGTGCGGTTTGCAAATTCTCTCTATAGATTAGGCTTCCATTGCAACACGAACTTTTGTCATCGCATTTTTTTCAAGCTGCCGAATTCTTTCCGCTGAAACACCGTATTCATCCGCTAACTGATGCAACGTCGCCTTTTGATCATCTAGCCAACGACGCTGAAGAATATCTTGGCTACGCTGATCTAACGCTTGGACTGCTTGACCAAGTCGCGCGTTATTATCAGCTTCATAATCTTGGCTTTCCACCTGCTCAGCTGGATCTGCACTCTTATCCTCAAGGTACAGCGCTGGCGCATAAGCAGTTTTGTTGTCATTGTCATCGTCATCTGGCGCGTCAAAACAAGCATCATGCGCTGAAAGACGCATCTCCATTTCCATCACATCTTTGACGTCTACACCCAAATCATCGGCAACCGCCTGCGCTTCATCGGCAGAAAGCCATTGCAACTGCTTTTTAGCACTGCGCAGATTGAAGAATAGTTTGCGCTGGGATTTAGTGGTAGCAACCTTAACAATTCGCCAGTTACGAAGAATAAATTCATGTATTTCGGCTTTGATCCAATGAACAGCAAAGGAAACCAGCCGCGCCCCTTTCTCTGGATTAAAACGCTTAACCGCCTTCATTAACCCAACGTTGCCCTCCTGAATCAAATCACCCAACGGCAAGCCATAACCGTTGTAGGAACGGGCAATGTGCACTACAAAACGCAGATGCGCCATAACCAGCCGTCGCGCGGCATCAAGATCATCTTGATAATAAAGGGCTTCACCAAGGGAGCGCTCTTCATCCAAGGTTAGAATAGGCACAGAGGCAGCGCCCTGAATGTAAGCATTCAGGTTAGCGCCAGGACTCATCCAATCCATTGTTTGAAGGGAGTTGCTCATACTAAAATTTCTCTTGTCTCAGCCGCCCATTATAGCAGTATTTTATTAATAGTACCTAATTAGGCAAAATTCAAGTACAGCCGAAACTAACCTTTAACTATTGCGACTATATTTCTACCTTGGTTTTATATCTTTTAAATGCCTGCCCACCGCCAGCCAAGACCCTGACAATCCAAGACCAGAACCTATAGCAACCAGTGCTAGGCAGCCTTGGAACCCGGGGCCCTGCAGTCGATACTGGCTATTATAAAGCTCGCTTAGCTGGACCACTGAACCACCGAGCCACCAGAAGCCAATCACGAGTATAAATGAAGCACCTAAGGCGCCCAGCAGACCCATTAGTATGCCTGAATACAAAAAGGGCCTTCTTACATAAGCATCGGTGCCACCAACCAGTTTCACTACGATAATTTCTTCTCGGCGGTTATGAATCGCCAACCGAATACTATTGCCTACAATCACTAACACGCCCAAACCAAGCGCAGCGCCCAAAGCCAGCACAATCTTTTGCCCCATTTGGGTCAAACTTCGCAGGCGCTGAAGCCATAGCATGTCAATTTGTGCATCCTCAATCTGAGCAATCTGATTTATTTTAGCCGCTAACTGTTGCGCTTGGCCTGCCTCTGCCGGCGACTTCTCTTTAGGCTCAATAATAAATACTGGGGGCAATGGATTGGCCTCTAAGTGCTCAAGCGCCGAGCCAAAACCAGAGCCCTCTATAAATTCCTGCAAGGCTTGATCAGGTGAGATATAAACCACCGAGGCCACTTCTGTCATTGCTTCTAGCTGATTTTCAATATTCGCAATTTGTCTTGGGCTCGCATCATTTTCTACGTAAGCGGTGATCTGAGAGAAGGACTCAAAACTACTTTCAAATTGACGTGCGTTGTCCACTGTTACAAACAGCGTCGCCGGAAGAGACAGCGCAATAGCAATCACTGTAGTGGTCATTATCGTTTGTAGCGGCTCTTTGCACAGCCTTAACAGACTATCTTGAAAAGTATGAGAGTGATGGCCCGCGGCGGCTCTTAGTCGGCCGAAAAACCCAAGCCTTGATCCCACGGCGCCACGGCGCAGCTTGCTTTTAACTGACGGGGCCATAAGCGCCTCCATCGTCAGCCACCATCCCCTGCTCAAGACGAATAATTCTGCAATTCATTCGATTGATAAGATCAATATCATGGCTTGCAATTAATACTGTAACGCCGACATCTTGAAACCGCCTAAATAGCGCCATAATTTCAGCTGATAGCGCAGGATCTAAATTACCCGTTGGCTCATCGGCTAGCAGTATTCGCGGCTTATGCACCACCGCTCTTGCAATACCTACTCGCTGCTGCTCACCCCCAGAAAGCATCATTGGACTGTGCTTTTCTTTGGACAGCAGGCCTACCCCATCGAGTGCAGCCCGAACGCGGCGCCCGATTTCTTTCCGCGGTTGCCCCGCTACCTGAAGCGGCAAGGCTACGTTATCGAAAACACTGCGGTCCATTAATAACTGATGATCTTGGAAAACAACCCCCAACTGACGGCGGTAACTGGGGATTTTGTTATCCGCTAGGCGGTTAATATTTTTTCCGTTAATCAATAGCGCGCCCGAACTAGGGCGCTCAAGTAACATTAAAAGCTTTAGCAAGCTACTTTTTCCCGCGCCAGAATGCCCGGTTAAGAAAGCCAGCTCTCCAGCATCTACATGCAAATTGATACCCTTTAGCGCCTCAAAACCCCCTGGGTAGCGCTTGCTCAGATTATCAAAATGAATCATCGCTTAGTCACCGTGCTCAGACCCCATTAGCGCCTCAATAAAATCACTGGCAACAAAGGATTGCAGATCATCTTGGCCCTCACCTACGCCTATATATCGGATAGGTGTTGCGAACTGTTCGGCAAGCGCAAAAATAACCCCGCCTTTTGCGGTGCCATCTAGCTTGGTTAAAGCTATACCAGAAACGCCAACCGATTGATTAAACTGTGTCATTTGAGCCACTGCATTTTGTCCCGTACCTGCATCCAATACTAGCAGAACCTCGTGAGGAGCTTCGCTATCTAGCTTACTGGCTACGCGTTTTACCTTTTCCAATTCTTCCATCAAGTTGCTTTTGTTATGCAACCTCCCCGCCGTATCTGCTATTACCACATCAATGCCGCGACTCTTAGCAGCCTGAACTGCATCAAATATAACTGACGCGCTATCGGCACCCGTATGCTGGGCTACGACTGGCACCTGATTGCGCTCACCCCAGGCTTGAAGTTGCTCCACGGCCGCCGCTCTAAAAGTATCCCCTGCACCGAGCAACACTGATTTTCCCTGTTGTTTTAGGCGATTGGCTATTTTTCCAATTGTGGTTGTTTTACCTACACCATTTACCCCAACAACCAATATGACATAGGGTGTATTTTCTGACTCTGGCAACAAAGGCATTTCACATGGCTGTAACTTGACGTGCAATAATGTCTTAAGCGCCGAATGAAGGGCTGCGCCATCTTGAAGCTGTTTTCGATTCACCTGCTCGGTCAGCTCTTTAATAATGGAATCTGTAACTTCAATGCCTACATCGGCAACCAGCAGCAGGGTTTCTAGCTCTTCTAAAATTTCTGCATCAATAACTTTTTTACCGAGAAACAGACCCCCAAAGCCGCTGCTAGTGCGGGAGAGCGCCTTGCGCATCCGCCCCATAAAATTCTGGGCTGTTGTTTTATTGGCAGAATCCTTCTCAGTCGCCAGTTCAGAGTGCTTGTTGCCCTCTGCTTCAGAATTATTTCGCTTAAATCGATCAAAAAAAGATTTTTTCTCTGACTGCTGCATTAAATAAAAAAACTCCAGTTACAAAAAAGGTTGGTTTACAGAGTTGATAGTTTCTAGTGTATCCTATCCCTGACGGCTAGCCCATAAAAATGGGCTTAATTATTACACTGGGAGCAGCTTTCCATTGGCAAGAAAAATATCTACACTACCATCAGAGACTGTGCGAATTATTGGCGGTAAATGGCGAAGCCGACAGCTAAAGTTCGAAGCAGCCGATGGGTTGCGCCCAACTGGCAGTCGAATTAGAGAGACTTTATTTAACTGGCTAGCGCCGCAGATTGAGGGCGCCCGATGTCTCGATCTATTTGCTGGCTCTGGGGCTCTTTGCTTTGAGGCACTTTCTAGAGGCGCTAGACACTGCACTGCATTGGAGAACAGCCGCACTGCCATTTCACAATTAACGACTAATAAAACTAAGCTTGGTGCAGATGAGCTGAATATTATTCCGATAGATACCAGACAATTTTTACGTGAAATGCATTCTGGCGAGAAATATGATGTAGTATTTCTAGACCCGCCATTCGATCGGGGGATGCATAAACAGATAGCTCAGCTGTTAACTGAGGGTAATCGGCTGGCCTCCAATGCCCTGATTTACTGTGAACTGCCTCTTACCGAGGCTCAATGCATGCCCTCAAGCTGGCAATTGCTAAAAGATAAAACCGCTGGCAACGTTCGATTTTGCCTTTTTTCATACGTTGAGCAAAGCGATGTAATTAAGTAAGATGCTGATCCTAATTTTAGCTAGTAGAGCGCCAAGCCTATGAAAACTATAGTTTATCCGGGGACCTTTGACCCAATCACAAATGGTCATATCGACCTTGTTGAGCGGGCATCGAGACTATTTGGAAAGGTAGTCATTGGCATCGCCAGCAGTCGCCAGAAAAGCCCTCTTTTCAGTATAGAAGAGCGAATTCACTTGGCAACTGACTGCTTAAAGCACGTCCCCAATGTTGAAATTCATGGCTTCGACAGTCTACTAGTGGATTTTGTGAAGGAATTTAATGCTGACGCAATTATGCGGGGCCTACGCGCTGTATCTGATTTTGAATATGAATTTCAGCTAGCCAATATGAACCGAGCGCTATCGCCAGAAATTGAAAGCATCTTCTTAACGCCTTCAGAGAAATTTTCCTATATCTCTTCTTCTTTGGTCAGAGAGATTTGCTCTCTAAAGGGTGATGTATCGCAGTTTGTACCATCCAATGTGGCTGAGGCCTTAGCCGATAGACTACAAAAAATCTAGGTTTGGCATTTAGGACAAAATACCGAGCTTCGTTGCCCTAGCCTTAACTCTTTCAGGCTTGTCTTGCAAAGCTTACAGGGCTTCCCCGCGCGCCCATAGACATCGAGTGACTGCTGAAAGTAGCCCGGCTGACCATCACTATTTACAAAATCTCTCAATGTTGTTCCGCCCTGACGAATTGCCGCCGCTAAAACGCCCTTAATATTTTTTGCCAGCACATCATAGCGCTTTTTAGATATCTTGCAGGCCGCTCGATCTGGCCGAATGCCACTGTGAAAAAGAGCTTCTGTCGCGTAAATATTCCCAACCCCAACCACAACAGAATTGGTCATAATAAATGGCTTAACCGCCATTTTTCGAGAGCGAGAGGCGCTATATAAGCAATCGCCATCGAATTCGTTAGATAGGGGCTCTGGCCCAAGATGACTCAGCTGGGCGTGCTCGGTATGTGACCAAAGCCAACAGCCAAACCGCCTAGGATCATGGTAACGCAGCGCTTGATTGTTATTGAGCTGCATTTCAATATGGTCGTGCTTGCGCCAGCCTTCTGATGGCTCAACAATACGCAGACTACCACTCATACCGAGATGAATAAGTATCGACCCTTGATCCAGCCCAAGTAATATGTATTTTGCGCGACGGGTTAATTGCCGAATATTTTGCCCGCGAACAATATCCTGAATATTCTCGGTTACTGGCCATCGCAAGCGTGGCTGCCTAACCGTTAAATCAACGATTTTTTGATTCTCTACGAAGGGCGCTATGCCCCTGAGAGTGGTTTCAACTTCTGGCAACTCAGGCATACGTATAACTTACCACTGAAGACTTACTGTTGTTATTGGAATGGCAAGAGTAGCATAGAAACTCGGCGTCTATCAGAAAGGAATCACTAGTAATTTTCTTAAATTACAGTAGAATCCTCAGCAGTGTAAAAGACCGACTGATAGAGGTTTGAATAAAAATGGCTTTAGGAAAAAGACGCAAAGGGGAAGATGATTCTCAAATTGATCTAACACCCATGTTGGATGTGGTGTTTATCATGCTAATTTTCTTTATTGTAACTGCCTCTTTCGTCAATGAAACTGGTCTTAATGTCGATCGTCCGCCAACCACAGACCAACCACCGCCCGACTCACAGAATACCAATATTGTTTTCCGCGTTTCTGAAAGCAATGAGATTATGCTTGAAGGTCGTCGCGTTGATATCCGCTCTGTACGCGCCAATGTGGAACGCTTGCACGCAGAAAAACCTGAAGCTAAGGTGGTGATTAATTCTCACCCTAAAGCAAAAACTGAAGTCTTTGTAATGATTTCTGATCAGGCTAGAGAAGCAGGCGTATACAATATTTCTCTATCTACTGAGTGATTTTATTGCCGGCATAGGCACCAAGCCCTAAAGTTTTGCTTTTGACCGTGGCTGTGAGATTATAAGTCTTAAATAAAAGAACATAATCAATGACCGCCAAACAGGGAAAAGCATGCCCAAGCTAAATCTTAATTCTGTGCCGCAGATCAAAGAAAATCTTCCTGTGTTTGGCAAAATCACTGACCGATCATCACGCATTGACTGGTTAGATTCATACCTATCACTGTATAAATTGCCACAACCTAGTGCTGAGCTGAGCTTCTACTGCGGAAAAGTAGAGGTTAGCCAGCAAGCAATTTTTAGCGCCGCTTGGCAGCCCTCTAAAGCAGAGGGAACTGCGATTATCGTTCACGGTTACTTGGATAATTTGGGCTTATATCGCCACTTAATCGAGCATCTAATACGCCAGAATTTAACCGTGGTCTGTTTTGACCTGCCCGGGCTTGGGTTATCGGACGGAGAGCAGGCGTTTATTGGCAATTTTGCAGACTACACCTTAGCACTACAAGCGATTCTTGATCTCTGCCAAAAACAGTTTACCGCCCCATTCCATGGTCTAGGGCAAAGTACAGGCAGCGCTATTCTGCTCAAGCACCTTCTAGACCATCCGGCTAAAGAAGATTATCCATTCAAATCCCTAAACCTGCTAGCCCCCCTTCTTCACCCTAAAGGGTGGTGGCTTAATCGACACATATTGCCATTTATAAAGCTCTTTAAAAAATCGCTGAAACGGCACTTTGGCAACAGCTCCCATGATTCAGAATTTTTAACATTTATTCGCGATAAAGATATTTTTCAGCCAAAGACAATGCCTGTACCATGGTTTGAAGCCGCCGATAAATGGGCGCAACAATTTGAAACCTGCAATGGCAATGATTTTCCTGTCAATATTATTCAGGGCACTGGGGATACAACCCTAGATTGGAAATATAATCTTAGAGTATTTAAAGAAAAGTTGCCGAATATGCGGTTAAACCTTATTAATGCGGCATATCATCATATGGCTAATGAAACTAAGGATATTCGGAGCCAGATCTTTGGTGCAATAGAATTATAAAGATCCCAGCTAATTAGCGGCCGTAAACTATACTTGGAAGCCATGTTGCAATCTGTGGCCAAATCGCCAGAAGTATCATCAGCACTATCTGCATAAAAATAAACGGAACAACACCGCGATACATTGCAGATGTTTCTACCGAATCCGGTGCCACCCCTCGCAAGTAGAACAATGCAAAGCCAAAAGGTGGGGTCAAAAATGATGTCTGTAAATTAATAGCAATCATCACGCCTAACCATATTGGATCCAACCCCATCGCCAAAAGAACTGGTCCGATAATCGGCACAACAACAAAGGTAATTTCAATAAAATCTAAAATAAAACCCAGTAAAAAGATAACTAGCATCACTAAAATTGTTGCCGATATGACGCCACCTGGCAGGCTGGCAAAAAATTGTTCAACCACTTCCTCGCCCCCAAACCCGCGAAAAACTAGCGAAAACACCGCCGCACCCATCAAAATTAAAAACACCATGGATGTCACTTGCGCCGTGCCCTGAGCCACCTCGCGCAACCGTGATAAATTTAGACGCCCTTTCAGGGCCGCTAATAATATTGCGCCAAATGCCCCCACGCCAGCCGCTTCTGTAGGGGTAGCCGCTCCCGCGAGAATTGATCCCAATACAGCAATAATCAAGCAAATTGGCGGAAGCAGGTTGTATAAAACGCTAACAAGCTGTGCATCGCCATGATTGGATTGAGAGGCTACCTGAATATCTGACTTGGGGCGTGCAAATAACACCACATAGCTGATGTAAAAAATAACTAAGATTAATCCTGGAACAATCGCTCCGACAAAAAGGTCACCAATTGAGACGGTTTTTGGCGTGAAAACCCCCAGATTTAGCTGTGCCTGCTGATAGGCGCTGGATAGCGTATCACCCAGCAGAACTAGAGCAATCGATGGCGGAATAATTTGTCCCAAAGTGCCAGTGGCGGCAATAATTCCTGTAGCCTGCGAAGACGAGTACCCTCTATTCAACATAGTCGGCAATGACATTAAACCCATAGTGACCACTGTAGCGCCAACAATGCCCGTACTGGCCGCCAACAAAGCGCCTACTAAAACGACAGATACACCGAGACCACTGCGAAATCTGCCAAATAAAGCCGCCATACTACCGAGCAGATCCTCTGCTAAGCGAGATTTTTCAAGCATTATGCCCATTAGCACAAACAGCGGCACGGCTATCAATGTGCCATTTTGCATAATGCCAAATAAGCGATTAGGCAATGCCTGTAAAAAGGCCGGATCAAAATGACCGGAGCCCATACCCATTAGCGCAAACAATAATGCGGTGCCTGCCAGCGAAAATGCCACTGGATAGCCTGCCATCAGCACCAGACAAACGGTTAAAAACATAATAAAGGGGATCCACTCGACCATTAGGACTCTCCCTTTGAAGATGACTTTCCGTGCGCGTTATTAAGCACCAGAATACTCTCTATAATGTGCGCTATACCCTGCAATGCAAGGGTAATAGGCATAATAATCATTAGGGTTTTAAGCAGGTAAACGGCTGCTATGCCGCCAGTTTCGGATGAGGTTTCTTTAATGGACCAACTGGCCATAACATAGTCCCAGCTACCGAACAGAATTAAACCGCAAAAGGGCAAAAGGAATAACATAGCCCCAATCAAATCCACCAGTGCCTTGCGATGTACTGAAAAATCTCGGTAAAAAATATCCACCCGCACGTGTCCGCCACGCTGCAAAGTAAAGGCCAAGCCCAGCATAAAAATAATCGCGTGCACGTAGCTAACCGACTCTTGAATGGCTATAGATCCTATACCTAATAAATATCTGGATATCACCACCGTCATAACCAGAAATACCAGCAATAGTGTTAGCCATGAAATAACCTGCCCAACCCTATGTGTAAACTGGTTTATTCGCTGTGCAATTTTTGAGAGTACGATCATCGGCCTATTCTACCTGATTATTTATCATCTGCTGAAGACAGAATAAATTCATTGTAAATTTATTCTGCGATGGGCTTAAAATGGTACTGTCTTTTAGACAGGGCCAAAAATATATTTTTACAGTAAAATAAACATTAAACATTCTATGCACTTAAAACAGGGCAATTGTCGTTATGATGCTGACCATTATTTCTCCCGCCAAAAAATTGGACTATAGCCCGCCGGCACAGATTCAACATCATAGCCAACCACAGCTTTTGGAGCATTCCGAGTTGTTGTCAAAGGCGTTAAAAAATCTATCTCCTCAGGATATCTGTTCATTGATGGGGCTCAGCGACAAACTGGGCGCGCTTAATTATGAGCGCTTTCAATCTTGGCAAACACCTTTTTCCACAGACAATGCCAAACAGGCCATACTGGCTTTTAAGGGCGATGTTTATCAGGGCTTAGACGCTGACAATATGAGTGCTAAAGAACTCAATTGGGCACAGGATAATTTGCGCATTCTTTCTGGTCTCTATGGGCTATTGCGTCCGCTTGATTTAATGCAACCCTATAGGCTGGAAATGGGTACTAAATTTGCCAATCAGCGCGGCGCAAACCTGTATCAATTTTGGGGCGAAATTATTACCAACCAGCTCAATGAATTGCTCTCTGCCTCACCCAAATCGGTACTGATTAATCTGGCCTCTAATGAGTATTTTAAATCTGTTCAGCCGAAAAACCTTCTCGCAGACATTATCACGCCAGTATTTATGGACCAAAAAGGCGATAAATATAAAATTATTAGCTTCTTTGCCAAACGTGCTCGCGGCCTGATGAGTGCATTTATTATTAAAAATAAAATCACTGATGCCGAACAGCTAAAGGCTTTCAATGCTGATGGCTACAGTTTTAATGCCGCTATGAGTGAAGGCAATAAGTGGGTATTTTGCCGAGCTGAATCTTAATACTGCAGGCTGTAGTCTAGAGCTAGTCCGATAAACACTGCCATTCCAACCCGATGATTGTTTAGGAATGCTTTAAAGCAACCTTCGGTATCTCGTGATCGGGCCTGAAGGTGCTGAGATATAAAATAGCCCGCTGCAATGATTAAACCCAAGCCATAAATCCAGCCGCGATTGAAATAATTGCCCGCTAAATACAGTAATATAAGGGTGGAAACTTGCAGGATAGCAATGATCAATAAATCCTGTTTACCAAATAGTATTGCGGTGGATTTAACACCTATTTTTAAATCATCTTCTCGGTCAACCATTGCATAATAGGTATCAAACGCTATGGTCCATAAGATAATAGCACCCGAAATTAACCATAGACCAACGGGCAGTGTTTGCTGCTCGGCGGCAAACGCCATAGGCACCGTCCAAGCCCAAGCCATACCCAATCCTAGCTGTGGCAGATGGGTCAGTCGCTTTAAAAATGGGTAAATAGCCGCCAAAAGTATAGCCATCACTGCAAGCATCATGGTTAATAGATTGGTTTGTAATACCAATACTAGCGCTGTAACTAATAGCGCCAAAAAAAGTGCTAATGCCTGATCCGGGGCAATCTCTCCAGATGGAATTGGCCTATGTGCAGTGCGCGCCACCTCGCCATCAATATGACGATCAGCGTAATCGTTAATCACACAGCCTGCGGCTCGCATCACTAACACGCCAAACGTAAAAATAAGGAAATTTTTTAGTGCCGGCTGGCCATTCGAGGCAAACCACAGCCCCCAATAGGTTGGCCAAAGTAGCAGATATACGCCAATGGGTTTGTCGAAACGCATTAGGCGTACCCAAGGGTTTTGTCTAAAGGCTTCCATATATTTCATTCTTTTTCTCAATCTGTTTTTATTCATTATAGGGATTGAAATCTGGCAAGAACACTTCTGCCACCAACAAGGGTTTTTTGTCTAACCAAAAAACTGATCGTCTTCCCCATATAGATTTATCTGTTTTTGGTGTATGACTTGCCAGCATATTATTGCTGGAATCAAAGTTTGCAAATTGAACGGAGTCACGATGCATAGTTGGATCTTTGAATAATAGCTCGCCCAAAGGTTGATTGCTGAGCTGCCTTAGCGTCCTTAGCCTTCCCGTCAAGGTTGTCAGAGGTAGTATGCTGCGGGCAAAAACCCAGGGCTGACCTGCGCCGTAGAGTAGCACTTCTCTGACCATGGCTCTTCGCCTATCACCCAAGCCGAGCAATTGCCGCTCAGAAAAATTAGGCACCTCTAAGTGCTGCTGTAACAGGCTAACCCTTAGATCGCCCTTACTGGCCTCAAGTAACCGCGCGGTCAAAGATCCAGTGTCTGATAGCCAGTCGCGCCAAATATTTGGCACTCTGCAATCTGCTTTGGAAAGCATGGGTCGCCAAACAGGTTCAGTAATATTTGAATGATAATAAGGTCTAGGTAACAACGCCTTACATTCCCGAAGAATAGATTGCTGGACTGCCTTCGGGCTGAGCGCGAAAACGTTTATATTCCCATTGATATTGCTCAGGCGCCATGGCAGCAATAGATTCAACACCAGCGTTCATCGCGCTCAAACTAACCGCCTGATCCTCGCTATAAATAGCCTCATCAGCCGGAATAAAATGTAATCGCCAACCGCCTTTTTCACGCAGTGCGCAACAAAAAATAGCCTGACTGTTAGAGCGATTGAGTAAATTATGGGCAAGGGTCATCGTTAGGGCTTGAGCACCAAATAGGGGTGCAAATTCGCCGCTGCCTTTAGGGGGTTGCTGATCGGGCAGAATAGCCACTGTCTCACCTCGTTTAAGCGCCTTCAGAAGCGCGGCTACTCCACGCACATTGGTAGGCACCAAATCAGCACCGGTTTTTTCGCGCGCGCTTTTAATCCAGCTGCCAATTGCCGCCATTTTGGGCGGTTGATACAAAGAGGTCATCGCCGCCTGTTTGGCGACCCAAAGCCCAATAACTTCCCAATTCCCTTGATGGGGAATTAATAAAATAGTCCCACTATCGCTGGCAAGGGCCTCTTGAAGATGCGACTCCCCCTCCATAGAAATAATGTTTGTTTGCAACCATTCTGGAGACCTTCGCCACAAGCCAGGGGTCTCAAAAAAAGCCTGCCCCAAATGACACATTCTATTTTTGGCTAGCTGATCTATTGAATGCTGTGTTTTTTCGGGATAACTAAGCGATAAATTTCGCCTAGCTATTTTAAATGAAGTGGTCGATAAAGCGGCCATTGCCACACCCATTAGCCCGCCAAAAAATCTCGCTACACCTAGAGGAAAAAGCGAGATGACTTTCATCAAGCAGAGCACTAGCACCGATTTCATAGCTTGTTAGGCAGCTCATTAGCCAAGTATTGTCTAAGCTCTTCACCACTTTTGATATGTGACATTAAAACTCCATTGATGCAAATTTAGGCCTATACAAAGCATTATATATTGATATAAGCCTTTTGAGGGGCTCAAATTATCAGTTTTAAGCGTTTTTTACCCCTATCTTTATCAGTCTGCACGTTTATAATTGCGCTCTTATTGTAAAAAGTTAACGATTTGGTGATTTTTGTGGGAAATATGACGGCTGCTCCTCAGACATTTCAGGAGCTTATTGCGACACTACAAGACTATTGGGCTAGTCAGGGCTGTGTAATTATGCAGCCGCTCGATATGGAGGTGGGGGCTGGAACCTTTCATCCCGCAACCTTTCTGCGCTCAATTGGACCTGAAGTATGGAACTGCGCCTATGTTCAGCCCTCGCGCCGACCCACCGATGGGCGCTATGGCGAAAACCCCAATCGTCTGCAGCACTACTATCAATTTCAGGTAGCGCTAAAGCCCTCCCCTGACAATATTCAGGATCTATATCTAGACTCTTTGCGCCATTTAGGTGTAGACACGGCTATTCACGATGTTAGATTCGTTGAAGATAACTGGGAATCGCCTACCCTTGGTGCTTGGGGCTTGGGCTGGGAAGTATGGCTCAATGGCATGGAAGTAACTCAGTTCACTTATTTTCAACAGGTGGGTGGTATTGAGTGCTATCCAGTAACCGGTGAAATTACCTATGGTTTAGAGCGCATTGCTATGTACCTTCAAGGTGTCGATAGCATCTATGATTTAGTTTGGTCAAAAGGTCCCTCTGGCACAGTGACCTATGGTGATATATTCCTGCAAAATGAACGTGAATTGTCGGCATTTAATTTTGAATATGCAGATACAGATTTTTTGTTCAAAGCATTCGATCAGTACGAAAAGGACGGCGAGCGATTAATAGCAGCAAAACTTCCGCTGCCTGCCTATGAAATGGTGATGAAAGCATCGCATACCTTCAATTTATTAGACGCACGTAAAGCAATCTCAGTAACCGAGCGCCAACGCTACATATTGAGAGTTAGAACTCTAGCGCGAGGCGTTGCTCAGGGTTACTTTAATTCCAGACTAGAGGCTGGTTTCCCTCTTGCAGATAAAAACATCGCGCAAGAAGTCATCGCAAAACACCAGGAAGAATCAAAATGAGTGCTGATTTTCTCGTTGAATTGGGCACCGAAGAGCTCCCTCCAAAAGCCTTAAAATCGCTTTCTCAAGCTTTTACAGATGGTGTGTTACATGGTTTACGTGATCTTGGTCTCGGCTTTAAAGAGGTTCAATCTTTTGCCGCACCAAGGCGACTAGCCATCAAAATTACTGCCCTTGATGCTCAAACACCAGATAAGGATTTAGTAATTTGGGGCCCGCCGGTCAAGGTTGCTTTTGGCGACGATGGAGCGCCATCGCGAGCCGCTGAAGCCTTTGCCAAGAAAAACGCTGTAACACTCGATGATTTGCCCGCGCTTGTTGAAAACGACGGCCAACAGGACAAGCTTTGTATTAGGCGAACCGAGAATGGCATTTCAACTAAAGGCCTTTTAGCGGGCATTATTAATGAATCTCTTGCCAAACTGCCAATTCCAAAGCGCATGCGCTGGGGCTATAAAAAAGAAGAGTTTGTGCGTCCAGCACAGTGGGCTGTTTTACTCTTCAATGGTGAGGTTGTGAACGATAGCATCTTGGGCATCACTACTGGCAATACTAGTCGTGGCCATAGGTTTCACGCCAATCATGAGATTGTTATCGAGTCTCCGACTAGCTATCAACAGCAACTACATGAAGCCTATGTGATTGCAGACTTTAACGAACGTAAAGACCTCATTAGCCAAGGCGTCGATGTACTAGCAAAACAAATTAAAGGTCGTGCAGTCGTAGAGGACGATCTACTCGATGAAGTCACCGCCTTAAATGAATGGCCCGTGCCCCTATTAGGAAATTTTGATAAGCACTTTTTATCAATACCGGCTCAGGCACTTGTTTCTTCAATGAAAGAACATCAGAAGTATTTTCATGTCTTAGATGCTGAAAATAATCTACTGCCCGCATTTATTACCGTTGCTAATATAGAAAGCACTGATCCTCGTCAGGTCATAGATGGCAACGAGAGAGTGATCCGCCCTCGCTTAGCAGATGCCGCTTTCTTTTATGAAAATGATAAGAAAACGACCCTAGAAAGCCGAAGATCATCGTTAAAGAATATCGTATTCCAAGCTGATTTAGGCTCTGTATATGACAAAACACAACGTGTCGCTACTATTGCCGAGTATTTGGCTGATAAAATTGGTGCTAATCCCAACGTAGCCCGAAGGGCAGCAGAGTTAAGTAAGTCAGACCTAGTCACCGATATGGTGGGTGAATTTGACGACCTACAGGGTGATATGGGGCGCGATTATGCGTTAAACGACGGTGAAGACAACGAAGTTGCTGAAGCACTATTTGAACAATATTTACCGCGCTTCTCTGGGGATATTGTTCCCAGCACTGATACTGGTGCCGCGCTGGCATTGGCGGATCGACTGGATAGCCTGATGGGTATTTTCAGCATCGGGCAACAGCCTTCTGGCTCCCGAGACCCCTTTGCCCTTAGACGTGCAAGTCTAGGCGTACTTCGCATTATGCTTGAGCGCACAATGGACTTAGACCTTGAGGACATATTAAACCACTGCAATGCTCAGCTAAGTATTGGTAACCGTGCAAAAGTAACCGGCGAAAAACTAGAAAAGCAAGTACTTACTTACATTTTAGACCGCTTTAAATCATGGTATAAAGATAAAGGCTTGCAAACTGAAGTGTTTTTATCTGTGGCTGCTCTAAACCTTGGCAACCCTCTAGATATTGATGCTCGAGTCTCTGCAGTACATAAATTTACACTGCTTCCTGAAGCCTCCTCATTGGCAGCTGCCAATAAGCGAGTTTCCAATATTTTGACCAAGCAGTTGTCAAACCAAGAAGCCCAAACCGTTATTCCAAGCTTGCTAAAAGAAGCCGCGGAAAAGCGGCTTGCAGACAGCCTCAACAGCCTTGAAGCACTGATTGCCCCACTGTTGGCTAAGCGTGATTATTATGCCGTACTAGAAAAATTAGCTGAACTTAAAGAACCAGTAGATCAGTTTTTTGAAGATGTCATGGTAATGACTGACGATCTGGAATTACGACAAAATAGACTAGCGTTACTAGACAAGCTGCAAAAATTATTTATGAATGTAGCCGACATATCACAGCTGGTCCCTGCAAAATAAAAGGGTCATTAAAGTGTGTAGCCTTATTACATTTTTGTTAGCCGCTGTCAGAGCAACTCTGTTTTATACAGGTTTTGTATTCATTATCCTATCGGCAAGTATTATTACCTGCTGCCTGTTTTTCTTGCCCTTTACTTTGTTGCAGCGTATCGCAACCACTGGCAACTATCTGGTTATGCAGTGGCTTAAGTTAATCTGTAATATTAAGATTAAGGTCACTGGGATTGAAAACATTCCCCGGGAGTCATGTGTCATTCTAAGCAATCATCAAAGTACCTGGGAAGCCTTCTATATGCAGTGGTTTTTTCAGCCTGCAAATTTTATTTTAAAGCGTGAGCTTTTATGGATTCCAATTTTTGGCTGGGCACTTTATTTAATGAACCCCATTGCCATTAAGCGCTCTAGACCGTCCTCTGCCATAAGATATGTACTAAAAGAGGGCACTAAACGCCTATTAACCGGCAATAGAATTATTATTTATCCAGAAGGTACTCGCGTGGTTAATCGACAATTAGGCGAATTTAAAACCAGCGGAGCAGCATTAGCAAAACAAGCTAAAGTCACAGTACTGCCCGTTTCACACAATAGCGGCGAACACTGGAAGCGCGATAGTTTTTTACAGCACCCGGGCACCATTCATATGCAAATTGGCCCAGCCATAGATAGTGACCAGCTGTCAGTGCGTGAAATAACCGCAAATGCGCGAACTTGGATAGCAGATAGTTTGAAATAAGCACCCAATAGCCCGTTATCTGTATTAACTAGCTATTGGGATCCTAAGAATTATACGTCTAGATTGACAACAGATAGGGCGTTAGTCTCAATAAAGTCACGACGCGGCTCCACCTGATCGCCCATTAGAGTTGTAAACATTTGATCCGCTGCAATCGCATCCTCAACAGTAACTACCAACATACGCCGAGTTTCTGGGTCCATGGTAGTTTCCCAAAGTTGCTCTGGGTTCATCTCTCCCAGTCCCTTATAGCGCTGAGTATTGATGCCGCGTCGAGCCTCAACCATAAGCCATTCTAGCGCCTCAGCAAATGAGCTGACCTCTTGAGTGCGCTCGCCGCGCTGGACAAAAGCCCCCTCTTCCAAAAGCCCCTGCAATTGACTGCCTAATTCAACAATTTTGACATACTCAGCAGAGCCAAATAAATCCCTACCCAATGAGTGCTTATGAGGCACGCCATGAGCCGTTATCTCAACAATCGGCACGAATAAATTGCATTCTTTATCTTCTTCAGCCAATACATTGTAGCTATGCGTTCCGGTTGCAATATTATTTAACTTTTCCTGAAGATCGGCACACCAAGCCTCAACTTCCTTGCGTTTTCCCAGATGATCGGAACTTAAGGCGCTAGTATAAACTAACCTTTCAAGTACCTGTTTGGGATACACCAAAGACATGCGAGTAATCAAATCAGTGACTGCTCTAAACCGGCCAACAAGCTCTTCTAAAGCCGCACCCTGCATTGCTGGCGCTGTCTCGTTAACATGTAGGCTGGCTTCTTCAAGAGCTTTTTGTGTAAGGTAAGCTTCTAGCGCATCATCATCTTTTAAATATTGTTCATTTTTACCTTTACTCACCTTATACAGCGGCGGCTGAGCGATAAAAATATGCCCATTTTCAACAAGCTCACGCATCTGTCTAAAGAAAAATGTCAGTAGTAAAGTTCGAATATGCGATCCATCGACATCAGCATCCGTCATAATAACCACGGTGTGATAGCGCAATTTTTCTAAGTTAAACTCATGCACCCCAATACCACAGCCCAAGGCAGTGATTAGAGTACCAACTTCAACACTTGATAGCATCTTGTCAAAGCGGGCTTTTTCAACATTGAGTATTTTACCCTTCAACGGGAGAATGGCTTGCGTCTTGCGTGCACGCCCCTGTTTAGCTGAGCCACCCGCAGAATCACCCTCCACTAGATATAATTCTGATAAAGCAGGGTCTTTTTCCTGACAGTCTGCAAGCTTGCCAGGCAGTCCTGCAATGTCCAGAGCGCCTTTGCGCCGAGTCATTTCGCGCGCCTTACGCGCAGCCTCACGAGCTCGAGCGGCATCAATCATCTTGTTGACTACCGCTTTAGCTTCCTGAGGAAATTCTAGTAAATAGTCGCTAAATTTTTCGCCCATTTCTTGCTCAACGGCCGTTTTAACTTCTGAGCTCACCAGCTTATCTTTGGTCTGGGATGAAAATTTGGGGTCTGGCACTTTCACGGAAATAATAGCGGTTAGACCCTCTCTAGCATCATCGCCCGTAGTGTTAACCTTGGCCTTCGAGCCAATACCCTCTTTCTCAATATAGGTATTAAGGCCGCGCGTTAGTGCCGACCTAAATCCAGCTAGGTGAGTACCACCATCTCGCTGGGGAATATTATTGGTATAACAGAGTATGTTCTCTTGGAAGCTGTCATTCCACTGTAATGCCACCTCAACGCTGGTGCCGTCTTCCCTAGCCGAATTGAAATGCATGATTTTATTAATGGTTTGCTTGTTGGTGTTCAAATAATCAACAAACGCACTAAGACCGCCCTCATAGGCAAATGTTTCTTCTTCGCCAGTGCGCTCATCGACCAATACAATACAAACACCGGAATTAAGGAATGAAAGCTCTCTTAGCCTTTTGGCCAAAAGGTCGTAATGGAAGCGGATATTGGTAAAGGTTCCTGGGGAAGGCTCAAAAAACACCTCTGTACCTGATTCTTTGGTGTCACCAATAACCTCTAGCGGCCCATCTGGAACACCATGGGAATAGGTTTGCTCATGAACCTTGCCATTACGTCGAATAGTCAGGCGCATACGAGTTGACAGGGCATTAACCACCGACACACCCACACCGTGAAGACCACCAGACACCTTATAGCTATTATCGTCAAACTTTCCGCCCGCATGCAGAACAGTCATAATCACTTCGGCCGCAGAAACACCCTCTTCATGCATTTCCGTAGGAATACCACGGCCATTATCGGACACCGATATAGTCTCGTTGGGGTGAATCACCACGCGTATCTCAGAGCAGTGGCCAGCCAAGGCCTCATCAATTGAGTTATCGACCACCTCAAACACCATATGATGGAGCCCCGTACCATCGTCAGTATCACCGATATACATACCGGGGCGTTTTCTCACTGCGTCTAATCCTTTGAGTACCTTAATACTCGACGAATCATAATTGGCTTCTTCACTCATAAACTATAACGTTCCTATTGTTCAACCTTTCGCAAAAACACCATGTTCCACATGGAACAGTCGGCTATTCTGCTCATTAATCCCATCAAAATCTTTCTTGTCCACACCTGTTACAAAGTACTGGCACTGCAAATGATCTAAATACGCTAACACGTCTTTGCGATTTTCATAATCAAGCTCAGCCGGTAAATCATCGAGCAAGAAAACACAGCTATTGCCTGTGACAGCCTTGTAATGCGCTGCCTGCGCTAACTTTAGCGCATAAACCAACAGCTTCGACTGGCCTCTCGAAAGACTGTCAGATGCTGGCACTCCATCAACAAATACGCGAATATCGGCACGCTGGGCGCCATGAGAGGTGGTACCTGTTGCAATATCCCTCTCCCGATCAGCCAGCAGAACATCAATAATCGACCGGTCCTCCGGCCAACCCTGACTATACTCTAAGCTTACCAGCCCTAGGCCGTCAAAAGCATCAACCACAGGCTTTATAAAGTTTTCCAGCTGGGCTATATATTCTTTTCTCTGTTCCGCTACCATCTCATTTAACGGAGCTAATTCCTGAGACCATAACTTTAACGAATCTTCATCTATTCTAACATGACGGAGCAATTGATTGCGCTGTTTTAATGCTTTTTGAAAGCGTTTCCATAAATCAGAATAGCCATGTTCCACGTGGAACACCCCCCAATCTATAAACTGCCTTCTTTGAAGCGGCCCACCTTCTAATAACGAGAAGCTATGCGCATCTACAAGCTGGATAGGTAGTTCAGCTGCCAGTTGAGCAGCCGTGGACAAAGTTTCACCATCACAGCGCGCCTCAAAGCCGCCTTTAGTGGTGCGCATCACGCCTAGCTGGTGCTGGGCATCCGAATCAGGCTTAACTAACTTGCCCGAAACCACAAGACTATCCTCACCCTTATTTATGACTAAGCGTAAATCACGGTGCTTAAATGATCGCCCTCTACCCAGTAGAAAAATCGACTCCAACAGGCTGGTTTTTCCGCTGCCATTGGCTCCATAAATGATATTTGCTTTGGGGTGACAGTCTACATTCGCTGCCACGAGGTTGCGAACCTTAGAAATCTCTATACTGTTTAAAAACACCTTAAAGGCCCAAAAATGCCGCGCACCTTAGCTTATGTATGGTTTATTTAAAGACGCATTGGCATAACAACATAGGTTGCCTTGCTTTCGCCGCTAGCATCCTCAACCAGAGCGCTGCTATTAGAATCCGCTAGTGTAAAGCGAATTTCAGTGCTCTTCAAAACATTAAGGACATCTAGTAAATAACTCACATTAAACCCAATCTCAAGCGAATCACCCGAATAAGCAACACTGACTTCCTCTTGAGCCTCTTCCTGCTCTGGGTTATTTGCCACCAGATGCATTGCGCCATTCACCAACTCAATTCTTACGCCGCGATATTTTTCATTGGAAAGAATGGCCGTGCGACCAAACGCCTGCTTAAGCTGCTCGCGGTCGCCAACAACAAGCTTATCGCCGCCTTTTGGCACAACACGATCATAATCAGGATAGGCGCCATCAACCAGTTTTGACGTAAAGCAATAGTCTACTCCAGTCACTCTAATATGATTCGAGCCAATAGAAACCTTAACATCGTCATCAGCCAACAGTCTAGAAAGCTCTATAATGCCCTTACGCGGCAATATAGCTGAGATCTTAGCGTCATCTAGCATCACCTCGCAATGGCCGTCACATAGCGCTAGGCGATGCCCATCAGTGGCCACCACGCGCAACTGATTATGTGTTACTTCCCACAGCATACCGTTCAAATAATAGCGTACATCTTGCTGAGCCATAGCAAACGAAGTGGATTCAATAAGACCTCTTATCATACTGCCGGGCACATTAAACTGAACAGCCTGCTCGCTCTCGTCGACACCAGGGAACTCATTGGCAGGCAGAGTAGCCAGAGTAAAGCGACTGCGGCCACTGACAATCTGTGCTTTTCCCTCACTACTTGAGAAATCCACCTGCGCTCCGTCTGGCAAAGAGCGGCAAATATCAAGAAATTTTCTTGCCGAAACAGTCACTTCACCGGCCTCTGTCGATGAAACCACTTCGGTTGAACCTTTGATCTCTACCTCAAGATCAGTTCCAGTCATTGAGAGCTTATTACCCTCAAGTCGCAACAGCACATTAGAAAGAATTGGCAGTGTTTGCCTGCGCTCCACCACACCCACAACTAATTGCAAGGGATTGAGAAGAGCTTCTCGAGAAAGGCTGAATTTCATGATGTTATTTCTCCGGAAATATTATTAATTCTAATTATAACTATTAGGTTGAAAGTGTTCTGTATAGATTCTTGAGATCCCGCTGAACTTCTCTGTCTGCACCCTCAAGCTCTTTAACTTTCCTGCAGGCATGCAGAACAGTAGTATGATCACGACCCCCAAAGGCCTCGCCAATCTCGGGAAGGCTATGATTGGTAAGCTCTTTAGCAATAGACATAGCCACCTGTCTTGGCCTAGCCACAGAACGACTGCGGCGTCTTGAAAGCAAATCAGACATTTTAAGCTGGTAGTAGTCCGCAACAACGCGCTGAATATTATCAACAGTAATCAACTTATCCTGTAGTGCCAATAAGTCTTTAAGCGACTCTCGAATAAGGTCAATATCAATAGGTCTTCTGGTGAATTGAGCATGCGCCATCACCCGCTTAAGCGCACCCTCTAATTCACGCACATTTGAGCGAATTCGCTGTGCAATAAAGAATGCAGCATCCTTAGATAGGTGGGCACCGCTCTGCTCAGCTTTATTAATCAGGATCGCAGCCCTTGTCTCTAGTTCTGGTGGCTCTACAGCAACAGTCAGACCCCAACCAAAGCGCGACTTAAGGCGCTCTTCAACACCGTCAATCTCTTTTGGATAACGGTCACTGGTGAGAATCATTTGCTGACCGCCTTCTAATAGCGCGTTATAGGTGTGAAAAAACTCTTCCTGTGAGCGCTCTTTACCCGAGAAAAACTGAATATCATCAATTAATAGCGCATCAACTGAGCGATAAAACCGCTTAAACTCATCAATGGCTTTGAGTTGCAGCGCCTTTACCATATCCGCCACAAATCTTTCGGAATGAAGATAAACAATTTTTGCATCAGGCTTTTTTGCCCGAAGAGCATTGCCAACAGCGTGCATTAAATGTGTCTTACCCAGACCAACGCCACCGTATATAAACAGTGGGTTGTATGAACCACCTGGGTTTTCAGCCACCTGCTGAGCCGCAGCAAAGGCCAATTGGTTTGATTTACCCTCAACAAAACTATCAAAGGTAAACTCATTATTAAGGTTGGTTCTTAAGCTAGTTTCTGCAGCAGACCTGAGAATAGTGGGCGCACCAACAGAATCTACAACATTGCGGCTTGGCGCCACCACTGTAGTCGCAGGTTGTTCAGCACTAACAGGATCAACTTTGGGGTTACTATCGAATTCAACCTGCTGCTTATATTGGGGGGCATTGGCTGGAGTAGCAGAAATACCCAAAACCACACCATTGCCACTAAGCTGATGGAATAACTCTTCAATACGATTGAGAAACTTGCTTTTAACCCAATCTTCTACAAATCTATTAGGCGCCAATAACTCAATAACATCATCATTGGATGGGTCATTAAATCGCTCCTGATCACCATCAAAATACTTGAGTTTTAGAGGACGAATCCATGTATTGTACTGCTGTTCAGGCAATTCATTTTGCAGCTGGGTTTGGCATTGAGACCAAACAATTTCGGGTGCATCAAACCCCATGATTCATACCTTATAAGACGTTAAAACTGGTTGAAAAAAATAAATTAACCGCAACCAAGCATGGTTTCATTTAATGAGCTTTTTTATCTCACTTTTTAGAGAGTCTATACTCTGCAAATAAAACTATCCACACCTCTAAAAAACCATATAAAAAAGCAAAAAAATAAATACCCATTAATATCAACAGGTTATATATTTTCAAGAAATATATTATCAACAGGGATAAAAAATATTCTGATCAAAATTTAACCATTTACTGTGCATAACCTGTGTATATACAGTAGAAAACCAGTGATTAAAGCGGAAAACTCATCAACTTCGAGATAATATTTAAGGTGGATTGGCTTATGGTGACCAAAATGTTTTCAGCAGTCACTTTCCAATACAAAAGGAAGAAAAGATCGCGCCCAACAAATCATCTGACGTAAATTCTCCTGTAATTTCAGACAGATAGCGCTGAGCCTCTCGCAAATCTTCAGCTAATAACTCGCCGGCATTGGATAGCTCCAACTGTTCCATTCCGTTACAAACAAGGTCTGTTGCACTAGCTATTGCACTAAGGTGACGGCGGCGGGCAGAAAACACACCTTCAGCCTGTTCTTGATAACCAACCGTTTCTAGAACTAAACGCTTTAAACCAGACAGCCCATCGCCAGTTTTTGCCGAAACCCCAATAGATGTTTCACCAATAGAATACGCTTTTGTGTTATCTATTAAGTCTTGCTTGTTGAAAATACTAATTATGTTGTGAGCCTTATGTGGAAATCGCTCAAAATATTCTGGCCACATCTGCTCAAGGCTTTCATTGTCTTGGCTTGTGGCATCGACAACATAAAGTATCGCATCAGCCTTTTCGATTTCACGCCAAGCCCTTAAAACACCCTGCTGCTCGACCACATCATCTGTTTCGCGCAAACCTGCAGTATCTACGATATTTAATGGCACGCCATCGAGATTAATTTTTTCTCTAAGCACATCTCTGGTTGTACCAGCTACAGCAGTAACAATAGCCGCATCTTGACCGGCCAGAGCGTTTAATAGGCTAGATTTACCTGCATTAGGCCTTCCCGCCAAAACAAGCGTAATACCGTCTCTTAACAGCGCACCCTGTTCAGCCGTGGCTAGAAACGCGTTTAAATCAGAGCGCAATGACTTAAGCTTCTCCCGAAGAGCAGTATCAGCCAGAAAATCGATTTCTTCTTCTGGAAAATCTATCGCCGCCTCGACAAAGACCCTAATAGCAATCATTCTTTCAACAAAATCACGAATCTTAGAAGAGAACTCCCCCTGCAGTGACCGCACAGCCGACCTCGCAGCTTGGGTTGAACTAGCATCAATAAGATCAGCAACAGCCTCCGCTTGAGCTAAATCTAGCTTATCATTTAAAAACGCTCTTTCACTAAACTCACCCGGCCTGGCAAGCCGCGCTCCCAACTCGACACATCGATTTACAATAGAGTCCAATACCACCGGGCCGCCATGACCATGAAGCTCCAAGACATGCTCCCCAGTGAAGGAGTTGGGTGCCGGAAAGGACAGCACCAAGCCTTGATCCAAAACAACAGCCTCTGCATCATAAAATGAAGCGTAATGCGCCTGTCTAGGTGTAAGTTCCTTGTCGGGGCCTAATAGGCCAACAATAAAATCAGATAAGTCTTCACCAGAAAGGCGAATAACGCCCACACCACCCCTGCCGGGCGCAGTGGCAATAGCAACAATGGTATCTGTATTGTTTTTTAAGTTATCTGTACTCATAGCAATATTATGCCCGAAAAAAAAGCCTCCTAAGAGGCTTTTTCTTATTTTGTGGTAGCGGCAATCTGTCGATTAACAACCAATTGCTGCAAAATACTCAAAAGGTTATTCACCGTCCAATACAGCACCAATCCCGCAGGAAACATTAGAAAGAAAAATGTAAACACAATGGGCATAAACTGGAATACTTTTGCCTGCATAGGGTCTGTAGGCGCCGGTTGTAGTTTTTGCATCAAAAACATACTGGCCCCCATAATTAAAGGCAGGATAAACAGCGGGTCTTTTGCCGATAGATCCTGAATCCAGAAAATCCACGGCGAATGGCGAATTTCAACCGATTCAGATAATACCCAGTACAGAGCGATAAACACCGGCATCTGCAATAACATCGGGAAGCAACCGCCCAATGGGTTAACTTGGTGCTTCTTAAATAGCGCCATTTGCTCCTGCCCAGCCTTTTGGCGATCATCACCATAAAGCTCTTTAATTCTTGCCATCTCGGGTTGGAGTGTGCGCATCTTAGCCATTGACTTAAGGCTCGCCGCCGACAGTGGATAAAGAAGAATTTTAATAAAGATAGTCAGCAAAATGATCGACCAACCCCAGTTACCCAGCAAGCTATGAATCATTTGTAAAGCAGCAAAAATTGGTTTAGCCAGCATCCACAAAAAACCGTAATCAATGGTTAAATCTAAATACTCAGAGAGCTCTTTAAGTGCATTTTGATCCTTAGGGCCAACATAAAGATCGACCTTATATTCACCAGTGTCACCAGAAGCTACATTGATTTTTTCACCCGTCACCGCCATCAAATAAATATCATTACCCTTAAGCTTTCTAAGAGTGTAGCGATTTTTACTATCCTGAGGCGGCACCCAAGCACTAACAAAATAGTGCTGAACAAACGCTAGCCAGCCACCCTGCATAGATGTTTTTACTGTTTTATCCTCAATATCGGAAAAGTCATATTTTGAATAATTTTTATCCTGCTCACGAATAGCGGCACCCAAGAAAGGCTTCATCCCTGTTGAAGAATCAGTTTCGGGCTGATGAGAATCTCGTCTAAATTGACCAAAAAATGTAGCAGACCATGGCTGTACAGTACGGTTTCTTACTATGTAACGTATTCCAACCTGATAGTCCGAGGCCTTAAATTCAAACCGTTTAATAATTTCAACACCATCTTGGTTGTAAACCAGATCAACATCTAAAGCTTGCTGACCTTCCGATAACTCATAGGTGCTTGCAGTAGAAGAAAAAACAGGTCTTCCAGAAGCGGTATCTGTGCCATTGGCACCAATTAAACCGCTTTCAGCAATAAATTCATTGCCTTTAGAGTGCGTAAGGATAGAAATAGGCTGACCGCCTTCATCCACCATCCTATCAAGGTTCTTTAATAGCTGAACCTCAACAACATCCCCGCCCAAAGTATCGATGGTAACTTTAATAACATCCGTAGTGATGGTTACTGTCTTTTGATAATCTGCCAATAATTTTGCCGGCTGAGGCTGCTCATCGGCTAATACGGGTAATGTCGAGCTAGTGGTTGCGCTATCACTATAGAGTTGCTCAACGGGAATCTGCGGTTTCTGTTCAACAACAGGCAAATTTTGATACTGGCCCTGAAAATTACTCCAACGCACTACAAGCAGCCAAACAACAACAATAATTGCGGCTAAAATAACGTTTTTTTGCCAGTTCATACTTTTATCTCTCAATTTTTATCAAAATTTAATGGTTTGTCTTGCTTTGTTGGGACAGGGTCACACCCGCCTTCATTTAAAGGGTGGCATTTTATAATTCTTCGCACAGAAAGATAACCCCCTTTTAACACGCCATACTCGCTGAGTGCTTCGATCGCATAATTAGAGCAGGTGGGATGAAATCTACAGCTCGGCCCTAAAATAGGGCTTACAAGGTATTGGTAAACCTTAACCAGACCGATAAATAAGCTACGCATCTTGATCTTCTAGCATCTTACAGCGAGAGTCTAGCTTAGCCCAAGACTTTTCAATAATTCCTGTAAGTTTTTGTGTAGACAGCTTATCAGCACCCTGACGCGCTAAAAAAACTATATCCAAGGAGGTTTGAAATTGTTTTTTTCTAAAGGTTTCTCGTGCAACCCGTTTGATACGATTGCGCTGAACCGCTGTAGGAATATTTTTCTTTGCAACAACCAAACCCAACCTAGACAGGTAACCATCCGTGGGTTTGGCAAGAATAAGAAGGGAAGAATTTGCGACCTTTACCCTATTATGATCAAACACCTGCTTATAATCAGAGGCATTTAATAGGCGCTGAGTCTTTTTAAACGAGAAGATGGGCACTGGGCCCACAACCTTATGCAGCGAGACGCTTGCGACCTTTTGCACGACGACGGTTTAATACGGCACGACCGCCTTTAGTTGCCATACGTGATCTAAAGCCGTGAGTGCGTTTGCGTTTTAAGTTACTGGGTTGAAATGTTCTTTTCATGACTAATTAGTCCAAATCTGTTTGTGTACATGTTTCCGAGCCGCGCGATTCTAAAGAAAATATCGCCGCATATCAATAAACTTCTTCAATCAATTGCAAATCAGAGCTTATTAACAGTATGTAAACAGGATAAACAGGTAAGTATTCAGTGTCCAAAGGAGATATTAGTTAATATCAAGCTGTTTGATAAGAAGCTGTAGAAAACCTATGGTTAAAATCAAAAAATACTCAATTAAAACTAATCTTATACCGTTTATTTTTACAAACAAAACTTAATTAACAATCCATCCCCATTATTTAACAGGCTATTTAAGGCTATTAACCCACCACTTATCATTGGTTTTTATCACTCTAACCATGTGATTTTAAACGATAAAACGAATTAATTAACAAAAAACACGCGCCCTAATAACAACAATAATAATCTTACATATATATATTAAGTAAATTAATACTATATATATCTACAAATAAACGATTTAGAAAAAAATCCAAAGCAACGTATAATAGTCACAACTTTCAAGAGGCCAATACAGGCTCAAAATTATATATGCGCTATTCAGACCAATTTGATGTCATAGTCATCGGCGGCGGCCATGCTGGAACTGAGGCATGCCTAGCATCAGCTAGAATGGGCTGTAAAACCCTTCTACTTACCCATAATATTGAAACCTTAGGGCAGATGTCGTGCAATCCAGCGATAGGCGGTCTGGGTAAAAGTCATTTAGTGAAAGAAGTAGATGCTCTTGGCGGTGTTATGGCTAGAGCAACCGATATGGGTGGGATTCAATTTCGCGTTCTTAACGCCAGAAAAGGGCCCGCTGTTAGAGCAACCAGAGCTCAGGCTGATCGGGCACTGTATAAAGCAGCGGTCAGAGGTTTCTTAGAAAACCAACCCAACCTCAGTATATTTCAGCAAGCCGTTGACGATCTGATTATTGAGGGTGACAGGGTGATTGGTGCCTCAACCCAGATGGGCCTAAAGTTTTTTGCTAAAACGGTCGTGGTTACCGCTGGCACCTTTTTGGCAGGTAAGGTGCATATTGGAATGGAAAACTATGCGGCAGGACGAGCAGGTGATCCTCCAGCTGAACAATTGGCTCAGCGCTTTAGAGAGCTGCCATTTAGAATTGAAAGACTAAAAACAGGTACTCCACCAAGAATTGATGCTAGAAGCGTCGATTTTAGTGGCCTTCAAGAACAGTGGGGTGACCAGCCCGAGCCAGTAATGTCGTATTTTGGTAAATTATCTGATCATCCAAAGCAAACCTGTTGTTGGATAACTTATACCAATGAAAAAACCCATGATGTTATTCGTGGCGGCATGGATAGATCACCCCTTTACACTGGTGTTATTGATGGTGTGGGTCCTAGATACTGTCCATCTATTGAGGATAAAGTGGTTCGCTTTGCCGACAAAGATAAGCATCAGGTATTTATTGAGCCTGAGGGGTTAAATACTCATGAATTATACCCTAATGGTATTTCAACCAGCCTACCTTTTGATGTTCAATTAAACTTAGTCCGCTCTATAGAGGGGTTTGAAAACGCCCATATTATGCGACCGGGCTATGCTATTGAATATGATTATTTTAATCCGCAGGATTTAAAATACTCCCTAGAGACTAAAACCGTACAGGGGTTGTTTTTTGCGGGTCAGATAAATGGTACTACAGGTTATGAAGAGGCTGCAGCTCAGGGGTTGTTGGCGGGTACCAATGCTGCCCTGCAAGCACAGGATAAGGAAAGCTGGTGCCCAGGTAGGGATGAGGCCTACATTGGTGTTTTAGTTGATGATCTTATCAGCATGGGAACTAGCGAGCCCTATCGAATGTTCACTAGTCGCGCTGAATATAGACTGCTACTTCGCGAAGATAATGCAGACCTTAGGTTGACAGAAAAAGGGCGTGAATTAGGCTTGGTTACAGACAGCCATTGGCAACAGTTCTGTAATAAAAAAGAAGCAATAGAGTTAGAGCGTCAACGAATAAAATCTACTTGGGTTCAACCAAATTCTCCCGAGGCTAAACAGTTAGAGCCTTATTTAGAGAATAAATTAGCTCGAGAATATTCCATGCTTGATCTTCTTAAACGACCTGAGGTTTCGCACCAGGCCATATCTGCATTAACGCCAGAATTAAATATCGATAGTAAGATCTCTGAGCAGATTGAAATCGATGTAAAATATGCCGGTTATATTGAGCGCCAACAACAAGAGATTGATAAGTTGCGACGCCACGAGAATACCGCAATTCCAGTATCATTTGATTATGAAAAAGTCAGCGGTCTATCCAATGAGGTTAAGCAGAAGCTCAATGAAGCCAAACCAGAGACCCTAGCTCGCGCCTCCAGAATCCCCGGTATAACACCTGCAGCTATTTCATTATTATTGGTTTCATTAAAGAAAAACGCAGCCTAATTATGTCGCTATCCCAAATTCAGCAAGAATTAGAGTTGGGGGTAAAAACCCTTGGACTCAATTGTTCATCACAGCAAATAGACCAGCTACTAGTCTACCTTGAAATGCTTCAGCGGTGGAATAAAGCCTACAATCTCACCGCTATTCGTGAGCCCATCCAAATGGTTCGCTTACATCTTCTGGATAGCTTGGCGATTCACCCCTACATTCAAGGGGTTGATAGTATTATCGATGTTGGAACAGGTCCGGGTTTGCCGGGGATTCCACTAGCAATTCTAAACCCTGAAATTAATTTCACCTTACTGGATAGTAATGGCAAAAAGACAAGATTTTTATTTCAAGCAATTAACGATCTAGCTCTTACCAACGCTAAAGAAATAAACCAGCGAGTTGAGAAGTATCAATCAAAACAACCATACGATATTGTTTTAAGCAGAGCGTTTAGTTCTATCTCTGATATGCTTAGTCAGTGCGATCATCTAGTTTCTGAAAGCGGCTGTTTTTTAGCTATGAAAGGAAAAAAACCTGATTCAGAGTTGAGCCTAATCACGAAAGACTATAAGGTCGTTGACCTGTCTGAGGTAAATGTGCCTCAAATTGACAGCGAGAGACACCTTATAAAAATAATAAAAACAGGTGACTCCACATAAACAGTCAAAGGAAACGGTTAACCAGTGGTTCGGATATTATCAGTTGCTAATCAAAAAGGTGGTGTTGGAAAGACCACAACCAGTATCAATCTTGCCGCATCTCTTGCCGCCTACAAGAAACGCGTTCTGCTTTTAGATTTAGACCCTCAGGGTAATACCACTATGGGGTCTGGTATCAATAAGCAAAAATGTGAGCACAGCGTATACGACGTTCTTACAGAAAAAAAACCAATCGAAGAGTGTATAGTTCCATCAGAGACGGGTAAGTACCACCTATTACCAGCAAACGGTGATCTAGTTGCAGCTGAGGTTGAGTTAATACAGGAGATTGGTCGAGAAACGCGCCTGCGCTTCGCGCTTCAAAGGGTGTCGGATAATTATGATTTTATTATTATTGACTGCCCACCATCCTTAAATATGCTTACAGTAAATGCCCTAGTGGCCAGCGATGGGGTCATTATCCCAATGCAATGTGAATACTATGCATTAGAAGGTTTATCAGCGTTGAATAACACTATTCGGCAAATAGCCAAACTGATAAACCCAAAACTGAAAATTGAGGGCATACTCAGAACCATGTACGATCCAAGGAATGGATTGACAAATGCGGTGTCAGCTCAGCTTAGAAAATATTTTGGTGATGTTGTTTATAGGGTAAGTATTCCCCGCAACGTTAGGTTAGCAGAGGCGCCTAGTCATGGTAAGCCAGCGCTGGCTTACGATAAAAATGCAAAAGGCTCGCTTGCCTATTTGGCGCTAGCAGGTGAGATACTTCGCCAATATCAGAAAAAAACAACCGATAAAGGATAACAATCCATGGCTACAAAAAGACAGAGCTTAGGTAAGGGGTTAGATGCACTGTTGGGACTTGCAGAAGAAATTAATGCAGATCAAGCGTTGGCCGTAGATGGAAAAACAGGGTCGGATGGTGCGCTAAGGCAAATTCCGGTTGAGTTTCTTCAGCGAGGAGAATACCAACCAAGACGTGAATTCAATAGTGAAAGTCTTCAAGAGTTAGCAGACTCTATTGCTAGTCAAGGCCTTATACAGCCGATTGTAGTGCGTGAAATAGCACAAAATAAATACGAAATAATCGCTGGAGAAAGACGCTGGAGGGCGGCGCAATTGGCTGGGTTAGACAGGGTGCCAGCTATTCTTCGAGAAATATCCGATCAGGCAACCATCGCGGTGGCGCTGATTGAAAATATTCAGCGTGAAGATCTAAATGCTATTGAAGAAAGCCAGGCTTTAATTCGCCTACAGAATGAATTTAATCTCACACAGCAGCAGGTAGCGGCGGCAGTTGGAAAATCTAGATCGTCGGTAACCAATCTAATGCGACTAGCCTCGCTTCAGTTGCTAGTTCAGCAACAGCTAGAGCGTGGGGATATAGAGCTGGGACATGCAAAATGCCTTTTAGCGCTTGAAGGTCAGGATCAAATTTTAGCGGCGCGCACCGTAGCCAGTGAGGGTTTAACGGTTCGCCAGACAGAGGTTTTAGTCAAAAAACTGCAATCACCCAATACCCATAAAAAAACCAATATCACACCAAACCAAGATATAGTGAACCTGCAAACCCAGTTATCTGAAAAATTAGGTGCGGCCGTTAAAATTCAGCATGGAACAAGGGGCTCAGGCAAGCTTACTATCAGCTATAACAGTGTTGATGAGCTGGATGGAATTCTCAGACACTTAAAATAATTCATAAAAAAACAAATAATCTGCAAAATACTTTTCAATTGATTTGTCAGTTGAGTTGAAACTCGACCATACTATACCTATAATGCCGATCCGCGCAGGAGGCTGGGTGAAATTCTTACCCGTCTCAGGTCGGCAAAGGTGGATTGAGATAACCATGACGACCATTCCAAAGCCTGCAATATTGAAAGTAACATTATATCAGTTGGCAGTATTACTACTGCTTGTGGGTATCCTCAGTCTTGAAGATAGACTGTTGGCATTGTCGGCACTGGTGGGAGGTATGATTCAAATCATACCTCAAGCTTGGTTTTCTAGGCAGGCTTTTAAGCATACCGGCGCCAGACAGATGGATTTAGTTGTAAGGTCCATGTACCGCGGAGAGTTTGGAAAAGTAGTACTGACAGCGACAATGTTCGCGGCAGTATTTACACTTGATAAGCAGTGGAATTACATTGCACTGTTTACAGCTTTTTTGCTGATGATACCGCTCCAGTTGTTTATGACTAAACAAATACTAGAGCATTAAACCAGATAACATTTGTTGAGATACAGAGTAGAGAACACTAGATGGCCGGCGAAAATCCCGCAAGCACTACTGAATATATTCAGCATCACCTTCAAAATTTAGTTTATGGTAACCATCCAGAAAACGGATGGAGCTTTGCCCATGGCGCACAAGAAGCCGCTGAAATGGGCTTTATGGCATTTCATGTGGACTCACTAGCCTGGTCCTTGGGCTTAGGTCTAGTCTTTTGCTGGATGTTTCGTTCAGCCGCAAAAAGAGCCACCACCGGCGTTCCTTCAGGTTTCCTAAACTTTATTGAATTAATCGTAGAATTTATTGATGGCTCTGTGAAAGATAGCTTTCACGGCGTCAACAAAATGGTAGCGCCACTGGCACTCACCATTTTTGTCTGGGTTTTTCTAATGAACCTGATGGACCTTATTCCAGTTGACCTTATCCCCTACCTGCTAGCTAAAGCTGGTGTTGGGTACCAAAAAATCGTTCCCTCTACCGACCCTAATATCACAATGGGTATGGCATTGGGCGTGTTTATCTTGATGCTTTACTACTCGATCAAGATTAAAGGCACAGGCTTTATTAAAGAATTAACCATGCACCCCTTTAATCACTGGGCATTTATTCCAGTGAACCTGTTTATGGAAACTGTAGGGTTGTTAGCAAAACCATTCTCTCTCGGTCTGCGACTGTTCGGTAACATGTACGCCGGTGAGATGATCTTTATTCTAATTGCAATGATGTTTGCGGCAGGCGCTGGTGGCGGAATAGCCGCTGGTGGTATTCATGCGCAAATTTTTGGTGAGCATACCAGCTTCTTATTCTGGTTGGCTGTGTTTGCCTTGGTCTGCGGGGTTTGTTGGTTAAACCTTAAAGGCAAAATATCTACTGGTAAAACAGTACTTATAGCAGCAATCATTATGACACTTAGTGGCGGCGTATTTGCCTTTGCTGGTGGCTTGATGCAATGGGGCTGGGCGGTATTCCATATTCTGGTTATCACCCTGCAAGCATTTATTTTTATGGTTCTCACTATCGTCTACTTAAGTATGGCGCATGAAGACCACTAACTTTTTTATTTAAACCACTGAAATCGGGAGTTTACGATGGAACTTGTTATCATTGCTGCGGCAATTATGCTCGGATTG
>Ga0066379_10000009_pt1 | contig 57565 bp, 45 predicted proteins | sample Knorr_S23_td_250_FD_70951 | JGI IMG/M metagenome (GOLD analysis project Ga0066379, IMG submission 70951) | Marine microbial communities from Southern Atlantic Ocean transect - Knorr_S23_td_250_ad_251m_LV_A | ecosystem: Environmental > Aquatic > Marine > Oceanic | place: Southern Atlantic ocean...
ACTTTTGGCGTGATGGGTGTGATTAATATGGCCCATGGTGAGCTAATTATGATTGGCGCCTATACCGCTTATGTGGTGCAGCTGTTGATGCCCAACAGTCTTGAATATTCTATCTTGGTTGCCATTCCAATGGCTTTTTTGGTGGCAGGTACCGTGGGCGTGTTAATTGAGCGCTGTGTGATTCGATTTTTGCATGGTCGCCCCCTAGAGACGCTATTGGCAACTTTTGGGATTAGCCTAATTTTACAACAGACCGTACGCAGTATTTTTTCACCACTGAACCGACAGGTATCTAGCCCTAGCTGGTTGAGTGGTTCATTGGATATCAATCCGATATTTTCTCTAACCTATAACCGATTGTATATTTTGCTGTTTGCACTATTGGTATTTTTTATTCTGCAACTGGTATTGAAAAGAACCTCATTGGGGTTGAATGTGCGCGCGGTTTCTCAGAATCGCAGTATGGCCAAGGCGATAGGTATTCGCACCGAGTGGGTGGATGCTATGACGTTTGGTTTAGGCTCTGGTATTGCTGGTATTGCCGGTGTTGCGCTTAGCCAATTGACTAACGTCGGCCCCAATCTTGGTCAAGCTTATATTATCGATTCATTTATGGTGGTTGTATTTGGTGGTGTAGGTAACCTCTGGGGCACCTTGGTGGGCGGATTTAGCTTGGGTATATTGAATAAGTTCCTTGAGCCTGTGACAGGGGCTGTACTGGCCAATATTATTATTCTGATATCCATTATCTTATTTATACAGAAGCGTCCTCGTGGGCTGTTTCCGCAAAAAGGGAGGGCAGCTGGATGAGTACGATCCGCAATCAATTTTCATCGCTGCATGATTTACGTGAAAAAGCGCCCGTATTTTTGGCGGTATTATTTGGTATCAGTATTTACGCTTCTGCTTGTAACCTTTGGTTGCCTGAAGATTCTATTTTTTATGTCAGTACCTACACCATTACGCTGTTGGGGAAATACCTGTGCTATGCACTGCTAGCACTGGCGGTGGATGTGGTTTGGGGTTACTGCGGCATTTTGAGTTTGGGGCATGGGGCATTTTTTGCCTTGGGCGGCTATACCATGGGTATGTACCTGATGCGCCAGATTGGTGATCGCGGCGTCTATGGTGATCCTATATTGCCTGACTTTATGGTGTTTTTAAATTGGCAAGAATTGCCCTGGTTCTGGTATGGATTTGACCATTTTTGGGTTGCTATCCTAGCGATGATATTGGTGCCCGGTATATTGGCATTTGTGTTTGGTTGGTTGGCATTTCGCTCTCGTGTAGCGGGCGTCTATCTATCCATTATGACCCAGGCCTTAACCTATGCGCTGATGTTGGCCTTTTTCCGCAATGAAATGGGCTTTGGTGGCAATAATGGCCTGACGGATTTTAAAGATTTATTGGGCTTTAACTTGCAGTCTGACAGCGTGCGTGTGGCGCTATTTTTATGTTCTGCATTGGTATTGGCTCTGGCCTATTGTCTGAGCCTGTTGATTATGTCATCCCGATTTGGACGCGTGGTTGTAGGTATTCGCGATGCCGAGGATCGAGCCCGATTTATCGGTTTTAAAACAGAAAATTACAAAGTTTGGCTATTTGTTTATTCCGCCATACTGGCCGCTATTGCAGGGGCTTTGTATGTGCCACAGGTCGGCATTATTAATCCGGGTGAATTCTCACCGTTAAATTCCATTGAGGTGGTGGTCTGGGTTGCTGTGGGTGGCCGTGGCACCCTGTATGGGGCTATTGCTGGCGCATTGTTGGTCAATTACGCCAAAACCCGCTTTACGGCAGTGTTTCCAGAGGCTTGGTTGTTTGCCCTAGGTGCACTGTTTGTCGGTGTGACTGTCTTTTTACCCCAGGGTTTGGTGGGACTGTTTAAGAATAAAAAGCTACCTTGGTGTAATCGCAAAAAAACGGGGGAAGAGCAATCATGACAATGTTCGATACTGTTAAGCAGGCGGTTCAGAGTCTCCACACAGGGTTACTTCCAGAAACCAAGCATCCTGATATCGATATTTCTCACCAAGTACTTCTCTACGTGGAAGGCTTATCGGTTAGTTTTGATGGTTTTAAGGCGTTAAATGACCTTAATCTGTATATCAATGATGGTGAGTTACGCTGTTTGATCGGTGCCAATGGCGCGGGGAAAACCACGCTGATGGATGTGATTACTGGAAAAACTCGCCCTGATATGGGTGATGTTTATTTTGGGCAGACCATAGATTTACTGGGTAAAACTGAAGCCGAGATCGCCCAGTTAGGCATTGGACGAAAATTTCAAAAACCTACGGTATTCGAAGAACAATCGGTGTTTGCCAACCTTGAACTGGCGATGAAGGTCAATAAGGGCATTACCTCTACATTGTTCGCGCGATTATCGCCCTCAGAGTTGGATTGGATTAGTCAGGTATTGGATACCATCGGCTTAAAATCCCACTACAGAATGCTTGCCGGTGCTCTGTCTCACGGTCAGAAACAGTGGTTGGAGATTGGTATGCTATTAATTGCCGATCCTAGGCTTATGCTAGTGGATGAGCCAGTGGCAGGGATGACGGCGCAGGAGACTGAACGCACCGCTGAATTATTGACCTCACTGGCTGGAGAGCGAACGGTAGTAGTGGTTGAGCATGATATGGAGTTTGTTCGCAGTATTGCTAAAACAGTGACTGTATTGCATCAGGGTTCAGTGTTGGCAGAGGGTAGTATGTCCGATGTGCAGAATAATCCTGCTGTGATTGAAGTGTATTTAGGAGAAGAGCAGTGATTGCGTTGAAAGGTATAAATCAGCTGTATGGTGGCACTCAGATTTTATGGGATTTAGATCTGGAGATTGCCGAGGGGTCCTGTACCTGCATTATGGGGCGTAATGGCGTAGGCAAAACCACATTATTGAAATGCCTGATGGGACTATTGCCGGTCAGCACCGGTGAGTTGCGGGTTGGTGGCGAAGATTTTACCCGTCAATCGGCTGAATCACGTGCTCGCAATGGGATTGGTTATGTGCCTCAGGGGCGTGATATTTTTCCATTATTAACCGTTGAAGAAAATCTGCGTGTAGGCTTAGGTGTACGCAAAGATAAATCAAAAAAAATACCTGATAAAATTTTCGAATTGTTCCCTGTGCTGCACGATATGTTGCAGCGCCGTGGTGGTGATCTGTCCGGTGGCCAGCAACAACAGCTGGCTATTGGTCGAGCATTGGTGATTGATCCTAAGATTTTAATATTAGATGAGCCGAATGAGGGTATTCAGCCCAATATTGTTAAACAAATTGGCGATGTTATTACCCTGCTGAATGAACAGGAAGGCATGACTGTGGTGTTAGTAGAGCAAAAACTAACATTCGCCCGACGTGTAGGTAAAGAATTCCGATTAATGGAAAAAGGTCGCGTGGTGGCTTCAGGTGCAATGCCTGAGTTATCAGATGATCTGATCGCAAAACATTTGGCGGTTTAGTAACCAAAAATAGACCAAACAGATTATTAATTAATACGTTTAATAATGTAATTTGATCTTGATTCAATTGACTAAATAGCTTACATCTAAGCGACCCAATTAAATTATTGGCACATATATTGCTTAGTTAATAGCATGCCTATTATTTTAAAAAAATGTAAAAATGACCAGCCTTCAAATACCGAATGCAATGTTAAATGTGTATTTGCACAGATAAAATTGCGGGATATTACGTCGCGTAGTTTTAGATTTTCTTTTTTGTTTATGGTCATTATTGCAATCTTTGCCGCTGTGATATTTATTCCCAAGGCTATATCACCTTACCTCCATCAGGTTGATGTTGCTCATGGTTTTTCGGTGCTCGCCATCACGGTGCTGTTAGTGGGTATCTGGTTATTTTTTCATAGCGTGAAAAAATATCGTTTGGCTCAAGGAGAAGCGAAGCGTCAATCTGGATTATTAATTCGAGAGATTGAGGATCATCAGCAAACTAATTTGGAGCTTCAACAGACTCGAGAGAATGCAGAAGCCGCTAGTATTGCCAAAAGCCTTTATCTTGAGCGAATTAGCCATGAGTTGAGAACCCCTCTTAACTCATTGATGGGTTATGCTCAGCTTTTAGAGGGCGCTGATGATATTCCCAAGGCGCGGCGTGATTCAATCAAAGTCATGCGCAGTAGCAGTGAGCATTTAGCCGACTTAATTGAGGGTCTGGTTGATATGTCAAAGATTGAGGCAGGTCGATTGGATTTACATAGAAATGAAGTCAATTTGGTTAGCATGATGGAGCAGCTAATCTTTATGTTTCAAATTCAGGCTAAGGCGAAAAATATAGAGCTGAACTTCAGCTATCAAAAAAGACTGCCAGAACATGTGATTGCCGATAATAAGCGTCTTCGTCAAGCGATGATTAACCTCATCTCAAATGCGATAAAATTTACCCAGCAGGGTGCAGTGACTATTGATCTTAAATACCGCAATCAGGTCGCATTTATAAGCGTCAAAGATACCGGTGTTGGCATCAAAGAGGCGGATATAGCCACTATTACCGAGCCATTTGTGCGTATTGCTAACGCTAACTACCAAACCAGTGGTAGTGGTTTAGGTTTGGCAATTACGCAGGCGCTTATACATTGCATGGGGGGTGATATCAGTATTGAAAGTGAATTTGGCGTCGGTTCAACATTTAAGCTATCGTTGATGTTGCCAAGCGCTCGAGAGGTGGATCATCAGCCGGTTATTACTGAGAAAATAGTGGGCTATCATGGCGACAGCATAAGCTTGATGGTGGTTGATGATGATATTAATCAAAGACGCCTATTGGTTGATACACTGACGCCTCTTGGCTTTAATGTGATTACTGCAGCCGATGGTGCATCCTGTTTAAGCTTGCTTGAAGAATCTATTCCATCTTTATTTATCCTTGATATTTCGATGCCAGGAATGACCGGTTGGCAGTTAGCTAAAAAATTGCGAGAAAAAGAGATTAAAGTGCCGATTGTGATGATCTCTGCTGAGGCCGCAGAGGGTCTTACTCAGGATGCTGAGGCGCCGCTTCACAATGATTATCTGGTCAAACCAATTTATACACAAACCCTATTACAGGCATTGGCTTTCCATTTGAATATTGAATTACAGACTGCTAATGAAGTTGAAAACTTAGTTGAAATGAGCACTGATAAACCTTTTATCAAAACAGATCCTATTATTGTGAATGAACTGCTGTCCTTAATAGAGATTGGTTACCTAGAGGGTTTTAAAAATACCCTTGCGGCGGCAAAACAGCAAAGATCCATTAATCCAGTAGTTTGCGACAGTCTATCTCGATGCCTAGAAAGATTTGATATAGCGCAAATTCGTACTCAACTGATGAGCCTAAACGATGAAAACGAACCGAAAACATAATGGTGTAGTACTGATTGTCGACGACGATCCAGATGCTATAAGTATGCTCAATGCAGCACTTTCTGAGGCGCAGATGACGGCGCTGGTGGCGTTATCTGGTGAGCAAGCACTTACTATAGCCCGGCGTATAAGGCCAGATTTGATTCTTATGGATGCCATGATGCCGGGTATGGATGGCTTTGAAGCCTGTCAAAAAATTAAAGCTGATACTGTGATTGCCCATATTCCGGTGGTATTTATGACAGGGCTTAGCGCCAGTGAAGATATGGTTAGAGGCTTCGAGGCTGGCGGTATTGACTATGTGACCAAGCCAATCGATATCAATGCGCTGATTGCCCGAGTTCGCGCCCATCTGGTTAATTCCCGTATTGCTGCAGGCGCAAGGCAGGCGCTGGACACGCTGGGGCAGCATTCTCTAGCAGTCGATCCAGAGGGTAATATTCTCTGGTCAACGCCAAATACCCATAGCCTGCTAGCAGATTTTGGTGCCGATCAACACTGGATTTCCAATACCTTGCCATCCTATTTGGCGCCATGGTTAGCAGCGGGCGCTAAAACCCCTCTGGGCTTAGATGACCTTTCCCAGCCGCTTTTGATAAAGGCAATGGACAATCAACAGCCTGAAGAGTGGTTATTGCTTATTGAGCTAGCCAATAAGCCTAAAGAAGAGGATTTGCTGCGCGAAAAATTCGAGTTAACTCCTAGAGAATCTGAGGTTCTTATCTGGATTTCACGGGGTAAAACCAACCAAGAAATTGCCATGATTTTAGATCTTAGCCCGCGTACGGTGAACAAGCATTTAGAGCAAATTTTCCGTAAATTAGGGGTTGAAAACAGAACTACGGCAGCGGCTGTTTCCCTTAAATATCTCAACCAATTCGCCTAAAACCACCATATATTGGGGTTGAGATACGTTATTTGACGTAATTAGGCATAGTCCATTCACTTGTAATATCAATTTTGTTGGCATAATATGCGGATACGCCTTTATTTTCGGATAAAGTGTGTCGCATTGATTTACTTGCCTACTAGGGGCTAGTTTTATCAAAAACAACAAAAATTTAACTTTGAGGTTAAAACATACTATGAAAACTTTAAATAAAACTTTAATTGCTGCTGCAACAATTACTACTTTAGGTCTAGCTGCTGCTCCAACTGCACTAGCGTTGGATGCTTCTGCTTCTGTAGCTACTTCATACCTATGGCGTGGTCTTGATCTAGGTTCAGGTACTCCGGCTCTTTCAGCTGACGTATCAGGCTCTACTGGCGGATTCAGCTATGGTCTATGGGTTAGCTCTGGTGATACTACTGCTGGTACTGAGTATGATCTTTATGCTAGCTACGGTGGTGAAATTGGTGGTCTTTCGTACAGTCTAGGCCGTGCTCAATACAACTACCCAACAACGGATGATGATGCTGATGCAGCTGGTTTCCAAGCTGGTAAAGCTGAAGATAATATCTACTCACTGAGCTACGCAGGTGTTACTGCTACTGTTTATGATGCTGTAGATAGTGACTTTGATGCTGCTTACAACACATTATCATTTGATCTAGGTCCTGTTGGTGTTCTATTGGGTGACCATGACAATCAACAGGATGTTGAAGAAATGAGCCACGTAGATTTAACGTATAGCGTTAATGATTCATTAAGCTTTACAGTTAGCACTATTATCAGCTCTTCTTTGCCAGCTGATGAAACAGATACCACTGTTGTAGCGTCTTACGCACTACCGTTTTAATAAGTGATTTGGAGTGTCTAGAGGGTCCAGTATTCTCCCAAGAACTGGAATTAGGCAAGCTCCTTAAAAGCAAGGAAGTTAGTAACAAAGTGTAATGTATGTTTTCAATAAGTAAGATCAGGCCCCTTTGCGGTTAAACGCATAGGGGCCTTTTTTTATCTAGTCTTTTTTAGCGACACATTCTCAGTAGAATGAAATAAACCTTTTAATTGAATCAAGCGTAACCATTAAAAATGCGGTGAAATACTACAGGGCTAAAAATTAATGGGGGTTGCAGGCAATTTTCAATACCGCTTTGAAAATATGCAAACGTAAAATGGATATACTATTTACTATCAATACAGTGATGATGTATGAAAGCCTAAAGATACTGCTTATTTTGGCGGGCATTACTTGGTTTGTTAGTTTAATTATTGAAGATGTCAGTATTGTTGACTATATCTGGTCGCTCTTAATATTATTGGCGGTTTGTACCTACGCATATATGGCTGGCGTTGATAACCCAGTTAGCTTGATAATGTTGTTGATGGTGGCTATCTGGGCCTTACGCCTGACGTGGTTTTTAGTTAAACGCGGCAGAAATAAACCTGAAGATAGGCGCTACCAAGTTATTCGTGAGCGTCATTCTCCCAATTTTAGCTATAAAAGCCTGTATTTAATTTTTATCTTTCAGGCATTAGTTGCTTGGGTATTGAGTACTTTGTTTGTGCCTATTTTTGCGTCTAGTGCAGACCAGGCAACGTCAGTAGTTTGGAGTTTGTGGCACCCAGTTGGTGTGGTGGTTTGGTTATTTGGTTTTATCTACGAAGCCATTGCTGACCAACAACTGCATCACTTTAACTCTAGAGTTGTTAAAGAGGGCTCTACACTGTCTACCGGCTTATGGCGTTATTGCCGACACCCTAATTACTTTGGCGAGTGTTGTATTTGGTGGGCTTGGTTTATATACGCTATTCCAACAGGATCTGCGTGGATACTATTAGCGCCATTAGTAATGACTTATCTTTTACTTACATTTTCTGGCGTGGGTAATATGGAGCAGGGGATAACTGCTCGTAGACCAGATTATCAGGCGTATATTCATTCAACTAATACATTCTTTCCCGGCAAGCCGCGAAGTAAAGTTATTAGATGATAAGGGGATTATTTTTTTCAATTGACTGAAAAATGGGAAAAAGGGTGCCTTATTCACCAATATGTAAAAGTTCTAATAAATAAAGTTTCACTTAGTCGAACAATCATCTGTTATAAAAATAATATAATAATTAAATTCCGCGACAATTTTGTTGTGGTTTTTTTGACCTATAACTAAATTTTTTTGGGATCCTAACTTAATGTATAAATATCTTGTAATTCTAATATGTTCAATTGTTGTTGTTGGCTGTGACCAGCCTGTTGCAGATAATACAGCTGACAAGTCCACAAGGGATAGTCTAACGGTTTATACCACAGCAAAAGATACTGACCAGCGTTTAACTAAAACAGGTACCTTTCAATTTAAGCCACGCGTTCAGGCGACAGAGGGTGAGATTTCAATTTTTGTTAATTCGAGTAAGCAGTTTCAAAAATTTCTGGGTATTGGTGGTTCGTTCACTGACGCCAGTGCTGAGGTATTTGCAAAATTAGATACTGCTAAACAAGAGGAATTCCTTAAAGCCTATTACGATATCGAAGAGGGTATTGGATATTCGCTTGCTCGGACCACTATCCATAGTTCGGATTTTGGCAGTGGCAGTCACACCTATATTGACGAGGGTGATAAGTCCCTAGACACTTTTTCTATTGATAAGGATAAGCAATTTCGTATTCCTCTCATCAAAAGAGCAACCGAGGCAGCAGGTGGTGAATTATTGCTTTACGCGAGTCCTTGGAGTGCGCCGGCATTTATGAAAAGCAATAACAATATGTTGCGTGGCGGAAAGCTCTTACCTGAGTACTTTGATTCTTGGGCTAACTACTACACAAAATTTATTAAGGCCTATGAAAGTGAAGGTATGCCTATCTGGGGTATTTCAATACAAAATGAGCCAATGGCTACTCAGCGCTGGGAGTCAATGATCTACACGGCGCAAGAGGAAAGAGATTTCTTGAAAAACCATCTTGGGCCAGCAATGGAAAAAGCAGGCTATGGTGACAAAAATATTGTTGTTTGGGATCATAACCGAGACCTTCTTACCGATCGCGCAAATGTAATTTTGGATGATCCAGAAGCCTACAAATATGTTTGGGGTGTTGGATATCATTGGTACGAGACCTGGGCTGGCGGTGACAGCATGCACGACAATCTTGCTGCGGTTAAGGAATCATATCCAGAGGTTCAGCTTCTTTTTACCGAGGGGACTGTTGAAGGGTTTAGAGAGGATCGCTATCAATATTGGCCCAATGCTGAACGTTATGCTCGTTCTATGATTAAGGATTTTAATATTGGCACTGTGGGCTGGACTGATTGGAACTTGCTGCTAGATCACACTGGCGGGCCAAATCATGTGAGTAATTTCTGCTTTGCGCCAATTCATGCAGATACACGCACAGGTGAGCTTATTTATACGCCAAGTTATTACTACATAGGGCACTTCTCTAAATTTATCCGTCCTGACGCAAGAAGAATTAGCACTAGCAGTAGTCGCAGCGTTCTTCTGGCCACCTCTTTTATGAATACAGATAATCAAATTGCTACGGTGGTTATGAATGAAACTGACCAGTCTATTGACTATCATTTCTTTGCTGATATGGAACAGGTGACTTTGACCATTCCGGCTCGCAGTATGCAGACGTTGGTATACTAAGCTTGATGATCGTATCGGGCCATTGGCCCGATACGATTTAATGAATTTGACGATATTTGGTAGGGGTCATACCCTCTAATTTCTTAAAGAAAGTATAAAAGACTGATTTACTGTTAAAGCCTACGGCAAGATATATATCAGTTATCGTAGTATCTCTCTGTTCCGAATCCTTCAGCATCCTCTTGGCTTCATCTATTCTGTAACTGTTTATAAAGGTATAAAAGTTAGCGCCAAAGTGTCTATTGATAATCATTGATAGATCTCTAGACATGATTTCAAGGGTTTCTGCCAAGCTGTCTAGGGTGATATCAGGATCCAAATACAGTTTTTCTTGCTTAATCCGCTCATTAATTGACTCCGCCTCTTGGGGGTTTATCGCAAACTCATCTGCGGGTTTCTTGGGTAGATCTGCTTCATTAACCTGCTCGAACATGCCGAAAAATCGTATAGCAGTGAATACTAGTAAATTGACCAAAAAGAACGTGGTGTAATAGCGAGTGAGCCCTATATAAAAGTATATATAGTGATAATGGGTAAAGATTTTTGAGGCAGAAAGGATAAGCTCAAACAGCATAACAATGGTAAAGCCAGCAACCAATGCTCTCAACCAGGATAGATGCGCTTTTTCCATGTTTGAGTGCTTCTCTTGAAGCTTCAATGCGTATCGGCTAATAAGAATAAAGCAGGCAATAACGTAGGAAAAACGAATTAACTTGCTGAAAAACTCTATACCGACATAGTTAGCGCTGTAAACAAATGACTCGCTATTTAGCATCTCTAGGCGAATACTAGGTGGGTTGCCATAGAAGCTAAAGCCAATAAAGAGACTGTAGATGGTGAATGGCAATAGATGTAAAAGATCAGCTCGCTTTAATGCAAAATCTCGAAAAACCAATGATTTTATACATAAGAATAATAAGGGTCCGTCTAAGTAGTAAGCAATACCAGGCGCAAAATATAAAGAGGTCAATTGTTGACGAGCATGTACTTTAAACTCCACGCCCCACATCATTAATTCATTAATCGGAATCAGTGAGTGAGCAAATAGAAAGGCAGCGAGAAAAAAAGTACTTTTAATTTGCTTACTGTTTGTAAACCACAGTAATAGGGCAAAAAATAGGCACTGCAACGATATCATCATCAGGATAACATCGTGAAAATTAAACAGTACAGATTCGAATTTAAGATTAGTCATTAATTTTTATCTTTTAATATCATCGCCTTTGAGGGACACAGTGTAGGCACTAAGCTGTGAATTTTAAAGCGTATTCCCAGTTTGACCTTAATGCGAGCTATGAATTTAACGATAATTTGTCAGTATTTATTGAGGGAATTAACTTAACCGAAGAGCATCAGCGTATTCATGGTCGATCGTCTTATCAGGTTAGGGAATACTCTGTAGGTCATGCTCGCTATAACCTAGGTGCCCGATATAGCTTCTAAAATTTCATGAAGTTTTGATCGATTGATAAAGAAGCTCTTAACTTTAATTAGTTAGGAGCTTTTTTTATTAAATTCCAATTCTCAATATCCAAGGGTATATTAGAGAGCTGACATAACATTGCCGGAGTAATTTAGGAGTAGGCATGGCCAATCATGTGCTTTTAGATAATATTAATCATAAAGATCTAAAAATAATGACCAAAAGATCCGCAAGTCTAGGGGATAATATTCCCTCCCTTGTGACATTTCCTTTTGAGTACAGGGATATCCAAACAAATTTCCCTATCTGTTTTTGCAAGGATTCAGAAACTGGTAAATTTTATACTGCCGCTTTGTTTGGTTTTGAAGAAAACGAAAACCTTTTTTTAGATGGGGATAACTGGGATGCAGCCTATACGCCCTTAATGCTAGAGCGTCAGCCTTTCTTTATTGGAAATCAGCAGAAGCAAAATGGTGAAGAGGAGCGGCTTATATATATTGATATGGATAACCCCAGAGTTGGCTCAACCGATGGCGAGGCATTATTTCTTGAACAGGGTGGAGTCACTAATTATTTGCAAAGAATGAGTGCTATTCTAGAAGCCATTCATCAGGGGCAGCAGCAAGCCAAAGAATTCGTTGAATTAATGCTAAAGCATAATTTGATTGAAAGCTTTACCCTTAAGGTTGAATTAAACGATGGTACAAATAATCAGTTGCAGGGTTTTTACACCATTAATGAAGACGCACTTGATGCACTTTCTTCAGAAGCAGTTTCTGAGTTATGGGCAAGTGGTTATATGCAGGCGGCCTATATGGTGATTGCCTCAATGTCTAATTTTAGATCCCTAATTGAGCGAAAAAACAAACGTTTATGATTTCCATTAATAAGCCAATTAAAGACATTAAATGCGCTGATCAAGGGCGAGTTCCCGATGAGGTTTATGCTTCCGTGGAGCCAGTAGTTATTCGCGGGCTAGTTGCCGATTGGCCATTAGTGAAAATGGGGCAAAAATCCTTCCGTGATGCAGGAGATTATCTTAAAGGTTTTTATCAAAATCTCCCTGTTGCGGCGTCAATTGGTGACCCCGATATAGATGGCAGAATTTTTTATAATGAAGATTTTTCTGGATTTAATTTTCGCTCAGTTAAAGCAGATCTTCACCAGTTATTAGACAAGATATATCAATCTGCTGATGATCATAATCCTGAAACTGTCTATATGGCGTCTACCATGGTTGATCGCTGGTTTCCCAAATTTCGGGATAAGCACAGACTGTCGATTGACCCAAATAATCCCCTAGTCAGTATTTGGCTGGGTAATCGCACGCGCATTGCTGCGCATTATGATCTGCCAGATAATATTGCCTGTTGCGCAGTTGGTCGCCGTCGATTTACTCTTTTCCCGCCAGATCAGTTAGCTAATTTATACCCAGGTCCAATTGATTGGGCACCGGGCGGTCAGTCAATCAGCCTAGTGGATTTTGAAAATCCCGATTTTGAGAAATTTCCAAACTTTCAAAAAGCGCTTGAATCTGCTCAGACTGCTACTTTAGAACCGGGTGATGGATTATTTATTCCCAGTATGTGGTGGCATCATGTTGAGGGATTGGATCCTCTAAATATACTGATTAATTACTGGTGGCGGGAATCGCCAAGCTATATGGATAGTCCGGCAAATGTATTAATGTATGGTCTTATGAGTATTCGTGACTTGCCTGCAGAGCAAAAACAGGCTTGGCGAGATATTTTTGATTATTATATTTTTGATGCTGATTCGGATGCTCATAGCCATATCCCCGAGCAAGCAAAAGGTTCATTGGGATCAATTGATGAAAACTTAAATAGAAAAATAAGATCACTGTTAATGAAAAAAATTAATCGATAGTAATTTTTCCGTATTTTCCATTTTTACCAGCCCATTATGAAAACTGGGCGGGTAACTTCAGTCTGCAAACATTCTTTTTAGTTACCCCTCTACTGATTACAGGTAAAAAAAAGATATGAATCTAAAAAAATTGGTTCGAATACGTTACTAGGACGATTCCTAGTATGAAAATTTATACATTAGAATTAAATTTCCATAGATATTTATTTAAAAACGCGATGCTATCGTGACCAATAATTAGAAAGGTAACCCAATGCAAATCAACAGTCCAAGCTATGATGGCGTGAGTTCGGATGAATTTATTGTGGTAGATGCCGGTGTTGGCGCTTATCTCGGTCTGGCTAAAGTAATTAGTGGTGGCGATGAACTGACCAGTCCAGATGGTGCCCCTGAATCCATTGTTTATGAGGTTATTGATAGCACCGCGACAACCATGACCTTGAATATTAATGTCTCCTGGGGTGATTGGACATTTAAATTTATCAAAGATTAATGATCTAAAAGAACAAAAAAAGGGCCCCTACAGGGCCCTTTTTTTATATCACTTAATTTTAAGGCATTATCTTAGTAAAAGATTTAAAGCCATCTTGTATTTGAATAAACCATTGAGGGACTGAAGGCCCGTCACCCGCTTTTTTAATTCTCGGATGTTTTTTGACCCTATCAACCAACAGCTGGTCATTTTCAGGTTCAATATCAACAAAAAAGATATGTTTCCCGTTTTTAAGAGCCTTTTCGAAGCGGGAAAAACGGTTATTTTTACGCTGTATGCCAATAAATCCAAATTCCCAGGTGAAGAATCCAACCATTACTATTGATAAGAAAATAAACGGAACCCATGTAGCCTGTTGTGCCCAGCCTGTTAGTGTGACAGCGTAGAGCATCAATGTAGCTGCAATAACACCAACAACTGCACCTATCTTTGTGCTGTGAACAACATCTGTACGAAGGACCGCTTCAACCTCGTTGAGATTTGGATGTGCTGCAACTTCAGCATCGTCCAGACTCAGTACATGGGAGTGGGCGGCTGATATGCCTACAGTTTCAAGTTCTACTTCAAGTAATTCGAGATCATCAAGATTATTGCTGATATAAAAGTGTCTATTCATAGTAATACCCTTAAACCTTTTTCATTATTTGTATTGTCTAAGTCGCAATTTTCCGCTTCAGTTAAATTTTCATACGACAATAATTTGAAAGAGGATTAATTCTAAAATATGACCAGTTAACCCCTAAACAAACCCAAGACCTTTATATTAAGTGTAGTCTAGAGTGAAGAGGCTTTTCTGATTAAGGGATTTTATAACAAAGATATTTGACGACCATCCATAGTCGTCAAAGGTATTTAAGGATAGGTGATAATCAGAGGATGAAATTAACTCTGCATTACCAGCTTGGGTGTTCTATCTGCTTTATAGATGCCCCAGTGTTTTTCTGGTTCTAGTGGATCGGGCGAGCCTTTCCAGTTTTCATCAAAGGCTTCAAAGAAATAAACCAGTACCTGTTGTTCCTGAGCCCAGTCCATAAGTTGGTGAAAATACTGCTGTTGAAAATTTTCATTAACATTATGGCTTTCAATGCCACGTCCGTTTGAATTTGTCGCCCAGCCAGCTTCAGTAATAATAATCTGTTTGTCAGGGTGGGCGTCTTGGACTGCTTGAAAATTAGCAATAGTGTAGGCCAAACCCTCATCAATGCTTTTGAACTCCCATACTGGATAGGTATGGATGGAAATAACGTCAAGCTGTTCTGCAAGTGGTCTGAGATGTTCTAGCCAAGGAACGTAATTTTCACAAAAAGTTACTGGCTGTAATACCTGTGATTTGGTGCGCTGAGCATAATCAATTAGATTTTCCGTGGGTACTAAGTGATCGGTCCAGCTAACTGCGGCCTCATTGCCTATAGAGACTGAGCTAATAATGGTTGGATACTTATTAGCCAGTTCAATTAATTCTTCAATTTGTTTTTCATTATGATGCTTATTGCTGCGTAATTCTTCTTCAGAGTAAAGGCCGCCCCAAGGACAATTTTCATTGCAAACCTCAGCAGTAATATAGGCGCCAAGCATTACATCAAATGGCAGTTGCTCATTCTCAATAACATGCAAAATGGTTTTTGAATGTTGATCGCTACCGTAGAGTCGTAATGATTTCCAATCATCTTTAAGGATCAATAGGTCTTGCTTGACTTGATCATAGGATGGAAATTCACCGCCATCTGGACTCTGTCCATCGCGATATCCCGAATAGCAAATAGCTTTTGTAAAAGGTAAGATATTTTTTGTCATATTTCTTATTTTGAGTATTTTAAATTTTCATTTTTGTCCCACAAACCCCAATAGGCACCAACATCACCTTCGGCACCAATTTTCCATGATTCATCAAACGATGAAAAGTAGAACATATCTATATCTTCAGACTCTGTCCACTGCTGACTGTTCAGAAAATACCGAATTGCATTAGTTTCTGATGGCTCAGCCCCATGAAAACTTTGGCCGCGATTGGGCCAGCCAGTTTCGGTAATAATAACTTTCTTGCCACCAGCGGCCTTAATGGTTCGATTGTACATATCTTTCATATACAACAAAGAATATTCAATAGGGCAGCCTTCCCAGAAGGGATAGCAGTTAGCAAGAATGACGTCGCAAATTTCTGTGACTGCTGGGCGATCTTCGAATTCATAGTAGGCATCAACATAGCCTACAGGTAGATTGGGAACTGCTACCTTAACTCTGGCAATATATTCAAGTAACTGTTCTTCAGATAGGTCATCGCGATAAAGTACTTCATTGCCGACTGCGCAAATGTCAACATAACCTTCTTTGGCTAGTTTAATCAGCCCCTCAATCTCAAGCTCATTCTTTTTAAGGTTGTCGCCAAGCCATGCTCCGACAAGTGTTTTAAGTCCCATCTCTTTTGCAACCACAGGAACAAGCTCATTACCTAAGCAACAAGAGAACGAGCGCACCCATCCAGTATGTGGCTTTAGGGTAGCCATGCGCTCTCGAATCTGTTCAATTTCCAGTTGATCGCCAGGCTCTTGGCCTTCGCGATAGGCGCTAAAACCAATACCATGAATCCCAGAATCTAAGCAGCTTTTAAAATATTCCTGCATTTGGACTTGGCTAAGCTGAGAAATATCTATACCAGTGAGGGATAGGATTTTTCCTTCTCTTTTAGACATTGATTAGTAAAACCTCGGGATTTGTCTTAGTTAAACGACTAGTTTACATTAAGTGTGGTGCAATTATTAGCGCCGAATTTTTTTAAATAGACTATTTTGTTGTTTAAATTGCCTAGGCTCAGAATCGTACTGGACAAGATAAAAAGTTACAACAAAGAAACATAATTTTACGATCTGTAAAAAGTTATTTAGCCAAAACAGGTGAAAAAAATGAATAAATTTGCCCAAATTTGCCCAATTTTCGTCAAAAAGGTCTATTTAATCGGTCGATAAACTGGCGAAATTAAAATAGTGCCCTTAGAATAGCCGCCTTTTGAGTTTTACCAATTAGCGTATATAGCATTAAAAGTCTAAACGAGACAAATGGATTTGCTAGCGGGTATCCAGTAATTAGGATCCAAGTACTTACTTTCAACGAGATAATTAGTTAGGTTTCAAATGACTCATAAGCAAATTCACGTAGGCCAGCAACTTCAACAAACCAATAATGTTGCGGTTGGCGGCAATTACATCAATATAGAAGGTGAAACCTTCTATCAAATTGAGAACTACGACCAGATGAAGGATTTCTTTATCAGCGTAGTTAGCGATTCCGATCACTGGATGTTCATTTCCACTCGCGGTGGACTTACTGCTGGAAGAATTAATTCAGAAAATGCCCTTTTCCCATACTATACAGATGACAAAATTAGTGATGGATCGCCATATACGGGTAGTAGAACCATAGCGCTTGCGACTATTGCAGGTAAAACCTCTCTCTGGGAGCCGTTCTCTGAGCAATATAATGGCATCTACAACATCACCCGCAACCTTTATAAGAATGTGTTTGGTGATAAGCTAATTTTTGAAGAGGTTAATCAGGATTTATCCCTGACTTTCCGTTACGCATGGCGTACGTCCGATAAATTTGGTTTTGTTAAAACTTCAACTCTGATCAATAACGGTAATTCATCTGCTGAGGTAGAGATTATCGATGGTGTTGAGAATTTGATTCCCTATGGTGTCGAAACGGATGTTCAGGGTGGTCTAAGCTGCTTGGTAGATGCTTATAAAAAGAATGAGCTCGATGCCGATAGTGGACTTGGTTTGTACAGTATGAGTTCTATTTTGGTAGACCGTGCTGAGCCTAGTGAAGCGCTTTCTACCACTACGGTTTGGTCAGTTGGTTTGCCAAACGCTAAAAAATTGGTTTCTTCCCTTCAACTTGATAGTTTCCGTAAAGGTGCAAGTGTCGAGCAAGAGTTAGACGTTCGCGGTCGTCGCGGTGCTTATTTTGTCAATGATTGCCTAACTTTGGGGTCATCTGAAGAAAAAAGCTGGAATATTGTTGCTGAAATCAATCAGGGTCCAGCTAAAGTAAGAGACTTAATGGCTTACTTGAAGGCAGATAAAAATATCAGTCAGGATATAGAAGCTGATATAGCCTTGGGTTCAGAAAATCTTGCCCGTATCGTAGGTATCTCAGATGGCTTGCAAGTCACTGAAGATCGACTAAGCGCTAACCACCATTTTGCCAATGTGTTATTCAACGTAATGCGTGGGGGTTTGTTTGTAGATAACTATTCAGTGCCCAAGGCAGATTTAATTGGATTTGTAAAAGGTTTTAACCGCCAAGTATATGATCAGTTTAAAGACTTTTTCGAAGGCTTGGATGACACTTTTCACTACAGTGATCTAGTCAAAGCCGCTTCCAAGCAAAATGATGCTGGCGTTCAGAGACTGTGTTTTGAATACTTGCCGCTTTCATTTAGCCGTCGCCATGGGGATCCATCTCGACCATGGAACAAATTTAATATCAAAGTGAAGCAAGAAGATGGATCGCAGCTGCTTAACTTTGAGGGTAACTGGCGCGATATTTTCCAAAACTGGGAAGCCTTGAGTTACTCAATTCCTAATTACATCGAAAGCATGATCTGTAAGTTTGTGAATGCTTCTACAGCCGATGGCTATAATCCTTACCGAATTACTAAAGCCGGTATTGATTGGGAAAAGCCAGATCCGCATGATCCTTGGGCCAATATTGGCTACTGGGGTGATCATCAGATTATTTACCTATTGAAGTTCTTAGAATTTTCCAATGACCATCATCCAGGTACATTGCGTGACTTCTTAACCCGTGATCTATTTTGTTACGCCAACGTGCCCTACAAAATTAAAGGCTATCAAGATCTATTAAAAGATCCTCACAACACTATCGATTTTGATGAGGCTACTGATGAACTTATTGAGCAGCGCGTCTCTCAGGTAGGTGCTGATGGGCGTCTTATCTGGGATAAAAATGGTTCGGTTTACTATGTGAATCTGACTGAGAAGCTTTTAGCAACTATGCTGTCTAAGTTGTCGAACTTTATTCCAGAGGGCGGTATTTGGATGAATACCCAGCGTCCAGAGTGGAACGATGCGAATAATGCATTGGTAGGCTACGGTGTATCCATGGTAACGCTTTATTACACAAGACGTTATCAGCAATATCTTCTTGATCTATTCTCTAATACAGAGCTTGAAGAGGTGGCAATTTCAGAAGAAATTGATGGGCTTTTACGATCAATTAACCGTACTTTTGAAGATAATAAGCAACTATTGGCTGGAAAAATTAACGACACGGATAGAAAGCTTGTGGTTGATGCGCTGGGTGAAGCAGGTTGCCAATTCCGCAGCGGTGTTTATGACAATGACTTCAGTGGCAATCGCGTGATGCTCAAAACAGCTGACCTGACTGCATTCTTGAAGCTATCGCTTGAGTATATTGATCACACCATTGAGGCTAATCGCCGTGAAGATGGCTTGTATCATGCCTATAACCTAATGACTGCTACAGAAGACTCTGTAGAAGTAAGCTATCTCTATGAAATGCTAGAAGGTCAGGTTGCGGTATTGAGTTCGGGCTATTTGAGTCCAGAGCAGGCTCTTGAAGTATTAACCTCATTAAGAAATTCTTCAGTTTATACTGAGCGTCAGCACTCATATTTGTTATACCCAGATCGTGAACTTACTCGTTTTGTTGATAAAAATATTATCCCTGAAGCGCAGCTAAAGCGTTCGGAGTTATTAACGTCGCTAGTGAGCTCGGGTGATACCGCTCTTGTCGAAAAAAATTCTCAGGGGGGCTATCACTTTAACGGCGCCTTTAATAATGTCGACAGCGCTAGGGTTGTTTTAGGCGCATTGAAGGAAAATGGCTACCAAGATTTAGTTGATAAAGAGCAGTCATTAATTGAAGAGATTTTTGAGTCGGTATTTAATCATCGTCAATTTACCGGTCGATCAGGCGGTATGTATGCCTATGAAGGACTAGGTTCTATTTATTGGCATATGGTTTCTAAGTTATTGCTTGCATCACTCGAAAATTTCCGCAAAGCACTAGAGCAGGGTTCTGATGCGGTTACTGTGGGTAAATTAGCAGATTGCTATTTTGATATACGCGCAGGTATTGGGTTTAATAAAACACCAGATAATTACGGTGCTTTCCCAACCGATCCATACTCTCATACTCCAGGTTTTGCCGGTGCTAAACAGCCGGGAATGACCGGTCAGGTAAAAGAAGAAGTGATTACACGCCTTATGGAGCTGGGTCTATCGGTATCAGGTGGCTCTATTTACTTTAAGCCGTTTATTTTAAGAAAGTCTGAGTTCTTATCTTCAGCTGATGAGTTAAGTTATTTTGATATTTCAGGCGATCAGAAGACGGTTGAGCTTCAGGCTGGTCAGTTGGGCTTTACTTACTGTCAGGTGCCTGTTGTATACAGTCTTGCAGAGGAAACATCAGTTGTCATCAGTTACGCCGATGGTACTGAAAAGGCAATTTCCGGTGATGCTATTGATCCGCAAACGTCGCTTTCCATCTTTGATAAGACCGGCGAAGTTGTGAAGATCAGTGTTGCTCTACAGCCTGGATTAGAATAAGCCTAAGTTTAAAGTTAAAACCAATAAAAAAGCCGTCTAAACAGACGGCTTTTTTTGTGCTTGCGAATAATAAGTTTATCTACATTATCGCGCTTCTAATTGTGTGCGAATCTCATGAGATTTTTCCTCATCAAGATCGTAATTTCGCATCGCAAAGATGGCTATTAGAGTACCAGTGCAGGGGATAATAATATAGCTAAGTCGAAGCAATGTCAGTGTTTCTTCACTTTGGAGAGCCACTGATTGGTCAAAGCCAATAACGCTTAGAATTAAGCCACTTGCCGCGCCAGCAAATGCACCGCCAAATTTAACCATCCACCAGTAGATAGCGCCAAAGGTGCCTTCGCGTCGTTGATTAGTTTCTAGTTCATCTAAGTCACAGACATCGGCAGTCATAGACATCATGATAGTAAATAGGCCGCCAATACCGAATGCGAAAAGTGGTAATGGGATAAACATCATCCATGGATTTTCTGGTGAAAATCCCCACCAGAAAAGCACATAACCCAACAGTGAAACCGCTTGCGAGTATAGGAAAGTGGTTTTTTTACCGTATTTTTGGGCAAAGTGATTTACGATAGGAATTACCATAAAGGTAGTAAATAAAGCACCAACAGAGCCAAATAAAGTAGGCCAGACACCCGCTGCTGTTGGATCGCCTTCGTTCATATAGTACACAACGATAAACCAAGAAAATGCAGCTACTACTTGGAACGCATTAAAGATAAAGAAAGTAGCAATACAGATTTTCTGGAAGGGTTTATTGCGTAGAGTCACTAGAATACCACGACCAAAATCGAGCATAGTTTCTTTAAGAGACTTATCATCTCTTTCATGCTGGACAGCAGATGCTGGTGTTGTATGGGTACAAAAAATAGCGGGTACCAATGCCATTATCATACAGCCACCGCCAACCCATAGTGAAAGGGTTCTAGCGCCTTCAGTGGCTGATTCATACCAATCGGGATCATACAGAATAATCCAGAACCAGGGTGCAATTACCCAGGCCCACTGACCAATCCACTGAGCCACTGCCATAATGCGGGTGCGCTCATGGAAGTCAGTACTCATCTCATAGCCCATAGCGACATAAGGAACGCCGAAAATAGTCATGCCAATCCAAAATACACAGGCCCAGAATAGGAAGTAATAAAAGTTATACATCTCGGTGTTAGTGGCATATAGCTGCCACATCATCATAAACGATAAGCCTGAGATAATAGCGCCTACAAATACGTAGGGACGGCGTTTTCCCCATCTTGAATTGGTATGATCGGAGATATAACCCATTAATGGATCAGTTACTGCATCTATTAGTTTGGGGATAAAGAATATTAGCGCCCAAAGAACAGGGCTCATACCTAATCCTTGAACAAGAATCACCATAAATATACCCAATGCAGCGGGGAACATTTGATTGGCTAACATGCCAATGCCAAAAGCGATTTTTTGATTAAAGGGTACCTGATTGGTGGTTGATACTTCTTGCAAGTTATCTTGGGTCATAATCCGTATCTTCTAATGTTATTATTAGTTTGAAGTGATTCTATTCATCACCTAGATGTGTTTTGAGTCTACCATCTTTTATTAATTAATCGTTCGAAAATCTGTCAGCTTTATGTGCTAATTGCCTAAGATTCGATCAAAATAGGCATATTTGCGGTAGCCGAACCGCCATGGTCGTCATCTACATAAACAAAAAGGCGAAACTCCCCAGTTTGAGGGGGTGAAAACTCTACATTCATTGATGTATTGGCATTCGATTGCTGCCAAACAATTTCTGGCGTTGGCTCAAAGTCGCCACCATCGCTTTCTAATTCTCGGTCAACCTCTCTCATTAATTCCCAACGATAACTTAGATTTTTATTAGTGGTTTTACTATCAATCTTTGCACTGTAGGTTTGGCCCTGTTGCAAGCAGACACTCTCCTCGGCCAGCATACCATTGACGGTTAATTTACCAATCTGTGGAATTTTATGCTGTGCCCATTTTCCCGTCCAAAGATACTGCATGACTTGAGCGGCTTCAGTGCTGTTATTATTGTCTAAAAATAGCCCATACCAGGTAGGTGTTCGCTCTTGCTTTTGGCCCCACAAAAAAACGAATGACCCAATGCATTGTTTGGCATCTTCTGCAATATAATTTAAATATCTTAAACGATAGTCATTAGCTTTTTCCGTGCTATTTGCCTCTATAGGTCTGTCCCAGCGGGTGTTTTCACATTCCCAGTGACCTGTAGCCCCCCATTCGGTAATCATATAAGCACCCTGATAGTGACTCTCCTGTAAAAAACCAGGAAGTTTGTCTATAGCGCCATAAATCTGGAAAGATAGTAGATCTAGATCTGGACATAATTTATCGACTAGCTCAATAACCTCGGGCTCAGCACCCGCCAGCATGGTAGTGGTGGGGTGATTGGGGTCAATCTGGTGGATCATTTTTGATAGATCATTGACCGCATCCCATACCTTGGGGTTTTTATGGCGAAGATTTAGCTCATTGCCAATACCCCAGATTAAAAGTGCAGGGTGGTCCTTCAGGGCTAGGATGTCCTCTTTGATTGCCGCCATTTGCTCAGATACTGCCTGCTGGTTTTCGTAATCGAAGCCATGCCGTTCGCGTTCCACCTCAATACCCATACATACCATCAGGCCATTTTGATGTGCTTCATCAAGAATTTCGAGTCCGCTTTTTTCACCATTATTAACACGCCAGGTACGAAAAGCATTGCCTCCGAAATCTGCAAGACTTTTGATATTGCCAAAATCGACACCAGCGCCATTAATATAGAAAGGTTTGTTATTAACCCGAAGTTGGTATTGTTTGTCACGGTAATCGAGTTCAACTTTGGAAGGTTTCATTGGTGGCACCTTGGGTTAAAAATTAAGTCGGACATTCTATTTCCGAGGGCTGTGCAAAACAAGCGCTATAACTACTATGCAAAATTGTTAAATGAGTAATATAATCGCCTAAACTTCTGTACATAATAATTATAGGTTAAATTAAGTGGAAACTTTCTCTAAGTATCTTGTCCTTGCGTTAATAACTTTCAGCCTTTTTGGCTGTGAAAAAACAACCCATAATGAGTCTAGTTATGACTCTCATGGGCCCTCTGCTAAGGAAATTTTAGGAAATCCAAATTATCCGGCAATTTCCTATGGTGGTTATCGCGAAAAGACGCGCGATGATGTGCCTACAGTTGAAGATCTAAAAGAGGATATGCGCATACTCTCAGCTATGGGCGTAAGAATTCTTCGCACCTACAATACATCACAATTTCCTCAGGCAGAGAGAATCCTTGAGGCGATTAGGCAGCTAAAACAGGCGGATTCCAGTTTTGAAATGTATGTCATGTTGGGAGCCTGGATCGACTGTAAAAATGCTTGGGCCGAAATTCCTCCAATTCACGGGGAAGAAAGTGAAGAAAATAATCGCGCTGAAATTGAAATGTCGGTATTGCTCGCTAATCAATACCCAGATATCGTCAAGGTAATTGCTGTGGGTAATGAAGCGATGGTGCATTGGGCCACCAGATATTTTGTCTATCCAAAAACTATTCTAAGGTGGGTGAATTATCTACAGAATCTTAAAAAGGACGGCCAGCTATCTAATGATGTTTGGATTACCAGTTCAGATAATTATGCATCTTGGGGTGGTGGTGACAAGAGCTATCATTCTGAAGACCTAGAAGCCTTAATTAAAGCGGTCGATTTTTTATCAGTTCATACCTACCCATTCCATGATTCGCACTATAACCCTAACTACTGGGGAGTTTTTGAGGGCGAGGAAAATTTATCAAAAATTGAAATGATTGAGGCAGCCATGCTGCGTGCTAAACAGTATGCAATTTCCCAATATCAGGGGGTTGCGGACTATGTGCAAAGTCTTGGGTTGGAAAAGCCAATCCATATTGGTGAAACTGGCTGGTCTTCTGTTGCCGCAACCCTCTATGGTGCCTCTGGGTCTTTGGCCGCCGATGAGCTAAAGCAGGGCCTGTATTATCAGTATATGCGCGACTGGGAAAAAGAATCCGGCATGTCAGTGTTTTATTTTGAGGCGTTTGATGAGCAGTGGAAAGATCCAGACGATATCAATGGATCAGAAAATTATTTTGGTCTAATAGGATTGGATAACAATGTTAAATATGCCCTTTGGAATCTGATTGACCAACAGTCCTTTAAGGGATTAAGCCGAGGCGGTAAACCGCTGAGTAAAAGTTACGGTGGTGATCAGGCTGCTCTTTTAAAGGACGTTGGGCTACCGCCTTTTAAGGGTGACGATTCTGTAATTGCAGATTAGAAAATTTACTAGTGTAAATTGAGTTTATAGCTTAACGGTTGTCTAAGATGGTTTCCATTTCATCCATAATACTATCCATGCGCTCAACGAGTGCTTTGTAAGGTGCCGCAGTCGCCATATCAATCCCTGCATCTTTCATTAATTGGTAGGGATAATCAGACCCACCAGCTTCTAATAACTTGATAAAATCTTGTTGCGCTTGTTGATCGCCGCTGCGGATTTTTTTCGCTAGATCGCTCGCTGCGGCAATTGAAGTGGCATACTGAAAAACATAGAAATCATAGTAAAAGTGAGGGATATATGCCCATTCAATGCCATATAAATCATCGATAGTCACCACGTTTTGATCATGTCCGTGGTAACGTTTTAATAGCTCTAAATACATAGCGGTGAGCTTGGTTCCAGTCAGCACATTGCCAGACTCAACCTCTTTATTAATTTTTAATTCAAATTCGGCAAACATGGTCTGCCTAAAGAAAGTGCCGCGTAAGGCCTCGAGCCCAATGCCTAAATAAAATAATTTTTCCTCAGCAGTTTTAGCCTCTTCTATCAGCATATCTTGAAGCAGCATTTCATTCATTATTGAAGCAGTTTCTGCAATAAACGTAGAATAGCCAGCAGTCTCCCAAGGTTGAGTTGCGTTGGAAAGTACCGAGTGCACCGCATGCCCATATTCATGAGCAAAGGTAGAGGCGCTCTCAAAATCATCGTTGTGGTTTAGCAGTACATAGGGGTGGACATCGTAGGCTCCCCCTGACATATAGGCGCCTGAACGCTTTCCAGTTGAGGGGAATACATGCATCCAGCGACCCTTAACGCCTAGATCATAGGCAGCCATATATTTCGGGCCTAGCGGCTCTAATGCGCGTCGAGTAACAGCGATTGAGTCTTCAATACTGAAGGTTTTCTTTAGGTTAACTAGGGGTGGATAGATGTCGTAGTAGCGCATAGCATCTTCGATACCGAGCATTTTTTTCCGCAATCTAAAATAACGATGTAAGGTCGGTAGAGCTTGATTGACCTCGGTGACTAAGGTGCGATAAACCTCCGGTGGCATATTATCGTCAAATAGCGCACGCCCCATGGAGCTTTTATAATTGCGAGCATCTGTCTGGAACGCTAACCCCTGAATTTGCGAATTCATAATAGTGCCAAGAGTGGCTTCATAGTCTTGCCAGACCGACCAAAAACTATTGAATACCCGTTTTCTATCTTCGCGATTGGGTGCCTGCCGCCCAGAAGAATACCCAGCTTGACTAAGTCTTATTTCGCGACCATCAGATAATGTTATTTCTGGCCAAGGTAAATTTGCATTGGCAAAAACAGAGTAAATAGAATTGGGCGCGCTAGTGAGTTGACCGGTTTTTGCCAGAAGAGTTTCAATGTCTTTATTTAGTGTATGCGGAGCGCGACGCAAAGTGTCATCAAAATTAAAGCTGTGCTTTTTTAATGCTGGCTCCTGCTCAAGGAACAGGCTAATTTTTTCCTCCCCAAGAGTTAATAGCTCGGGGCTATACCAGCTGATAGCCGCGCCTAGATCAGTTAAAAGATTTGCAGCTAACTGGCTGCGCTCCTCATTTTCTGCGTTGCGTGTATCAGTATCTGCTCTTAGGCTGGCATGAATGTAAACTCTAACAGCTTCCTTATATACAGTAGAGATTTGGTTAGATGCATTTAATAAAGATTGAGAACTTTCCCCCAGGGTGCCCTGAAGTTTGGTTAGCTGACCAATTTGGTGGGCAACATCTAATCTAGCGGTTTCCCAAGCATCTGTATCAGTATATAAATCACTAAGATCCCATTTGTATTTTTCTTCAGCCACATTATTTATAGTGGTTTCCGAATCTAGATTTACAGGATTGCCGCTACATGCTGTTAAAAAACAACCTGTAACAATAAGTGCGTAAAAACTTTTTTTAGTGATCATCTGATGCCTGTTTATTTTGTGATTACATGATTATCCATGGTGTCATACTAACAAAGGCTGTTGGCTAGCTATAGTAATCAATGGATAAATTATTATGCTAGAGAAGTTTATCAATCAAATTGAACTATTACTTATTAATAGCTGTATATTTGCCAGTAGAAATATAAACTTTTTAAGGCTTTACTATTAAAATCTTTTGGGTATCCATAAATGTACCGAGTGATTGTATTTATTTACTTTAGTCTAATTTCAGCGACATCGTATTCTTGGTGGGAAAAAGAGCACCAAATAGTAGCCGTTATTGCAGAGGAAAATTTATCGCTAGAAGCTAAACAGCAAGTCAATAAATTACTCAATGGAAGAAAGCTTTCTGATATAGCCAATTGGGCAGATACTATTAAGTCGCAATCAAAATGGTCGCATAGTAAGCGCTGGCACTATATGAATGTCGAACAGGATGAGACTGTTTCTGATTATGAAGTGCTAGTTGGAGGGGATATTTTATGGGCATTAGAGTATTTTTATGGACAGTTGAATGATCAAGATAAGCGTTTAGATCGAAGGCGAGAGGCATTGATGTTTTTTGTTCATTTAGTGGGTGATATTCATCAGCCATTGCATGTAGGTAAAGCAAGTGATGCAGGGGGTAATCGAGAATCTGTTAAATGGAAAGATGATTCTCGGTTATTAAACTTGCATAAGGTCTGGGACGGGCTTCTAACTCGTTCTAGTCTTTCTCCACAGCAATACGCAAAAAAAATCAATTACAGTTCGGCTAAAGAGAGGGCTATATGGAGGGCGTCGTCGTTCGAAGATTGGGCGGAAGAATCTTTAGAACTGCATAAAAACGTTTATAAATTTGGGGTAAAAAATAAGGGTAAAAAGATCATAAAATTGGATGATACCTACCAAACTCAAAACAGGCCTATTGTAGAAAAGCGCATACTGCAAGCTGGTATACGTATGGCGCATTATTTAAATTCAGCTTTCCAGTAAACTCACAAGTTATAGCTTTGTTACCCGTAGACCCTGATAGTGCTAATAACAAAATACAGTGTTCTAAAGCAAATTTTTTCCCCAAATTAAAGTCCATTTTAACGCAAATAATTACCCTTTTGTCGCAGCTATTTTAAGCGCTTCTAGGGCGAGTCCCTGTTGTCGCATATCTGGCTATTTCGTCTCAAAAACAATGCCTTTACTAGCAGGACGTTGTACTTTATGTGCTTGATCTAGGCTGGCAAAAATTCCACAACGTTTCAGTCTGTAGTTTTATGTTTAAATTTAGGGGGTTTAACAACATGTTATTCAAGAAGAAAGTTCTTTCTAGCAGTGTAGCTCTAGCCTTAGTTGGCTCAACTATGCCTGCACTTGCTCAGGATGAAGGCCTTGAGATTGAAGAGGTTATTGTAGAAGGCGGTATCCGCGCCAGTCTTAAGAAGTCAATGGATATAAAACGTGACACGGCGGGTGTTGCTGATGCTATTTCTGCCGAAGATATGGGTAAATTCCCTGATACTAACCTTGCAGAAGCGTTGCAGCGTGTTACTGGTGTTTCTATTAACCGAGAGCGCGGTGAAGGTAGTAAAGTGACAGTTCGTGGCTTTGGTCCTGAATATAACATGGTAACGTTAAATGGTCGCCAGATGCCAACCCACAGCGGCACCAGCCGTGCTTATGACTTTGCAGATATAGCCTCAGAGGGTATTTCTGCTGTTGTTGTAAGTAAAACTGGTGATGCTGCTGCTCCATCGGGTGGTATTGGTTCATCCATTAATATCATAACTACAAAACCCCTAGAAGCTGGTACTGTGCGGTCACTTGGGTTGAAGTCGGTGTTTGACACTTCTGTTTTAACCGGTGATAAAGCAACACCTGAAATTGCAGGTCTAATCTCAGAAACCTTTGCAGATGACACTATCGGTGTATCTCTAAGCTTCTCTGCTCAGGAGAGAAACAGTGCTGAGCGATCTGGCAGTGTAGGTGGTTGGAGAAGTAACTACGCTTCTGCAGTAGATGCTCGCTTAACCGTACCTGCTGATGACGAAGATGGTGAGCGTCATCTAAATCGACCACAAATTGGTGATTATTTTGATTCTTCAGAATGTGACGTGGTTCTTGATAATTGTGAGTTAGAGTCGATCTCGATACTCCAAAGTATGGCCTACAATCTTTCAGAGTACGAATCATCGCGTATCAATGGTCAGTTGACCATGCAGTGGAGACCTGTTGAATCTCTTACAGCCACTGTTGACTATACTCATTCGGAGTTGGATGTTGAGAAAAGCTACAATGATTTATCGGCTTGGTTTAATGGTCAGGGCGCTGTTGAGCAAACATCTGAATGGGAAGAGGGTGTACCTGTTTCGACGCCATTAATGTATCGAGAAGTTGGATCCAATAATGACTTTGCTATGGGGCTTGGTCGCAATGGCTTTATTAACGAAAATGATTCAGTTGGCTTAAATTTAGAGTGGTTTGCAAGTGATAGATTGCAACTAGGTTTAGATTATCATGAGTCTAAAGCTCGTTCTGGTGCTAATACCGATTATGGAACGAACTCGCTAATAACCATGGCTAGCTTCAACCGAACTGTTTCAAAAGTATACTTTACTGAGGACTTCCCAATTCTAGAGCTTGGATTGGATCCGAATAACCCGATTACAGAGAGTGAAGCTGCAGATCCGGCCTATGAAGACCGTCCTCTTTATAAAGACGATATGATCATTACGGGTAGTGTATTTGGTAATGGTAAATCGCTGATGGAAATCAAACAGCTACGATTGAATGGTAGCTACGATTTCTCAGACATCACTACTATTGATTTTGGTATTGAAACGACTGAGGTGTCTAATAGATCGGTTGGCAGTAATGTTCAGCGTGATACCTGGGGTGGTGTTTCACAGCCGGGTGATATCAGTGATGTATTGGTTCGTACCACCATGGAAAATAATTTTGACAATATATCAGGTGGTGATAACTCACTTCGTCAGACTGAGTCTTTCTGGGCCCCATTTGATGATATTGTCAATGAAGCTCGTCAGTTAGATGCAGGAACTTGGACGCATGAATCTGAAAAACAAGGTACATGTGATGTTCCAGAGATGGACGATGTTAAAAAGATCAATTGGTACTGTGCATCAACTGATTGGGATACAGATCTTCGTACAACTGAAACGACAGATGCTGTTTATATGCAGCTAAGTGTTGATGAAGAGGTTGGTGGTTTACCTACAAGCTTAAGAGCTGGGTTGCGCTACGAAGAAACTGAAGTCGTATCCACTGCTATGACTCCTAAATTTTTAAGAACAGAGTGGACTGGCGGTAATGAGTTCAATTTAGTTAAAGACGTTGATGAAGACGGTATACCTGTAACTGTATTCGTACCCCAGTATGGTGGCTATGAACTACTTTTACCTAACCTCGATATAAACGTTGAATTTACTGATGATATTGTGGGTAGAATCTCAACCAGTAAAACAGTCACTAGACCAAATTATCAAGCCATTAAAGGCGGTACTACGGTAGGCGGTACATCGTATAAGTACGGTGATATTAGTGCTAGTCGTGGTGCGCCAGACTTGGATCCGATTGAATCGATAAACCTTGATGTTTCATTTGAGTGGTATTATGACGATGCAAGCTATGTTTCAACCGGTTGGTTCAGAAAGAAGACTAAAAACTTTATTGGGACTACCAAACAGCCAGGTGTCATCATTACTGATTGGCCTGGTCTAACCGATGTTTCCAATGGTGGTGCTTGGTCAAAAGCGGTTGCCGATGCTACGCTTACAGCTCAGAATACTGATCCAGATGCTGTTGTCCAGCCTAACGACTTTGAAGCCATTAAACCTGAATTGGTCAATATGCCAACGCCAGAGCAGCCATTGCAGTCTGTGAATGCAGATGATGTTGCAAATGATGACACATTGGTTGAAAACGGGCCCTTAGAGTTCACCCTAAGTTACCCAGTCAACCAAAAAGCAGCCAATGTTTATGGTTGGGAATTTAATATTCAGCATAACTTTGGTGAAAGCGGTTTTGGTGTCATTGCTAACTACACGAAGGCATGGTCTAACCAAGGTTATGTTACCAATCCAACAACTGACAAATGTATATCTGATGAAGTTGTTGCTGAGGGTGGAAAGTGCATGATTACTCAGTTTGCTTTGAGTGGTCTTAGTGATTCAGCTAACCTGATTGCGTTTTATGATAAAGACGGACTCAACGCTCGTATTGCTTACAACTGGCGTGATGATTTCTTTGCTGGAGACGGTCAGGGTCAGGGTGCTTTCTATGCTGATAATGGCGATCGAAGAATTGGTGAGAACCCAACCTTTGTTCAAGATTACGGTCAAATAGATATAAGCGCGAGCTATGAAATTAATGATAATCTAACAGTATTCTTAGATGGCATTAACGTTACCAACGAAAGTAATAGAAACTATGGTCGTACAGAGAGCCAAGTACTTCGTGCTGGCCAGACCGGAGCGCGTTATAACTTAGGTGTTCGCTATAACTTCTAACAGAGTTATGGCTGTAGCCTAGTTTAAAGCCAAAGAAGCCGCTTATTTTAAGCGGCTTCTTTGTTTCTAATGATAAGAACATTAGACACAGAAAGACTGTAAATCTGTATACTAACCAGCAATATTTTTTAGCAGAGCTGCAAAAAGACACAAAATTATTTGAAATGAAAAACACCATTAATCGAATTGTAATTGTTGGCGGTGGTACGGCTGGTTGGTTATCTGCTGGGATAATCGCTGCCGAGCATTTTATGGGAGAAAAATCGTCTTCAAGCAATCACAATTTTCATCTAGTTTTAATTGAGTCGCCGGATATACCGACTATTGGTGTAGGCGAGGGTACCTGGCCCTCAATGCGCTCAACGCTTAAAAAGATAGGTATTTCGGAAACAGATTTCATTCGAGAATGTAGTGCTAGCTTTAAACAGGGTACCGAATTTCATAATTGGCTGTATGGAAAAGATGATACCTATACACATCCTTTCACAGTACCGCATAACTTTAATGAAACAAATTTAGCGCCCCATTGGCAACAGCTTAGAGAAAAAGTGAATTTTGCCAATGCTGTCAATCCGCAAAGTGCATTGTTTGAAAAGCAGCTAGCACCCAAAAATATCGCAACTCCCGAGTATTCATTTCACGTTAATTATGGCTACCATTTAGATGCGGGTAAATTTGCCAATCTTTTGCAACAACATTGTGTTGAGACATTGGGTGTAGAGCATATAAGCGCCAATATGACGGCTATAAACTCGGCGGAAAACGGTGATATTTCATCGATTTCAACAGATACTCATGGCGTGATTCAAGGTGATCTTTTTATTGATTGCAGTGGGTCAAAAGCATTGTTGCTTGGCGAGCATTATGGGGTACCACTGGTCAGTAAAAGTCAGTTTTTATTCAATAATTGCGCTCTAGCTACACAGATTCCCTACCAAAATTCAGAAGACCCAATTCAGTCTGCCACGCTATCTACAGCACAGACTTCTGGATGGATATGGGATATTGGTCTGCCAACAAGACGCGGAGTAGGTCATATATATTCCAGTGACTACACAACCGAAGAACGCGCGCGTAGCGAGTTGTTAAAATATATAGCCGAAACCGCAAGCCAGGATGCCGCCGCCGATGCAACTATTCGCAAGATCACCTTTGATCCTGGGCATAGAGAAAAGTTCTGGCATAAGAATTGTGTGGCTATTGGGATGTCATCTGGATTTATTGAGCCCCTTGAAGCCTCTGCCTTGGTCTTAGTAGAGCTATCTGCTGCCATGATTGCTGAGCAATTACCTGCAAACCGTAAAATAATGGACCTAGTGGCAAAGCGTTTTAATGAAAAGTTTTTGTATCGCTGGGATCGTATCGTTGATTTTCTGAAGTTACACTATGTTTTAACTCAGCGTACAGATTCACAATATTGGATAGATAACTGTGATCCATCATCAATTCCAGAAAGTCTTCAGGAGTTAATGGACATATGGCAGTATCAACCGCCTTGGCATCGCGATAACTATCATATTGATGAGATGTTTCCTTCAGCCAGCTTCCAATACATTCTTTACGGCATGGATTTTAAAACCCAGTTAGATCCAAGGTTTAAACGTACCGATCGTGAGACAGCGGATAGAGCAATGGGTTTATTTATGGAAAATGCCAAGCGTACTGAACAGCTAGTCAGTTCAATGCCTACCAATAGAGAGTTAATCAATAAAATTTATAAATATGGATTTCAAAAAATCTAGTTTTGAAGAAAAACGTGAAAGTCTTATGGAGAAATAATGAGTAACTACGTAGTTTTAAGTCCAGCGACACATAAAAACACCCATGTACTGACCGAGCGTGGAGAAGCGCAGGGTGACAGTATCCAGTATTCGTTAATCTACCCGTTGGAGTTTAGAAATATACAATCCTGCTATCCGATCTTCTTTTCAAAAAGTGGTGAAACTGGTGAATTCTTTCCTATAGCGTTGTTTGGGTTTGAAAATAACGAAAACCTTTTTCTAGATGAAAATGGTTGGAGTGCAGCCTATATACCCATGATGGTAGAGCGACAGCCTTTTCTAATTGGCTATCAGGGTGCATCCGAAGACGATTTAAAGCCAATTGTTTCAATTGATATGGACAGCCCAAAAATTAGTGAGGACGAGGGTCAGGCTTTATTTGATAAGGATTCACAGCCCACAGAATTTCTTAAAGCAATGATGACCAAGTTAGAATCGCTGCATCATGGCCATGAACATAACAAAGGTTTTATAACCGCATTAACAGCAGAAGATCTTCTAGAGCCATTTACCTTAGAAATTACCTTGGATAACGGTTCAACCAATCAGCTAATGGGCTTCTACACAATTAACGAAAATAAATTACAAGAGCTTGATGGGTCTACTTTGGCTGATTTTAATAGCAAAGGATATCTTCAGCCAATTTATATGGCAGTGGCGTCATATGCCCGTATAAGAGCATTAATTGATAAGAAAAATGCCTTGACCAAATAGCGACAAATGAGGAAAAAAGCGTGTCAAATCAACCAGTAAAAAAGGTAGTAATCGTAGGTGGCGGAACTGCTGGCTGGATGGCTGCGGCCTCAATTTCAAAGTTGATTGGTAAAAATATAGATGTCAGTCTCATTGAGTCGGATGCTATAGGCACTGTAGGTGTAGGTGAAGCGACTATACCCACGATGATTACACTACATCGTCTATTAAAAATAGATGAACGTGATTTTATGAAAGCCGTTCAGGGTACTTTCAAACTAGGTATTTCGTTTGAAAACTGGAAAAATGTGAATGAAAACTATATTCACTCTTTTGGTTTTACCGGCAAGGATTGTTGGGCCGCGGGATTTCAGCATTTTTGGCTCAAAGGAAAGGAGCAGGGTATAAGTTCGGAATTTGGTGATTACTGCAGCGAACTTCAGGCAGCAAAACAGAATAAGTTTGCAGTGATACCGCAGAATGGTCTCAACTATGCTTTTCATATGGATGCAGGGTTATACGCAAAATATTTGCGAAAAATTGCAGAAATGAATGGCTGTAAACGCATAGAAGGCATGATTACCGAGGTGGTGACTGATACGCAGACCGGTAATATAAGTCATGTGAATTTAGAGTCTGGGCAAAAAGTTGAGGGCGACCTGTTTATTGATTGTAGTGGTTTTATAGGGTTACTTATTGATAAGGCATTACACACGGGCTATGACGATTGGTCTCACTACCTGCCCTGCGATAGTGCCGTGGCGGTTCAAACTAAGTCAGTTGCTGACCCCATTCCCTATACCAGATCTATAGCCAGAGAAGCTGGTTGGCAGTGGCAGATTCCGCTTCAGCATCGAGTGGGCAATGGGCTAGTTTTCTGTAGTAAGTATTTAACCGACGAGCAAGCAACCGAAACTCTGCTTAATAATATTGAGGGCGAGCTACTGACAAAGCCGCGTATTATTAAATTTCGCACCGGTCAGCGTAGTAAACACTGGAATAAAAATTGTGTTGCTCTAGGTCTAGCCGCAGGGTTTTTAGAGCCCTTAGAATCCACCAGTATTCATCTTATTCAGCGTGGGATTATTAGGTTGTTGCAGCTTTTTCCAACCCAGGGAATCAGCGAGACAGATGTAGCTGAGTTTAATACCCAGATGAGAGAAGAATTTTTAAATGTAAGAGACTTTATCGTACTGCATTATCATGTCACTGAACGAGATGACACGCCATTTTGGCGCCATTGTAAGAACATGAAAATTCCACAAACCTTAAAGCATAGAATCGATTTATTTAAGGAATCTGGTCGAATTTTTCAAAAAGACAATGATGTTTTTGCTGAAAACTCCTGGTCTCAAGTTATGTTAGGACAGGGCATAATGCCCGAAGAATATCACCCTATTGTTAACATGATGAGCGATAAAGAGCTAGAAGGCTTTCTTAATGGTATTAAGGGCTCAGTGGATAATTTGGTGGATCAATTGCCTACTCATCAGCAATTTATTGATAGCTATTGTAAAGCGCCATTGATGTAATTTAATACCCGCTTATTTAAGTTTTTCAGCCAAGAAATTGCGAACTGTAGCTGCCTGTTGAGGGCTAAGTTCAGTTACAATATCCTTTAACTTAGGCGGCAAGTGTTCAGACGGGTCATCCATAGTCTTAAAGACATAGTAGTTAAAAAAATGTTGCCATGCCTCACGTTTTGTTTGATCTAAATTAGCAATGCTCATCATACTATGCAAGAGACTATCATTAGGTGACAAATTATCTTGGCTATTACCCCCCCACCAATAATTCACTAAAATATTGAAAGTCTCTAACGACTCGACCCCGTGCCACCAAAGAGCAGGTATAAACACCGCGTCACCAGGTTCTAATGTAGCCTGAAAGCCAGCTTCAAGTGCATCCTTATATTTAGGGTAGCGCTTGAAATCGGGGTTTTTCATATCCACCATACTAACGGGAACCCCAGCTGGTGCGCTGAGAGTAGGGCCGGGGTATAGATTATTGACTTGTTCTGGTGGGAAAAGGGTGAATGTCCTTTTTCCAGCGACCACACAGGCCAAATTGTCATGAATATCATAGTGGGGCGCTACAGTAGCTTGATTGCCTATCCACATAGTGGGTTCAGTGGAGTTATCTAGCAGTGGCTGAGGATGTAGCGCCTTATACTCTGGTAGCACCTGCTTAAGCTGTATTGCTTGCAGTGCAATTGCATGGGGATCTGGTTGGTTTTGAATAGCCAGTAGGCGTTCAAGTCCGATAGTTAGAGTGACATCAGCGCGCTGAAAATTGATATCTGTTAAATCATCAGAGTAGAAAAACCGTCCATCGATCTCTGGTTTTCCGACTAACGCAGAAATAACCACATTCTTATCAAAGGGTTTAAGGTACTCAACGACAGTTTTCGAAGACTTTTTTGCTGCCTGCACGGTCGGCCAGTCAGATACTACGGATCTAATAATGGCGGGCTGATTTAAAGGAATTATTTCGTTGTGAAAGCGCTCATAATCCACATTGTCCCAGACTCGAATATCCTGCAAATCTTACACCCTATTACATCCCCACTAAATGCAGGATTTTTTTATTGATTAAAAGTTGATTATCGCAGAAAAAAGTTCAGCTGGCACAGTAATACTGCACCTAAAATTTATCGGCGATTAGCTTTGGTTTTTCTTCTTCGAGCAGCCTTTTCTTCAAGGCGGCGTTTTTCAAGCTCTTCTTTTTCTGCTTTCATTACCGCCACCTGCTGCATTTCTTTATCAATCACCTCTGGCGTTTCCAAAGTCATTGGACCAAGTTTGCCATCTCTTAATTCATTGATAAAAATAGTTGAGGCACGCTCCAAATCAATTCGCTTACCACCTCTTAAGCAGCCTCGCTGTGTGCCTATTATTTCTAATAGCTCAATTTCTGTCTCAGGTAGCTGTGATAGATTAAATCGATTTTTTAAATGATCTGGATACTGTTTTAGGCAGAATTCTGCGGCAAAAAATGCCACATCCTCATAACTCATAGCGGTATCTTTAATAGCGCCAGTAGTGGCTAATCTATAGCTACTATTTGGGTGATCTATTTTTGGCCATAAGATACCCGGTGTATCTAAAAGCATAATCCCATTGCGAAGATTAATACGCTGTTGCCCCTTAGTAATTGCTGGTTCATCACCTGTATTAGCAATATGTTTACCGGCTAAGCAATTAATGAGCGTCGACTTACCCACATTGGGAATACCGGTGACCATAGCCAGAGTATTGCGTTCCGTTTTCTGGGGAAATAGTTTATTGATTAGATCGATAACCTGTCCGCTGGGGTCAGTATTAAGCAAATCCAAAGCCATTGATTTGGTATTATCTTGGCGCTCGAAATAAGCCTGCCACTGTTTGGTTATAGTGGGGTCGGCAAGGTCTAGTTTAGTCAATAACTTAATGCGAGGTTTTTCATTACAGAGGGTTTGAATAAACGGATTAGAGCTACTGTAGGGAATACGCGCATCAAGCACCTCGATCACAAGATTAACCTGAGGCAATGCCTCGGTCATTTCCTTGCTGGCTTTGTGCATATGGCCTGGATACCAATGTATAGACATATTGTGTCTTAGTGTATCTCAATTAATAAAGATCTATACTAAAGCAATAAGTGGTGTCCTCGCAAACAATAATACAGTGCTACGCAAGCATCTATTTGGTGGCAGAATAATGATGTTAAGCTGTTACGATGTAGTAATCTATAAAAATTAGAAAGCGCTCAAAAGGGTAAGGTGCTCATGAAACAGATGATATTTATTTTATTTACCGTTGTTATCTGCGCTCTAGATTCGGTTGCCAGTGAACAGTTATTCCCCAATGAAGAGTGGATTGAGGCAAATTCACAGCAGGTATCAATCGATCCGCTAAAAGTACAAAACCTGTTTAACTTAGCCTATGAAGATCAAGCAACCCAGGCGGTAGTGCTCATCAAAGATGGGCTATTGATCGGTGAGCGTTATGCACATGGTTTTGATAAGCACAGCATCGCCACTTCTTGGTCTATGGCAAAAAGTTTTTATGCTGCATTAATTGGCATCTCAATTGATCGAGGCGAAATAGGACATCTCGATGACAAAGTAAGCCAATACCTTGAGTATTTTAAAGATGATCGCCGAGAAATAACTATCCGGCAGTTGCTTAATATGACTAGTGGTATAGAAATGCCTGCCCATGAGCACGAGCATATGTTCTTTACTCAGGACCATTTAGCCTATGCCAAAAAAGTCGGTATTGAAAAAGCGCCAGGGCGAAAATTTGAATATAACAATGTCAATTCAATGCTTTTAGCCGATATTCTGTTTCGCGCAACTGGCGTGCCTGCGGATGCTCTTTTAAAAGAGAGAATACTAAAAAAAATTGGCATGGATAACGTCACTCTTTGGAAAGATACTGCGGGTAACCCCCTTGCATACTGCTGTATCGATACCACTGTAAGACAATTTGCCAGATTTGGGTTGCTATTTGCACGAGGTGGAAAGTGGCAGGATCAGCAAATAGTTCCCAAAGCATTTGTCGATGAAACCTTTCAACGGGTCTGGAGTGATCTACCCAGCAACAGCATTCAACAGCAAAGAGGCTACTCACTCCATTGGTGGATTTCCCGCTATAAACAAGATGCCAAAATATTTAATGCCAGTGGTAAATTTGGACAGTATATTTTTGTAGACCCTCTTAACGATACAGTCTTTGTTAGGGTGACAAAATATCACCCAACTGGCGGCGAAAAAATAGACTGGGGGCCCCTAAAGTATTTCAATCAGTTTGGCACTGTCGAGTTCCGAAGAAAATTGACCGCTTTTCTAAGTAGTATTGGGTTAATTGATATTCAGAATAATGTTAAGGCGCCAATGACCTTTGAAGATGGCGTATCAAACGAATTTTTTACCAATTACGGCGCCATAATGGATGCTATGGTGGCGCTCAATAAACCATAGCCCATAAGTCATCAAAGTTGCTCTAAATTTTCAATGCAGTAATTGCCACGTTTCAGAATTCTTTGCTTGATGTCCAGCTGCATTTTGTCCCAACGTCTAAAAGCTATAGCCGTTCTGGGGTTATTCATTAAACGATCACTGTTTGACATCATAAAGCGCTTACATGGATTAGGCTGAAAATTCTATCCCTTGGTCGTTACAATAGGTCCGAACTGGGATTGAGTAAAAATGTATAAAGCCAGATGAAAATCAATGCTTTTCTCTGTTAGAACCAGACAGATTAATGTAAAATGGCCCGCATAATTTAGCTCGTCTTTTAATATTCTAAATAATACTTAGGAAACGCCAAAACCATGTTCGATAAACAACAGACTATTGAAAAAATTGACGCTGAACTGTGGCAAGCAATCCAGCAGGAAGGTCAACGTCAAGAACAGCATATTGAACTTATTGCATCAGAGAACTATACCAGCCCAGCTGTGATGGAAGCTCAGGGCACTAAGCTGACCAATAAGTATGCCGAGGGATACCCAAATAAGCGCTACTATGGTGGTTGTGAATATGTTGATGTGGCTGAAGAGTTAGCCATCGAAAGATTGAAAAGCCTCTATGGTGCAGACTTTGCTAATGTACAGCCTCACTCAGGTTCTCAGGCCAATAATGCCGTATTTTTAGCGCTAATTAAGGGTGGCGATACCGTGTTGGGTATGAGTCTTGCCGACGGTGGTCACCTTACGCATGGTGCCAAGCCAAATTTTTCTGGCAAGCTATACAACGCCGTTCAATACGGTTTGAATACCGAGACGGGTCTTATAGATTATGAGCAGGTTGAAGCACTTGCGCTAGAGCATAAACCAGCAATGATCATTGCCGGTTTCTCCGCTTACTCAGGCATTATGGACTGGGCTCGTTTTAGAGAGATTGCCGATAAAGTTGGTGCCTATCTATTGGTAGATATGGCGCACGTTTCTGGTCTAGTTGCTGCAGGCGTGTACCCCAGTCCTATTCCACACGCTCATGTAGTGACCTCTACAACCCACAAAACATTGCGTGGCCCGCGAGGCGGTTTTGTTCTAACCAATGATGAAGCTATTGCTAAGAAAGTAAATTCAGCAGTATTCCCCGGTAGTCAGGGTGGACCCCTGTGTCATGTGATTGCGGCAAAAGCTATCGCCTTTAAAGAAGCGGCTAGTGATGAGTTTGTTGAATACCAAAAGCAGGTAGTTGCCAATGCCAAAGCAATGGCAAAAACCTTTATTGATCGCGGTATCAATGTTGTCTCAAACGGTACAGAAAACCATCTTATGCTTGTAGATCTTATCGGTAAAGAATACACAGGTACCGATGCTGATCGCGCTATGGGAGAGGCCTTTATCACAGTCAACAAAAACGCTGTTCCCAATGATCCTCGTTCACCTTTTGTTACCTCCGGTTTAAGGGTGGGTACGCCAGCGATTACCACCAGAGGTTTTGGTGTCGAAGAAACAGTGCAGTTAACCCATTGGATGTGCGATATCTTAGATGGCTTAGAGCAAGGTAATTCAGAGCAAATTATTGCCGAAGTAAAAGCCAAAGTCTTGGACATCTGTCAGCGTTTTCCAGTTTACAAATAAACTGGATTAAAGCAGATATTAAAAGCCCCATTGAATGGGGCTTTTTTATCGCTGGGATTAAACTAAAAAATCACTACACATAACCTCAGGTCAACCACCTACTGCAATACACTCAAACAAGAGTGTATGTTGTGTTAGAATATCTAATCATTTAAAGGTGCATCGCTATGTTTTGTCCATTTTGTAATGCTGATGATACAAAAGTTATAGATTCCCGCTTGGTGACCAACGGAGGTCAGGTGCGTCGGCGCAGAGAGTGCTCTGAATGCAGTGAGCGATTTACGACCTATGAATTAGCAGAGCTGGTTATGCCGCGCGTTATTAAAACTGATGGTACCAGACAGCCCTTTGACGAAGATAAATTGCGTGCAGGTTTTCAGCGCGCATTAGAAAAACGTCCAGTGCCTATCGAGCAAATAGAAGTTGCTATATCTGAAATAAAACATTTCTTACAGGTCACAGGTGAGCGTGAAATACCCTCAAAAATTATTGGTGAAGAGGTGATGCGCCAACTCAGAGAACTCGATGCGGTGGCCTATGTTAGGTTTGCCTCGGTTTATCGTAGTTTTCAAGATATCAGTGAATTCCAAGCTGAACTCAATCGGCTTAATGAAGATAATAGTGGTTTGACTGACTAATTATGCAATTTTCAGCTCAAGATCACAGCATGATGGGGCGAGCATTACAGCTTGCAGCTAAGGCACGTTTTACTACCGCGCCCAATCCCGCAGTTGGCTGTATTGTGGTTGCAGATAATGAAATTATTGGTGAAGGTTTTACTCGTCCGCCCGCAGGTAATCATGCCGAAATAGAAGCATTGCAAATGGCCGGTGATATTTCTGAGTGCACAATCTATGTCACCCTAGAGCCCTGCAGTCATCAAGGTAAAACGGGCCCCTGTGTTCAGGCATTAATTAAAGCCAAAGTCTCGCGAGTAGTTATTGCATGCGAAGATCCCAATCCAAAAGTCTCTGGCTCTGGTATAAAACAGCTACAAGATGCGGGAATTGAGGTTCAGGTTGGATTGATGGAAGCGCAGGCAAGAGACTTAAATAAGGGATTTTTTAAACGTAATACCGAGGGTACTCCCTGGGTATTGGTGAAAATGGCAGCCAGCTTGGACGGACGCACGGCTATGGCAAGTGGCCAAAGTCAGTGGATTACATCCCCTGCAGCCCGTCTAGATGTTCAGCGCTTAAGAGCTGCCAGCTGCGCCATTATTACTGGCATAGGCACGCAGCAAATGGACAATCCATCGCTAACTCTGCGTATAACAGAGGAACAGCTTGGGGTTGAAGATACACTGCAACAGCCATTGCGCGTGGTGGTTGATGCGCAGATGAACATGTCTGCCGATGCGCGACTGTTGCAAGCACCTGGTCTGTGTCTGATTGCTACCCTAGATGGAGCGCAACAAAGAGAGAGATCAAAAGCACTGGTTGCTGCTGGAGCTGAGGTAATCTTTTTGCCCGCTCAAGGAGAGCATATCGATCTTCAGGCACTTTTAGAGGAGCTGGCACAACGTGAATGCAACCAAGTAATGGTCGAAGCGGGTGCCGGTCTAGCAGGTGCATTTATAGCCGAAGGTTTACTGGATGAATTGGTCTGTTACTGGGCGCCGAAATTATTTGGCAGTGAGGCAAGGCCCATGTTTGATCTGCCGATTGAAACCATTGATGCCCACTTAGCATTATCGGTAAAAGATATGCGTATGGTGGGTGAAGATATAAAATTGATAATGCAGCCAGATAAAGATTATTAGAATTAAAGTTAGGTAAAAAGGTATGTTTACAGGAATTATTAGCGCCGTAGGTAAAATTGCCGCACTTGAACAGCGGCAAGGCGACGTTCGACTATCTATTCATGCTCCTGAGTTGGGTTTTGATGATGTTAGATTGGGTGACAGTATTGCCTGTAATGGTGTTTGCCTAACAGCAGTTGAATTAGTTGATTCTGGCTTTATTGCTGATGTCTCTGTTGAAACTCTCAGTCTAACGACTATTGAGAATTGGCAAATAGGCACTGGGGTTAACCTAGAAAAAGCCATGCAAGCCAGTGATCGCTTTGGTGGGCATATGGTGTCTGGTCATGTTGATGGTATTGGCGAGGTAACTTCCCTTCACGAAGATGCACGTTCCTGGCGTTTCACGATAAAAGCACCTGCTAATCTAGCCAAATATATTGCACAAAAAGGCTCAATTACCGTTGATGGTACCAGCTTAACCGTCAATGCCGTTAAAGGATCAGAGTTTGAGTTAAATATAGTACCCCACACCATGATTCACACAATAATCAGCGACTATCAGGTTGGAGTCAAAGTGAATTTAGAGGTGGATTTGATCGCCAGATACTTAGAGCGATTAACCAGCCAAGACAATACAGACACATTATAATTAGTCCTGTTGCGGACTATAGGAAGAAGAACAGCATGCAGCTAAATACAGTGGAAGAGCTAATCGAAGATATCCGTCAGGGCAAGATGGTTATTCTGATGGATGATGAAGATCGTGAAAATGAAGGCGATCTAGTGATGGCCGCCCCAATGGTAAGACCTGAAGACATCAACTTTATGGCCACCAATGCTCGCGGCTTAATCTGTTTGCCGCTCAGTGAGGCGCGCTGCCAGCAACTTAATTTAGGTTTAATGGTTGCCAGTGATAGCAACAGCTCAAGTCATGCCACGCCTTTTACATTGTCGATTGAAGCTGCGGAGGGGGTGACTACAGGTATTTCTGCAGCAGATCGTGCACGTACCGTGCAGGCAGCGGTGGCGAGTAATGCCCGTCCAGAGGATATTGTTCAACCAGGACATATTTTTCCCCTTAAAGCACAGCCCGGCGGTGTGTTAAGTCGAGCGGGGCATACTGAAGCTGGTTGCGATCTGGCACGACTTGCAGGATTTGAGTCTGCCGCGGTGATTGTCGAAATTATGAATGAAGATGGCACCATGGCGCGGCGCGATGATCTGGAGCGTTTTGCCAAAAAGCACGATTTGAAAATTGGCACCATTGCCGATCTGATTCACTACCGATTGGTGACAGAAAAGACCACCCAATGTGTTAGTGAGCGGATAGTGAACACTCACTATGGTCAATTTACCCTTAAAACCTACTTGGATCATGCGCGAGATGAAAAGCATTTTGCGCTGGTTATGGGTGATGTTAGTGAGGGTGATGCACCCTTGGTTCGGGTACACATCAATCGATCAGCTAGAGATTTATTGGCCATTGAGCCTAGAGAGGGCTTTCAGTCATGGTCAACCCATACAGCCCTAGAAGCAATTGCCAAAGAGGGGCGTGGGGTTTTGGTGTTACTCGTTTATCCAGAAACGGCAGAAGATATGGATAGACACATTGATGAAATGTTAAATATTAGCAGCGATAAAACACTGCCAGCCAGCGAAGTAGTTTACTTTCAGGTAGGCACAGGGTCACAAATTCTAATGGATTTAGGAATTAGTAAAATGCGTCTATTGAGTGCCCCTTTCAAATTTAGTGGTATTTCTGGTTTTGATCTAGAAGTAGTGGAATATGTAGATTATCAAGAGAGTAAAAGGACCTAACAATGGGTGAATTTAGACCTCAAGAAGGCAATTTTTCTGTAGGTGATTCAAGAATTGCAGTAGTTACTGCACGTTGGAATTTAGAGATTACTGAAGGCTTGCGCAAAGGGGCATTGAGAGCTCTCAAGCGTCACAATGTTGAAGCTGTCGAAAATTTCTATGTGCCTGGCGCATTTGAATTACCCTTAGCCGCCCAACGCGCCGCACGCACAGGTCGTTTTGATGCCATTATTACACTGGGGTGCGTGATTCGCGGTGATACACCGCATTTTGATTACGTATGTGCTGAGACCACCAGAGGCATTGGTGAAGTTGGTCTTAGAGAGGATCTGCCGGTCGCCTTTGGGTTACTGACCACAGACAACCTGCAGCAGGCGATGGATCGTGCTGGAGAAAATCAAAAAAACAAAGGTGAAGAGGCCGCAATAACCGTCCTTGGTATGCTCGAGTTGTTTAAAAATATGCAGGTGACTCAATAAATGTCAAAAACAAAAGCCAAGCAAAAAGCTAGAAAGTTATCACTCCAAGCGCTCTATTCATGGGATTTGGGCGGTATTGATTTGCAAACCATTGAAGTCAATTTCCATACTGAAAACGATATGAGCAAAGTGGATACCGATCTGTTCAAAAATTTGCTCTATGATGTGCCTAAACATCTCGAAAAAATTGATGAAGCCTATCAGCCTCATTTAGACCGCGAACAGGATCAGCTTGATCCAGTATCGCGCGCTATATTGAGAATTTCTACCTATGAACTATTATTTAGTATTGAGGTACCCTATAAGGTAGTTATAAATGAAGGGGTTAATTTAGCTAAAACATTTGGCCCAACAGATGCCTATAAATTTATTAATGGCGTTCTCGATCGAGTAGCAGCGCAGAGCAGAGCTGTGGAAATCGCCGCCAAACAAGGATAAATACCGTATTCAAGCATGAATCAAACAATCGACGAATTCTCGCTTATCTCTAATTTTTTTAAAGAGTTAACAGGCCAACAGGATGTTGCTGTTGGGATTGGCGATGATGCGGCGATAATTAATACAACAAAAGATCATCAACTTGCGGTAGCTACAGATACTCTAGTCGCCTCAGTACATTTCCCTGAAGATGCAACAGCTGAACAAATCGCCACTAGAGCACTTTGCGTTAATCTCAGTGATATGGCGGCTATGGGAGCCATTCCAAAATGGTTCACCCTATCCCTGTGCATGCCTAAAGAATGGGTCTCTTCAGAATGGCTACAGGGGTTTAGTCAGGGTTTAGCAAAAGTAGCTGATCAATATAATGTTTCCCTTATTGGAGGGGATACAACAGCGGGGCCTCTAACCATAAGTATTACGGTGCTAGGTGAGAATCCGATAGGTCAGAGTCTCTGTCGCGATGGTGCCAAACCAGATGATATTATCTATGTGAGTGGTACATTGGGTGATGGTGCGGCGGCACTGCGCCAGATTCAACATCAAGATATAGCGCAAAATAATCGCCTTACAGAAAGATTTTATCAGCCCCAACCTCAAATCGATCTGGGTATTGGTCTTCGCGCCTATGCAAGTGCCTGCATCGATATTTCAGATGGGTTGATAGCGGATCTTGGGCATCTATGTAAAGCGAGTGGAGTTACAGCATTAATCAATAGTCAGTTATTGCCGATTCATCCCGATATAAAGCAGGCTCATTCAGGCCAAAGTAGGAGTTGGGCACTAACCGGTGGTGATGACTATCAACTCTGCTTTACTGTTCCGTTAAACCAACAAGCAGACTTTGAATACTGGGCAGGCTCTAATAATTTTGATGTGAATGCAATTGGCAATATGGTTCCATTAGATCATAATCAAGATTATTTAAAGATAGATAACCAAAAGGCATCTATCACAGCAGGAGGGTACTCTCATTTCAGATAAAAACCCCCAATTTAGTGAGTTATTCCGCTCACCTAGTCTAATGTTAGCTTTTGGGTTTGGCAGTGGTCTATCACCCAAAGCGCCCGGAACCATGGGCACTCTGGCTGCAATACCCCTATGGTTACTACTTAATCAATTACCCATGGCTATATATTGGTTGGTAATCTTAGTTACTATCATTGTGGGTGTCTATATTTGCGGCAGTGCAGCAAAAACACTGGGTGTGCACGATCATTCAGGGATTGTCTGGGATGAATTTGTTGGTCTATGGATTGCTATGGCATTCCTACCCCCCACATTAGGCTCAGTTATTTGTGGTTTTGTGTTATTTCGCTTTTTCGATATTGTAAAACCTTGGCCAATTAGTTGGTTGGATAAAAATATGCACGGCGGTGTAGGTATTATGATTGACGATATAGTGGCGGGAAGCTTTGCCGCCTGCCTAGCCTTTTATATTAACTACTTGGGCTATTTATAAAAGAAAAACGTAACATAGTTTGTATACTGAATAAGTAAAACCAATTGCCACAGAGGGCAACCTGTTGAAAACAAAAATTCTACCCTTAATTATCATTATTATTGCCTTTCTAATTGCTGGGCTAATGAGTCTTCTAAAGCCGGATGCTGTTGAACTCGAGTCACCCAATCGAGAAGTTGCCGTAACAACAGAAGTTTTAGAAAAATCGCAGATTCAGCTCAAGGTTAAGTCTCAGGGAACGGTTCAACCGCGAACTAGAACCATGTTAGTTTCAGAGGTTTCCGGCATAGTCATGGAAGTCGCCCCCCAATTTGTAGTAGGCGGCACCTTTGTCAAAGGCGATGTGTTAATTAAGCTAGATGCGGCTGACTATAAGGTGGCAAAGCAAAGAGCAGATGCACAGTTAAACAGCGCAAAAGCTCAATTGTTATCAGAGCAGGCAAGATCCTCACAGGCGCAAAAAGAATGGGAAATGACCGGTAGACCTTTAGCTGAGGCACCTATTTTGGCACTGCGCACGCCATTTCTTGCAGAAGCGCAGTCACGCTTATTACAGGCTGAGGCTGAGGTCAGGCAAGCAGAACTCAAACTACAAAGAACCATTATTCGCGCCCCCTATACAGGAATGGTTTCAGCTAAAATGGTTGATGTGGGTCAGTACGTCACTATAGGTGCAAGACTAGGTGAAACCTTTGCCATCGATTTTGCCGAAATACGCTTACCTATGACTGGCAAGGATTTATCAAAACTGGGTTGGGATTCAGCCACAGCAAAAGAACAAATTTTTAATAAAAGTAGGGTTCAATTACAGGGAACGGTCAATGGTCATTCTGCCACTTGGCAAGCAGTGCTTGTTCGCTCAGAGGGAATCATTGAACAGAGTAGTAGAGCCCAGTATTTAGTGGCTCAAATCGTTGATCCCTACAATATAAAAGGTCAATCTAACCAACCACCATTACTCATCGGCAGTTTTGTTGAGGCCAGGGTGGCAGGAAAAATAATAAATGATGTTTATCCGCTTCCTCGCCATGCTCTGCGTTCAAATAATCGAGTGGCAACAGTAGATGCTGATCAACGTTTAAAATGGGTTGCCGTTGATTATCAGTTTGAAGACTATTCCAATTACTATATTAATAACGGTCTTGAGGGTCAGGTCGAAATTGTGACCAGTGGTATGGGCATTATGGTGGATGGCATGCAACTAAAGCCAGTCAATAGCCTTAAAGCGGCAGCAACAAAATGATAAATCCTCAATCCTATGGTCTGATCGGTTGGTTTGCTAAAAATCCGGTTGCGGCCAATTTATTGATGCTATTTATTATAGTGGCAGGTGCAATTTCAACGGTCACCATCAGCAAAGATATGTTTCCAAGAATGGAAAGAAATTCTATTCAGGTCACTGCAGTTTATCCGGGTGCGGCACCTGTGGAAGTAGAGAAAGGCGTTATTTTACCCATAGAGGCAGCGTTGCAGGGGCTAAGTGGAGTCAAAGAAATACGCTCTACGGCAAACCGGGATAATGCCAGAATTGAATTGGATATTGAGCCCAGTCAAGATATCAACGAAATGTTGGCTAGGGTTGAAGATCGCATTAGCGGCATCCTAAATTTTCCTGAAGGCCTAGAAAAGCCCAGCGTTAGCAAATTTGAAAATATGGGTTGGGTATCTGGTGTAGCTGTATCTGGCCCCCTCGATGAATTTCAAAGAAAGACCCTAGGTCAGCAAATTAGAGATGAATTGCTAGAATTACCAGAAGTAAAAAAAGTGATTCTGTGGGGCGTTGACGACTATGAAATTGCCATTGAAGTCAAAGAAGATCGGCTTAGAGAATTAAATATGACACTGAGTGAAGTAGCCCGAGTACTTCGCGAGTCCTCACTAGATCTGCCCGCAGGGATGATTCGGTCATCTAACGGAAATATCCTAGTTCGAACCGAAGGCAAAGCTTATTCAGGTGAAGAATTTGAAAATATAGTACTGCGCAGTAACCCCGACGGGTCTCAATTACTACTATCCGATGTTGCCGTGGTCAAAGACGCATTTAAAGAATCCAGCACCTTTGTGCACTTTGATAAAGAGTCTGCCATTACCCTAGGTATATTTTCCTTAGAAAATCAAAATTTACTGGCAATAGATGAAGCAGTCAAAAGCTATATTGAGAAAAAGTCAGACAGCCTAGTCGATGGTCTAGCCATAGAACAATTCGAGCCAATGTCATTTCATCTACGCGGTCGACTCGACATGATGTTATCCAATCTTGCCATGGGTGCAATATTAGTTGCAGTGGTTCTAACTCTATTCCTTAACATTCAGGTTGGATTTTGGGTATTGCTAGGGATACCCGTCAGTTTTTTAGGGGCATTTTGGTTAATGCCAGTAAACCCCTATCCAGTAACAGTCAATGTTTTAAGCCTATTTGCTTTTATAATGGTGCTGGGGATTGTGGTGGATGACGCCATTGTTATCGGCGAGAGTATTTATACCGAGGCACAGCATCAGGCAGCAATAGTAGGTGTAGAAGGTGGCGATGAAAGCGCCTTTAGAGCCTCTTTAGAGCATGTAATAGCCGGTGCACAAAAGGTGGCAATACCCTCAACAATTGGTGTATTAACCACCATGGCCGCCTTTGCACCAATGTTATTTATTGGTGGTGTAGTGGCAGGTTTCCAAGAAGCCATTGCAACAGTTGTTATTCTCTGCCTAATATTTTCACTGATCGAATCCAAGTTAATTTTGCCAGCGCATTTGGTGGGGTTAAAAATTGGCGGCAAGCCAAAGTCGCGGTTTCAATTTATTGGCAAATGGCAGACGCAAATTGATAAAAGTCTAAAATCATTTATCGCCAATAAGTATCAGCCCTTCCTTGCCCTCTGCATTAAGCGGCGTTACCTAACGGTATCATTCTTTTTAGGGCTATTAATTATTGCCGGCGGGGCAGTCAACAGTGGTATCGCTCGATTCGAGTTTTTCCCGAATGTACCAAGTGACACGGTTCGTGCAGAGGTGATTGTGTATGATGGCACTTCAGCACAAGATATGGCCGATATACTTATCACAATTGAAGAAGCGGCCTACATAGTCGATGAAAATTATCGCAAGCAGAATCCCGATAGTGATGGTCTAGTTAAACACCTTTTGTTCTATGCAGGTTCTGATACAAGCGGCACCTTTATTGTGTCATTGGTTCCATCCGAACATAGGCAAATTTCATCCTTAGAGTTTGAGCGACTTTGGCGACAGCAGGTGGGAGAATTACCCAACGTAAGAAAGCAGCGATACTATGCCAGTACCAATGCTGGTGGTGGAGCAAAGATTAATTTGCAGCTCAGTGGCGTTAATCCCGAACAGTTAGCACTGGCGAGTAACCAGCTACAAAACACATTAGCCCAATACAATGGGGTGTTTGATATTTATAACTCTCAGGGAACTGGCGGGCAGGAAATTCAAATTAGTCTTAAGCCCTATGCAAGTCAGATAGGGGTAAGCCTTGCCGATGTGGGCCGGCAGGTGCGGCAAGCCTTCTTTGGTGAAGAAGTACAGCGTATCCAAAGAGGTGTCGACAGAGTAAAAGTCATGGTTCGCTATCCAATAGAAGAGCGTGGTTCGGTAGATAATCTTGAAAATCTGTTAATTAGAACCAAAACCGGACAAGCAATTCGTATAGGTCAAGTGGCTGACATTAAGCTAGGCGAGGGTCTTTCCAGTATTTCTAGAACTGATAGAAAGCGAACAGTTAATGTTACTGCAGATATAGATCCAACTAAAATTCAAACAGGGATTGTGGTGTCGGATATCACCGAAAATCATATTCCTCAATTACTTGAACAGTATCCCGATGTGGCATTTGATTTTGGTGGCTCAACCAAAGAAGAAAACACGCTAATGATGCGAACAGCGGTTGGCTTTATAGCGGCATTGTTTATGATCTATGGTCTATTAGCGGTTCCCCTAAGGTCCTATGTTCAGCCATTAGTTATTATGTCAGTCATTCCTTTTGGATTTATAGGTGCAGTAGTGGGTCATATTCTCTTTGGTATCTCGCTGAATATGTTGTCCATACTTGGATTAGTTGCCCTATCGGGGGTTGTGGTCAATGACAGTCTCATTCTAGTTGAGTTTGCTAATCGGCGTCGCTCTGATGGATTATCCATTGAAGATTCCCTGCTGTCTGCTGGCCAGCAGAGATTTCGCGCCATAGTGCTGACCACTTTAACAACCTTTGTCGGTCTTCTACCCATGCTTTTTGAAACCAGTATGCAGGCTCAGTTTGTAATACCAATGGCTATTTCACTGAGTTTTGGCATCGTGTTCGCAACCACTATGACCCTAATATTAGTCCCCTGTTGTTATCGAATTGTTTACGATGTCAGGGGCCAAGTGGATAGCCGATTACAGGCTCTTAAAGCTAAAATAGCTAATGATTGAAAAATCTGAATAAACGCCTGCCATTAGTTACAATGTCTGGTTTAAACAATAATTTTGGAGTCTCCGTTGGTTCTACGTTTTATTGAATCTTCTACCTTACCCACCCGTTGGGGTACTTTTGATATTCATGGCTTTGAAGACCCATTCAAAGGCAAAGAGCATATTGCCATTACCATGGGTAACTGTGCAGCCGATGAGCCATTAGCAGTGAGAATTCACTCTGAATGCTTAACCGGAGATGCGTTGGGTAGTTTGCGTTGTGACTGTGGCGAGCAATTACAAGAAGCTTTACGCAGCATAGCTGAAATAGGTCGTGGAGCCATTTTATATCTTCGTCAAGAGGGTCGAGGCATAGGTCTAGTGAATAAGATACGCGCCTATAACCTTCAAGATCAGGGTGCAGATACAGTAGAAGCTAACGAGCGCTTAGGCTTTGGTGCAGATATGCGTGACTATTCCATTTGCGCACCAATGCTTCAGCATTTAGGCGCTCAAAAAATACAGCTTATGACCAATAATCCACGCAAGATAGAAGCGCTCAAAGAGCTGGGTTTTGATGTTACTGATCGCATTCCACATCAGGTTGAAAGTAATCCACATAATGTAAAATATCTAGCGATCAAAGCCGGAAAGTTGGGTCATATTTTTAAAGATAACAACAGGTGAGACCAAGTATGTCAAAAGGTTTAGCAAAGCGTTTGATACCCTGCCTCGATGTTGATAAAGGTCGTGTGGTTAAAGGCGTGCAGTTTGTAGATATACGTGATGCTGGCGATCCTGTAGAGGTCGCGCGTCGCTATAACGAACAGGGTGCCGATGAAATTACCTTTCTCGATATTACAGCCAGTCATGAAGATAGAGATACCACATTGCATACAGTCGAGCGCATGGCGGGTGAAGTATTTATTCCCCTTACTGTAGGTGGTGGCGTTCGCGAACTGTCAGATATCCGTAACCTGTTAAATGCTGGTGCAGACAAAGTAGCTATCAATTCAGCCGCCATTAAAAACCCACAGTTTGTTAAAGACGCTGCAAGTAAATTTGGATCCCAATGTATAGTAGTGGCCATTGATGCCAAGCAGACAGATCATTCAAGCAATCCAAGATGGGAAATTTTTACCCATGGCGGGCGAAATTCAACTGGTATCTGCGCCATAGAATGGGCCATTAAAATGGCCAGTTATGGCGCAGGAGAAATCCTTCTTACCAGTATGGATCGCGATGGAACAAAAAATGGTTTTGATTTAGAGCTCACCTCAAGAATTAGCGACGCAATCGCAGTGCCCGTTATAGCCTCTGGCGGAGTAGGGAATCTTCAGCATTTAGTAGACGGCGTTCAAAAAGGCGGAGCAGATGCAGTATTGGCCGCCAGTATTTTTCATTTTGGCGAGCACAGTATTCCTGAAGCCAAGAAATTTATGGCTGAGCAGGGTGTGCTAGTAAGATAATTAAAAAAAGACCGCGAAGCCGCGGTCAAAGTTTTAAGATGCTAAGAGGGAATAGTTTTACGAAGGGTTGACCCTCAACCATGGGTTTAGGAGCAAACCTAAAATGCTTTTCAGCTTAATCGGAGCCTCTCGGGCGGAGAGACAAATACACTCACCGTTTTTAGCGCCCATAGGCTGATGAACATCACCTGGCTCTCTGATAATAAAGTCGCCTTGCGTGTAAACAGATTTTTCATCCGAGAAACTGCCTTTTAATACCACTGTATATTCCAAGCCGCGGTGATCATGTTTAGGTGTTACACCACCAGCGCAAATTTTATGTAAGGCAACTTCAAACTTGCTCTGACCCGTAAATAATTTTGCGACTTCCATAGAGCTTGAGAGGCGTTTCCATACAGGCGTATTTTGAGCGTCGTTAAGTAATTTATTAACATGAGTGGGAAAACCACTGATGTCAGTTTTTTCTCGCGAATTCTCGACGGCTGGTTGTGGTTGATCTATTTGAGCCATAACCTTATCGAATAGACCGTTATCAATAATAGCCTCAGGCTGAGCTTCATACATAAGCTGGGCGCCAATTTCGTTGAGTCTAGCCACTTCATTTCTACAGCATTTGCAAAAATGTAAGTGAGCCGAGACGCAGATAGAGGTGGCGGTATCGAGAGTTCCGGCTGAAAATTCAACAAGCATTTCACTTGAGGGGTGGTGATTTAAAAATTTAGTCATTAACTAGCTCTTTTTTAAATTCTGGAGCGACTAAAATCTGCAATTTGTGCAGGCCTAATCTAACTCTCGATTTTACTGTTCCTAGAGGTAAGTCCAGTTCTTGTGATGCTTCAGTATGAGACTTACCTTCCAGATACACTTTCCTTAGAATTTCATCTTGCTCCTGAGGGAGTTGTTCAAGGCTCAATTTCACATGTTCCTCGGTTCTTTTTTGTCTGAGTAAAGATACTGGTGTTGCTTCGTCAGGCTCATGCCAAAAATCTTCATTTTCCAACGGTAAATGCTGGGTATTGCATTTGCGTCGTAACATATCTATTCGGCAGTTTCTAGCAACGGTATAGATCCACGTAGTCGCAGAAGATTTTTGCGGATTATAACCACCCGCTTTTTGCCAAACCTTAATCATAACCTCTTGAACTAAGTCTTCAGCAAGCCCAGGGAACCAACCATCTTGACGGCTAGCTTGGGCAAAACTTTTTAGCAAAGGGGCATAGTGCTCAAATAATTGAGCAAATGCACTACGATCTTGAGAGGTGCCAACCTCTACAAGGAGGACACTCCATATATCGTCGCGCTTCTCAGTGCTTTTAAAAATAGCAACTTTAGGCGCACTTTGATTTATTTTGTCCATAGTGGCTCTTATTTTATTCATTACTATTAGTCTTCTTATTAAGTCTAACAGTAGTTACGTTTAAATCGAAAACTAAGATCACCGGTTCAGGGATTATTTTTATGGCAGGCATAATATCTAGGTTATCTATAACCGATATATTAATTAAGGCTAACGGTATCAGCTAGATTTAAGTAGGATTATGCTATGGTTACAAAGAAATTGTCCTGTAATTTTATGTCGAATAAAAGAAGGTTTAGTTTATGAGTATTACCCAGCGAATCGTTATGGCCATGTTACTTGGTCTCCTCTGTGGAGCATCGTTAAATATTATGTTGTCTACAGGAATATTTCCAGAAACGGTAACAGCATGGTTAGAAAACAGTATAGTCAACGGCCTTTTCGACACAATTGGGCAGATCTTTGTCCGCTCACTAAAACTTCTAGTAGTCCCCCTAGTTTTTGTTTCCTTAATTTGTGGTGTTTCATCCTTAGGAAACAATTCACGAATGGGTGCGGTGGCTTCGAAAACCGTCGCTTTGTATATGGTGACAACCGCCATTGCCATTGGACTGGCAATTTTAACCGCAGTGATAGTTAAGCCCGGCGTGGGTATTGATTTAGCAATGGCGAGCGAATTTGTGGCCAAAGAAGCACCACCACTAAAGCAAACAATCATCAATATTTTCCCCAGTAATCCCATTCAATCTATGTCCAATGGGTCGATTCTTCAAGTGATAGTCTTTGCATTATTAGTGGGTTTTGCAATATCAAAAGCGGGTGATCAGGGTAAAAGAATTGGTGACTTCTTTAACGATCTCAATGCCATCATTATGAAGATGGTAATGATACTTATGAAATTAGCGCCCTATGGAATATTTTGCCTCTTGGCCAAGTTATTTGCTGATGTAGGCATAGCAATGATTATGAGTCTCGCCAAATACTTCTTTACAGTGCTTTTTGTGCTCTTATTGCACAGCTTAGGTGTTTACTCAGTAATTTTTAAAGCGTTTACGGGCCTAAACATTAAAACTTTTTTAAGCAAACTACGCCCTGCATTAGCACTAGCATTCAGTACCGCATCAAGCGGCGCTACTATGCCTGTTACCATGAAAACCGTTGAACAGCGCATGGGAGTTAGCAAGAGTGTTTCCTCTTTTACCATACCGCTAGGCGCAACCATTAATATGGATGGTACAGCCATAATGCAAGGCGTAGCCACAGTATTTATCGCACAGGCCTATAATATCGGGCTGGGTTTAGAAGGCTATCTCACCGTTGTTTTAACAGCTACTCTTGCCTCAATCGGTACAGCCGCAGTGCCAGGGGTTGGGCTTGTAATGTTGGTAATGGTCCTCAATCAAGTGGGCTTGCCCGTTGAAGGTATTGGCCTCATTATTGGTGTGGATAGACTATTAGACATGACTCGAACCGCCACTAATATAACAGGTGATGCCATGGTGACTACCGTGGTAGCAAATAGTGAAAATCTGTTGGATAAAGATAAATTTAATAATCCCCTTTCGGGTACAGAAGAGGCAGTCTAATACTTTATATGGAAGCCTCAGTACAAGAAACGGCCCTTGCTGATTTATTTCAACAGCATATTGCTGAAAAGGTCTCAAGATTTCAGCACATTCTCGAGACTTTAGATTGGGATGAAATTGTCATTGGTTCAGGTAGTGAAAAAGTCCAATTTCAGGACGATATGGCCTATTCATTCAAAATAAATCCCTACTTTAGAGAATGGATGCCCCTAGATAAACGCGCCAATTGTTTTCTGCAGATACAGCGCAACACAGATAAGCCAACGTTATATTTATGCTGTAAGGAAGATATTTGGCATTCGGCGCCACAGGCATTGCCAGAAGGGTTTTCCGAACACCTCGAAATTATTGAATACGCCAGTATCGAGGAATTAAAAAAACAGTTAAAAATTTCCGAAGAAAGGCTGGTTTTAATCAATGAAACCAATGATTTAGAAATACCTAATGCACAGTGGAATTCTCAGCAAGTTCTCCATGCCATTGATTTTCAGCGACGCAGTAAAACGTCTTATGAACATGCCTGTGTACGTCAAGCAACACAGCTTGCAGTGCCAGCGCACAGGGCAGCTGAGCAAGCCTTTATGGCAGGTGCAACAGAATTAGAAATCGCCAGTGCCTACCTTTCGGCCTGTAAGCGAAGTGAAAACGAAATGCCCTACGCCATTATTGCAGGTATCAATGAAAACGCAGCAGTACTCCACCATCATCAGTTAAATAGACAATCAGTTCAGCCGCGAAGTTTCTTAATTGATGCTGGGGTCCAATTTAATAACTATGCATCAGATATTACCCGCACCTACGCTTTCGATAAAGACTCTGATTTTTCAGCAATGATTGATCATTTAGATAAGGTTCAGCAGGTGTTAGTCAGCGAGGGCGGTATTGGCAAAAGTCCAATGGATTTGCATGTGTTAGCACAGCAACAGATTGCTCAGATCCTGATAGATTTTAAATTACTCAAGGTTTCTGTAGAGCAGGCGTTAGATAAAAAAATTATCAATACATTCTTTCCCCACGGTCTAGGGCATCATTTAGGCAGTAATGTGCATGATAAGGGGAGTCGGCTAGCTAGCCCGAAAGGTGATCTGGTTCCGGCATCTGAAAAATACCCTAAATTGCGAGCCAGTGCCCCGATGGTAGCTAATCAAATTTACACAGTAGAGCCGGGTATATATTTTATACCTTCACTTTTAGATAAATTAAATGCGGGCAAGCAAGCAGATAGCATTAACTGGAAAGAGCTAAAAAAATGGATACCATACGGCGGTATTCGTATTGAGGATAATATTATTTTGCATGCAAATTCTGAGTTAGAAAATATTACCCGACAAGCATTTCATAAATAGTCGTTGGCAAAAAATATGATTTTTATTCGTTCGAGTGCTTCAGTCGAACGCACTTAATTTATTCTTTCGGTAACTTCAGCGTTATCAACTCATATTGGAAGGGTAGATTTTATACCTCAAGGCTAAAACCATGTCCATTTTCACTAGAGTCGATAAAGTAACTATAGGTTGCGACCAAAACGCCGATATATGTTTTTACCATATTGAATGAATATCATTACGGTACTAATCTAATTGCACAATAACTAACAAACCATTTTGGGGGTTTTTATGGCAGGTTCAATGCCAGGTGGTTCATCGACTAAAACAGCAGGTGATCAGCAAAAAACACAAACATTCGCATTTGTAGCGATGACATGTCTGTTTTTCTTTTGGGGATTTATCACAGTACTCAATGATATTTTAATTCCCTTTCTTAAGGACTCCTTTAACCTCAATTATACACAGGCAATGCTGGTACAATTTTGTTTTTTTGGTGCCTATTTTATTATTTCGCCATTTGCAGGAAAGTTAATCGATAAAGTTGGATACCAGCAAGGTATTGTTATTGGATTATTAACAACAGCACTGGGCTGTTTTCTTTTTTATCCATCAGCAGATATTAATGTCTACGAACTTTTCTTATTCGCATTCTTTGTTCTAGCTAGTGGTATAACTATCCTACAGGTTGCGGCAAACCCCTATGTAGCCGCATTAGGTCCCGATAAAACTGCTGCTAGTCGACTTAATTTAGCCCAGGCAGCTAATTCCTTCGGAACTACAGTAGGGCCACTAGTTGGTGCCGCACTCATTTTAGGTGTAGTAACTGCAGATGCATCAGCAGTTCAGGGTCCATATATCATGCTTGGGGTATTGCTAGTTTTAGTTGCGATTATGTTCCGCTATATAAAACTACCTAGGATTACCAGTGTAGAAAGTGATGTAGCTAATGATGATGAAAATATTTGGGATCGTCGCTCACTCGTTTTGGGCGCATTAGCTATTTTCTTATATGTAGGTGGAGAAGTTTCCATTGGAAGTTTCTTGGTTAATTACTTTGCTGAGAGCTCTATTGCTGGTTTAAGTCATGCAGAAGCTGGTGAAATGGTTGCCTATTATTGGGGAGCAGCCATGATTGGACGTCTTGTTGGTGCTGTCGCAATGAACTACGTAGCACCTACCAAATATCTTTCACTCAATGCACTGATTGCCATTTTAATGATAGTTGTAAGCATGAACTCCACCGGAAGTATCGCCATGTGGTCAATATTGGCGGTAGGGTTCTTTAACTCAATTATGTTCCCCACAATATTTACACTGGCCGTAAAAGGTTTGGGCTCTATGACAAGCAAAGGGTCAGGGTTAGTCTGTCAGGCAATTGTCGGTGGCGCATTGATTCCGCTAGTTCAGGGTATGGCTGCAGATAGCATTGGTATACAGCTAAGCTTTATTG